>Ga0070698_100007299_pt1 | contig 11966 bp, 13 predicted proteins | sample KBSK1502metaG_FD_65477 | JGI IMG/M metagenome (GOLD analysis project Ga0070698, IMG submission 65477) | Corn, switchgrass and miscanthus rhizosphere microbial communities from Kellogg Biological Station, Michigan, USA - KBS K1-50-2 metaG | ecosystem: Host-associated > Plants > Roots >...
CCGGAGTGCAGACCGTTGGTGAGCTCGTCGAGATCGGCGAAGCCGGTCGGGACGCCGTAGAGCCCGGCCTCACGGTTGCCGATCGCCTCGATCTCGTCGAGGACGCCCTCCATGATGTCCTTCAGGGGCGCGTAGTCCTCCGACGCGCGGCGGTCGGTGACCTTGTAGACCTCGGCCTGCGCGGCATCGACCACGTCGTCGACCTGGCCCTCGCCGGCGTAGCCGATCTGGACGATCTTGGTGCCGGCCTCGACCAGGCGCCGCAGGATGGCCTTCTCGCGGACGATCTCGGCGTAGTAGCCGGCGTTGGCCGCGATCGGCACGTTGGCCGAGAGGGTGTGCAGGTAGGGAGCGCCACCGATGCGGATCAGCTCACCACGGCGCTGCAGCTCGGCCGCGACGGTCACCGGGTCGGCCGGCTCGCCGCGGCCGTAGAGGTCGATGATCGCGTCGTAGATCGTCTCGTGGGCGGGCCGGTAGAAGTCGGTGCCCCGGACCGCCTCGACGACGTCGGCGATGGCGTCCTTGCTGATCAGCATCGAGCCGAGCACGGACTGCTCGGCCGCGTTGTCCTGCGGTGGTGTGCGGTCGCCGGGACGGCTCGGCGCTTCGCCGGGAGAGTACGCCGCGGGGCCGTCGCCCCACTCGGGATCCGGCGGCATCGCCGGGTCGGCGAACTCGGCTCCCATGCTCATCGTGGGCTCCCCTCTGCACCGTCTCCGGACACCGTCAACGGTAGGAGCGGACACCGACAGCCCGACTTCCCAACCCGGCAACCGGGCGACCGTACGCCGTCCGCGGCCCCCACGACCAGTCCCTTGTCCACAGGCCCTGTTGATAACTCACGGCTCACCGTGGACGACACGCGACTGAGTGTGCACAGACCCGTGCACTGGCTGTGGATAACCAAGAATCTCGCTCGGCGGCATGGCCTCTGACCTGCGGAAACCTGATTCCGAGCCTGTGGACGAAGAATTGTCCTCCGACGGGGGTGTTCACTGTCTCGTCACCTGGACGTCGCCTGTCGTCTTGTCGACAAAGGGGCGCATCGGCTCAAAACGCACAGGTCACACACCTTTACCCACAGGCCCTGACCGGCTGGTCTTCTAGACTTCCGCCCGTGCCGAGCTCGTGGCGTCCCGCCGACCGCGAGATCCTGCGCCTCGCCGTACCCGCCTTCCTGGCGCTGGTCGCCGAGCCCCTGTTCCTGCTCGCCGACGCCGCCATCGTCGGCCACCTCGGTACGCCGCAACTGGCCGGCCTCGGAGTGGCGGCCGCCGTCCTGCAGACCGCTGTCGGCCTGTGCGTCTTCCTGGCCTACGGCACCACGGCGAGCGTGGCCCGCAGCGTCGGAGCCGGTGACCCCGGGGCCGCCCTGCGCCACGGCCTCGACGGCCTGTGGCTGGCCACCCTGATCGGCGTCGTCGTCACCGCTGTCGGCCTCGCCACCGCCGGCTGGCTCGCCGGCCTGTTCGGAGCCGGGCCAGACGTCCATCACCAGGCGACGACGTACCTGCGCCTGGCCTTCCTCGGTACGACGCCGCTGCTGCTGATGCTCGCCGCGACCGGGGTGCTTCGCGGGTTGCAGGACACCCGGACCCCGCTGCTCGTCGCGGTGGCCGGCAACGCCCTCAACATCGTGCTCAACCTGGTGCTGGTCTACCCGGTGGGGCTCGGGATCGCCGGCTCGGCACTCGGTTCGGTGCTGGCCCAGGTGGCCAGCGCGGCGTGGCTGGTCGCGGTCGTGGTCCGCGGTGCCCGCCGGACCGGGCTGCCCCTGCGCCCCCAGCGGCACGGGATCGGAGCGGCCGGGCGGGCCGGCGTACCTCTGCTGATCCGCACCCTCACCCTGCGTGCCGCCCTGCTCGTCACGGTCTGGTCCGCGACCCGGCTCGGCGACGCCGACCTGGCCGCCCACCAGGTCGCGATGACGCTGTGGACCTTCCTGGCCTTCGCCCTCGACGCGATCGCGATCGCCGCCCAGGCCATCACCGGCCGCGCCCTCGGCGCCGGCGACGTCGCCGGCACCCGCTCCCTGACCCGTCGGATGATCCAGTGGGGCCTGGTGTCCGGCGTGGCCAGCGGGTTGCTGCTGGCCGCGGCCGCCCCGTGGGTCGGGCACCTCTTCAGCAGCGACCCCGCCGTCGTCGACATGCTCACCCCGGTGCTGGTCGTGGCGGCGCTGGGCCAGCCGCTGGCCGGGGTGGTCTTCGTGCTCGACGGAGTCCTGATCGGCGCCGGCGACGGCCGCTACCTGGCCTGGGCCGGTCTGGTAGCGCTGGTGGTCTACGCCCCGCTGGCGTTGCTGGCCGGCAAGTGGGACCTGACCTGGCTGTGGGTGGCCTTCGCAGGCGGCTTCATGCTCGCCAGGGCCGTCGTACTCCTCAGGCGCGCCAGCGGGGCCGCATGGTTGGTCACGGGCTCGCGGTAGCCGGCCGCGTCACGTCTGACCGATTCACTCGTTCTCTCCTGTGAGGGGATGCCCGCCACTAGCGTCGGGCCTGAGGCAGTTCGGGGAACGGGGAGACACAAGCATGACCAGACACGCGCGCAGGTGGGCCGCGCTCACGGCCGCAGCACTGATCGGCGCGGTCGTTCCCGTCGTCACCCTCGGCGGGACGTCGTACGCCGCCGACCCGTGCGAGCACGAGGGTGCAGAGGCGATCCCCGGCTCCGGCATTCTTGTCTTCCAGTGCGACGACATCACGCCTCCCAACACGGCCGTGCAGGCCGACCCGGTGGCCAACTCCGCCGGCTGGCTCAACCAGTCAGCGCTGACCTTCACCTTCCAGGCCACCGATCTGGGCACCGACACCGACAACATGCTTTTCACCTGCTCGCTCTCCGGGCCGAGCGGAGCCTTCAGCACCCGCGACTGCGTCAGCCCGGTGACCGTCTCCGGTCTTACGGACAGCCCCGAGGCCTACACCTTCACGGTCACCGCCTATGACCAGACCGACCGCGACACCCTGCCTGGCGTGTTGCAGACCGAGCCCGACCAGACCGACGCCGACACGACCCCCGCCACGATCACCTGGCGCCAGGACACCGTGGCACCTCGCGGCCTGATCGTCGGCGGTCCCTACGACGAGCTGACGCCCGATTTCCCGGTCCTGTGGAACACCACGACCCAGTACACCCTCGGCTCGAGCGAGCAGCAGGTCACCGCGACCTGCTCGCTCAACACCCGAGTCGTGCCCTGCGCTCCGGGCACCACCAAGCTGACCAAGCTGGCCGCGGGCACCAAGACCTTCTCGATGCGGCTCAAGGACAAGGCCGACAACGTCGACCAGACCCTGCGCACGGCCCGTTTCACGGTGCCCTACAACCTGCTGGGCACGCTCAGCGAACGACAGCACTGGAAGCGCGGCTTCGCGAGCGGCTACTTCCTCGGCGACTACCTCGAGACCAGGCAGAAGGGCGCCCAGCTCAGCAAGAACGTCACGTTCCGTGAGCTGCGGATCCTGGTGCCGATGGGTCCCGGGCTGGGCAGGTTCAGGATCAAGGTGGGCGACTACTTCTTCCGGATCATCAGCGAGGCGTCGACGACCGTGAAGCACCGGGAGATCGTGCTCCGCGGCGCCCAGACCACGCCGATGAGCGGGCTGCTCAAGGTGTTCACGCTCGACAACAAGCCCGTGCGTTTCGACGCGATCATGTATCGCTGACCCACGCCGACCGAACGACAAGGCCCGTCCCTCCGCGAGAAGGAACGGGCCTTGGTGTGTGGTTCAGCGTCAGGCGGGAACGACGTTGAGGGCCACCGAGGCCGACACGTCGTCGTGCAGCTTGACCGACACCTGGTGGGCGCCGAGCGACTTGATCGCGTTGCCGACCACGATGGTGCGCTTGTCGAGCGACTCACCGGCAGCTGCCGAGAGGGCCGCTGCGATCTCGGTGACGGTGACCGAGCCGAACAGGCGACCAGCGGCACCGGCCTTGACCGACACGTTGATCGGCGCGGCCTCGAGCTTGGTCTTGACCTCGGTGGCGTGGGTCTCGTCGCGCAGCGCCTTGGACGCCTTGGCGGCCTTCAGCTGGTCGACGGTCTTCTCGCCGCCCTTGGTCCAGCGGATGCCGAAACCACGCGGGATGAGGTAGTTGCGGCCGTACCCGTCCTTGACCTCCACGACATCGCCGGCAGCGCCGACGCCGTCGACTTCCTGAGTGAGGATGAGCTTCATGTGATCTGTCCCCTCTCTCAGCGACCGGTCGAGGTGTAGGGCAGCAGTGCGACCTCACGAGCGTTCTTCACCGCGATGGCGATGTCACGCTGGTGCTGGACGCAGTTGCCGGTGACCCGACGCGCACGGATCTTGCCGCGGTCGGAGATGAACTTGCGGAGGAGCGTGGCGTCCTTGTAGTCGACGCCGGTCGCCTTCTCCTTGCAGAACTGGCAAACCTTCTTCTTCGGCTTGCGAATCACTGCCTTGGCCATTGTGGTGCTCCCTTTCAGTGAGCCCGGCTCGCGCCGGAATGGTTGAGGTGATTTCGGTGTGGGTGAAGCGTGATCAGAACGGGGGCTCGTCGGAGCCCGCGCCCGGAGCGCCCCACGGGTCGTTGCCGCCCGCGGGAGGAGCGCCCCAGCCGCCGCCCTGCGGCGCCGACTGCGGCGGCGCCGACTGCTGTGCCGGGGCAGCCGTGGCCCACGGGTCGGCGTCTCCGCCGCCCTGGCCACCGCCGCCGGCGTTGTAGCCGCCGGTGCCGCCGGAGCGGGTGCTCTTGGTGACCTTGGCCGTGGCGTACTTCAGGGACGGGCCGACTTCCTCGACCTCGATCTCGAAGACCGTGCGCTTCTCACCCTCGCGGGTTTCGTAAGTGCGGGCCTTGAGCCGCCCCTGCACCACCACGCGCATGCCCCGAGTCAGCGACTCGGCGACATTCTCTGCGGCCTGACGCCAGACCGAGCAGGAGAGGAACAGCGCGTCGCCGTCCTTCCACTCGTTGGTCTGACGGTCGAAGGTGCGCGGAGTCGACGCGATCCGGAAGTTCGCCACGGCCGCACCCGACGGGGTGAAGCGCAGCTCCGGGTCCTCGACGAGGTTGCCGACGACGGTGATGATGGTTTCGCCTGCCATGTCAGGTCTCCCTTTGATCCCTAGTGATCCGTGTGGCCCTCAGCTGGGCTGACGTGTTGCGCACATCGTGTCCGTCGACACCGACAAGCGCCAGTGTTCGACGTGGACGTTGTGGATCACTTGCCGCCGCGAAGGACCTTCGTGCGGAGGATGGACTCGTTCAGGGTGAGCTGGCGGTCGAATTCCTTGACCGTGGCCGGCTCGGCCTTGAGCGTGATGACGGCGTAGATGCCTTCGGTGTTCTTCTTGACCTCATAGGCAAGACGGCGCTTGCCCCAGACGTCGACGTTCTCGACGGTGCCACCGTCGGTCCGGATGACGTTGAGGTACTTGTCGAGGGACGGCTCGATGGTCCGCTCCTCAAGGCTCGGGTCGAGAATGACCATGACCTCGTAATCGCGCATAGGTGTCTCCACCTCCTCTGGACTCAGCGGCCACGGTCTTTCCGTGGCAGGAGGGCTGTGCGTGCGTGCTTGTCGGTCATAGGGACCGAAAGACACGCAAGGCTAACAGTGGCGCCGCCGCTCCCCCAATTCGTTGTCCAGACCCCCGGCTAGGGTGCAAGCCATGCCCCTGACCGCCGCCGAGCTGGCCTCCGCCCGCGAGGTCGTCGGGGCGCAGGTGCCGCGCACGCCGAGCCGTCGCTGGCCCCTGCTCGAGGCGGTCACCGGCATCGAGACCTGGGTCAAGCACGAGAACCACAACCCCACCGGGGCCTTCAAGGTCCGCGGGGGCCTCTGCTTCGTCGCCCGGCTCCTCGACTCGCAGCCGGGCGTGCCCGGACTGGTCGGCGCGACCCGCGGCAACCATGGCCAGTCGATGGCCTTCGCCGGGGCCGTGCACGGACTGCCGGTCACCATCGTCGTGCCCGAGGGCAACAGCCCCGACAAGAACGCCGCGATGGCCGGCTTCGGCGCCGACCTGGTCGTGCACGGCCACGACTTCCAGGCCGCCCGCGAGCACGCCGGGCAGCTCGCCGCCGAGCAGGGCCTGGTGATGGTTCCGCCCTACCACCCCTGGCTTGCCCAGGGCGTGGCCACGCTGGCGGCCGAGCTGCATGAGGACGTGCCCGGGCTCGACACGATCTACGTGCCGGTCGGCATGGGGTCCGGCATCTGCGCCCAGATCCTGGTGCGCGACCTGCTCGGCGTCGCGACCGAGATCGTCGGCGTGGTCAGCGATCGCGCCCCGGCCTACTCCCTCTCCTTCGAGGCTGGTGCGCCGGTGGCGACGGCGAGCGCCGACACGTTCGTGGACGGAGTGGCCTGCCGGGTGCCCGACGCCGAGGCCGTGTCGATCATCAACGCCGGGGCGGCCCGGATCATCGCGGTGTCCGACGACGCGGTCGCGGCGGCCATGGTCACGACGTACTCCACGACCCACAACCTTGCCGAGCCGGCCGGGGCGATCGCGCTGGCGGGTCTGCTCGCCGAGCGAAGCCTCGTGCGGGGCAAGCGGGTCGCAGTGATCCAGACCGGCGGCAACTGCGACTACGACATCCTCGAGCGCGTCATGAAGGAGCATTGATGATCATCGGAGCCCACGTCGACCAGGTCGACCCGATCGCGGAGGCGCAGGCGCGCGGCACGACGCTGGTGCAGTTCTTCCTCGGCGATCCCCAGGGCTACAAGGGGCCGGCCTATCGCTATGCGGGCGGAGCCGAGGGGCTGCGCGACGATGCGGCCGCCGCCGGCATCGGCCTCTATGTGCACGCCCCCTACCTGATCAACGTCGCCACGACCAACAACCGGATCCGGATCCCCTCGCGCAAGCTCCTGCAGCAGCACGTCGACGGCGCGGCGGCGATCGGCGCCAAGGGACTGATCGTGCACGGGGGGCACCTGGGTGACGGCGAGGATCCTGCGATCGGCTTCGACAACTGGCGCAAGGCGATCGAGGCGACCGAGCTCAAGCTGCCGGTGCTGATCGAGAACACCGCCGGCGGTGACAACGCCATGACCCGCTATCTCGAGCGGATCGACCGCGTCTTCGACGCGATCTCGTCGGTGGAGGGCTCCGACAACGTCGGCTTCTGCCTCGACACCTGCCACGCCCATGCCGGTGGCAACGACCTGGAGACCGTCGTGGCCGACGTCCTGGCCATCACGGGCCGGATCGACCTCGTGCACTGCAACGACTCCCGCGACGAGTTCGACTCGGGCGCCGACCGGCACGCCAACCTCGGGTCTGGTCAGATCGACCCCGAGCTGCTGACCTCCCTGGTCCGCGAGGCTGGCGCGCCCGTCGTCCTGGAGACCCCCGGCGGCGCCGCGGAGCATCGCGACGACATCGCCTGGCTGGCCTCGCGGCTGCTGGGCTGAGGGGTCAGCCTCAGGCAGCGACCAGCGCCAGCTCGCGTACGGCGGCCAGGCTGCCGCGACGCGGGTGGAACAGCTCGAACCGCAGCCGATGCTGCTCCCCGGCCGGAGCCGCGAAGGCCAGGAAGCCGTGCAGCTGGTCGCCCCCCGGAGCCGGCAGGTTGTCGGGTCGCGCGACGCGTGGCGGCTCGGGCAGCTGGAGCAGCCAGCCCGGTTGCGCGGCCACCCTCCACTCGAAGCCGGGCATCGCGCGACCGAGCCGGACGACGAGCCGGTCTCCCGCAGCGAGCTTGACGATGGATCCTGACCGTGGTTCGACAAGGACATGGCGCATGTCCTCGAAGAGGCGGCTGCAGCCCTCCTGATACCCACCCCTTGACAGTGGCTGCGGGCCGTCGTACGTTATTCAACGTAGAGATTGATAAACGAAGGGGTTGAATATGGACCAGGCTCTGGACCAGGCGTTCCTGGCCCTCGCCGACCCCGTACGACGGGCGATGATCGCCCGCCTGAGCACCGGACCGGCCACGGTCAACGAGCTCGCCGAGCCGCACCCGATCACCATCCAGGCGATCAGCCGGCACGTCGCGGTTCTCGAGGCTGCCGGCCTGGTCACCCGCACCCGCGACAAGCAGCGCCGACCGGTGCACCTGGTGCCCGCGCGCCTGGAGCAGCTGACCGGGTGGATCGACACCTACCGACTCGCCACCGAGCGCGCCTACCGCTCGCTCGACGCCATCCTCAAGGAGAGGTCATGACCAACGCACTCACTGTGACGGCCCCGGAAGGGCTGCCCTTCATCAACACCAGCCGCGAGTTCGACGCGCCCGTCGAGGCGGTGTACGCCGCCCACTCGCAGGCCGACCTGTTCCGGCGCTGGATCGGTGCCGGCTCGCCCGACATCGAGCTCCCGGTCTTCGACTGCACCACGGGCGGTGCCTACCGCTTCGTGCAGAAGTCGGAGCGCGGCGAGTTCGGCTTCCACGGCTGCTACCACCTGGTCCGTGAGAACGAGCGGATCATCTGGACCTTCGAGTTCGAGGGCGTGCCCGACATCGTCGCGATCGAGACCCTGGACTTCGTCGACCTCGGCAACGGCCGCACCCGGTGCGACGTGCACTCGGTCTATCCGACGCTGGAGGCCCGCGACGGAATGATCTCAAGTGGCATGGCCGGTGGCATGGAAGCCGGTTACGCCGTCCTGGACTCGCTCCTCGCCGGAGCGACCGCATGAGCGAGATGGACTGGACTCTCGAGGTCGTGATCGTCCCGGTCAGCGACATCGACAAGTCGGTGGCGTTCTATCGCGACCAGGTCGGCTTCCACCTCGACCACGACACCACGAACGAGTTCATGCACGTTGTCCAGCTGACCCCGCGGGGGTCCGGCTGCTCGATCGTCATCGGCGACCTGCCCGGCCAGACGGTGATGGCCCCCGGCTCCCTGCAGGGCATCCAGCTCGTCGTCGCCGACGCGTACGCAGCCCGCGAGTTCCTGGTCGGCAACGGCGTCGACTGCTCCGAGATGCAGGTGTTCGACGAACGCGACGGCGGCACGCTGTTCGGCTTCACCGATCCCGACGGCAACGGCTGGGCGGTCCAGCAGCTGAAGGTCCGTGCCGAGAAGCCCCTGATCCCGCTGGAGCACCGGGGGCGGTTCGGCGCGTGAGTCGCCACATGTAACGCGGAGTTAGGTACGCATGACGAGTCCCCTGCGACCCGTGAGGCGTAGCCAACTCCGCGTTACAGCTCAGCCCTGCGCAGCCAGCCAGGCCCTCCAGCCGCCGTACGACGTGATCTCACGGGCCGCGTCGACGGCGTCCGCCGTGCAGACGAAGCCGAGCACGGACTCACCCGACTCGAGCTCGACAGGGCCGATCGCAAGCGGGGCAGCGACGGTGGCGAGGAAGCCACCGACCTCGGCCCAAGGCAGCCGCCAGAGCTCCACCTCCAGCCCCGGGCCGAGCCGGGGAGGAACGGTCCGGGTCACGCCCGGCCGCGGCACCGCCGCGCCGTCCACCACGAACATCCGGTAGCCCGGACCGGTGCGGGTGGTGGCGACGTACGACGCCCCCCGACCGACCAGGTCGGCGTTGAGCGGCTGCCCGGTCAGGTGAGCGCCGGCCACCGCGAGCACCACCCCCTCCGTCCCCGGGGAAGGCACCGGCTCACCAGACCACACGGCGGCCAGGTCGACCAGGAGATCGTCGGAGCCGGCAGGCGCGAGCAGCTGCACCCCGAACGGCAGCCCGTCCGACCGCTCCGGCCCCGGGAAGGCCACCGCGCACAGGTCGAGCAGGTTGGTCATGTTGGTGAACCGCCCCAGCTCGCTGTTGACCCCGACGGGATCGGCGGCCACCTCGGCCAGCGTCGGATGGGTGGAGGTCACCGGCAGCAGCAAGACGTCCACCGACTCCCAGACCGGTGCCGCTCGCGAGGCGAGTGCCGCCAACCGGTGGAAGCCGTCGAACGCCTCGACCGCCGTGATCGAGGCGCCGCCGGACACGATCGCGCGCACGGTCGGGTCGACCGCGGACGAGTCGTCGAGGACGGCACCGAACGAGTGGTAGCGCTCGGCCAGCCACGGACCGGCGTACAGCAGGGTCGCGGTCTCCAGCAGCACGGAGATGTCGACCGGGACCACCTCGCCGAGCAACGACGCCCGGTCGAGCGCCGCCAACCAGGCCTTCTCGTGCACGGGGTCCAGCCCCAGGGGGCGATCCGGCACCCCGAGGCGCACCCTGCCGGGCCCGGGCACGGGAGCGACCCGACGCGACCACGGATCGGCAGCATCGAACCCGCGCATGAAGCCGAACGCCTGCCGGGCCACGGACACCGAGCGCGCGAGCACGGTCACGCAGTCGAGCGACGCGCAGGCCGGCACCACGCCGGCGGTCGACACCAACCCCCGCGTCGGCTTGATCCCGACCAGTCCGTTGAAGGCCGCCGGAACCCGACCCGACCCGGCGGTGTCCGTCGCCAGGGCGAAGTCCACCTCACCGCGGGCCACGACGACCGCCGAGCCTGACGACGAGCCTCCGCTGACATGGTCGGTCGAGAACACCGAATGGCAAGCCCCATAAGGGGATCGGGTGCCGACCAGGCCAGTGGCGTACTGGTCGAGGTTCGTCTTGCCCACGGCAAGCGCGCCGGCATCCAGCAGTCGTCGTACGACGGTCGCCGACGAGGAAGCAGGCGTGACCCGACGCGGGTCCGCGCACGTCGTCGGCACCCCCTCCAGATCGATGTTGTCCTTGATCGCGAAGGTCAGCCCGGCCAGCGGCCCGACACCAGCGCCGACAGCGGACGGCAGCCGGGTGATCCACGCGCTCACGAGATCCACCGCTGACGCTCTGCGTCGAAGGCCGCCCGTCGTCGGGCCCGCACGCCGGCGATCTCGTCGGCCGCCTCCCGTTCCAATGCCCGCACCTCGGCCACCGAGAACGTCGCCGGTGCCGTCACCAGGTCGGCCCGGCCGGCCTTGATGTCGGCCCGCTGGTCCGCGAGCTCCTCGGCGGTCACCGGCACGAACCGCAGCCGGTCGAACTGCCGCAGCAGCCACGGCTGCTCGTCGTGCGCGGAGAGACGCCAGACCGGCACGGTCCGCCCGACCAGCTGGTAGCCCCCCGGACCCTCCATGCCGTACACGCAGAGATAGATGCCACCGATCCCGACCGCGTTCTGCGGAGTCCAGGTGCGCGCGGGGTTGTACTTCGTGGTGACCAGCCGGTGCCGCGGGTCGATCGGCACCGCCACCGGCGCCCCCAGATAGACGTCGCCGAGGCCGACGACCAGATAGGTCGCGGCCGCCACGATGTCGAAGACCTCGTCGCGCTCCCCCAGGTCGTTGACCCGCCGGATGAACTCCACGTTGTCCGGGCACCACGGCGCATCCGGCCGCACCGACGCCGCATAGCGGCGCATCGCCTCGTGCGCCTCGGGATGGTCGAAGGCGATCGGGAGCGTCACCTCCCGCGCAGGTACGACGGCTGCTGCCGGATCGTCCAGCCCGTCAGCGAGCTCAGCGAGGATCGAGGCCAGCCGCTCGAGAGCGAGCACCGAGGAGTCGACGGCGACCAGCACCGAGCGGACTCCCTCGACGATCTCGACCACGCCGCACACTCGCAGCCCGCGCAGCGAGTTGGCGAGCAGGTGGATCCACATCCGCACCCTCAGGTCCAGCTCCAGCGACCCCGCCTGCACGAGCAGGTGACGGTCACCGGAGCGCGTGATCGTGAACGCGGGCGTGGTGGTCGACCCCACCGCGGCATGCAGCACCCCCGGCCTGCGGTCACCGGCCTCGGCGACGTCGAGGGTTGTCTCCTCGACGGGTCGCCCTTGGGACAGCGAAGCCAGCCAGGCTCGCCTGGCGGCCATCAACGCATCCGCCACCGAGGCCGGGACCGGCACCAGCCGCACCGAGTCTCCCGGCCGGAGCTGCCCGATTTTCCAGCGGTCGGCCTCGATCACGACGGCCGGCACCACGAAACCACCCAGCGACGGCCCGTCCTTGCCGACGATGACGGGGGTGTCGCCCGAGAGCATGATCCCGCCGACGGGGTACGCCGAGT
>Ga0070698_100007300_pt1 | contig 11966 bp, 11 predicted proteins | sample KBSK1502metaG_FD_65477 | JGI IMG/M metagenome (GOLD analysis project Ga0070698, IMG submission 65477) | Corn, switchgrass and miscanthus rhizosphere microbial communities from Kellogg Biological Station, Michigan, USA - KBS K1-50-2 metaG | ecosystem: Host-associated > Plants > Roots >...
ATGCAGCGAAATGTTATTGGTTAAAATTTATTATGCCCACATATACAGCGGCGCAAATAAAGTCGAAAACCGAATTGGCAAGAAAAGTGGTAAGGCACCACTTTGGCAAATCATTGCAGAAAATTGAATTTAAACCGGCAGGTAAAACAAATTTTGTTTTTGATGTGATCACAAAAGAAGGGAACTTTATTATTCGTATCGCAAATTCAAGAGCTAAGTTCAATGACTTTATAAAAGAGCAATGGGCAACACAAAAAGCTTTGGAAATTGGTGTGCCGGTGCCGGAGATCCTGGAAGTAGGAAATGAAATCATTTCCTTACCCTATATGCTTCAACAAAAAGTAGAAGGAAAAGCAGCAATAGACCATCCTGACCGTCTCAATATTTTACATAAACTCGGTAAGTATGCCCGGATGATCCATTCAATACCAACCACAGGTTTTGGAAAAGTATTCGATTGGTCGAAAAATAAATTAGCGAAGAAAAAAACATGGATAGCTTTTTTAGAAAAAGAATTACAAGTTGCAGAAGGTTTAAAATTTCTCCAGGACAATGATATCTTAAGTAAAAAGAAAATAAAAAAATTAAACATGGATTTTGAAAGGATAAAAAAATGGAAGATCACTCCTTTTTTAAATCATTGCGATCTGCGTTTGAAAAATGTAATTGTGAATGGGGAAGGAGAAATAAAAGCGATACTTGACTGGGAGAACTGCTCTTCCAACTGTGCTCCTTACTGGGATTTTTCCATTGCGCTTCACGATCTGTCTATCGATGGTAAACAAAAATTTTTAGAGGGCTATGAACTCGATGTTGAAGAATTTAGCAAGAAGGCTTATGCACTCACTGTCTTTAATATCATTAATTATATACCTGCCTTGCAAAGAATTATTGATAAAAAAGATAAAAAGAAATTAGAATTGTATAAGCTGCGACTGGATGGTTCTTTGGATCTTTTCTCTATATAGATCAACAATAAATACAAACATGAGTTGCATAAAATATGATGATAGACTATTATTATCCTGTAAATTCATGTTATCTTAATAGCCGGAAGATTTGATCAATTTTTTTCAACTTTTATGAATAAGAAATGGATACTGGTATGGAGCCTGCTAATGCAAATTCTATTCGCATTTGCTCAGACAAAAACAATAACGCTAACAAAAGACCAAATACAAAATAAAATTAAAGGCGGATGGGCGGGACAAACAATTGGCGTCACGTTTGGCGGGCCTTATGAATTCAGGTTCAATGGGACTTTCATTGGCGATTATCAATCGCTTTTATGGTATGATGGCTATCTGAAAAAAACGATGGTCGATAACCCGGGTTTGTATGATGATCTCTATATGGATCTTACGTTTGTAGATGTATTTGAAAAATATGGTATGGATGCACCGGTTGATTCTTTTGCAAACACATTTGCACATGCTGATTATATGCTCTGGCATGCTAACCAGGCAGCACGATATAATATTTTAAATGGAATAGCAGCGCCTGCTTCTGGTCAATGGCAGAATAATCCACATGCGGACTGTATCGATTATCAAATAGAATCTGATTTTGCAGGATTGATGTCACCGGGTATGCCGAATACTGCATCTGCTATTAGCGATAAGATCGGGCACATTATGAATTATGGTGATGGCTGGTATGGCGGAGTGTATGTTGGCGCCATGTATTCATTGGCATTTATTTCAAAAGATATAAACTATATAGTGAAAGAAGCATTAAAGACAATTCCATCACAAAGTGAATTTTACCAATGCATAAACGATGTGATCAAATGGCACCAGCAATATCGTGGCGACTGGAAGCAAACCTGGTTCCAGGTACAAAGAAAATGGGCCGATGAGATCGGTTGTCCTGATGGTGTATTTGCTCCATTTAATATTGATGCAAAAATAAATGCTGCTTATGTAGTGATTGGTTTGCTATACGGCAACGGAGACTTTACAAACACATTGGAAATAACCACCCGTTGTGGACAGGATGCAGATTGTAACCCATCTTCTGCAGGTGGAATACTTGGAACCGTGCTGGGTTATGATGGAATTCCTGCTTATTGGAAACAGGGATTGAAAGAAGCAGAAGAAATAAATTTCAAATACACTACGATGAGTTTGAATAGTGTTTATGAAATTGGCTTAAAGCATGCGCTGCTGAATATTGAAAGGAATGGTGGTAGCAGTAAGAATGATAAAATTACAATCAATCTTCAACAACCAAAAGCAGTTCGGTTTGAAAAAAGTTTTGCAGGTCTTTATGTCAAAGAAAAAAAGAATGTGAATTGGTCAGCAGCAAAAGATGAGATCAATTTTGAATATGAAGGAGCAGGATTTGTATTAAAAGGTGAAACAGGTCGTTGGGGAAACCATGATGCTACAGTTATAAATGCCGAACTGTATATTGATGGTAAGAAAATTGAAACAATCAAACTTCCTGTAAAATTTACCACACGGCGCCATGAACTTTGCTGGAAATATGATTTGCCGGAAGGCAAACATGTTATCAGGTATAAAATATTAAATCCATCTGCTGATCATCCAGTATACAATGCCGAGGCAATCATTTACTCAAATACAAAATTGAAGACCATTCGAATTGGTTTTTAAATAATTATTTTATACTTATTAAAAGGATCGCAGAATTATGAAACAAAACAATATGGATCGTCGCCGGTTTATACGCAATACTTCAGCAGTATTAGCACTCACTGCATTTAAACCATATAATCTTAATTTATTTTCAGCCCCACCACCTAGACGAGTAGCATTGATCGGTACAGGATGGTATGGAAAAAGCGATTTGCTTCGTCTTATGCAGGTGGCGCCTGTAAATGTAGTGGCACTTTGTGATGTGGACAAACAGCAATTGAATAAAGCAGCTGATATGGTAAGTCAACGTCAAAAAAATAATAAGAAGCCGGCACTCTATGGTGATTACCGAAAATTATTATCAGAACAAAAACCTGAAATAGTATTAATAGGAACACCAGATCACTGGCATGCTTTAACTACAATTGATGCAATAAAAGCCGGAGCTCATGTGTATGTACAAAAACCGATCAGTGTGGATGTATTGGAAGGAGAAGCAATGCTTGCAGCTGCAAGAAAATATAATCGTGTGGTGCAGGTGGGTACACAACGCAGAAGTACACCACATCTTATTGATGCGAAGAAAAATATTGTGGATGCAGGATTGCTGGGTAAAATATCACATGTAGAAATGTGTTGTTATTATCATATGCGCAATAATGGAAACCCGGCAGTACAACAAGTACCAGAGTTTTTTGATTATGAAATGTGGACCGGCCCTGCGCCCTTACGTCCTTATGATGGCTTGCCGCATGTTCGTTGGTGGCGAACATTTATGGAATATGGCAATGGCATTATGGGTGATATGTGTATTCACATGTTTGATGCAGTGAGATGGATGCTAAACCTTGGCTGGCCAAAACGGATCAGTTCAACAGGCGGGATCTATGTTGATAAAACAGGAAAGAGTAATATTGCGGATACGCAAACTGCAATCTTTGAATATGAAGGATTGAATTGTATTTGGCAACACCGAAGCTGGGGCACCCCTGCCGATCCCGAATATCCGTGGTCATTTAAAATTTTTGGTGAAAAAGGAACTTTATGCGGCAGCACTATGAAATATGATTTTATACCAGATGGAAATGGAGAAAAGATCCATGGCGATGTCTTATTTGAAAAAGAAAAATATCCCGAGGATCTGACTGAGCCAGCAATTGAACTCAATGCAGCGCCGGCTACAAGGTTGCACATGCTTAACTTTCTTGAAGCAATTGAAAAAGGCATTAAACCGGTTGCCGATATTGAGCAGGGACATATTTCAACTGCAAGTTGCATACTTGCGAATCTTTCAATGCAATTAGGAGGAAGGGCATTGGTTTACGATCATTTAAAAAAAGATGTTGTTGGTGATACGGAAGCAACAAAACTTTTACAAAGAAAATATCGGGAGCCGTGGGTTCATCCCTTAGCGGAAAACGTGTAAAGTCAATGGTGAATTGTTTTTGCAGTACAAGGTTCTATTCACCATTGTCCATTCACTCTTTTAAGCTTTTCAAATAAGCAATGCTTTGCGGTACTTGTGTGGTTATACTACTGCTTTCATCTTCAATAAAATAATGTTTGATCCCGATCCTTTTTGCCTCTTTTAATATAGCAGGAAGATCCAATTCTCCTGTACCCAAAGCAACATCATTTTCTGTTGAAGTAAGACCGGTAAGATCTTTCTTTGTTCCTTTACGCATATCTTTTACATGCATCAGCTTCCAGCGGTTTCCATATTTTTTAAGTAAGGCAACAGGATCGCCACCGCCAAACTGAATCCAGAAAATATCCATTTGAAATGATACATAATTGGGATCGGTATTTTTAAAAATATAATCTAACAATGTTCCATCTTCATAAGGCTGAAATTCATAACCGTGAGCATGATAGCAGAATGTGAGGCCGTTTTCTTTTAATATTTTCCCGGCACGGTTAAAATCCTCGACTGCTTTTTTCGCATTCTCAAAAGTCAGAACATTATTCTGATGTGGTATCCATGCACACATTACATATTTTGCCCCGAGTAATTTAGCTCTCCATACAACAGAATCTATTTTATTTACCAGGTCATCATATCCGGCGCCAGTTGATGGAATGCTGATCCCTCTTTCATCACATAATTTTTTAAACTCGGAAGGATGCATTCTTCCACCAGCACCTTCTATTTCTGTAAAGCCCATCATCTTTATTGTGTCCAGCACTTTGGCGGGATCGGTACCGATACTTCTGCGAAAAGTATATGTCTGTACACCAAAAGATGCAGTGTATAATGGCTTTTGTGCAATTGCTGCATCAGTCAATATCAAAGCAATTATAATTACTAGTAGAAAACTTTTTTTCATTGTTTATTTTTTTTTGAAACACGGAGTCACTGAGTACACAAAGAAACACAGAGAAGGCTCTGTGAATCACTGTGTCTTTGTGTCTCCGTGGTTATTTTTTATAGTTTAAGATGATAATTCAAATTTATATGAAAGCCGAATAGAGAACAGAACGTACAAGAGTGCGACGCAACATACACTCAATCAAAGCTAAAAAGCTGGTATAATAAAAATTCAAATATTTCGCTTCTTCAACTCTTCCACTGCATAATTAGCCGCTCTTGCTGTTATCGCCATATATGTTAATGTCGGGTTCTGCGTGCCGGTGGATGTCATACAAGCTCCGTCAGTTACAAAAACATTTTTGCAATGATGAAACTGGTTCCATTTATTCAATAAAGAAGTTTTGGGATCAAGCCCCATGCGAACACCTCCCATTTCATGTATATCAGCACCGGGTGGCGATTGTGTATCTTCTACTTTTATATTAACAAATCCAGCCTTTTCAAACATCAGTTTCATTTGTTCCATATAATCAACTACCATCTTATCGTCATTTTCACTCCATTCGCAGGAGACAATTAATTGAGGAATGCCATATTTATCTTTTAGATCAGTATGCAAGCGAACATGATTTTTTTCCAATGGCACACATTCGCCCATCATCCAACTGCTGATATACCAGTTGCCCAATCCGGGATTTAATAAATTTTCTCTTAACTGATCGCCAATCATATCAGTGTTTGCAGCTGTTCCTCTTCCTCCTGCTATCCCTGTTGCATAGCCTCTTAAAAAATCCATTTCCTGTTTGAATACATTTCTGAATCGCGGCAAATAACTATAACTCGGACTGCGGCCATCGGTTTTCTTGTCTTTAAGCCCTTCATACGAAGCATTTGCCTTTCCACGGTAATTATGCCATGAAACAAATTTGCCGAGCAAACCATTATCATTGCCTAAGCCATTCGGGAACCTGTTTGAAGTCGAGTTCAGCAAGATCGCATTGCTATTAAGTGCTGATGCATTTACAAAGATCACGTTTGCATAAAACTCGATCATCTCCTTTGTATTGCCATCAATGATCTTTACTCCGGTTGCTTTGTTTTTTTTATCATCATAAATAATAGAATGAACAACGGAATGTGGCCTGATAATAAGATTGCCCGTCTTTAATGCCCATGGAATTGTAGAAGCATTGCTGCTGAAGTATGCACCATAAATACAACCACGATTACACATTGTTTGATTCTGACATTTACTTCTCCCCTGATCTATATGTATTTGCTGCGGATCGGTGATGTGAGCACATCTTGCCGCTATAAGATGACGATCAGGAAAATTCTTTTGTAAGCTTTCTTTAAAATAATTTTCAATGCAACTCGTTTCAAATGCCGGCATCACTTCGCTATCGGGCAATTCAGGTAAACCATCTTTATTACCAGCAATGCCAGTAAATTTTTCAACATGGCTATACCATTCTTCCATGTCTTTATATCGTATCGGCCAGTCAACAGCAAAACCATCTCTTGTCGGTCCTTCAAAATCATAATCACTCCAGCGCTGTGTTTGCCTTGCCCATAGTAATGATTTACCACCAACATGATAACCCCGAACCCAGCGAAATGGTTTTTCCTGGATGAAAGGTTGCTCATCATCTTTCAATGCCCAATGCAAAGTTTCTTCACGAAGATTTCTTGCTCCCTGCAAATTTTTACGCTGTTCAATTGATACAGTACCGCGGTGTTCAAATTCCCATGGCGCTTTGGATGCCGTTGGATAATCTTTCACATGCTCAACATTACGGCCACGTTCAAGCACAAGAGTTTTCAATCCTTTATCACAAAGCTCCTTTGCAGCCCAACCGCCACTAGCGCCTGAGCCAATGACAATGGCATCATAAGTTCTTTGTTTAATTGGATCTTCAGGCATGATCTGCTGTTTTTACATCTATAGAACCATAATAATGTCCGGGTGCCACTTTATAGCCAAGATATTCCTGCATTACTTTCTGAGAAGTATTAAAGCCTCTTATAGTTTCTGATTTAATAAGATTAAAAAAATCTTTTGCTTCTTTGTTTTCTGATGCAGATAATTTTAACAATAATTCCACCCGTTGAGCTTGTGTACAATCTGCAAATGATTTTTTATTTATTGCTTTCGCCGAATCATCCAGGCCTTTTAATTGTGTTTTTACATTGTCCTGCACATCTTTTTCATAACAATCATCAATTAATTTTTGCAGGAACTTATCAACACCAACCGATAAAGCACCAATACTATTACCAGCAGGAATGATTGTATCTGCAACACTTGCCAAAATTTTCTGCTCGGCTATTGAGAAAGAAGTTTGATGAATGGTTGTATCACTTAGTCCGCAACTTACCATCCATTGAGGAAGTGTAATTAAACCCCCTGAAACAATGGCAATATTTTTTATCGCTTTACGACGATCCATAGCAACGCAATGAGAAATGAATTTAATTAAAATTCCGATGGCTAAAAGTATTTTTTATTTACCCGGCAGAGGTGCTACTATTTAGCTCCTGTTGCAAGTTTACCCTGAGCCTGTCGAAGGGCTCTTGTACTGTAATAATTCTATTCAGCAATTAATACTAGCTGCCCTGAGGAACGCCAAAGATTCGACAATTCAATTGCGCTTGATAAAAACCTAATTAAATAATGTCCGCCAATGGCAGACATTATTTTGAATCATTGAGTGAACTCAGGATTTTTTACCTGCGCAGCTTAGATTTACTTGTTGCAACATATTTTACGAGACTGCCTTTAGAAAACTTTAACATCAATTACCACGAAAGTGGTATTGGGTTGACGTTGTATTGAAACTAATTTGCACTCGTAAACTAAATTCCTATGCGGAGAAGAAAATTACCTCACTTCATAAGATTAATGAGGCTTGCATTGAAAAGTGTGTGGTATGCATTAACAATACCAAACGATCCTTATCATGAAAAGAAAGTGAACTTTTGGAATATGCCGGTAAGAAAAGAGAAAGAGAATACAGGTAACATTCCCCATATTGTAAATTAAATATGTTAAGAAACTTTAACCTCAATTACCCTTAAAGTGGTATTTTCTTTACTTCATATTGAAGCTAATTTGCATTATAAATTATTACAATGAGAAGAAAAAAATTGCCTTACATTATTAGATTAATACGGGTCTCTCTAAAATGGACATGGCATGCATTGATGATGATCCCCAAAGAAATAATTTCTGGAACTACGCCTATACGAAAAAAGGAAAGGCAATACAGATAATTTGAGAAACATTAGAATCAATGAGGGATACTTTTTTTAAAAAATTGAAGAGCTTGGAAATGATAACATTTTGAGCCTACTTCCCCTTTCTTATTATTCGCTTTCTATGTTGTGTTCCCCATGCCTGCAATTCTTCGATAAGTTTCTCCAACGTTTCGCCATAGGGTGTCATCGAATATTCCACTACCACCGGAACTGTGTCGTATACTGTTCGTTTAACAAGCTCATTCATTTCAAGCTCTCTTAATTCCTTTGACAGCATTTTATCAGTAATGCCATGCACCTGTTTAGTCAGCTCACTGAACCGCTTGTTGCCAAAAGATAAAGCAATAATGATAGGCAGTTTCCATTTACCACTTAAAATATCCAATGCATCCCGTACAGGCATAAGTGCTTTTGTACAACTTTCATGTGTTTTTCCGTTTTCTTTTGCTTTTGTTCCCATTATTTTGTTTTTTAAGTCACTATACTAAAGTATAGTGCTATACTTTGGTATAGTACTATTAAAAGTATAGTAAAGGTATGTAGCTTTGTGTCTGAAACAAAAAAAAATCATGGCAAATCAAACATGGGCACTCGACCCCACACATTCAGAACTTCAATTCAAGATCAAGCACCTGATGATATCTACCGTAAGCGGGCAATTCAACCAGTTCAAAGCGACTGTTCAAACAGAGAATGATGATTTCGCAAAGGCGAAGGTTCACTTCGAAGCAGCGGTGGATTCCATTTCTACCAATAATGAACAACGTGATGCACACCTGAAGAATGGAGATTTTTTTGATGCTAAAAAATATCCGGCAATAACCTTTGAAAGTGAAAAAATGGAAAAGATCGGCGACGATGAATATAAACTTCATGGAACATTGACCATGCGTGGTGTAAGTAAAAAAATTATATTGAATGCAGAGTTCGGCGGTATTACAAAAGACCCATGGGGAAATACAAGAACAGGTTTTTCTGTTACAGGAAAGATCAACCGCGAGGATTTTGGAATGAGCTTTGGCGCAGTTTCAGAAACGGGTGGTTTGTTATTGGGTGATGAAGTAAAAATAAATGCCAACGTTCAATTTGTAAAAGAAGCAGTGGCGGTGGCAGCTTAAATAATTTTATTCTATACTTTCCCCTACCGGGCATGCCCCATTATTTTTATTGTGTGTTTGCCGGGCAAAATCCCAGGCGGATGAAAAGAGATTGTCTTATAACCAAGCAATCTCTTTTTTATTTCCGCAGTACGGTTGTTGGGTTCATAATAGCTTACTTACTAACTTAGCTTCTTAAATAATATCACATGAAAATTTTTAGAATACCGTTGCTTGTAATTACATTTTTTACTTTTTCCATTTCATCATTTGCCTGGTGGGGACAGAATGGACATCGTATAGTGGGAGAAATTGCAGATAGTTATCTCAACGATAAAGCAAGAAAAGCGATCCGTGAAATATTAGGTTATGAATCAATTGCCATCACAAGCAATTGGCCTGATTTTATTAAGTCTGATTCTACTTTTAATTACTTAAACTCCTGGCATTATATCAATGTTAAACAAGGTTTGTCACAAACTGAATTTAACAGCATTCTTCAACAAGACACTGCTACTGATGCCTATACCCAACTAAATTTCCTGATTGCTGAATTAAAGAATAAACAGTTGCCGCTGGATAAAAAACAAATGTACCTGCGACTATTAATTCATATTACCGGGGATATTCATCAACCTTTACATGTGGGACAATTTGAAGACCTAGGTGGTAATCGCATACGACTACAATGGTTTGGTGAACCAACCAACCTGCACAGTGTTTGGGATGAAAAATTAATTGAATTCCAAAAGCTCAGTTATACCGAATATGCTGCATCTATTAATCATACAACTAAAGCACAACGCAAACAATGGCAGGAGCAACCGATGAATGAATGGTTCTTTGAATCATACCAGCTGGCTGATAAAGTTTATAACAGCGTTACACAACCTGAGCCAAAGCTTAGCTTTCGGTATAATTTTGATTATATCGATATACTGAATAGTCAATTGCTGAAAGGTGGCGTTCGGCTTGCCGGTTTATTAAATTCAATTTTCGGGTAATGATATATACAACGCATCACTACTGTTGCGCTTCTCTTGTGTGCCAATAAAAGATATTATGAATGCCACATTCGAAACAATCCGGCAGGAACTAAAAAAATATAATGCAGAAGATAATGAAGCTCCGGCAAAACTTGTAGTAGCTGGCAAAAATGTTTTCCTTGAAATAGACCACAAAAGAAAAAGAAATAGCCAATTTATAATTGGCGTAAAAGAATTTGTTGAGTCTGAAAAGTTTCTTGTCGAAAAAATGCTGGATGACCTGGAGATAAAATCAGGAAGAAGCCCCTGGCATTCCTTTATGATGAAAGAGAAGCAGTTGAAAATGTAATTAAAGATTTTGAAGATTATTATAACACTACACTTAGCAATGATCTGTTTCAAAAAATCGGATCCTGCGAAATACAAGGCGAGCTTCAATATTATTTGATCATTGTTGTTTTAGAAATGTACTATTATGAATCATAGTTCTTCGCAATTGTCTACTTATACTTTAATAGATCTGCGTCTTCAATTTTTATCAGCTCCTAGAATTATTTTTTTTATCAGGACGATCTGCCCTAAATGATAATGGTTATGCTCAATAACGCCATGAAGATTACTGTAGTAGCTTCCGTATTTTTTATCCGAAAAGTCTTCCCAAAGCTTATTCTCCGGCAATTGTTCAACCAGGCTTGCAAAGTTTTCGGCATCGGTCCACATCTTATTCAATAATTTTTCCCAGTCTTCCTGTGATTGTATTGGCGGACAGTCAAAGCTATATTTATCATGGGCATCGAGTGGATTGCCTTGTAATACTTTTAAGACAGCACTTACAAAATAATTCATATGGAAAACGAGTGCAGCGATGGTATTAAAAGAATGAACCTGTGTTGTGGCTTGTTGCCAGGTTACATCCTTCAAATTATCTTTAAGATTTACTGAGGTCCAGTTTCCTCCATAATAAATGGCTCGGAAGTGCTTTGCTATTTGTGCTGTCAAATTCATAAGCTTAGTTTTTTGCTTGCCAGCAATACATGAATTTACGATGGGAAGAGCTGTTTACAAAAGACAGTGCGGCTGAACAGACTAAGCATAAACAATATCCGGTGCAAACAGAAACAAAAAAAGAGGCTGCAAAATTGCAGCCTCTTTTTTCTCTATAAAGACAATTATTATTTTCTAATAACAATTTTTGCCGTTTGCACCGCGTCGCCATTTTGTATTTTAATATAATACATGCCGCTTGCCAATGCGCTAAGATCTAATTTTTTAATATTCTCACCTTCATTTACTGCAATTGTTTTTCTTAAAACCACACTGCCTAACTGGTTAATAACTGTGATCACAGAAGTGCCGTTGCCCTTTGAATTAAATGCAAGGTTTGCATCATATCCGGCCGGGTTAGGGAAAATAGAAAGTTTATTTTCTGAAACTCTTACCAATTCGGGGTTAACCATTTTACTGGCGGTACCGGTTTGTACTCTTAACGTATAACAATTGTTTGCATCCCAAAAATTATTTTTAAACGGATAAACTCTTGCATAATAAGTTCCGGCAGCTACAGTTGCATTAATTGTTTCGCTGTTTGAACCACCACTGGTGGATGATTGTATAAGACCGCCACCGCTGTTCAATAAACTTAACTGGTAGTTTTTCGGCAATGTTGTTAATGTAATAGTTATAGTACCACCAGTCGTAATAACAAATTTATAAT
>Ga0070698_100007301_pt1 | contig 11965 bp, 12 predicted proteins | sample KBSK1502metaG_FD_65477 | JGI IMG/M metagenome (GOLD analysis project Ga0070698, IMG submission 65477) | Corn, switchgrass and miscanthus rhizosphere microbial communities from Kellogg Biological Station, Michigan, USA - KBS K1-50-2 metaG | ecosystem: Host-associated > Plants > Roots >...
CAACTACTACCCTCCAACAGTCATCGAACGGGACGGAAATCAGGAAAGAGGGTACGATATTTATAGCCGATTGCTCAAAGATCGCATCGTTTTCATCGGCACTCCGATCGATGATTTCGTAGCAAACAGCGTTGTTGCTCAACTGCTGTTTCTGCAGATGCAGGATCCCAAGCGTGATATCAACCTTTACATCAATTCCCCGGGTGGCTCGGTTACCGCCGGTCTCGCGATTTACGATACAATGCAGTTCGTGACCTGCGATGTCGCCACCTACTGTATGGGTATCGCGGCAAGCATGGGAGCCGTTTTGCTTGCAGCCGGCACCCAAGGAAAGCGCTACGCTTTGCCGAACTCGGATATCATGATTCACCAGGTTTCCGGCGGAGCTCAGGGTACGGCCAGCGACGTGGAGCGAACGGTTGAGTGGATGTTCAAGATCAAGCGCCGCCTGATCCACATTCTCTCGGCTCACACCGGCAAATCAGATGAACAGGTGCAGATTGATTCCGATCGAGATTACTGGATGTCCGCAGATGAGGCGAAGGCCTACGGGTTAGTCGACGAGGTTGTGAAATCCCGCAAAGATGTTCGGGCGGATCTGCTTCCACAGAACAGCGGGAGTGTGGTAACTTCCTAAGGTTCGCGAAATTCTGTTGCTGACGTAAGATGGCTCGGGCTTCCAATCTCACCATGTGCTCTTTCTGTGGCAAAAGCCATGCGGAGGTGCGCAAGCTTATTGCCGGCCCCGGTGTCTATATTTGCGACAATTGTATCAATGTCTGTAAGGGTATCCTCGACAAAGAGCTCAATGAAGACGCCCGTCGCCAAACGACGACGCTCCGCGTGCCGAAGCCGGCGGAAATCCGGCGGCAACTCGATCAGTACGTTATTGGTCAGGACGGAGCCAAAAAGGTGCTTTCGGTAGCGGTACACAACCACTACAAACGCATTTTACACGCTGGTGGGGGGAAGGATTTGGCGCTTGATCCTTATGCCGATGTGGAAATTGAGAAGAGCAATATTCTGCTCATTGGACCGACCGGCTGCGGGAAAACGCTATTGGCGCGCACGCTGGCTCGCATCCTCGATGTGCCATTTTGCATCGCTGATGCTACGACGCTGACGGAGGCGGGTTACGTCGGAGAGGATGTCGAAAACATCATTTTGCGGTTGCTGCAGAACGCTGACTACGATGTGAAGCGGGCCGAGATCGGAATCGTTTATATTGACGAGATCGATAAGATCGGCCGCAAAACGGATAATGTGAGCATCACGCGCGACGTCTCGGGCGAAGGAGTGCAGCAGGCTTTGCTTAAGATTCTTGAGGGCAGTAGTTGCAACGTACCTCCCCAGGGTGGCCGCAAACACCCGCATCAAGAATATATCCAGGTAAATACTGAGAAGATTCTGTTTATCTGCGGAGGTGCTTTCGTTGGTCTCGATCGCATTATCAATCGGCGTTTAGGTAATCGAGTTCTCGGATTTCAGGCCGCCATGTCCAGTACATCCACCGTGCAGATTCACGAGGTGCTGCGACATACTGAACCGGAGGATCTCCTCTCGTTCGGCATGATCCCCGAGTTTATCGGACGACTACCGGTCGTATCTGCCTTGGACGCTTTGACCGAGGACGAGCTGATGCTGATTTTGACCGATACGCGGAATGCGATGGTCAAGCAGTATACCAAGTTATTGGCAATGGAAGGAGCCAATCTGGTCGTAACGAAGGATGCGCTGCGAGCCATGGCGCAACAGGCGGCCACCAAAGGGACCGGGGCCCGGGCTCTTCGAACCATGTTTGAAAAGATAATGCTTGATGTGATGTACGACGTTCCCAGTCGCGAAGATGTTGCGGACGTCGTCATTAATCGGGCGGTGGTAGAAGGCAAGCGCGCACCTCTGATTCGTCGCAAACAAGATAAAGATGCGGCGTGAGATTCGGGCCTGCTGGACCAGAGCTTGGGCAGCATTCGAATTTCTTTTCCCCGCCTTGTCCGCTCGCAACTGATAGATTATTCTCGAGTGAACCGCCTTTCCGGCTGTTCAAACGGTAATAGTTCGTTGGTTTGAGCTCAATGGCCCAGTTCGAGTATACCCGACGGTGGATCGCGATAGCGTGCGGCATTGCCCTCTTTTGCGGCTGTCAAAAGGCTCCGACCGTTAGCGACGAGGAACTCATTCACCGGTTAGTCGGAACTTGGGTTACTGATGAATCAGGAGGTAATTACCGCTTTTACGGGGAGAACAGTTTCCATCGCGACGGCATGCATTCGGCCGACGAAGTGATGCACGCCGATGGCGGTACGACAAAGTGGAGCTTTTCCGGTATGTGGGACGTGCGCGGCGGAAAGTTGCTTGCATCCGGCGAAGTTTTCCGAAGCGATTCGGCCGCAGTTGAAACTTATCAGGTCGAGGAAAAAATCGAGAGTTTGACCAGTGACGAATTAGTGCTCGTGAGCGCCAATGGGACCCGGTTGGTCCGACATCGCAAGAGATGACTGGGCTAGCATGATCCCGAGTGCCGAGGATGTCCCGACAGCATTGCTTGAGCACTGACCCTTTCGGCTTTTGTGTGATTTTTGCGGGCTAGCTTCGGTCGAGACGTGTGCTAGGGTGCTGCCCGGAATTATGCGCAAGTTTTCGTTGGTGGCTTTGGCGCTACTAGTCTGTTTTAATTTAGTGGTCGGTTACAAAGTCCTGACGAGCAGCGCATCCGCTGAATCGAGCGAGACCGAGTACAGCAATCTGTCCGTCTTTACCCGTGCTCTTCAGCTGGTCCGCCAAGACTACGTCGACGAGAACAAGGTCGCGCTCAAAGACCTCACTTACTCGGCCCTTCGCGGCATGCTAAACAGCTTGGATCCGCACAGCCAATTCATGGAGCCGACGGACTTCCGGGACATGCAGGATGACACCCGCAGCGAATTTGGCGGTCTAGGGATCATTGTTTCGACCAAGGATGGAGTTATTACCGTCGTCACTCCAATGGAAGATACTCCCGGGTTCCGAGCGGGAATCATGCCGGGAGATGAAATCTTGCGGATCAACGGAAAGGTGACCGATCGGATGAGCCTGCAAGACGCTCTCAACCAGCTCCGAGGCGAACCGGGCCAGCGCGTGACGTTAACAATTTATCGCCCGTCGTCCAAAGAGACGAAGGAATTCAACCTCCAGCGTGAAATCATCAAGGTGGCGAGCGTAAAGGATTCGAAGATTTTGGATGCAACGGTCACCGGGAAGTTCAGGATCGGATATCTCCGAATCACTCAATTTAATGAGCCGACTGCGCAAGAGCTGCGGCAGCGATTGGATGAACTCCAGGCGAAGGGCATGCAAGCTCTCATTGTCGATCTCCGAAATAACCCGGGAGGATTGCTCAACAGTGCGGTCGACGTCTGTGCCAATTTTCTCCCTCCCAAAACAATGGTGGTTTACACCGACGGTCGCGAAGGATCGCAACACCGCGAGTATTTCACCGATCGCAATGCTAAGCCGGTAGCAAATTTTCCACTGGTGTTGTTGGTTAATGCGGGCAGCGCGAGCGGTGCGGAAATCGTTGCTGGGGCGCTAAAGGATCTGAACCGAGCTATCGTCGTGGGAGACACTACGTTCGGTAAAGGCTCCGTTCAGACGGTGATCCAGCTGCCGGACGGTTCCGGCTTGCGGTTGACTACCGCTAAGTACTACACGCCGAGTCGGCAAGTAATCCACCAAAACGGCGTCACTCCGAATATCAAGGCTTCGCTCACGACGGATCAGGAGAAAGCGCTGGTTTTGCGGCGTCGGGATGGTCCGTTGACCGGGGACGAACAGAAACTGGTAAACGAGCAGCGAGATGCGCAACTCGAACGTGCAATCGACGCGTTGAAGAGCGTAATGATCTACACGCAGAACGCCGGCAACACAGAGCAGGGAAACTAATTGCGAAATGCGGATGGCGGAGCAGGGAGTGTGAAATCCGAAATGGATGCACCACTCGTTCTGGCGATTGAGACTTCCTGCGACGAAACCGCGGTAGCGCTGCTACGGAATCGGGATCGGCTCCTGGTTTCGAAGATAGCGAGCCAAAGCGCGATCCACGATCGTTATGGCGGTGTCGTCCCGGAGGTTGCGTCGCGCAATCATCTCGTTAAGCTGCCGCCGCTCGTCGAGACCGCTTTGGCAGAAGGGCGAGTTCGATTGACCGATGTCGATTGTGTCGCCGCCACCCGTGGACCTGGATTGCTCACTTCTTTACTGGTTGGGTATGCGACAGCCAAAGGAATCGCGATCGGACTGCGAAAACCATTTATCGGGGTCAATCATTTAGAAGCGCATCTGCTTTCGCCGTTCTTCAACAATCCAGCTGGGCCGCAGCCATCGGTTGGGCTCATCGTCAGTGGCGGTCACACTCAGCTCGTTGCGATGCAGGCGGTGGGCCAATATCGAATATTAGGTTCCACTCTTGACGACGCCGCCGGTGAAGCCTTCGACAAGGTAGCGAAGATGTTGGGTCTACCATACCCGGGCGGACCAAGTATTGAGCGCTGCGCGCAACACGGCAATCCCGCTCGTTTTGATCTTCCTCGCAGCATGCTGGGAAGCGGCGATTTCAATTTCAGTTTCAGTGGGCTAAAAACCGCGGTTCGCTATTTGTTGCCCAAGTTATCTGGGGATTACCAAGCCGATTTGTGCGCTTCCTTCCAGGAAGCGGTGGTCCAAGTTCTGGTCCGGAAAACCATTGCAGCTGCTAAATCGGTTGCCATCCAAACCGTGACGGTGAGCGGTGGAGTGAGCGGTAATTTACGGCTACGTCAGGAGATGGAGCGTGCGGCGACAGCTGCCGGGATTAATCTGCGTTTGGCTGCTCCGGCGTTAACGACCGACAATGCCGCGATGATCGCCTTTGTGGCCGGAGAGCGTTTCCGATCTGGATCATTCACCGATTGGGCCCAAGACGCAGATCCGAATCTGAAGTTGGTCTGAGGGAACCTTGATCGTCCTTGTTTTCCTTCGTCCTCGTGTCTAGCTCATAGCAGCGGATGATCCGAAAACGGCAAAGAAATACATGCGTGAATGAACGACTTGATTTGGCGCGAAGGATTTATGAAGCCGCTCATATCGTTGGCAGCTTCAAATTGCGTTCCGGTATCACCAGCCATGAATACTTCGACAAGTATCGTTTCGAATCTGATCCAGACCTGCTTTTCAAGGTAACATTTGCCCTCAAGGATCTGGTTCCGGCAGATGTCGAATTATTGGCAAGTCTCGAACTCGGTGGCATTCCCATCGCAACACTCCTTGGTCAACTGACGAGATTGCCTGTAGTCTTTGTCCGAAAGAGGGCGAAGGATTACGGTACCTGCCGACAGGCGGAGGGAGCCGATATTTCGAGGAAGCGGATTGTGGTGATCGAAGATATTATAACTTCCGGTGGGCAGATTCTCGAGTCGGTGGAAAGTCTGCGGGCTCTAGGAGCTGTAGTCGATGGGAACGCTGGCGCGAGGCGAAGCGCAATCTTGGCTAGGCCATCTTGAACCGCACCCCCGGCGCTGCTAAAGAAGAGACGTGACACTTTTGTTGATCGACGGACACTATTATATCTATCGCTCGTTTCATGCGATCCAGACCTTGAACAACTCCCGAGGCGAACCAACGAACGCCATCTACGGATTTGTAAAGACGATCCGCAAGATGATCAAAGATTTGCGGCCGGATCTCGCTGCCATTTTCTGGGACGAAGGAATGCCGGAAAGAAGAGTTCGGTTGCAGCCGGCTTACAAGCAGCAGCGCGAAGCCATGCCGGAAAAAATGATTCCGCAATTAGACTTCATTCGTTCCTTTGTACGACCGATGGGAATTAAGTCGGTCGCGCTGCCCAATACGGAAGCGGACGATCTAATGGGGTGTTATGTCCTAGCCGCGGCGCGGGATCAGCACGACATCATTTTGTCGACGAACGATAAAGACCTTTTCCAACTGGTCAGCGATAAAGTCAAAGTCTACTCAACCAATAAGGCGGACCTGAAGCACCCGAAGGATTCGCATGCGCTTCTCGGCGTTGAAGAAGTGACCGAAAAATGGGGAGTACCCCCGGCTGGGATCGGCGAAGTATTAGCCCTGACCGGAGACTCGGTCGACAATATTCCCGGAGTTGACGGTATTGGCTTGAAGACGGCTTCGGCTCTTATTCGGCAATTCGGCACCATCCAGAACTTGCTGGACAATCTGAAAGACGCATCCAGTGAAAAGCTGAGGAAACGCTTGGAGGAAAGCCGGACCCAGATTTTACAAAATCGCGAGATGGTCAAGCTTGATCTGGACCATGCATTGCCGGTGCCAATCGCGGATCTCAAGATCCAACCGATATACGATGAGTATCTCAAAGGACTTGAGCAGTGCGAATTCAAATCGTTGCTCAATGAAATTCGCGAAGAAGCGGCCAACGCTGCGCGCAGCCAGGGAGAATTGTTCTTTTCCTGATTCAGCTCGCGTATGAGTTAGGCTGATGGCATTGGCGAATGCCAAATCATCAAGTGGACTAAAACTCCTTGAATGATTCGTAGGCCTGCTGGTGGTGAAGCCAAAAAATAACAAATCGCGGGCGATCGTAGGCGTCCTGCTCGGTGCAATTGCTTTCGTGATAGGAGCAATTTTGACCTGGACGATTCTCTCACAATTGCCCGGACGCTCTCCGGCCTCTTCGTCGAGGGAAAATGATGTTCTTCCGGATGTCTCCACGCTTACTCCGAGCCAAAGCGCGGTGGCGCTGGGCAACTGGTATTTCGATCATCATGAGTGGGAGAAGGCAACCGAACAGTATCGAAAAGCGATCAGCCTTGGGTTGGACAACGCCGACATTCGGTCCGATCTCGGTAGTGCGCTCCGCTTCAACAACCAGCTCGAAGCGGCGGCGGCCGAATACGAAACCGCCCAACGCGAGAACCCAGAGCACGAAAATAGTTTGTTTAATCTGGCAACCCTTTATCTCCAATCGTTAAATCAGCCCGATCGCGCCGTCGCGCTGCTGAAACAATTCAAAGCCAAGTTTCCTCGCAGCGGAGCGATTCCGCGTGTAGACGAGCTTCTCCAGGAGGCAAGGAAGAAAGGAGCGGGGGCATCGCCCGCGTCGAGCAACGGCTGAGGTAGCAGGTCGAACCGGCGGTGGCCCGCCTTCGATGATTAAGGTCCCGGAAGCGAGCACGGGTTTCGCAAATCGTTGGGCCGATCTAAGTCGTGGATATTGACCGGTGCAATCCAGGGTGCGTGCGATATACCGATACCCCGCTTCTAAAACCACCGTCTCCAGAATGGGTACCAGGAGGGCGTGTTTCCATCCGCATCGACCGGATGGATTCGCCTCTTGCGATAGCCTTTTTCGCAATGTTTGACGATCGCGGTGAATTTGGGAAGCGACATCAATTCGAACGGTTTAATCAGATATTCCTCTTCACGCGTGCGAGTTGTGCTGTGGCTACCACGCCCGCGAGTGTAGGATCGCTTCCAGATCATTCGTTTTCCGATGAAATCAGCGGAGCTTTCCGCACAAGCCCGGTCGGCGGCCTTAAAAATGATACGGTTTCGTAAATTAAGAATAGTGACTTCCGCTTTTTCTTTCGATCCGAGAGCCGGTAGAAACGAAAGTTTGGATTGCGCCGCGAGCACCGTGGTCGTCTGCGCCTGGCGGATAACATCGACATTGCCGTCGGATTCGGTGATGAAACGTTGAGCTTCGTCTTGCCAGCAAACCAAGAGGTTATCGTCTTTGAATATGCGGCTTCCTGGTGGCCGCGGATCGAACCGACGCAAAGCATGAGTATAAAAGAGCAGTTTGAGAATCGTGGTAATGTAGCGGCGTTCCGTTTGATATTTCTGGGGCAAGGAGACGCAGATGATGGCGCCCTCATCCAGTGCCGCAAATTCAAAACTATTCTCCTCCGCACCGAATACTTCGCTAATCTCGGGATTGGTGAAGTAATTAAGATAATTGTAGATTGTCGAAATGACGCCCCCGAGCTGCTCTGCCGGTTGATGCAAAAACCCGTTCAGGAAATGATCGTAACATTCGCGAGCGTCCGGATTGCCTGCATTCTTTAGCGGTTCGAGTTGTTGAAGCATCGCCCTGAGCACCGGTTGGTACTGCAGCATTTCCAGAAGGTGGTGCATTGTCGGTACCAGCCCGAGCAGCCGAAAAAATTGGATTCCGCGTCCGATATTCGCGTGGGCCTGGGTTTTGAAAAAACCCTTATCCTCGGTACCAGAGGTTAGAGATGATGCGGTATCAACAATGACGGTTGCATAAGTCGACCATGGAATCGTTTCATCGGAGAGGAGATTAAAGCAGGTCGGCGGGGTCCAATCTTCGGACACGCGATCTGGCCTGGTCTGCAGGAGTAACAGATCCTGTTCACGTCCGTATCGGTTAGCCATCTTCACTAGCGTTTCGTGATAAATTCCTTTCTCGTCACAACAGAGACCTCCCCAGTCTGGCTCATTCTGAAAGACGCTGTGGAGCAGAGCATTGATTGCAAACGTTTTTCCAGCGCCGGTATCGCCGGTTACGAGCCAGCCACGACAGAAATCGTTTCGGTCCCAATGAAAACCAACCAATGAAGCGGAGATCGGGGTGCGAGAGCGTCCGGGCGCGGAGTAGAAGGCGACCGGTAGACTGACCAGGATCGGAGCGACGCTGGCCCAGCCAATGATCGGGTAAAAAAACCAGCTGCAAATAAGTAGTATGCCCACGAGCAACAAGACCGTGGGCGAGAACAGAAAGTCGAATCGTTCCCTTTGGCGTTCCGCGTCGATCCAGCGCCGTGCTCGATCGACTGCCGCAAAGAGCGACGTCTCGCTCGCGACATAACGACGCACATAGCAAGGGGTGCCGCCAAAGCGAATTTGCAAAAGAAAACGGGGAAGCACGATTGTCCCCGTATCGCCTGGCCGGACGAGCGGAAACAAAGGCTTGGCGTGAATCTGAAAACCTGACCGCTGATCAACCTTGACAAAGGCGGTTCCGGGCGAGTAGTTCGGCAGCCGCAGGATGGTCCCATCCGATCGGCGATAAGAAAGCGGGTCGGGAAGCTCTGAATTAACGAAGCGTTCAGAGCGCTGGAAAGAACTGCCAGCAGTTTTTGCGCTTTCCCACATCGAGGAAACAGTAAACGATTTGAAAGATAACAACAAGTAAAAATATAGTTATTAATTGCCCGACCAATAATTCGAGATTCTGCGGTGTCGGCTCACATAGCCTATCTCGCTGTCGCTCGAGCTGTGTATTGCCCTACCTATCTGGGGGCGCGTGGCCTGACGGTTACTGCACCTTTAGTTCTGTTACAAAAGAGTCTTCACCTTTGGCGAACGCGATCCAAACCGAGTGCGTCTTCGGGTCAACGGCGAGCGTGTGAGTGCCGGCGGGAGTAGCAACGTCACCGAGCGACTTCACGGCTTCTTTTGTCTCCTGCAAGACTGTCAGCTTTCCTTCTCCGGCGGCACAGTAGATACGCTGGTTTCCGGGATCAAACGCGATCTGATCCACTCCTTCGGCGATATCGACCGAACCCAACGATTCTCCGGAAACAGAGTCTAGGACGACCAGCTTGCCGTTTTTTCCGGCGGAAAACAGCCGATGCGTTTTCGGATTGACGGCCAAGCCGTGAGGGCCTTGGGCTGGGGTAGTTGACCAGGTAGCCGCGACCGAATTTGGTCCAGGGTCAATGACCAGCGTAACTGGTTGAGACTTGATGTTCTGAAACACCTTGTCAGTGACCGGATCGTAGACAACGAACTCCGGATCGGCTGGAATTTTGATGGCGGTGACGATTTTCTTTGCGCTCGGATCAACGACCCAAACGTCTTGTCCATCGTCATGGCAAACGTAAACCAATCCATTCTTTGGGTTGTAGGCGAGCGCGTCAGCTGGTCCGGGTAACGAGACCGTGCCGGTTATCTCGAGAGTCTGACGATCAATAATCGCGAGCTTCTGCTCAGCGCTGACACTGGCGTAGTACTTGTTGTGATCGGTATCGACCACGGCTCCCTGGATCGTACCGGTACTCACGCTCTTGATCAGCTTTCCATCCGGAAGACTGATGATATCCAAGGTTTTGTTGGCAGTGTGAGCGGCCAAAAGGCGATTCGATTTTTCATCGATTTGCAGGTAATCGAATCTTCCCTTGGTTCCGGGTACAGCAATCGGCTGGCCGACAGTTAATGGTGCGGTCTCAGCCAAAAGAGTCGTTGGCAGAGAGAACAAGAAAACCGCAATGGCAGAGCAAGCGCTTGAAAGATTCGTTTCCATGATGATGTAGTTCGACCGTGTATTAAAACTTAAACTTCATTCCCGCCTCGTAAGTAAAATCGTAGTACTCTTGCTGGATCACACGATTGCGGGTTCCTTCGTAGATTCGCCAGGGTGCATCGGTCAGATTCTTGACGTTGAGATAAACACCGATGCCGTTAGAAAAGGTGTAGCTCGCCGCGAGATCCAGTGTCGTTCGAGCATCAAAGTACAACTGGATGATTTTCTATCGAAAGTACGGTGTCGATGTCACCTTAGCGGCGCAACATACCCTCGGGCGACGAATATGATGAGACCAAAGGATTCCCTCCCGGTCCAAAGCCGAAGCGAAAACCGCCGATGATTTCGCCGTTGATGATTGCATAACGGGGCCGGAGCGGTTCGTATCCGGAGCCAAGACGTCCTTGGAGGATCGGTTTGTCAGAATCGAAGGCACTCCGCGGGGTGAGTTCGATTTGTCCGCCCAAGGCTTCCGCGTCCATGTCCGGCCGGTTGGTGTCAAACACGATAATTTGGCTCACCAATCCGGATGGGATCTGATCGAAAGCAACATGCCGGCCGGTCGAATCGGTGGATGGAACCCGGACGCCACCAAAGGTGACACCAACCAGGTTGGAATCCAAGCCGCGCACGGTAATAAAACGCCCTTCACCGGTGTCGTTCTGTACGCCGACGCCAGGCAACCGTTTCAAGGAATCGGCGAGATTCACATCGGGATAGTGGGAAATCTCTTCGGCGGACTGGACTCGCTCGATATTGGGAGCATAGCGCTGCTGTTCAATTGCTGACTCCTGCAGCGTCGGATCTTCTCCGGTGACGACAACCTGCTCGAGGCGGCTCGACGGCGTTGGCGATGCATCTTGTGCGATCGCGGATGCCGGGGTACCGAAGAGCGCCCCGGCCAGAGAAGCAAAAATAGGCAGCGATGGCTGCGCAAAAAATGCGTTCCGTAGTTTCAAATCCTGTCCTTCCTTGGTTGATTGGCGAGGAACTAAAACCGACGAGCAGACCGTAAGGTCACCGGATGTGGCTTTATGGTCATATTGATGAAGGGGAGAGATCGGCGTCGCAAAAAGAGGGGCGTGAGAAGACTGCATTTTGACATAGCTACTTTCCCTTGAACCGTGTTGGAGGTTGACTTCTTCTGAGTGAAGGACGCGGCAGACCAGCGTCGTCCACTCATTTCGCGGTACTAGAGACCAAGATTGAAAGGGCCGGCTTTTTTTGATCCAGTTGCCGTAATTGCTGTCCCAACAGCAGCCCCGACTCCGCAAAGCCCACGGCGCGGCCTCATAGTGTTCCTCGAGCTCTCTGCCAGGCGCGCTAAAGCCCAGCGACGGCGGCCCGTCGTGTAGTTCGGCAGCCGCAAGATGGTCTCGTCCGGTCGACGATAGGAAAGCGGGTCGGGAAGCTCTGAACTAGCGGAGGGTTGAGAATGCTGGAAAGGACTGCCTGTAGTCTCCGCGTTTTCCCACATGGGGGGAGAAATTACTTATCGGCAAATAGAGTAACAAGAAAACACTAAGTTGCTGTATTCTGCGACTGAGCACCAATTAAGAACCTGTGGGCAGGCGAAATCCAAGACTCGTAGCGGGGCGAAAACCCGAGTTCGTCCGGCAGCCGCCGGATTGCGGCCAGTTCTATGGTGTTCTTCCAACTCGCCGCCAGGGCGCGCCAAAGCGTAGC
>Ga0070698_100007303_pt1 | contig 11962 bp, 11 predicted proteins | sample KBSK1502metaG_FD_65477 | JGI IMG/M metagenome (GOLD analysis project Ga0070698, IMG submission 65477) | Corn, switchgrass and miscanthus rhizosphere microbial communities from Kellogg Biological Station, Michigan, USA - KBS K1-50-2 metaG | ecosystem: Host-associated > Plants > Roots >...
CCCAGGGCATTGCCCACATAAGCGCTAACTTAACGACCTATTGTTTCCGAGTAGCCCGTGATCCGGGTGTGATCGCTGAGGTGTCAGGCATAGCTACATCTCTGGTTTTGCCGGCAACTCGGCTCGATCTAAAGCCCGGATGCCCAAACCAAGTGTCATCGGCCCGGACTCGGCCAAGCGAGTTGGAACGCGATCGTGCGGTGCTCGCTTATGACGGTAGTCCAAGGCGGAGCAGTAATTGCTGGAATCGCGAGTCGGCGCGAATGGGATCAAAGATAGGATCCTGCAGCGCTTCCGGCAAGACGCTGGGGAAACGCTGCTCGTATGCCTGGTCCAGCAACGTGAACGTTCGATCTTTATCGCCAAGCCCGAGAGACACAATTGCCATCACGAATGGTGGAGCGTGAGAAGCCTGCAATTGGCGGGCGATCTTTAACGCTTGGCTTTTGTCGCCCGAAACTGCATACGCGTGGCCGAGAGTTGCCACAAAGTCGGGGCGGCCTTCCGAATGCTCGATGGCTTTCTTGAACTCGGAAATGGCTTGCTCATACATGCCCTTCTGACGGTATGCCATCGCTAGAGCCCAGTGGCCGAATGCAAAATCAGGAAACAACGCTGTTGTCTTCAGGTTCGCGGCAATCGCTTCATCATATCGGCGAGCCTTTTGCAGTCCGAAGCCAATATATGTGTTCGGCCCCGGAGCCAGGGGATCCAGTTCCTCGGCACGGCGAAATTCCCTCAGCGCTTCCTCCGGCCGTTTCAGTGGTAGTAAGTTCAGACCGTACCAGAAGTGAGCTGTCGCGTAGTTGGGATTCAGCTCGATGGCTCGTTTGAATTCCACCTCGGCAGCCCTGAAATTCCAGTCATTTGCGCTCTGCAGCACTCCCGCCAGCGATGCGTGAGCTTCGGCAAGATTGTCGTCGAGTTGCAGCGCTTTCTGTGCTGCCGCCCTTGCCTTGTCAAGCGCATCTTTGGCAGGCAGGAGTTCGTTGCTTCCCATCACGTTATAGGTGTCTGCCAAACCCGCATACGCAGACGCGTAAGTGGGATCGATATCAATCGCATGCTGAAACGATGCCAATGCGATCTTCAATACGGCTTCGTTCCTCTGATTCCAGTTGTAACGACCTTTCAAGTATGCCTCGTACGCACGCGGATCCACTTGCCGAGAATTGCTAAGACGGATTTGCTCGTTGGGCGTCAGCTTGGAACGCACCTCGCTCGCGATAGCCTGCGCAACGTCGTTTTGCAACTTCAGCACGTCTCGCAAGTCGCCTTCGTAGCTCTCCGCCCAAAGCTGCTTGTCGACAACCGCCTGAGTCAAGCGCGCCGTGATCCGGACGTGATCGCCAGCCCGAAGTACGGAACCTTCGATAAGCGCATCGACTCTCAATTCCTTCGCAATCTGCGGGAGCGGTTTGCGCGTTGCCTTATACTGCATCACCGAAGTTCGGGAAATCACGCGCAAGGCCCCGATTTTGCTCAGGCCCGCAATCAATTCGTCGGTCATACCATCCGCGAAATATTCCTGCGCCGGATCGCTAGATAGATTCTCAAGCGGCAGAACGGCAAGTGACTGGATCAGGGGGTAGGCGCGGCGCGGCATCAGCCGCTCACGCCATCCGCCTGGATCGAAAATGACGAGCACCGCGAGAATCGACAGGAAGGCCACGGTCGCGATCGCAAATCGGAGGCGAAGCTTTTTGCGGTCCGTAGGCGGTTCGACGGCCACGTGACTTGGAGTAGCCAGCCGACGCAGATCTACTGCGAGCTCTTTCGCGGATTGGTATCGGTGATCAGGACCTTTTTCAAGGCACTTCAAAATCGTGTCTTCCAGGCGGGAGGAGAGTCCGGGCTTAAGCTTCGTGGGAGGGGGCGGGGGCTGGTCGATAATCCCGGCGGTCAGCGCAGTCGTTAGCTTGTTATCAAATGGTCTCCGGCCAGTCGCCATCTCGTACAGCACTACACCGGCAGCCCAGATATCCGTACGGCCGTCGACCGCCTCACCTCGCAACTGCTCGGGCGACATATAGGGCAGCGTGCCCGCTCCCAAGCCTTCGGGAAGGGAAACGGTTTCCTGCGATGGTTCCACACGGGGCAATAGGGTTGCCAAGCCGAAATCAAGAATCTTGAGGTGGCCGTCGGGCTGGACGCGCAGATTGTCCGGCTTGAGATCACGGTGGACGACGCCTGCCCTGTGCGCGGCTTCCAATCCTTCCGCCACCTGGATGCCAAGCGACAGGACCTGCCGTTCAGGTAAAGCCCCAGCCGCGAGCTTTGCGTCGAGAGTAATGCCCGGGATGTACTCCGTAACTAGGAAGTCCAAACCTTCGGCGTTTCCAAACTCGTGAACCGTCTCGATATTTGGATGGTTCAGCTTGGCGAGGGCGAGGGCCTCTTTTCGAAAGCGTTTCCGGGCGGTATCGTCGCTTAGCAATTCCGATGGCAGGACCTTAATCGCTACGTCACGGCTGAGTCGTTCGTCATGCGCGCGATATACGACACCCATGCCGCCAGCGCCAATTTTCTCCCGGATGATGTAGTGCGCGAGGAGCTGGCCAACCATGAGACACGCCTCCCCGACCGGAGGCTCAAATGTTATGGCGGCGCTACAGCCAAGTCAATGCAGGGGATCACGGCGCACAGGGAGTTATCTCGGTCCCGTCCCTTTAGTTGGAATATGCGCGAACGTCGTCTCTCGGCACCCAAACACCCTTCCGTCCGAAGCATGTCATTGTTGACCCTGGCGCATGCTGGCCGTCTGGGCTTGCGGTATTATTCCGGGACATGGAAGGACTGCGGATCTCGCATTACCGCATCCTGCGCCGTTTGGGCTCGGGCGGCATGGGTGAAGTTTATGCTGCGGAGGATGAGCGACTGCGGCGCAACGTAGCGATCAAATTCATTTCTCACGACAAGGCGGCGGATGAAAAAGCCCGGCAACGCTTCGAACGGGAGTCGCGCGCAGCCTCTGGGCTGAATCACCCCAATATCTGCACAATTTTTGAAGTGAATGAGCATGAAGGACAGCCATTCCTTGTAATGGAGTTGCTCGATGGTCAGGACTTGAGGCAAATCTGTGCCGCGGGCCCTGTAGAAATCTCAAGTCTTCTGAAATGGAGCATCGAAATAACAGACGCCCTTGACGCGGCGCACGAGCGCGGAATCATCCACCGCGACATCAAGCCCGGCAACGTCTTTGTCACGTCGCGCGGTGACGTTAAGCTGCTGGATTTCGGCTTGGTAAAACTGCTGCAGCCCGAAAATGTGGAAGGTTCTGAAACGGTTAGCCTCGCAGCGACCGCGGCTGGGTCAGTGATGGGAACCATAGCCTACATGTCGCCTGAGCAGGCAAGAGGAGAGGCACTCGATCTCCGCACGGACCTGTTTTCAGCGGGCACCGTTCTTTACGAAATGGCCAGCGGTAAGCGCGCCTTCGATGGACCCACTCCGGCTGTGATCTTCAATTCCATCCTAACAACCTCGCCAACGCCAATCTCACGAATTCGCGGCGATGTTCCACCGGGGCTAGAGGAAATCATTGACAAAGCGCTTCAAAAGGACCGTCGGGCTCGTTATCAGAATGCCGCCGAAATAACAGCTGACCTGAAGGGCCTGCAACGTGAGTTGGAGTCGGGTACGCTGGGGGCGACGGCGTTAAGCAGGGCTGCACGCGGAAAACGGTCGACACTATGGGTTGGCGCCGCTCTCGCGCTGGTGATTCTCTGGGGCGGGCTGGGATGGCTTCTCAAAAGGCCAAAAGCGCAAAGCCCACAGCTTCTGTCGCATCGAACCACCGTCGCAGTCCTTCCTTTTCAAAATACGAGCGCGGACAACCATCTCGACTATCTGAACACGGCACTGCCTGACGAAGTCATCACAACCCTCAGTTATGCACCCACGTTGAGCGTCCGGCCTTTTAGCATGTCTCAGCGTTTTACAGCTCAGAACTCTGACCCGCTTCAGGCCGGTCAACAACTGAAGGTCACGGACGTGGTCACCGGCCACTTTCTACTTCGCGGCGACCACATCGGCGTCACCCTGGAGGCGATGGATGTTGCGAGAGACGAAGTCATCTGGCGTGGGTCGCTCGATGTCGACGGCAAAGACATGTTGGCCCTACGGAATGAAATGACCGCCCTGTTGCAGAAAGGACTCCTGCCCTCGCTGGGTGTCTCCAACGTAGAACTGTCGGTCACGAGGCCCAAGAGCCAGGACGCTTATGACCTCTACTTACGCAGTCAAGACAGCGTTTACTGGAGCATGGCACGCAACAGAGACGCAATCGCGCTTCTTGAAAAATCAGTCGTCTTGGATCCTGGGTACGCCCCAGCATGGCTGGCACTGGGCCTGCATTATTCCAATGAAGCGGATTTTGCCAGTGGTGGCGAGCAAATGCACAACAAGACGATTGCAGCGCTCGAACGAGCGAGCCAACTCGACTCCGGTCTATTGCTTCCTTCGATCGAACTCATCGAGCGTGAGGCTTTCTATGGAGATCTGTCCGCAAGCTTTGCGCGAGTCCAGGAGGTGGCTCGAAGATGGCCGCGTCGCGCCGAAGTTCACCTCGCGTTTTCTGGGGTCTTACGCGCGGCCGGCGCCCTCGAGCAAGCCGCGCGGGAATGCGAGGCGACGCACCAACTCGACCCCGAACTCCCCACCGGCCACTGCTATGTGCTGTACATACACATGGGAGATCTGGCCAGAGCACGCCAGGAAATCGAACGCTCGCCGGGAGAGTTCAGCACGATGATGTTGGGTCAGGTGCTTGTGCGTGAGGGAAGGGTGAAAGAAGCGCTGCCAAAACTGAAAATGATACCCGGGGGCAAGAATTTTGAGCTGCTCAGCGAATGCTGGCCCGATTCGTCTACCTCGAAGTGTGACCAGACCGCAAAAGAATCAGAAGCTGATTTCCGTGTTATCCCGTTCACCGATGCTTGGTATTTCGGGGCCGCGATGCAGGCGTTTGTGGGAAAGAAGGATGCCGCAGTGCGTTTGCTCTGGGCGGCTTCCGAACATGGTCTTTGTGTTTCCCCATCTGTGGACCGAGATCCACTATTCGACAAAATCCGGGACTCGGCGGAATTCAGAGCGGTACGTCAGGCTGGCGTCGAATGCCAGAAGAAGTTCGCTCCCTACGCCAGAATGCAAATTCAGTAGCAACCAGTGTATGTCTAGCCGCGATCCCATTGGGCTCAGATCCCACACGACAAACGGAGCTATGGAAGGCGATAGATTAGGTTCTGGACGAGTCGTCGGCAACCCTAACCTTGGGATTACTTTAGGATCGCCCGTCACTCGAGCGCAGTCGCTAATGCGTCTGGGAATCGCGGCATCCGTTGTTCGCCGACCGGCGTAATCGCTATCTCGTCAAAACAGCACTCGTGTCCGCAGCGACCCCTCTCCTGGCGGTTAGTCGGCACTCCAGAAGGAATTTCTGAGTTAGCGCTTATGAAGAGGGCGTACCCCCGGACCCACCGACCTCATCTTTCCCAAGTGGCAGCGCGAGCTTTTCAAGACCATCCTCGATGAAGAAAATCTCCGCTTCGACCGCGACGGCCGACCCCGGACAGCCTACAGTCTGCGGCATACATACATCTGCCTGCGCCTAATGTCGCGTCACTTCACCGTGGCAGCGACCCGGAGAATCTGCTTGTCGATGGAGGCGCGCAGATCCTTGGGCAGTAGGTCCGCTTGTTCGAGGCCGTTCCACGCCGCGGCCGCGCGCTCCGCCGTCTCGACCGCAATTTTCCACAGCGGGCTTGCTGGAATCCGGGCCGTGTCGGCAAAGCGCCGCATCTGGCCGGGCGTTATTTCCGACAGGCTGCGGCTGCCGCCGAAACTCAGGGCGAGCGTGTCGCCGGGAATATAAGGAAGCGTCGCCACGAAATCGTACCCCGGCGACAGGACCGGCTTGCGCCGGTCGGGATAGAGGAAGGACCAGTTCTTGAGATGCATATCGGCGTTGCCGATCACAACGGAAAACACAAGGCGGCGGACAAACTCCGCGACGGCGTCTTCACCCGCCTCCGCCCACAGGACAGACGCGACGTTAGCATAGCTGCGAAAATGGTACTTGTCGTTCGGATACTGCCCGAACACTTGCGCGAAGTCCTCCATGTGAACGGGCGCTCCCCCGGCCGCGCGGTCGAAGCGCTGCACGGCGAGAGCCTTGCTTCCCGGTGCGCGCGCCTCCTCGGGGAGTCCCTTGATCTCCGACATTTCGACGAGACGGTTGTCCGGCACTACGATACACGCGCGGCGCGCGAGTTCGAGCATGGCGAATTCATTCTCGGGGACGGCGGTGAAGCGGGCGGAGGGAAGCTTGACGATCCACGACCCTCCCATGCCACCAGCCGGAACGGTCAGGCCTCCGGATGCTTCCATGACGGCGGGGAACTTCAACTGAACGCCGGCGAGAGAGAACCGGAGCACAGCGTCGCGCGGGCGATAATCATCGCGATCGGCATCACCACCATCATGATGACCATCATCTTCCTTTGCATCACCCTCAAGCGGCGCGATGACGAGTGCACCGGGAAGATCGGCACCGAGAACCGCGAGGAGGAAGAATTCGCGCTCGGGATTCACGTCGGCAAGCTTCGCGAGATACTCGCGCAGGTGCCCTTCGGGAAGCAGGTTCGAAAACAACGGCGGCACGCGGCGCGGCACGGGGCGCAAGGCCGTCACGAGCCCGCCGGTGCGGCCCTTGAATGACAGGCTTAGAGTAGGGCGCTGCTGGTCGTCAATATAGTCCTGCTCGAACGCGAAAATCTGGCGGTCGCCGGCGAGGCGGTTGATGACGCCGATCTGGCGGCCGTGCAGGCGCACGGCGAGTGCGTTGAGCTTTTTCGGATCAAACTTCATCACGCGGCTCCTTCGTGCTCTCCTCGTCGGTGTCGTCGGCGTAGAGGGAGCGTTCCTCGCCTTCACCCTTCTGGTCCGGCTGCAGATGATCGCGGATAAGCGACTGCACGACGGGGACGAGGGCGCGCGGGACCATGAGGAGGTCGCGATCGAGAATGCGGACCAGCTCCAGAAGGGTGTCGTAGCGCGGCACGATCTTGCCGGACTCGATGCCGGAGATGTGCGACTGGGTGAGCCCGAGGCGGCTGGCCAGGTCTCTCTGGGTCCAGCCGCGCTTCTCGCGGGCATCCTTCAATGCCAGGCGCATGTCCTCGGGAAGCGCTCCCAATCGGAGCGGCCTGATATGCTTTGTTATATTGGTTTCCACTAATGATATAATATAGCACATCGATGACGTGCATGTATATATATATAATTTTATATCACAATAAAATTGTGATATACTTTAGCATGTCAATGGAAATCAGGTGCTGAACCGGGCTTTGTGCGGTACCGAGAGAAATCGGGGCCACAAAGCTAAAGAAGGCAGCACCGGGGAAGACCGTAAGAATTGGGAAATGAGAGGCGGGAATGGAAAAGAGGCTGGCCATTGTCATTGCAGTCGAGAAATACGGCGGATACGCGCATTCGCACCGTCAAGTATGCCGAGGCCGATCCGGAGGGGTTCGCCAAGGCTCTGGAGATTGGAGGTTCGCTAGACAAGGTGTTCCTGCGAATCACCGAAGCAATTGGGGGGATCCCACGGCGTAGGTTCCAACGGTCAGTGCAGACAGCTTCTCTATGGCCACCCAGATTTCTTGCTGAGATCTCTGCCTTCGGCCTTCGAGAGCACGCTTCTTCACCTCTTCGAGTGACGACCGGACTACTTCCGGGCGACGGTAAGAGACTGGGCGTCCGTTCGGCATCTCAGGACGAACATCTCCGTAATTCACAGCGTAGCGAACAGTACCGCGAAGGGAGTCCCGCAGCAAAGTAGGCACTTGGTCCTTCTGCGACCGAGCAAAGAAATCATTCCATTCGCTATGATGACAATCATGGCGCTTTACCTCATTACTGGCATCGGTGGCTTCATCGGATCGTCCCTGGCGCGTGCTCTGCTTGGACGTGGTGAACGGGTTCGCGGGGTGGACAATTTTGCAACCGGGAAGCGCGAAAATCTAACGGATATCCGCGGCCAAATAGACCTTCGAGAAGCAAGCATTCTCGATCCCGATGCCATGAAGAGCATTTGCAGCGGTGTGGACTACGTTTTGCACCAAGCCGCAATCCCGTCCGTACCCAAGTCCGTTTTAGACCCCATTGGAAACAACCAGGCCAACGTGGATGGAACAGTAAACGTGCTGGTTGCGGCGAGGGATGCCAAGGTCAGGCGGGTGGTTTATGCCGCCTCGTCATCCGCCTACGGCGACACCCCTACACTGCCCAAACACGAGGAGATGACGCCCAGTCCAATTTCGCCCTATGCTGTGGCTAAGCTGGCAAGCGAACATTACATGACGTCGTTCTACCGCTGCTACGGATTGGAAACCGTGTCGTTGCGTTATTTCAACATTTTCGGGCCACACCAGGACCCTTCGTCGCCGTACTCCGGAGTGCTGGCCAAGTTCATTACGCAGATGCTGTGTGGGGATCGGCCCACAATCTTCGGCGACGGTGAACAGAGCCGTGACTTTACCTTCATCGACAACGCAGTGCAGGCAAACTTACTGGCTTGCGAAGCGCCGGTCAGCCAAGCCGCCGGACGAGTTTTCAACATTGCAACTGGGCGCCGTGTCACCCTGAACGAAATGTTCAGCGCCCTACAAAAGCTGACCGGATACTCCGGCACACCTGAATACGGTCCGGAACGCGGAGGGGACATTAAGCATTCGCTGGCCGATATTTCCAAGGCAGAGAAGCACTTGGGGTACAAGCCAAAGGTCAATTTTGAACAAGGTCTGGGCCTGACCGTGGACTGGTATCGTCAGCAAAGAAAGGCGCTGCCAGAAAATAAAGATAAAGAAACAGCTTCCCTCCCCTCTTGAGACCTGTCTGCATCCGCCGCTCCGCCGGAGACTGCTCTGCCTGCAAGTTACGTCGGTGATCTAGGGCGTATTCCCCAGTATCGCTAGATTGTAGACATGACACTCTCGTCGATGGTGGTTTCGCGCGATTGGCAGGAAGTTAGCGTGCTGGAATGCATTCTCGGTAGCCTGCATATGGATGTTGCCGTTGAAAGGGCGCCGGAACGGGCGCTGGCGCGGCTGAATAAAAACAAGATTGACGCTTTGATCGTAGATTGCGACCTTGACGGAACCTCACAGTTTTTACGGGAACTGCAGCGGGAGCATCGGTATCGGAACACCGTGCCCCTGGTCATCATGGGCGGCAGGCATCGAAAGAAGGATCTGGAAGCGACGGGAGCACTCTTCGCCTTCGACAAACCCATTTCGGTAGAACAGGCAGTACACACGCTCTCCGCAGCACGCAACATGATTCTTGACGGACGCTTGCGCTACCATCGCGCGGGCCTCGAAGTGCCGGTAGCACTGAGCTGCAATCCTCGCAAGCGGGTGGAGGCGCAACTCATCAACCTAAGCCAGGGCGGGCTGCAAGTTTACTCCCCCGAACTCTTCGAAACCAACAAACCTCTGCAAGTCTCTTTTGAACTCCCGGGCGCGAAGCACGCGATGAAGGCTCAGGCGCAGGTGGCCTGGAGGGATGGCCGGGGAAACCTCGGGATTCGATTCCTGAAGGTCGCGCCACGCTTGCAACGCGTCCTCCAACTGTGGCTGGCCCAGCAGTACTTCGCAACCTAGAAGAAAACAGCTCTCAGTCTCAGTTCTCAGCTCTTAGTTTTCGGCTCTCAGCTGCGGCTGCTGGTTTTTGCCAGGGACTCTCAGCGAAAACGGGGGCCTGCTCCCTCCGTTGGGTCATTGAGATCGCGGGTGGCCAGACGTGCCACACGCTCGCCTAAGCTGGAGTCTCCGAATAGCGATAACAACGTCCAATACGCAGTGGTGACAAAGACTCCGGCTAGGGCGAGACTGCCGATCGTCACTGACCAAGGTGGCAGTTCACGAGCGGTGGCAAGGAAGACCAAAGAAAACAAAAGTAGGCCAGCGATCACAACTAACGAGTCCACCAGCAATGCAACGGCGCGTCCTGAGAGTGGCTGTGAAAACCAATCCTGAGATTGGTCTGACGCATCCCGGCTGCTTTCGGGATCGAAAATCGCGGGGGGCTCAGCCGTCGGTATTCTAACCTGTTCCAATTTCCGCTCGAATGTCGCATCCGCCTTGGACCCCAGTTGGATGACGGGCCGCGGCAATGCGGATACGATCAATCCATCACTTTCTTTCAGGCCATCCGAAACTGGCGACGGAGCGAGGATCGAAGCCGTACCGCCTGCATCCTGGGGGATGAAATCGAGCAGGCTTCCAAAAATCCACTGGTTGATCTGGCGACGCGCACGCGGCGAAAGATCGACAAAGCGGACGCCGCATTGTCCGGACGAGGTGACCCAGGTCACTTCGCCGTGGGCATCGACACTTACATAGGGATTTCGTAATTCGAAGCGCAGGCGCACGGTTTGCTGTGGCTGCGGGGGAACGACCGCTTGGATGGCGACTCCTTTGTCAGTCAGGTTACGTACCACCCCGCCATTTGCCTGGTCGATGGTGACGTAGGTCAACGTGCGTAGACCATGCCGATAGTGCACTCGTGCTTTCCGCGCGGCAAAAGCTACTGCTTCCATACTCACCGCCACAAGGGAGGTCGGGCTCAGCCTTCTGTGAAAATTCTATTTCGTGGCCGACGCCTTGTCGCAGTAACTGAGGTGGTTCCAAACTGCCGGCCTACGAATTTCACCCATGAGAGGTGGGTGGTTCCCGTGAACCCAGCAACGCTTCCTTGGCGGGGAGGCCTGAAGCTTGCCACAGCTTAACCACCTCGAAAAGGATGATGGTCCCATAGGCGACGGCAAGCCAGACAAAGACTGCCTCGATAGGGAGATCGTCCCACGCGCCGATGAAAAGCCCCATCATCTGGCGGTGCTGGTAATTCCACCATCCGTAAGGCAAAGCCAGTGTTGCCTCCCAGAGTAGGCTGATGAGCAGGACTAGGAACAGTGTAAGGCTGAGAGCCCTCCAGTTGATGAAGCGGCAGGTTGCGGGGAAAAAACTAATTGAAGGAACCAACCCACCCACCACCAGGACGATGAAATAGCCCGGCCAACCGTCATGCACGGGAGAGATCCATTTCTTGAAGAGGATCGAGAGCACCACCAGAACCAAACCGACAATGAGCGAGGTTGGATGGAAACGCAAGAGGCGGCGCATGGTTCTGGTTTCGCCAACATAGTCCTGAACGCTGTACGCGACCAGCCAGTATTCGCTCAGCCAGACATAGAGGAGAAGGATCATGACAAATCCGCTCAGATAGAAGATGTACTCTTCAACAGGAACGGGATGTCCCAGGGCCGGGGCGGGAATTCCGAGTGTCGCGCCGCGGTTGGGGAAACAGAAGAACCAGCGGGCGAAAACAAAGTCGAGCAAGAAGCCAACGGGGGCAAGGATGCCGATAGTACGCCAGAAGGCTCGCTGTGGAATCTCCAGGCCCTGGCTCGGCAGAAACCAGACTGCAATCACTAGAATAGGGATGATGAACAATGACAAACTGCACGTGTAGCCGTGCGGGCTGGGGTTGGGGGTCGTCGAAACCAGCTTGCCTGGGAAGTGAACGCTGTGCAGGGTGATGGCCGCGGGGGCGACAACCATCACTAACATTGCGATCACGATGCCAGCGCAGACCGCGGGGCTGGGAGAGGCATGGGAGCGGGGTCTGGGCATGAATTCAGCCTCCGGTTCGGGGGCGATTGAGATGTGGAGTTCGAGAGATTCTACTCCTTTCGAACTACTACGAAAGCGCCATTGGGGCGACATCCGGGAATTGGAACATGTGCCAGCACAGTGACTTACCAAAGACCATGCCCGAGAGGGCATGGCCGAGCAATTGCCAGCCAGTCAAAAGCCCGATAACGTATTGATAGCTCTGCGTCACAGTCTGAGGACCACTGACGGAAGCAAGCCAAAAAGGTTGGCCTCGGCCCGACGAA
>Ga0070698_100007304_pt1 | contig 11961 bp, 12 predicted proteins | sample KBSK1502metaG_FD_65477 | JGI IMG/M metagenome (GOLD analysis project Ga0070698, IMG submission 65477) | Corn, switchgrass and miscanthus rhizosphere microbial communities from Kellogg Biological Station, Michigan, USA - KBS K1-50-2 metaG | ecosystem: Host-associated > Plants > Roots >...
CTCCTCGTGACGAACCTGATGGTCGCCAGCGCGATGCTCAGCTGCCTCTGGCAGATCAGTGAGCGCGGCAGCGTCCCCTACAGCGAGGTCTACCTCGACGCGATCCAGAACGCGGCGCGCAGCCGCTCCTGGTTCCGCGTCCCGGCCGGCGCGCAGTAGGGAGTGTGGATTTCAGGTGCACAACCCGGCCGAGGCGGCGCCCACCGGCGTCCCTCGGCCGGACAACAAACGAATACAGCCTCAAAGGATCGACCAGTGGCCAATCCGACGCCCACTAGCGAGCGACTCGCGAACCCGTTCCGCCCAGGGAACGGAGTTGCGCCGCCTTATCTTGCAGGGCGCGATGGCCTCCTCGATTCATTCGAATCATTCCTCGCGGAAGCACCCCTCCATGCGAACTGGACGCTCACTGGCCTGCGCGGCACCGGGAAGACGGTCCTGCTCTCCGAATTCGCGGCCCGTGCCGAGCGAGCCGGCTGGCCCACCCTCCAGCGCGAGCTCGGCGATCGCCATCGCGATGACACCTGGCTCGCCGAGGCGATTGATGAAGACTGTGACGCCCTGGCGCGACGGGTATCTCCGCTCGCCGGCGTAAGCCAGGCGATCGAAGGAGGCGTCCGGCAGCTTCGCCCACGACGGATCACGGTCGGAGAGGTCGGCTATGAGCCAGCCTTCGAGGATCGGCCGTCGGGTCCGGCTGATCGAATGCGTGCATCCGTGGCAGCCTTGGACAGAGCGATCGCCGACTCCGACCGACCCGGCGCACTTCTGCTCTACGACGAGGGCCACATCCTCGCCGACGATCGGCCGCGCGAGCGATTCCCGCTGTCGGGCCTCCTCGCCGCCCTGGCTTCAGCTCAGCGAGAGTCGCCCCGCGTCCGCGTCATCCTGTCCGGTCTGCCGACCCTGAGCCTCAACCTCAAGCGGGCCCGCACCTACGCGGAGCGTATGTTCCGCCACGTCATGGTCGGGAATCTCGAGCCGGGCGACGCGTGGGACGCCCTCGGCATCCCGCTGGCTGGCAGCGGCCGGTCGTTCGCGCTGTCGTTGATCGGGGATATCGTCGAGACGACGGGCGGCTATCCGTACTTCCTGCAGTTCGTTGGCGCCTATCTATGCCGGAGTATCACGACCCCAGACGTCACGGCGGCCGACTATCAGACGGTCGAGCCGGCACTCCTGCATGAGCTCGACCTCGCCTTCTTCGAGGACCGGTTCGAGGGCGCGACCCCGACGGAGCAGCGTGTTCTCGAGGCGATGGCTCGCGAGCCGGGTCAGATCCGGCTAACGCGCCTGCGGCCGCACGTCGGCGATGTCCCGAGCGTCGATCTGGTGGTCCGGCGGCTCGTCGAGCGTGGCCTCATCCACCGCGCCGCACGCGGCACCTACGACTTCTCCCTGCCGATGTTCCGCGCCTACGTCCGCCGTCGGCAGGGGAATCTTTCGAATGTTTCACGATCCGAAAGATTGGCGGCCGTATCCAGATCATCCGTGACCGGGGACAAGAGCCGATGAGGAAGCAGCCGGATCCTCACGAGCGCGCGCTCCGGGCGCGGATCGCCGCATTCAGCCTGCACGCCCGGTATGACCCCCGCCAGACGACGGCGAAGGCCCGCGCGACATTCGCGACTTCGTTCGAGCGGCTGGTTGATCCGGACAGGAAGCTCCCCCTTGCTGAACGACTCCGCCGCGCCGAGGCGGCCCGTCGGGCCCACTACGCTCGACTCGCGCGGCTCAGCCACTTGACTCGCCAATCACGTCGCCGTGCCGAGGCTGATACCGACTAACAGCGGGCCTTTCTTAGAGCTGATGATTCTGTCGGTTTTGAGCGTGGAAGAGCCGATAAGTGTCGCCTGCCGGGCAAGCAAGGCAGCAACTCGGACGAGGAGAGGACCCTGAACCCGAGCGTGGAGCGCGATGAATCGCACCAGATTCAGGTCATCTGGGTTAGCTCGAGGACGATCGGGCCGCAGCGTCCGTCTGTCGCCAGGAGGTTCCAGACGCGAATAGCTGATAAGTGTGCCCGTTTGTATCGGCCCGCCACGCTTGTAGCACTGCGCATAGCGCGGGAGACTTACGAAACAGCTGCTCTACCACTGAGTTATGTCGGCCGGAGGCGAGTATAGGTGATGCCTCCAGGCAGCAGCTGTTCCCACGGTCGCCGATGAACGGGTTGTGGCGGCGATTCGGGCGCACAACGCTCGACTGCATGATGTGGTGCCACTACGCACCAGTTCCCGTTCCGACAACACGCGAACGTGACGGGCGGGTCGGAGACTACGCGTAACCACTTGGGGCCGGTCGAGAGAGGGTGAGGGGGTCGCATGCGCCGGTCGAGCGTGGGCGCCACGGGCGCCGCCATCGCGGTCTTGTTTGCGTCGGTCGGGTGCAGCAACACGCCCTCCACGGGCCAGGCCGACGCCAGCCCGCCAGGAGCGGCGACGCCTGAGCCGTCACCGACCGTCGCGGTGACGCCGTCCGCATCTGCCAGCCCGACCCCGGACCCGACGCCGTCGACGGACCCCGCTGTGCCGGTGCAGGCCGACTTCGATCCAGCACGTTTCTCCGACTCGGCGACGATCACCAACGGATGGCTGCCCCTCCAGCCAGGCCGCCGCTGGGTCACAGACGGCGTCACGCTTGAAGGCGGCGAACGGATCCCGCACCAGATCACCTTTACGGTCACGGATCTGAGCAAAGTCATCTCGGGGGTGAAGACGGTCGTCGTGTGGGTCGAGGACATCAATGACGGCGAGCTGGTCGAGCGCGAGATCGCCTTCTACGGGCAGGACGACGACGGCACGGTCTGGTACTTCGGGGAGCACCCCGAGGAGCTCGAGGACGGAAACGTCGTCGCAGCGCCGACCTGGATCGCCGGGCTCGAGGACGCCCGGCCCGGGATCAAGATGTTCGCCGACCCGACGACGCATACCCAGACCTACTACCAGGGCTGGGCACCAAAGGTCGAGTGGTCGGACTTCGGACGGCTCGACGAAGCGGGACTGGAGGATTGCGTCACCTCCGGTTGCTTCGCCGATGTGGTGCGGTTCGCTGAGTCGAGCGATGGCGAGGAAGGGATCTTCCAGCTCAAGTCATATGCCAAGGGCGTCGGGGAGATCCGCACCGGCTGGCGCGGCGAGGCCGAGTCGCGTGAGGAGCTCGAGCTGAAGACCACGCTGACGTTGAGCGGCGCCAGGCTCGCCGATGTCCGACGGATGGCACTCGACCTCGAGGAACACGCCTACCAGATCAGCCCGCAGGTCTACGGCAGGACGGAGCCGATGCAGTAGGCTCGAAGACTCGCCCTCGGCCACTGCGCGGCGACGGCGGTTTGCTACAGTTCGGTGCCGTCGCCGGGGCCCCGGATCCGCGGCCGGAGTGCTCGTCGCCATACGCAGGAGGGAGCGCATGCAGCCCGACGGCTCGATGGTCGCCGAAGCGTCAGCAGATCCGATCCTGGTCGCTCACGACATCCACCGGTCGTACGGCGCCCGTCGGGCCCTGCGATCGCTGTCGTTCTCTCTGCGGCCCGGGCGGGTGCTCGGATTCCTCGGACCGAACGGCGCCGGCAAGACCACCGCGATCCGGGTCCTGACCACGGTCCTCGAGCCCACGTCGGGTCGATTCGAGGTCGACGGCGTGAGCTCCGAGCACCCGGAACAGATCCGGCGACGGATCGGGGTGCTGCCCGAGGGGCTCGGATTCCCGCGCAACACGAGTGCCGTCGACTACCTGACGTTCTACGGCCAGCTCTACGGACGCCGCAGCAACGACGCCCGACGGGTGGCGCGCGAGCTGTTGGCCACGGTCGGTCTCGAGGCCCGTGCGCAGTCGTTGATCGAGACCTACAGCCATGGGATGCGTCAACGGCTGGGGATCGCGCGATCCCTGGTCAACGACCCACGGGTGGTCTTCCTCGACGAGCCCACGCTCGGCCTCGATCCGCGGGGACAGCAGGAGTTGCTCAAGATGATCCAGGGCATCGCCCGGGAGCGAGATGCGGGTGTCGTCCTCAGCAGCCACCTGTTGTCCGAGATCGAGGGCATCTGCGACGACGTGGTGATCATGAACGCCGGCCAGATCGTCGCGAAAGGGACCGTCGCGGAAGTGCTCGGTCGGGCCACCACCGATGGGCTGCGCCAGAACACGGTCCGTGTTCGAGTGCCGGCCGCATCGGTCGACGCGGCGGCGGCGGTGGTGGGCGACCTGGACCGGGCGCGCGCGACCGATCGGGAACCGAGCGGCTGGCTCATGGTCGAGTTCGTCGACGGCTCGACTATCGATGCAGACCGTAACCGACTGCTCGACTCGCTGATCCGGGCTGATATCCCCATCGTCGGCTTCGAGGTTGCCGGGGCCCGATTGCAGGACGTCTTCATGCAGCTGACCGCGGAGGCGATCGCGTGACCGCGACGGCATCGTCGCCGGCGGCCGCGACCCGATCGGATCGACCGGTCTGGTGGCTCGTGTTCCGCCAGGAGCTGGACGACCTGTGGGTCGGCGGCAAGGCGCTCAACCTGCTGATCCTGTTCGGGATCCTGATGTCGATCACGGCTTTCCTGCTCGCGACCAACAGCGAGCTCAGCCTCACGCCGCCGCGCATGATGATCGTCGTGATGGTCCAGTCGGCCATCACGTTCGGACTGTTCATCGGCCTGGTGATCGCCGCCGAGAGCTTCAGCGGCGAGCGGGAACGCGCGACCCTCGAGCCGCTGCTGCTCGCACCCGCCGGGCGCCGCCAGATCGCCCTCGGGAAATTCCTTGCCGCGCTCTCGCCATGGCCCATCGCCTACCTGTTCTGCGTTCCGTACGTCATCACCCTGTCCCAGGGCGACCTCGCCCTCTGGCCGGTGCTGGTGTGGGGCGCGATCGTGGGCACGCTGACCACCGTCGCGTTCACCGGGTTGGGCATGCTGGTCAGCCTGTGGTCGAACAACAGCCGAACGAGTCTGTTCGTCGGCCTGATGATCTACATCGTTGCCCTGCTGCCCGCGCAGCTACCTGGAGAATTCCAGGCGACGGCCGCGGGCGCCGTCGTGCAGGCCGTCGACCCACTCGAGGCGGTCCGGCAGTTCCTGCTCAAGGGGTTCATCGACGTCCGCCCGGTCGAGGAGCTCTGGCCGCTGCTCTACGCGCCCGTCCTGGCGACCGTCGTCATCCTGGGCGTGTTGTTCCTGTACGCCGCGCCGAGGTTGCGGCTCGAGGCGGATGCACCGCGGTTCAGGTGGCTCACGGCCGGTGGAAGTGGAGGGGTCCGATGAGCGACGCGACGAGCACGCGGGCGACGCCCATCGCCGGCCGGCCCGCGGCTACCTGGTGGCTGATCCTGCGACGGGAGCTCGCCGACCTGTGGCTCGGCGGGCGGCTCTTGGTGCTGCTGATCCTCTACGCGGTGCTCATGTCCGCGACGGCGCTGGCCCGCGAGGTGGAGAGTCAGACCAGTCTGATTCCGCCGGCCGAGATGATGTTCCTCACGCTCCTGTCGGCCATCTCCTTCGGTGTGCTGCTGAGCCTGGTCATCGGCGCGGACAGCATCAGCGGCGAGCGAGAGCGCGGGACCCTCGAACCGCTGCTGCTGTCGCCGGCGAGTCGACGCCAGATCGTGTTCGCGAAGTTCGTCGCGGCCGTCTCCCCGTGGCCGGTGGCGTTGCTGCTGTCCCTGCCCTACGTGCTGGTGCTCGGCAAAGGCGACGACATCTTCTGGCCGGCTTTGGCCTGGACGCTGGGGCTGGGCACGCTGCTGGCGATGGCGTTCGGAGGGTTCGGGGTGCTGGTCAGCATGTGGTCCCGTTCGAATCGGACGAGCCTGTTCGTGTGCCTCCTCGTCTACCTGCTCTTCCTGATCCCCACGCAGTTCCCGGGTCAGGCCCAGAAAGGCGGACTCGGATACGCGCTCCAGCAGGTCGATCCCATGCAAGCGACGAGCGAGTTCCTCGAGAAGTTCATCGTCAACAATCGGGCGCCGAGCGAGCGGTTCACCTATCTCGTGAGCTCGATCGTGTCGGCGGCGATCATGGTCGGCATCCTGTTCCTGTACGCCGCCCCGCGACTGCAGCTCGAGGGCGGATCGCCGCGGCTGTTCGGCTCGCTGCGCCGGTCGAAGTCCGCGGGTCTCGCCGCCACGACGGCGATCGTGCTGATGTTCGCCGGGATGACCGGACTGGTCAGTGCTGCGTCGGCCGCGGCTGCGTCGGCCGCGGCTGTCGGCGACCCGCCCACGATCGGGATCGAGGTCGACACGGAGGCCGCGGTCGTCAAGACCGGCGATGAGATCGAGTTCACGACGACGGTCACCAACACCGCCGACGTGCCGTCGCCAGAGCTGACCGTAGCGATGAACATCATCAACCTGGGCAAGAGCGATCCGGTCGATCCGGAGGACTGGTCGCCTCAGCGGACGCAGGCGGTCGACCCCCTTGATCCCGGCGAGAGTGTCGAACAGTCGTGGACCGTCGAGGCGATCCTGGACGGCAACTACATGATCTACATGACCGCGATCGTGAAACCGGGCGCACCGGCGGAGACGACGTTGCCCGTCACGAGTCCGGGCATCCACCTCACGGTCCAGGCCTTCCAGAACACGAACCCCGGCGGCGTGTTGCCGGTCGCGATCGGCATGCCGCTCGGCCTGATCGTCGTCGCGTTCCTGCTCCGACGGTACTGGCGACGCGATCGCGAGCGCCCCAGCGAGTCAGCGGCGGCCGCCTGATGGCGACGGCCGAGCGGTCGGTCGCCGCCGCCATGGTCCTGCTCCTGGGCGTCGCCCTCATAAGCGGGTGCAGCGGGGCGACGCTGGTGCCGATCACGCCGCCGCCGGCAACGCCGACGCCCGAGCCGACGCCCGGACCGACGCCGACGCCGACCCCGACACCCGAACCGGGCGAAACGGCCGCCCCGACGCCGGCGCCACCGGTGGAGGTGGCCCTGACGATCGACACGGCAACGGGCGCCGAGGACTTCCATTTCAGCACCGACGCGCTGACCGCCCCGTCGAACTCGATCATCACGCTCACGCTCAACAACAAGACCGACCCAGCTGACGAGATCGGACACAACTGGGTCCTGGTCAAGCCCGGCCAGGAGGACAGCGTCCTGGCGAACGGAATCGCCGCGGGCGACGACAAGGACTGGCTCGACATGGAAGATCCCGGGATCATCGCGGCGACGCGCCTGATCGAGGGTGATGAGATGAACGCCGTCACGTTCGACTCGCCGGGTCCGGGCAGCTATTCGTTCCTCTGCACGTTCCCGGAGCACTATCGGGGCGGCATGAAGGGGACACTCACGATCTCCTGAGATCGGGCGCGGCGGCCGGGATGGAGGCTGCCGAAGGAATAGCAACAGGCCCCCCAGCCCGGCCAGCCCTCCGCCGATCGCCGGGTTCGGAGGCAGTGGGATTCCGGACGAAGAGTGTCATGTATGCGTGGGACGATCTGCCGCAGGCGCGCTGGCCCTTGGTGGGACAATGCTGCTGAACGTAGACAGCAACCACGGAGAGGTGCGACATGGCACACGCGATGACGACGACCGCCAACAAGCCGGCCTGGGTCGATCTCGCAAGCTCCGACGCCGAGGCGTCGCGGAACTTCTACTCGAAGCTCTTTGGCTGGCAGGTCGAGGTCAATCCCGATCCGCAGTACGGCGGCTACGGCCTCGCGAAGACCGGCGGACTGGACGCCGCGGGCATCGGCCCCAAGATGGACCCGAGCGCCCCGACCGCGTGGAACCTGTACATCGGCACCGACGACATCGAGGAGCTGACCGGTAAGGTCAAGGCTGCCGGCGGGACCGCGGTCATGGAACCGTTCGACGTCGGCGAGCAGGGCCGCATGGCCGTGTACCAGGATCCGTCGGGTGCCTTCATCTCTGCCTGGCAGGGGACCCGCATGGGTGGCTTCCAGACGGACGCACCCAACTCGTACGGTTGGGCCGAGCTGAACGCCCGCGGCGTCGAAAAGGCGCTGCCGTTCTACCAGCAGGTCTTTGGCTGGACCACCCGGACGAGTGAGATGGGCGAAGGACAGCCGCCCTACACGGAGTTCCTGCTCGACGGTGAGAGCACGGCCGGCGCCTGGGAGATGAACCCGATGGTGCCCGCGGAGGTGCCGAGCTACTGGCAGGTCTACTTCGCGGTGGAGGACGTCGACGCCGCGCACCGAAACGCCCTCGAGCTTGGCGCGAAGTCGTTGCTGGAGCCCCAAGACTTCCCAGGCGGCCGCTTCGCCATCGTGAGCGACCCAGAGGGAGCGAGCTTCGGTCTGCTCAAGATGGCGCCGCGCTGACCTCGGGTGATCGCGGCGTCCGAGGTCAGCGGGCTGCCCGCTGTTCCATCACTTCGAATCGCATAGCGAGGAGGAGATCGCCAGCAGCATCGTGCCGATCGGAGCCCGAAATGGCATACAGAGCTCCCTTCCGAGCTGGGATCAACCGGGAGGCGGTGTGAGGTTGTGGCGGGCGATCACGTCCGCGAGCCAGTCGGGCTTGACGAACGGGAGCTGATAGCGAGCGCCAAGCTCCGCCACGAACCCAGGGGCGGGCGGCCCCGCGTCGGTCACATCGACGAACTCGCGAAAGAACCGCTCGAAGCCGGCCGGTGAGATGACTTCGATCATCCGCGCGCCGACTGAGCCGGCGTTCCACATCGCGTGCACCTCGCCCCGCGGCTTGATGATGTAGCCGCCCGGCCCGAGCACGACCTCCTGGTCGTTCGACCGGAATCCGATCTCGCCCTCGATCACGATCGAGATCTCGTCTTCCAGCGTGTGGACGTGCGGCGGCACGAGGGCGCCGACCTGGAATGGGTGCTCGACGATCGACAGCGCGCCTCCGGTGTCGTCGCCGTCGATCTTGAAGATCACGCCGACGCCTGGCGCGAGACCCCCGCTCCGGCCTTCACCCGGCCTGACCACCTTGACCTGGGTCGTCACGGAAACGGTGTCCTGCAACATGTCGGGTGTCTCCTGATACAGTAAACAGGGTTGTATACTGAATGAGTGGTGGAGGGTCTGTCAAGATTGAGTGAGCAGGTGCGTTCTACGAAAACTCGACCGTACCGGATGCGGAGGCGGGCGGAGCTCGTCGATGAGACCCGCCTTCGGATCACCGAGGCCGCGGTCCGACTCCACACGACGGTCGGTCCTGCCAATACCTCGATCAGCACGGTAGCCGAGGAGGCAGGGGTCACCCGGCTGACCGTCTACCGCCACTTCGCCGACCAGGACGAGTTGTTCGATGCGTGTCGTCGTCACTTCTACGAGGTGAATCCGACTCCGGACACGGAGGCGTGGCGTGCGATCCCTGGGCTCGAGGAGCGAGCCCGTCGGGCCTACTCGGACATGTACGGCTGGTACCGCGACCATGGAGCGGAGTTGTTCCCGATCTACCGGGACATCGCGTCGATGCCTCGGTCGACCCAGGACCAGGTGCGGACGGATGCGCGAGCCCGCGCGGATGCCCTGGTCGATGGGCTGACCGTCCCGGACGAGTCGAGGCGAACGCTTCGTGCTGTCGCCGGACACCTGCTCGGCCTGATGACCTGGCGCTCCCTGGTCTTGGAGCAGGGCCTTACCAACGACGATGCGGTCGAGATCGCCGTCCGGCTTCTCTGCACGGCCGCCGTGCCCCCTCCGGTGAACCCGTGACGATGGGGATCCGCGCCCGATAAAACCTCCCTCTTGACAATGGGACGATATCTTCCTATTCTCCCGCCATGCGACGGAAGGAAGGCACCATGGTCCCGTTGGAAGTGGCCATCCTGGAGGCGTCCGCGGAGCTCCGGCAGGCGGGCGAGGCGGAGGTCCATGGCTATCGGTTAGCCAAGGTGGTCCAGGACCTGCGGCACTCCAGGCGGCTCACGGCCTACGGCACCCTGTACAAGGCGTTGACCCGCCTCCAGCGGCTGGGCTATCTGGCGAGCCGATGGGAGGACCCGCACGCCGCGGCCGCCGAGGGGCGCCCGCGGCGACGCTTCTATCGCCTGACCCTCGAGGGCGAAGCAGCCCTGAGTGAGGCGCGCGCAGCGGCTCGGGACGCGCTGAAGAACCGCCCGGCGGCGGCCACCGTGTCATGAATGCCGAACGCGCCGCCGGATGGGTACGCCGATGGGTCGCGCTCTACACCCGCGGGCTCCCGGCGGTGATCCAGCAGGAACGACGCGACGAGATCGACGACGATCTCTGGAGCCACATGCAGGACGCGGTGGGTTCCACGCGCGCCGGCGAGTCCGTGGCCGGCGACATCGTTACCCGACTGGTGTTCGGGATGCCCGCCGACGTGAGCTGGCGCTTGGAGCAGCACCTCACCGCGCGCAACCAGGTCGCCCCGGTGTTGAAGCCCACGAACGGCACAAGAGCGATCGCCACGATGGCGATCATCGGTGGGATCGGCTGGGCGATCGGGTTGGTCCTTCAAGGCCTCGTCGGGCGGGGGTGGCCAGCTGACACCAGGGCGTGGCTCCTGATGTTCGGCGTCGTCGGCGGCACCTGGATGCTGGCCGGTGCCGCCCTCGGCCTCATCACGGAATTCCAGGATCGGATCCGAACCAGAGCATCATCGCTTGGTGCCATCGGTGCCCTGCTCGGGGCGGTGAGCGTGACGGGATTGTTCGCTGCCATCGTCGCCCTACCACTTGGAACGGCGGCCCTGGTGTGGGAGCTGAGTCGAGCCGAAGTGGTTGGACCGCGCCTGGCGAAGGCGCATGTGGCCGCGGGCATCCTCTTTCCCATCGCGCTCGCGGTGTTCTATGCCAACCCTGTGTTGCTCGACGACCCGGCCACCGGCGTGCCGCTGATGCTCCTCGGTTGGCCATATGCCTTCAGTTGGATGGCGATCGGCTGGTCCCTCCGGCACGGTGCCCCCGCGGCTGCGACCGAGTCCGAGCCAACGCGACCACGGAGCTAGTCACACAGGGGGTGATGCGGTGAACACGCGGACCTTTTCGATGACCCTCGTGAGCGCCGGCTGCGTCGCGATGGCGCTGGGCTGGATCGCCTTCGTGGTCCTGGTGGTCCCGGCCACCGACGATGCGACGGCATCGGCGTTGACCACGGTCTCGCTCGTGATCGCCGCGATCTTTGGCGCCCTGGCCCTTGCCGGTGCGTTCTGGTCCGGGGCGCGATCGAGAGCCGGGTTCTGGCTCGTCGTGGCCATCCTCGGTCTGCTCGTCGTGCTGATGAATGCCCCCTACCTCCCGGCCGCGCTTGCCCGTCCTTCGGACACGGGCTCCTTCCTCATCGGGATCATCGTCGTCGTCGGTGGCATCGCGATCACGATCGGCGGGATCGCCGCCTTCCTCGACGTCCGCCGCGGCCGACCGACCTGGTCGCGCACCGGGCGGAGCGGCTTGGTGGTCCTCGCGATCGTCGGCGCGTTGCTGGGTGCGGCCACGACCTCCGTGCTGGCTGGCTCAGGGTCGGGCGGTGGCGGTCGAATCGCCGCGGCGCCGACCGTCACCGGCGTGCTCACCGCTGCGAACATCACGTTCGTCAAGACGGACCTAGCCATGAAGAGTGCAGATGTCCTCGGGTTGTTCGTAACCAACGAAGACTCGATCGGGCACCAGATCGACATCGACAGCCTGGGAATCCACGTGCCGCTGCCGCCCAACTCCACCACGGCGATCGCGATCACCCCTACCGGTCCGGGCGCGCTCGAGTTCTATTGCTCGATCCCGGGCCACCGGGAAGCCGGCATGGTGGGGACGATCGCGGTCGAGTGAGCGCTCTCGACACGCCAACCCATGACGGACGCTGACCGAGCCGAGCAGGTGCAGGTCCAGGTCCTCGAGTCACTGCGGTTCGCCACTCCACAGGACGAACACGTCTAGCTCGCTCGACGGATCTCCACGATGCCGGCGAACTTCCGGCGGTAGGCCGCGGGTGTCAGCCCGGTCGTTCGCTTGAAGAGCCGGCGGAAGAAGGTCGGGTCCTCGTAGCCCACCTCGTAGCCGACGTCGTCGATGGC
>Ga0070698_100007305_pt1 | contig 11960 bp, 8 predicted proteins | sample KBSK1502metaG_FD_65477 | JGI IMG/M metagenome (GOLD analysis project Ga0070698, IMG submission 65477) | Corn, switchgrass and miscanthus rhizosphere microbial communities from Kellogg Biological Station, Michigan, USA - KBS K1-50-2 metaG | ecosystem: Host-associated > Plants > Roots >...
GCCGCGACCGTGTACGGATTGGCGAGATAGAGCTGACCGGGGCCTGAGCGCCCGGGGAAGTTGCGGTTGATCGCGCTGATCGTCACCTCTTCGCGCGTCTTCGACACACCCGGCCCCGCATTGATGCAGGCACCACACGAGGGCTCGAGGAACGTCGCACCCACCTGTCGGAACACGTCCAGGTAGCCACGCTCTTCGCAATAGCGCTTCACGTCCTGCGACCCGCACTGAATGAAGAAGCGCACCCACGGCGCGACTCGCTCGCCACGGCCGGCTGCCTCGGCGAGCACGCGGGCATACATGTCCATGTCTTCTTTCTTGCCGGCAGTGCAGGAGCCCGCGTAGGCGATGTCGACCTTGATCCGCTGGGTGACGTCGTCGATGTAGAGCCCGTTTCCGGGGTCGCCGGGGAGCGCAATCATCGGGCGGATGCTCGCCGCATCGATCTCGATGACCTCACAGTACTCGGCGTCGGGATCGCTCGTGAGACCCGCGCACAGCTGCGCGGCTTCGTTGCGGGACATCTTGCGATAGTCCATCAGGTATTCGACGGTCTTCTCGTCGGGCGCGACGTAGCCCGTGAACCCGCCCACCTCGGCGGTCATGTTGGTCATCGTGGCGCGTTCGTCTACCGACAACGATTCGACAGCATCGCCACAGTACTCGACCAGCTTGCCGATCGCCTTGCCGGTTTTGACGTACGGGTGCCGCAAGACTTCCAGCATGAAGTCCTTGGCAGTCACGTTGTCGGGCTTCTGGCCGCGGATCACGACTTTGACCGTCTCCGGCACCTGCAGGCGCACGTCTTTGGTGATCCAGGAATTGAAGATCGCGGTCGTGCCTACACCGAACGCGATACACCCCACGGCGCCGGCATGCGGCGTGTGGGAATCGGAGCCGATGATCACCTGACTGGGCAGCGCGTGCGCTTCGAGAATCTTTGAGTGACAGATCGCCTCGGAGCCGTGGTGGCCGAGGCGCAGCTCGCCGTACAGCTTGATGCCCTGCGCCGCCGCGAACTCGCGCTGTTTCTTTTCGAGCTGGAGCGCGACGTCGAGCAACCCCTCCTTCACGCGCTCCGGCGTCATCGCCTCGGGCAGGAACGTGAGATGATCCCGGAACATGAGGATCGAGCCGGGATCGTTGACCTTGGCGTCTTTCCCCACGAGCTGCTCGAAGAAGATTGCGGCCATCGGCGTCACATACTCATGACTGAAGCGGATGTCGGTGAGCACGAAGCCTTCGTCACCGGGCTTCACCGCCGGCACGCCGATCTTGCCCTTCGCAGGGTCGACGACCCAGCGCCGCGCGAGAATCTTCTCGCCGAGCGTCATCGGCCGCCGCGGCGTCCGGGGCGGATGGAGCACAACCTCGCCCTTCAGGCGCGCCATGTTGTAATTGAACAAGCCGCCGTGCTCGATGATGCCGCGGGTGATCTCGCCCTCGCCCGCCGTGAACGTGGAGAGCGGGATGTCTTCTCCGCGCTTGACCTTGTCCAGGATCGAGAAGTCGGTTGTCGTCAGAACGCCGAGGTTCTGGCAGTTCTCGCGATAGATGCGCTCGATGCTTTCGGCGACGACGAGCTTGATGCCGGCGCACATCTCGGCGTAGGGCGACTGCTCGCGCGATGAGCCCTTGCCCCGCCGCTTGCCGCTCACCGCGGCGACGAAGCCGCCGCGCTTCACGGCGCCACGTGTAATCGGGAACTCATCGCGACACTTGAGACCGAGGTAGGGGAATTCGCCGAGTGTTTCGTCGTAGTAGTAACAGATGTAGGCAGGGGTGATTTCGTCCGTCGAGATGTCATCGCGCAGCTTGGTCGTCGGCGTCCAGGTCGGATCGTTCCCCTCGAGCTGCGCGCGCACAAAGCCCGGATCCTCGGCGAGATAGAGGATGCGACCCTTCAGTCGCACATTTGCGTCGCGCATACGCGAAGTATCTTCTTGGACGCTCATGTTCGCAACCGACACGGCGGTGTACCTCGTCAGCAAGGGCGCGGACGCGATCGATTTTCTTGACGACGCGACCTTTGTCCTGACCAGCGAGGCAGGGAGCCATCGGCCCGGCACCATCGACATCATCAGATGCGCATTGTCACGGGAGCACGGCAAATCAATGAAGAACAGATGTTGGAATGCTGTCACGATACTGGGCAGGAGGTCCGCGTGACGGTTCGAACGGCACTCGCAATCGCGAACGATCCGGCGATGCCGCGCTGGCTCCCGTCTTCGGAGTTCCAACGACCCCAGCCGTAAGCGGTGCAGCAAATTGCACGCTGGAGGGATCATCGGAACATCGTGGACCGCAACGGGTTAATCTCCGCCGATTGCCTATTGGCCGGAGGGCGGATAAGTTTGCGCCCGTTTTTCACCCGGCAGCACAAGCTCTCCCGACGTCCTACGATTGGAGCGGCGGTTGGAGATTCCCTCCACTCACACGGTTCCTCTGTCGTGGTTGTATGAGGCCGCCAGTCTCCCTATCCAGTATCGGACGCTTACCGAAGTCGTGCCTGAGCCGGCGCGCGACTTCGAACGGGTAGCCGCCCTCCGCGAAGAGTTGCTGCATTACAAGGAAGCGCTCGCCATCGTCCGAAAGCAAAAGGACACCGGACTGTGGGGGGGGAATCTGCTGGCGCCCGCGCCTTCCAAGGCGATGGGGTGGAAGGAAGTCGGGACAATCTTCCAGTATCGCCGCCTGCTCGAGCTTGGCTGGCCACCCGACTCGCGGCCGTTCCGGTTCGCTGATCGGTTTCTCTTCCGCTTGCTGTCCCGGGACGATGATCCGACGCTGCTCGTCGAGTTTCAGCGCGCCGCGAAGGGTGATCCTGGTCTCGGGCTGTGGGCGCGCAGCATGGGTGCCCAGGGCGCAGCGGCAGCGCTGGCCCGCGGCGCGCACCAGGACGACCCGCGCCTGCGCGGGGCGGCACATCGCGTCGCGAGCGACATCTCGATGTATCTGCGGAGTGACGTGGCGCAGAAGCCATTCAAAAAGGCGCACGGGAAGACGGTGCTCGACCCGCTCGCGTACCCGCCGACCGTATTCTCGATCGAAATGCTGGCGTTCATGCCAGCCGTGCAGCGGGAGCGCGCGGGATTCCTCGAGCGACTGGCCGCTTACTTTTCCATTCCGACGCCCCGCCGGTCGTTTTTTATCCAGGCTGGCAAGAAGGTCTTCCGGCCGCTCTTCGAGATCCTCGGCGATCCGATGCACGCCGACGCCCAGGGCCGGGTCAGCGATGTGGCGTTCGCCGTTTACTGGCTGGAACTCCTGGCCAGGCTCGGGATCGTCCGGCAGGTGCCGATTGCGGCCAAGGTTTTAGCTCGCTTGTACAGCGAATGCGACGACCAGGGGATCTGGAGCCCCGCGGGACTCCGCGTCATGCCCAAATCGACCAACCCGGTGATATCGCATTACTTCCCGCTCGAGGGGCCAGGCAAGAGCCCAGCCCAGCGACAGACCGACGTCACCTTCCGCCTAGCGCTCATCGCGAGGCTCTCAGGAATACCGTTGAACGTTATCTAACTAAGTAGTAGTATCTGCTACTACAGTGACGCTCGATTTGACACCGTTCGGCTTTACGCCCACCGAGTCGCTCGTTTACGCGACGTTGTTACGGCTGGGTCCTTCCACCGGCTATGCCGTTGCTCGGGGTGCGCGCCTGGCTCGAGCCAACGCCTATGGCGCGCTCGAAGGCCTCGTTTCGCGCGGCGCCGCCACCCGAACGCCGCCGCCCCAGCGACCCGCGCGCTATCGGCCGACCGATCCCCAGGCGCTCCTCGCGCAGCTCGCCACGGTGCAAGGCGAGGCGCTGGACCGACTCGGCCGGGAGCTGCGCGGCATGTCACGCCCGGGCGATCCCGTCACACGGGAGGTCTCCGGCAGTCGCGCGGTGGCGAATCTCGTCATGCAGCTTGTCGCCCGGGCGGAGCACAGTGTACAAGGGATCATGGCGCTCGAGCTCTGGCGGCCGACGCTGCCTGCGTGGCGTCGCGCGGGGGAGCGGGCCGCGGTGAGCGTGCGCGTCCGCGGTGGCATGCCCGCCGACCCGCCGCCCTGGCTCGAGCCTGCCGCGGACGACGCTCCCGCTGCGACGATCCTCCTGATCGACGCTGCACACCTGGTGCTCACCACGGGGGAGGGTGATGCGATCGCCGGCTTATGGACATCTCACCCGCTCATCGTGCTCCTCGCCCAACGCGCGCTGTAGACCCGTGACTGCGCTGCGTTCACTCTACTGTCTCGCGCTGCTTCTGACTGCCTGCCGCGCGTCCGCAATTCCCGAAGCGCAGCGCTACCCCGCCGGCACTCCGTTCCGCGCGCAGTATCGAAGCGTCGACGGAACGCGCCTGCGGATGATCGACACGGGCAACGGCACGCCGGTCGTGTTCATTCACGGCATCGGCGCTTCCCTGTACGGCTGGCGCTACCAGGTGGCCCCCGTCGTGGCGGCGGGCTATCGCGTCATCGCCTTCGACAATCGCGGCTTCGGGTTCTCCGACAAGCCGGCGCACGGATACAGCAACGCCGCCTACACACACCTGGTCGTCTCGGTGCTCGACTCCCTCGGCATCTCGAGCGCGGTGCTGGTCGGGCATTCGATGGGTGGCGCCATCGCTGCTGAGGTCGCGCTCGCGCATCCGGATCGCGTGCGCGGGATGGTGTTGATCGACGCCGCGGGCTTCGGCGTGCGTTGGCCCGGCGTTCTCAAGATGGCGCGCTGGCCGTTGCTCGGCGCCGTCATGACGACATTCCGAGGACGCTGGATCACCGGCCGAATTGTGCGCTCGACGTTTGCCGATCCCGGTAAAGTCACTGAGGCGGACGTCGATCAGTACTACGCGCCGGTTCCGGATCCGGACTATGGACGCGCCTTGCGAGGCGTGCTTCGAGAGTTCAGGTTCGACACCCTCGGTGGACGCCTGGAGAGCGTGCAGACGCCCACGCTGATTCTGTGGGGCGACGCCGACCGGTGGATTGCGCTCCGCGATGGCAGCCGATTCGCGCGTGAGCTGCCGCGTAGTGAGTTCGTCGTGGTCGCGCGCACGGGGCACGACGCACCGGAGGAATCACCCGACCAGGTGAATCGGTTGCTATTGGATTTTCTCAAGGAAGGCTTGACCCGCATTCCGGAGAACGTCGCATGGGCAGTGGCGGCGCCGGAGGGGGCACGTTAGATTTCGTCAACCAAACGGTTGACGAAATCGACCCGTGCCACCCAAGCTTAGTAATGACAGAGCATTACGAATAGTGGCAGCAGCCCGCGAGGAGTTTGCTCGGCGAGGCTTCGCGGGCGCGCGCGTAGATCAAATCGCGCGCCGGGCAGGCGTCAACAAACAACTGCTGTTCTACTACTACCACTCCAAGCGCGGCCTCTTCCAGGCAGTGCTGGCCCAGACCGCCGGCGATCTGGAAGTGGCGTTCGCGCGACTCTCGAATCCGGCCGGTGGACCGCTGGAACGGCTCCGTCTCACGCTCGCCGCGCAGTTTGAATTCCTCGCCCAAAACCCTCAGGTGGTCGCGTTGCTCGGGCAGGGAACACGGTCGGACGGGGGCACCGCGTTCGCGCCCGCCATCAACCGGCTGGTGGTGTTGCTCGCCGAGGGCCAGGGGCTGGGCAAGGTGCGGGACGATCTCGACCCGCACCTTGCTGCCGCCCAGGCGTTGATCCTGATGGTCGGCTACCTCAGCATGGAAGCTGTCGTCGCTGCCAGCGCACGGCCCCTGGGTGCCGACGAGCCGTCTCTGCGAGAGCGCTGGCGCGACGCGGCGGTCGACCTAGTTGTGGCCGGAGTGAGCGCGAGCTAGGCCCAGCGGAGCTGCCGTTTCGAAGATCAGGTGGCCCGCCTCAAACCGCGCCCCTCGCAGCGCCAGGCTCAGCACGTCGCCAAGCTCCTCCACCAGATGCACGTCGAGCGTCTTGCGGACCTCGTCCGGCAGGTCTTCGAGGTCGGGCTCGTTTTCCTTCGGTAGAATCACCGACGTAAGCCCGGCCCGCACGGCGCCGAGGACCTTTTCCTTCACGCCGCCGATCGGGAGCACGCGGCCCCGCAGAGTAATCTCACCCGTCATGGCGATGTCGTGGCGAGCCGGCCGCCGCGAGAGCGCAGAGACCAGGGCTGTGGCCATCGTAATGCCGGCCGACGGACCGTCCTTTGGAATCGCGCCCGCGGGAACGTGAACGTGAATGTCAGTATCGACAAACGCATCTTCTGGAATCCCGAGTAGATCGGCGTGTGACTTGGCGTACGTGAGCGCCGCGCGCGCCGACTCCTTCATGACGTCGCCGAGCTGACCTGTCAGCACCAGCTCGCCCTTCCCGCGCATCACGCTGGCCTCGACGAACATGATGTCGCCTCCGACGGGCGTGTAATACATCCCCGTCGCCACGCCAACCTGATCCTCCCCGGCCATGCGCTCGGGGTGGACCTTGGGCCGCCCGATGAGATCGCCAATATCCTGTTTCGTGACCGTCACCTTCTGCGTCGCGCCGTCGGCGATCTTGCGGGCGACCTTGCGCCCGAGCTTGCCGATTTCGCGCTCGAGCTGGCGTACGCCTGCCTCGCGCGTGTAGCTCGCGATGATCTCGCTCAGCGCGGCGTCGTTCAGCGCAAGCTGATCGGCCCGCAGGCCGTTCTCCCGCAGTTGGCGCGGGACGAGATAGCGCTTGGCAATCTCGAGCTTCTCGCGCTCGGTATACCCGGCGAAGTTCACCGTTTCGAGCCTGTCGAGCAGCGGCGCCGGAATGCTCTGCAGGAAGTTCGCGGTGGCGATGAACAGCACTTCCGAGAGGTCGAACGGCACGCCGAGATAGTGGTCAGTGAACGTGTCGTTCTGGGCCGGATCGAGCACTTCCAGCAGCGCGGCGGCCGGGTCTCCCTGGAACGAAATGCCCAGCTTATCAACCTCGTCGAGCAGGAAGATCGGGTTCTTCGCGCCCGCCTGCTTCATGCCCTGGATGATGCGACCCGGCATCGCCCCGACGTAGGTGCGCCGGTGGCCCCGAATGTCGGCCTCGTCGCGCGCCCCACCCAGCGAGATCCGCACGTAGGGACGGCCCATCGCGCGAGCGATAGACTTGGCAATCGAGGTCTTGCCGACGCCCGGCGGTCCGACGAACAGCAGCGTCGGCGCGCGTGTGGCGCGGTCGTCCTCGTTTCCCGGAGCCGCTTCCTTGGGCTGTTGCTGCCGTAGCTGCCGAACCGCCAGGAACTCGAGCACCTGGTCTTTCACGTCCTGGAGCCCGTAGTGATCCTCTTCGAGGATTTCGGCCGCCCGTTTGAGATCGAGCGATTCCTCCGACCGCTTGTTCCATGGCAGCTCAGCGATGGTCTCGAGGTAGGTGCGAATCACCTGCGCTTCCATCGATTCCCGGCCGGCGCGCTCCAGCCGCGCCAGCTCGCGATCGACTTCCGTGCGCGCCGCCTCCGGCAAATCGAGCCCGTCCAGGCGCTTCTTGAGGTCATCGGCTTCAGCCGCTTCACCTTCTTCACCGAGCTCCTTACGAATGGCCTTCATCTGCTCGCGCAGCAGCATCTCACGCTGGCGCTCGCCGAGCTCTTCCTGGACTTGCGACTTGATATCTTCCTGCGCGTCGACGACGGCGATCTGACGCTGAACGTGGACCAGCACCCGGCGCAGCCGGTCCTCGACCGCCAGCGTCTCGAGCAGCTGCTGGCGTTCGAGTGCCTGAATGTCGAGATGTCCGGCGACCAGGTCGGCGAGGGCACCAGGGTCCGTGACGCCCTGGAGCACCTGCTGGACGACGTCCGCGGGAAGTCCCGCCTTCTGCCCCAGCTCGGCGGCGCGCTCGCGGACTTCGCGATGCAACGCTACGAACGCTGCATCCTTCTCATTGAGAGGAGGAAGATCGGGTGTCTCACGGACGGTCGCCGCGAGATAGCCGTTGGTCTCGGTGTAATGGACGGCGGTACCGCGGTTTTCGCCGTGCAGGATCAGCTGGACGCCGCCAAGATTGCGCTGGACCTGACTGATCCGCGCGATTGTCCCGGTGGTATAGAGCACGCCGGGCGACACTTGATCGACGTTGTCTTTCTGTGCGACCGCGAAGACCTTGCGGTCGGGGTCCTTCAGGGCGGCTTCTATGGCGCGCAATGTGGCAGGACGGCCCGCGCCGATAGGCGTCGCGACACCCGGAAAGAGCACGGCATCGCGCAGCGGCAGGACGGGCAAAGTCATCCGGTCTGACATGATATCTCCGATAGTAAGTTTCGTGGACGACGGTTTGGGAAGCAGAACGCACCGTCCATGCCACGAAAAAACGCCGCTAGCGGCAGGTCCGTTCCGGAAAGCGCCGCCAAAGCGGCGCTCGACTGCCAACTCGACGCTTGTGACTGTGTTGCAACGCTGCTTGGTTGCGGCTAAATCTTAGTGCTCGAATGGATTGCAAAACGGCATGACCGATCTGCTGGCGCAGCGGCTGAGTCAGGCCCTCGGGTCTTCCTTCACGCTCGAGGGGGAGATCGGCCGCGGCGGCATGGGAGTCGTCTACCATGCGCGCGACGAGCGGCTCAAACGGAAAGTGGCAGTCAAGGTGCTGCCTCCCGAGCTGGCGTTCCGGGAGGAAATCCGCATCCGGTTCCTGCGCGAAGCAGAGACCGCTGCCCGCCTGTCCCATCCCCACATCGTCCCGATTCACTCCGTCGGCGAAGGGCCGGACGGACTCGTGTACTTCGTGATGGCCTATGTGGATGGTGAATCGCTCGCGGCGCGCCTCAAGCGCCGCGAGCGACTGCCTCCTGAAGAAGCCCGACGCATCATGATGGAGACCGCCGACGCACTCGGTGCGGGGCACGCCCTTGGAATCATCCATCGCGACGTCAAACCCGACAACATCCTGCTCGAGGGGAGCCGCGGCCGGACCGTCCTCACGGACTTCGGGATCGCCAAGGCGCTCACCTCCACCACGGGCCCCGGAACGTTGACCGCGACCGGCGTAGCGATCGGCACGCCGCACTACATGAGCCCGGAGCAGGCGGCCGGCGACCGTGAGATCGATGGCCGCTCCGACATCTACAGTCTTGGTGTCGTCGGCTATCAAATGCTCGCCGGGGAGCTGCCGTTTTCAGCGCCCACAGTACCGGGCATTCTCCTGAAACAGATCACCGAACAGGCGCCCAACCTTCAGGATCGGACGCCAACCTGCCCGGACGATCTCGCGTCCTGTGTCATGCGGTCGCTCGAGAAGGAACCGGAGGCACGCTGGCCGACCGCCGACGCGCTGCGGCGCGCGCTGGAATCGAGGAGTGCGCCGCCGTTCCGCCCATCGCGACGTCCGAGCGCGAGCATATTGGCCCGTCCCGAAACCCGCTTGGGCCCGCCCCCGGCGCGGACGTCCGGCGGCGGCCGGCCGGAGCGCCCGCGTCGCAGTCGGCCCCTCGCCAAGCCGGATCCACGGAGCGAGCTCACGCCGAGCGGCGAGCCGAAGATGGTCGTGAAGTTCCGCGACAGCTTCGTCTCGTGGGCGTCGATCTGCGGCGGCTTGATGTTCATCGATCTGATCATGGGCAATGGACTCGGCTGGTCGCTGTTCCCCACGGCCATTTGGGGTGGTTTCGGCATCCTGCCGCAGTACATGAAGCTCTGGCAGAACGGGTATTCGTGGCGCGACGTCCTGAATCGGCCGGCCGCGCCGGACGCGCAGGAGGCGTTGCGGGGAGGGGGCGGGCCGCGGCGCGCGCTCGGGCCGCCCAAAGCCGATGAGTTCGGCCGCCACGTCGACACCGTCCGCCTGGCTCGCAACGACCGGGAGGCGATCCTCAAGATCATGGAGCGCGTTCCGTCATCGGAGCGGAAGCTGCTTCCCGACGTGGTCGTCACGGTCGACGCACTGTTGAAGCGCGCCGAGGCCCTCGCCCGGATGTTGCACAGCATGAGCGCCGACGTGGATGACGGCGCGTTGGCCCGGATCGAGCTGCGCATTGAAGCGGTGAAGCATCATGAAGAAGGAACGGAGCGCGAGCGCCAGCTCAGCTTACTCGACCGGCAGCGTCAGGCGTTGAGCGACCTGCTGTCGCGCCGCAAGCGCGTCGAAGAGCAAATCGAGTCGTGTCTGCTGGCGATGCAGAATGTACGCTTCGATCTGCTGCGACTGCGCTCAGCCGGAGTGGCGGCGGTACTCGGTGATCTGACGAACGCCACGCAGCAAGCGCGGGCGCTGTCGCGGGACGTCGATCATGTCATCGAAGCGGCCGACGAGATCCGCGATGTGCTCAGTGCTTCGCCGGCGCCGGCCGCCCCGCCGCCCCGTGGCCAGCGGCCCCGGTCCTCCCCGTAGAATCCTGGCCCGCCCAGCACTCGCGCACGAGTGCCGGACCGTCGTCTCGCATAATCGCAAAATCGATCAGCGCGACCAAGTCTGCCGCCGCCTTGTCGCATTTCCCCACACGCAACGCGGCGGCCGCGGCAAACTCCCGATAGCGGGCCGATCCCGGCCGTCGCGTGACGGCGTAGGTGAGCGTGCTGTCCGCGAGCTCCGGGGGTGCTTGCAAGGCGACCTGCCCCATCGCCTGCGTGAAGAACTCGCCGGGGAACGGATGCCGGATCGTGCCCTTCGCCGCCGTGAGCGCCGCGCGAGCCTGCGATATCGCCTCCGGCCACCGCGAACTCCGAACCGCAAGCAGCGACAATGCGGCACGGATCTGCGCGGTATCCGCGCCGGCGGCCAGCGCATCACGCAGCGCCACTCCTGCCAGCGGCTTATTGCGGACGGCGGCCAGCAGCGAGTGGGTGAGCAGCGCGTCCGCGCGCGGGCCGCGCGCGATCACCGCTCGCAGGAGCGAGTCGGCGGTGCTACTGTCGCGCATGGCCAGGTAAACCCCTGCCGTCCGGACGGTCCATTCGTCGTTGCCGGGCTGCTTCCGGCGGGCCGTGTCCAAGTACGGAAGCATGCGCGCGTCCGTGCGCCGCGCGGCGAGCACGCCGATCCGCGTCAGAGGCTCGATCCCCGCGTCACCGGCTCCGAGCTGCATGAGTGAGTCGAAGACGGCGTAGTCCTCACCCGCGGGATCGAGAAACCTCCGCGCCGCGACAAACTCGAGCCGCGGTCGGTCGTCCGTGTGCACGAAGGCAGCGCGCGTGATGAGCCGCGCCACCCCTGAGTCCCCGAGGAGCATCCGGCCGAAATAGTCATCGCTCGAGTCGATGCTGAGCCATTCGGCCGCGAGGTCCTGCAACGGTGCGCCAGGGCCGATCAATTGCTCCAGCCATTGTCGATCGTACCGCAATGGACGAGCGGAGCCCAGCACGAAGACATCAAGCGTTCCACCAAACCACATGTGGACGTGCGGATAGACCTGATGCAGGCTGCGCACGATTCCAGCCAGAACCGGCAGCGGCATCTGGTAGAGCTGTATCCACTGACAGAACACGCCGTCATCCGCGAGCCGCCGCTGTGCGATCCGGAAGAACTCCGGCGTGTACAGCGTGGCGATGCCGGCGACCCAAGGGTTCGATGGCTCGGACACGATGATATCGTAGCGCTCGCGATCGAGCTGCAGCGCGCTGCGAGCGTCATCCACCACGACGCGCACGTTCGGCCGTGCGAGCACTGAACCGTTCACCGACCAGAACAGGCTATCCATCAGCAGCACGCTGGGCTCGATTTCGACGATCTTCACACGAGCCATCTCCGGGGCGTCGGCCAGCACACGGGCGCTCACACCGCTGCCATAACCGATGACGAGGGCGGACTTGGCGTGGGGCCGTGACACGAGCGGTGCGAGACCGAGCATCACCTGCGTATCCATGTCGCCGACGTCGGTTGCATCCACCTTGCCGTTCACACGCAACGTTCGGCCGCCTTCCGACTCCCACACACTGACCGTCGCGTTCGGGCCTTCGCGATAGCTCACCTGGCGGACGCCGGGATGTTTGAGGAATAGCTGGCGCTCGGTCTTGTTCATCCGTTGGCGCGCGTAGATCGTCGGGCCGAGGTCGATGAG
>Ga0070698_100007306_pt1 | contig 11960 bp, 14 predicted proteins | sample KBSK1502metaG_FD_65477 | JGI IMG/M metagenome (GOLD analysis project Ga0070698, IMG submission 65477) | Corn, switchgrass and miscanthus rhizosphere microbial communities from Kellogg Biological Station, Michigan, USA - KBS K1-50-2 metaG | ecosystem: Host-associated > Plants > Roots >...
CGGCGGATCACCTTGGCGACCGATGGATCGGACGCGTCGGCCAAAGCGTTGGCATTTATGCTGAGGAAGTTTCAGCCCGTAAGTTCGACCGGCAAGGGCGGGCGCGTGCCGATCCACGTGAGCGTGGTCCATGTGATGCCATTCATCAAGTATCCGGAGTTGAAGGCGGCAGGCCGCAGGCTGGTGGAACAGAGTGTGCGGAAGCTGGTCAAAGCGGGGTTTACAGCCGAGGCCGTAGGTCAGCTTGGAAAGCCTGCTGAGGAGATCATGAAGGTGGCTACTAAACACCATACCGATCTGATCGTGATGGGGGCCAAAGGGCTGGGCGCCATCGCGCGCTTTTTGCTGGGCAGCATCTCGACAAGGGTGGTTCACCACAGCTCCTGCTCGGTCCTCGTCGTGAGATAGCTTTACGGTGATGTTTGTCCATTTCGTCAGGCTGGGGAGTACGGTCGGTTCTAAATCTTCCAGCTTCCTCCGCCACGTCCTTGTCGGTCAACCTGCCGCATGTCCTGACATCCTCGGTGATCCCTTCTGTTCATGAACATCGGGTTGATGGGATCCCTATTGCGCAGAAGCGGTTCGCAATAATTGAGCGGGATAGCCTCCTGATGGTCGTGGGCGGCGGGATGAGGATGTGGGTGTTGTTTCAATGGTGGGTGGGTGACCGGCAATGAATCCCCAACAGGCCATTCCTCCGTCTCTACAGTCTGCTCTCACTCATTCGCCCTGGCACATGCTCTCGCCCGATGAAGTTGCCACACATCTCGCGGTTGATCCGGACGCCGGTCTCACCAATGAGGAAGCCGCGTGTCGGATCGTCCAATATGGTCTGAACGACATCCGTGAGCGACTCCCACGCCCGCTTTGGCGCATGTTCCTCGATCAATTCACCGACTTCATGATCCTCGTCTTGATCGGGGCTGCGATTATCTCCGGGATCGTCGGTGAACCGCCCGATGCAATCGCCATCGTCGTGATCGTCCTACTCAATGGGGTGATCGGTTTTGTCCAGGAGTACCAGGCTGAGCGAGCGGTCGCGGCGCTGAAGTTGCTCGCGGCGTCCAGGGCGTTGGTCTTGCGGAGCGGCCACGTGACAGACCTGTCCGCCCTACAGCTCGTGCCTGGGGATGTCGTGTTGCTGGAGGCAGGCAACGTGATGCCGGCCGATCTGCGCCTGATCGAAACCGTCCAGCTGAAGGTGGATGAGGCGCCGTTGACCGGTGAGTCAATCCCGGTTGAAAAGTGCACGTCCCCGCTGCATGAGGCCGAGGTACCACTCGGCGACCGGGTGAACCTTGCGTACAAGGGGACACGGGTGACCTATGGCCGTGGCCGTGGCCTTGTGGTCGCGACCGGCATGCAAACCGAACTGGGCAGAATCGCCTCGATGCTGGGGAACGAAGAGGCCGTGAAGACTCCGCTGCAAAAGCGGCTCGCGCGATTCGGGCAGCGTCTGGCCCTCGTGGCCTTGGCGATCTGTGCCATCGTGTTTGCCGGCGGTGTGTTGCGTGGCGAATCGATCGTGTTGATGTTTCTGACGGCGGTGAGTCTGGCTGTCGCGGCAATCCCCGAAGCGCTTCCTGCAGTGGTGACCATGTCTCTGGCCTTAGGCGCTCGACGGATGGTGCAGAAACAGGCGCTGATTCGCCGACTTCCGGCGGTGGAGACGCTGGGGTCCGTGACCTACATCTGTTCGGACAAGACCGGCACGCTCACACAGAACAAGATGCGAGTGGAGCAACTCTTTGTGAGCGGCCAGCCAGAAAGTGAATCCATGAGCAGGCAAGAGTCCTGGCGTTGGTTGGTGAAGGCCATGGCACTCAGCAATAACGCGACCAGGGGCGAGGGTGGCCACATGATTGGCGATCCTACGGAAGTCGCGCTCTTTCAAGGAGCGGAAGACAGAGGCTACGGGAAAGCTGAACTGCTTGCGCTAGCGCCGCGGGTCGCGGAACTTCCCTTCGATTCAGATCGCAAATGCATGACGACTCTCCATCGGGAGGGCTCGCAGGTCGTAGCGTTTACCAAGGGTGCGCCCGAGCAGGTCGTGGCCTTGTGCGATGGGCAGTTAGCCGGCGATGCTCGGATCGCACTCGATCCGGCGGTAACTTTAGATCGAGCCGACCGGATGGCGGCGGATGGACTGCGTGTGTTGGCCGTGGCCTATCGGACCTGGCCGGATCTGCCGGCCGAGCTCACGCCTGACACCGTCGAGCGCGGGCTGACATTTCTCGGCCTGGTTGGCTTGATGGACCCGCCACGGGAAGAAGCAAGAGAGGCGGTGGCCATGTGCAAATCGGCCGGCATCACGCCCGTGATAATTACCGGCGATCACCCCGCGACGGCCCGCGCCATTGCCGTGCGCCTCGGTATCATTGAGAGCAAGGATGCTGTGTTGACGGGGCAGGAGCTGGCGAAGTTGCCGCTGGATCAGTACGAGACGCGAGTGGAGGGGATCCGGGTCTATGCGCGCGTGTCGCCAGAGCAGAAGATCACGATTGTGAAGGGGCTACAAGATAAGGGCGAACTCGTGGCGATGACCGGCGATGGCGTGAACGACGCCCCGGCGCTTCAGCGCGCAGATATTGGAATTGCGATGGGACTTGTCGGCACCGAGGTGGCGCGTGAGGCGGCACATATGATTTTGCTCGACGACAATTTTGCCACGATTGTGACGGCGGTGCGGGAAGGGAGGCGGATCTTCGACAATATCCGCAAGTTCATCAAGTACGCGCTGTCTTGTAATACCGCAGAAGTCTGGACCATCTTTCTCGCGCCATTTTTGGGAATGCCGATTCCGCTGCTGCCGATTCACATTTTGTGGATCAACCTCGTGACCGACGGATTGCCGGGGCTGGCACTGGCGGTCGAGCCGGAAGAAAAAGGGCTCATGGAGCGGCCGCCGAGACCGCCCCGCGAAAGCATTTTTGCGGGCGGCATGTGGCAGGACATTATCTGGATAGGCCTGCTCATGGGTGGCGTGGCACTCGTCACCCAGGCCTGGGCGTACCGCACAGGACATGCCCATTGGCAGACGATGGTCTTCACCGTCCTGACCTTGTCGCAGATGGGCAACGTGCTCGCTCTTCGATCCGAGCGAGCCTCGTTCTTCCAACTCGGCCCCTGGTCCAATCGCCCTCTACTGGGTGCGGTCGTGCTGACCTTTGTGCTACAGATGGCGACGATCTATATCCCGGCGTTGAATCCGATCTTCAAGACTGAGCCGCTCGATTTCGAGGAACTGGTCCTGTGCCTGGCGCTCTCATCAGTCGTATTTATCGCGGTAGAAATTGAGAAATGGTTCATCCGGCACGGTTGGTTGCAGTGTAATTCCAGGGACATAGAGAAGTCTTCTCTCTGAATAGGTCCCTGCAAATATCCTTTTGGATAAGCTCCTGTTGCTTAAGGCTGGTGGACCAATCATTGCCTTTGTGCGGCACATGTGCAGCTGGTGCAGGAAACTTTCTAAGCGCGCCGCCTTCTTGTCGTTGGCTTTGAGGATCAGTGACTGAACGACGTGTGCGCGTGCTGAACATTCCCTCTCTCCGCCTTGCCTGAAGGCCGCGTCAAAATTCAGCACACAGAGATTCCCTCGTTCTGTTATCCTGGCAGAGTCTGCTCTATTCACATCTAAAGGAAGCATATCCAAGGAGGTCGTTATGGACAATCAAGAGACAGAGGGATCGGCACAGGCTGTGGCACTGGCATTCTTGGGGGGAGCCGTCGCCGGAGTACTAGTGGGCCTTCTTCTCGCTCCAAAGGCGGGGGAACAGACGCGCCGGGATTTGAAGGGGTATGCCAGGAGGGCCGAGGAAGAATTTCTTGAGAGGGCGAAGGAGGCGCGAGCCGCACTTGATCAAACTATTGAGAGTGGCAAGCAGTTCATGGCAGAGAAAGCGGCGGTTGTCGAAGCTGCGGTCAAGGCCGGACGAGAGGCGATGAAAGAAAAAAACGGGTAGCGTTGTGCCAGGTCGATTTCTTAGATAGATGGTTGAAATGATCCGGGATTATGCCCCGACCATTCACCATAGCGCGCGCTCCTTCCGCATAGAAAGACTATCAGGAAAGGAGAGGACATGATGACCAGCAAAGGCTTCGGGTGGGGGGTCGTTGTCGGGGTACTCACCGCTTGCCTACTGAGCCAGTGGAGTCTTTCGGATGCAAGCAAGGAGTCGGGGCCGCCGAATAGTATCCCTGCTGAGATGGTCGCCGACTATATCCATGGAGTCATTCAGGCTGATCGAACGTTCTATACCAATGAGGTTGTGGAGCGGATGCAACTGCGAGGCATTGTCGTCGCCTCCGAAAACTGGAAAGAACGCGGGACGCTACCTTTGCCGGCTCAATTTCTCTCAGAAGCAGCGCTATTGATGCGGGAGCAAGGCAATGGGATTCGGGTCCGGCTACTCAGCAATTGGGCCATAAACAAACGCAATCGTCCAACCACCGAGTTTGAACGAGCCGGCCTCACGGAGATCCTCGTGAACAGTGACCGTCCCTATACAAGCGTGGTGACCGAGGGCGGGACTCGTTTTTTCCAAGCACTCTATCCCGACAAAGCGGTGTCGCAGACCTGCATCGGCTGCCATAATGCTCATCCGAACAGCCCCAAGAAGGATTTCAAGGTCCAGGACGTGATGGGCGGGATTCTTCTGACGATTCCACTCCCGAAATAGGCATCCTGGATGAACCGCCTGTGTTTCACAGAGGCCGGGTAGAGGGGATTGCAGGAGTTTCGGGCGACGTCAGCGCACGACGAGCACCGAACAGCCCGCCCGATGCACGATCCCGTGCGACACGCTACCCAGCAAGAACCGATCGAGCCCCTTGCGTCCGTGCGAGCCGACCACGATCAGGTCGTAATCTGCCCCGTATTCGCACACCGACGTCACAGGGTCGCCATGGCGGACCTCGGTAAACACCGTGAAGTGCAGGCCTCCCAACGCTAAGGCTGTGTCGTGCACCACCTGTTTAGCATCCCGGATGCTCTGCTCCGCCCAGTCTTGGAGTCCCGCCATCATATGCGGGTCGATCATGTGCAGCGAAGGGACGACCGAGAGGATCGTGACCGCCACGGGATTTCTAAAGGGGTGGGAAATCAGCCATGTGTCCAGACGCTCCGCATCCTCCCGTCCTTCTACTGCAAGGAGCACGCGGGTGAGGGGACGGGCCTTGCCTTTGACGATCAAGGTCGGCAGCGTCGCATGGAGCAGGACGCGGTGCGAAATGCTGCCGGCAAACATTTCCGTCACCCGACTGTGGTCGTGCGTGCCTACGACCACAAGATCGGCCTGTATGGCGGCGGCGCTGTCGAGAATGAAGGCGGTTGGGTGCTGGACCTGGCAGAGCGTCCGGATCGAGGGAATGTCGGTCGGCAGCAGGGTGCGGCAGTGTTCGACAGCCTGTTGACCAGCCTCCAGCATGGCACGGCGGAATTCGTCGTAACCTTGCAGGTTGACGGCCTCGGCCACGATGGGATACCGGAACATGCCCAGATTCACGCCATGTACGAGGACGATCTCGTCCGGACGATACAGTAAGCCGATTTGTTCCACCGCGGCAAAGGCCTCGTCGGACCAATCCACTCCAGCCACGATTTTCATTGTCGCCTCCTATGGGACCACGAATAACCGGCGCAGTGGCATATCCCCGGCAATGACACGAATGACCTGAACGTCGTCGTCACCCATCAGCCAAACATTGCTTCGTGCCGTTGTCCATCGGCAGCCGGTGATCGCGAATCATCGAGTGGTCCGATGCCCTACCCATGCAGGGTATGCGACGATTCAACGAGTCCATATGACCCGTACAAATTGTTCATCCTGGTCGTAATGCAACTCCAGCTCTCCGCGGTAGGCATGTTTCAACGCGTGGCCTATTCGCCTCGGTAGATGGGTATCGGTCGTGGAAATGACCAGTCCCTCAGGTTGTAATTCGATCGCCATGACCCGGGAGAGCGGGTGTCCTTTTTTTTCCTTCTCCTCCGTGTTTTTCACGACGCCGATTAACTGTTCATGTTGGGTATCCTTGAACGGCCCTTTGACCGTGAGGAGGCCCTTGGGGTATTTATCGTGGATCCGGTGACAAGCCGGACAGAGAGTCTCGTGGGCGCCAGCCGGTTTCTTCTCCCAGGTCCAGCGCCCTTTTTGAAAGACTGCTCCGCAGGTGCGGCAGACAGTGGGCTCCTTGAGCTTCCCTTGTGGTTTATAGGTGTCGTGTTCATCCTCCTGGACAGTTCGATCTCTGCGGGCTCCCAACCCTGAAGGAATGCTTGAATGTGTAGACATGTCATGGTTTACCTTCCCTGGTGAACAAGGTGGATGACGCAGCCGACGGTGAGGGGGGCCGTTCGTGCATCGCTTCCTCGGCCAGACGTAAGTATTCCACTACGTCGCGATCTTCCACCTGGGTGAAGTCCACAAAGAAATTCCCCACGGCGTAAAACGGGTCCGGCGACAGGAGCACCACTAATTCGTCCACATAGGTGCGAACTTCACGGATTGTCGACGGTGGTCCGACCGGTAGCACCCCTACTAGACGGTAAGGCTGTAAGCTGCGGATGGCCTGTGCCGATGCGATGAAGGTCGAGCCTGTCGCGATGCCGTCGTCAACCAGGAGCACGACGCGCCCGGTGAGTTGCGAGAGCGGTCGTCCCTGACGGTACAGGTCCTTGCGTCTGCTGAGCTCATGCTCTTGGACTTGAATCAACCGATCCAACTCATGCTGGGACAAGGCACACGTGCTGATCGCCGCTTGATTCAGATAGCGCGATCCTGTTTCGGCCACCGCTCCCATGGCATACTCAGGATTGTCTGGCGCACCGATCTTGCGGGTAATGAACACGTCCAGCGGGAGGTGGAGTGCCAGGCTAAGCTGATACCCGACTGCGACTCCTCCGCGCGGAAGAGCCAGGATGAGACCTTGAGGCTCGTCGCGATATTGTAACAACTCTCTGGCGAGTCGATGGCCCGCTTCTTCGCGGCTCTGGAAAATTCCTGACACGCTTATGATCCTGCCGTGGATCTCATGGCTGGTGATGCTAAATGATTCCACTCGTGACGCCGACGCCGATCAAAAACATGGCGAGCAGGATTACCAGCGCGATCACCCATGACAAATGACGAGAAGGTGCCGTCATACGATGCGAATGAATATTCCACGGAACCTCCAGATAGTGGGGATGTCGTAACATCGCACACCTCCTTTGGGCGTCCTCAGACTATCATCCATCTCGAACAATTCCGGCTTTGTCTTCTCTGATTATTATTCCTGATGCCGACGAGCGCGATCACGCCGTGACGGTATTCTTTGTTTTCGTAATCCAGCCGACTCTCCTGCGGCGGCAAGAGCGTGAGGGTATAGCTTCCCCCCCCTTCGATGGCGCGAGTCTGACCTCTCCCCTCCGGCTCAAATGGTCTACGACGAGAAAGACCTGGTTCCATGTGAGGTTGGGGCATTGGCGCGCTAGGTCTTCGAGATCACAGGTGCCGGTATGCCGTATCAGGCCGATGACACGATCTTCCGCGGTCATCTCTTGATTCATACGCCACCTTCGAAGGCAGGGATGCGAACTTACGAAAAATCTTGCATTGTCGATGCCACAGGATGCTGTCCTAGAATCGTGGAGGAGAAGTTTGATAACACGGGGAGTTACAGGTTTGAGAATTCAAGTAGGGAGCCGTGTTCTTCGAGCGACTGAGGAGTTTCGGGTCAGTGTCAAGGAGGGGGACTGTTGCCAAATACCTCAGCAGGGTAAAGGCTGTGGTTGTTTACCGCCGGTCAATAGCCGGTTGGCTAGAGTCCTAGATTACCCTGACCTCCCGTTGGAGATGCGGATCGGGAACGACGCCCCCACATTCGACACAACGTACCTTGCCGGCCTTGTGTTCCTCATCCGTGACGCAATCGGAAATCACGCGGCTATGTGTACAGGCGCGGGGCGGGCTCAGTGGTGGGTACGGTGAGTCTGGGGCCGATCTTTGGGGCTTCACGGGGTGCCCTTCCGGCACGATACGCAGGAATGCCAGACAACTCTTCCCATCGTAATTCTCCGGTATTCACAATGCAAGGTACAAGTGAGGGACGCTAGGCCGGAGGAAAGGAGCGGCTCATGCCTGACGGAGGAATCGGGATTTATCTCTCACGGACACCATCTTTACCAGGTCCCGCACAGACAGGAGGCCGATGACTTTGTTGTCCTCTGAGACGGCGAGGTGGCGAATTCGCTTCTCGGCCATGAGCCGACTGGCGTCGCGAACGGTTCGGTTGATGTCAATTTGAATCAAGGGATAATTCATCAAGGCTCCGACGCGGGTTGTATTCGCAGGGAGATGGGGCGCGATCCCTTTCCTCACCACGTCGGTCTCGGTCACGATCCCGACCATTTCTCCTGCTTCAATCACCAGGAGCGAGCCTATCCGCTTCTCGGCCATAATCTGCGCCGCTTCCAGCACCGTCCGTTCACTCGCAATGGTCTCGATCTTCGTGTGCATGAGTACGCTCAGGGGACGGTACACATTGTCGAGGTCACGGAGGGGGCCTCCTTCCGAATCGACAAAATAGCGCGCAAGATCACGGACTGAAATCACTCCGACGATTTCCTCTTCATCGGAGACGCAGAGATATCGTACATGGTTAGCTTCCATGAGATGACTCGCATCCAGCATCGGGCGCCCCGGCGCGATCGTCAGGAGGGGACTGGTCATGATCTGATTCACCAAGGCCACAGAAGGATCCACTCCTTTGGCGAGCACCTTATGCACCAGATCCGTCTCAGTCACGATTCCCGACTTGGGGGACATGCGACCGTCTGCATCGGTCGACTCCACCAATAAGGAGCCGAGCTGGTGCCCCCGCATTCGCTCCGCAGCCTCCACGATCGTGGCGCCGGGGCGGATGACTTCCAGGTATCGATGCATGAAGTGTCCTATTGTGCCTCCTGACTGCGCACTCATAGGCGTTCCTTTCCTTCGTAAGCCCTCATCTGCCTCCCCGCTGCGCCTCGATCACCAGATGTGAGACGAGATCATTCATGAATGTGCAAGTTTATCATCAGTGGCGGCATATGGCGAGATAGGACAGTGCCGTGTGAAGGTAGAGAATCTTCCCTATTTTCCTGAAGGAATCAAGAGAATAGCTCTGCCGGCTTGCGGTGCCAGTGAAAAAAACGTGGAAGAGGCTATGCGCGAGAAACCCCGCGGGGTAGAGGGAACGGTACCTCCTCTGGAGGAGGGGAGATTCAGACTGCGAGGCTGTACGGCACTGTCGTGCTCGATTCCTTCGTTTTCTTGTCTTCGCCGAGCGTGCGCTCGCGCAGTTGGCGAATTAACTCCTGATAGGACGCCGAGCGGATGATTTTTTCGAATTGACTGCGGTAATTCTTTACCAGGCTGACCCCGTCCACGATGATGTCGAACGCGTGCCACGTCCCGTCTTTCAAGTGCAGACGGTAATCCATCGGGATTTCGACTTTGCTCGACTGCAGTTTGGTCCGCACGTCCGCGTAGTTCCCCTCGATCCGTTCAGAGAGATAGGCCACCTGCTCCCCCGAATACGCTTCAATTTTTTCGGCATAGCGATCGGAGAGAAAGCTTTTGAAAAGTTCGACGAATTCAGAGCGTTCGCGAGGCGTCAGTGAAACCCAGTTGGCCGCCAGCGCTCGCTTCGACATTTCCGTGTAGTCGAAGTGGGAAGCGATAACCTGTTCTAACAGTTGCCGACGTGGTGTACGCTTGGCCGGATCCTTCAGCTTCTCGTCTTTGAGGATGCGAAAGACCTCTGTGATCGTCGAACGGACTATCTCCATCGGAGGCTCCGAGTTCTGGCCCGATGAGCCGGATGCGATCGGGCAGGCCAGTGCGATGAGAAATAGCGGAAGGGCGAAAGCCATGCTCTTGACGAGCCAGGTCCGATGCGGAATCGACGCCCGTGCAGCGGATCTCCATATGGAACACGCCCGACAGGCGAGATCCAGCCGCCGCGACCCGCGAGCCTCTTTTGATATGGTCTGTGACATCGCGCTCCCGCTGCGGGGCCTATCAGTCCAGGACGAAAGTGACTTTTAAATCTACGCGATACAAGGCGACTTTCCCGTTATCGACCACCACGTGTTGCTCCTTCACCCATGCCGATTTGATGTTATGCACGGTTTTGGATGCCCGGATGATTCCACTCTGAATGGCATCTTCGAAGCCTTTCGACGATTCAGAACTGATCTCGATGATTTTTGCGACGGACATGGAATTCCTCCTTTGTAAAGCGCGCAGTTATTCATACTGGCGGGAACTGACTCAGAACTTCCCGTTCCGCTTTGAGCCAATCCTCAAGCGCGACTCCACTCTGAAAGTTCCGTTCGGCATAGAGTGCATAGGCCCGCTCTGCGATCAGGCCGTGCAAATGCTCGGAGGACGACAGCGGCTGTGTGTGGGGTTTCTGCGACGGAGGCTCTTTGGGCTGCTGTTGGGAGACCTCTGCCTTCAGGTCAGATTTTCGCGAACGTATGCTCACCGACTTCATGTCTGTCTCCTTCCTGGATTACGCACTCATGGGAAGTCCGCCCTGCGCCGCTGTTATCGGGAATGGGACGAACGGACGATCGAGGCAGGTTAAAGGAAACGCTGGTCGCCGATCAATCCGTCGCAGTGTTTCGGCAATGCGTTCCGGCTTGCCCCAGTCATTCCAGAGCACGCCGGTCAGTTCGACGACCGCCAGTTGTTCCGGCACGTGCTGAAGCAAGTCCGATGAGAAATTCTTCACCGGGATGTCTCGATATATCGACTCAAGCACTCGCCCTTCCTCCGGCCCGCCAATGGCTTCGCCGAGGCTTTCAAAGAACGGCATCATCTCCGGAAAGCATTGCCAGCCTAGCCTCCAAAGCAGGTCTACGTTGGCTGCGAACACCAGCGTGTTCCAGAGAGCTCCTCCTCGTAAGGCTACGTCGGCCTGAGCGGTGTCAGGCTTTTCCAGGAACGAACGGACTGCCCGCACTGGTGTGTCCATGATGGCGGCGGTAGACTGGTCCGGCTGGATCCACCCATAGTCAAGCTCCAAACGATCGGGGGCCGCGCCCAGCATCACCACCTGATCGAGTCGCGACTCCGCGATCCGGACTGCATGCCGGACCACTTCGAGGAACCGGTCTTCAGGATAGACGAAATGGTCGGACGGGTAGAGTACCACAGTGGCCTGCGGTGTTCGGGCGCGGATATAGGTCAGAGGTAAGAACACGCCGGCGGCCGTATCGCGATTGGCCGGTTGGAAGAGCATCGTGCTTCCCCCGGTGCCATCCAATTGTGCCAGCGCTTCGCGGCGGTGGCTCTGCGCGACCACCGTAACAATACGATTCGGCGGCGTCAGCTTGCTCGCTCTGTCCAGCGTGTGTTGGAACATAGAGCGAGTGCCGACGAATGTGCAGTACTGCTTCGGTATGGGTCGGCCCAACCAGCGCTGCACGAGAGAACTCATCCGTCTGCCTTCACCACCTGCCAAGATGATCGACCAGAGCTGATCAGACATGTTATGCGGACTCACGATTAGCGGCCTCCTTTTCTTTTATCGGTCACGCCTATGAAAGGTCCACCGGTTTAGCCCCTCATCACCCCCACCGCGGTTCCGGCTTCCCCGCTTCGCTGTCCAATTCACATGCGTCGGTGCTATGAGAAGAAGAGTCGATGTCAGGAGCCTCGGCGAGCGGAGTCGTCATCGCGACGTTCCGATCTCCCTGAAGTATTTTCTCACTGAATCTTGAACCTGCGTAAAACACTCAGGACAGTAGGTATGTGTCAGAGGGAAGTCCGACGGGTTCACGCCGTGTGTCTTTCGATAAGTCCGATGCGTGACCCACCGGCCGACATCAGAGCAAGGCCCCGTTTCGTCTCGAATGAGTCCGCAGATACAACAGACGGGAAGCAACGGTGGTGCGATGAATATGTCGTTCGTGGAAGCGGACGGCCTCTCGG
>Ga0070698_100007307_pt1 | contig 11959 bp, 13 predicted proteins | sample KBSK1502metaG_FD_65477 | JGI IMG/M metagenome (GOLD analysis project Ga0070698, IMG submission 65477) | Corn, switchgrass and miscanthus rhizosphere microbial communities from Kellogg Biological Station, Michigan, USA - KBS K1-50-2 metaG | ecosystem: Host-associated > Plants > Roots >...
TTCGAAGGACCGGTCGGAGGGCAGGGACACCCGGGCCGCGATGAGGCGCGGCGGATCGAGTCGTCGGCCATTCTCCACGAGCGCGAGCGAACCGGCGATCCAGAGTCTGGCTGCGTCGTCGAGCAGCGGGCCGACCCGCGCCAGATCGAGGTATCCCGGGCCGCGGAGCGGAAACTGCAGGTCGCGCATTGCCTCGAGCGGCACCCGCACGATCACCCGCAGAAACCGGCCTTCCGGCCTGACGAACGCGCGCACCGCCACCCGGGCCGGGATGTCATGCGCGGCGAGTCGCGTCGCGCCCGGGAGGGTGAGGCCCGCCAGGAGCAACGCGATGATCCGCTGCCGGGATGTGCGACGGTTCATAGCGAGAGTATACTCTCTCTTGCCCCGTGAAGCAGCAGATCCGGCTTCGTCACAAGGAGAGTCCATGAGTCGCACCCGCACCCTGATCTTCGGTGCCTCGCTCGCGGTGCTGATCCTCGCGCTGTGGCGCGGGCAGGCGGCCTTGGAGGCGTATCAGGGCGAGGCCGTGACCGCGCCGGCCTTCGAAGTCGATCCGCTCTGGCCCAAGCCGCTTCCCAACCACTGGATCCTCGGCTCGACCATTGGAGTGGGCGTCGATTCACGAGACCATGTCTTCATCATTCATCGCGGCCTCTCGACCCTGACCGCACGCACCGAAGCCGGCCTGGACACCAAGCCGCCCACCGGCGAATGCTGCGCCGCCGCGCCCCCGATCCTCGAGTTCGATCCGGAAGGCAACCTCGTGAAGGCGTGGGGCGGGCCCCACGAAGGCTACGACTGGCCGATCTCCAATCACGGGATCGCCATCGACCACAAGGACAACGTCTGGATCGGCGGCAACGGAGCGGACTCCACCGGGCGCGACTCGCAGATCCTCAAGTTCACCCACGACGGGCGCTTCCTGCTCCAGATCGGCAAGGCAAACCAGCCGGTCAACAGCAACGACGTCACCCATTTCGGGCAGGTGGCCAAGATCTCGTTCGACCCGGCGGCCAACGAGGCGTATGTCTCGGACGGCTACGGCAACAAGCGGGTTGCGGTGATCGACATGGACACCGGCAAGATCAAGCGATACTGGGGCGCCTACGGGCACCAGCCTTCCGATTCGAGTCTCGGCCGGTACGATCCCGATGCGCCGCTGGCCCAGCAGTTCCGCAACCCGGTGCACTGCGCCGAGCCCACCGCCGACGGGCTCCTCTATGTGTGTGACCGGCCCAACGACCGCATCCAGGTGTTCAAGAAGGACGGCAGTTTCGTGAAGGAGGAGCGCATCGCGCCCCGGACGCTGGGAGACGGCTCGGTCTGGGACATCGCTTTCTCCCGGGATCCGGCCCAGAAGTATCTCTATCTGGCCGACGGGAAGAACGAGAAGGTCTACGTGATGGACCGGCAGTCGCTCCGGATTCTCACCAGCTTCGGAGACGGTGGCCGCCAGCCGGGCCAATGGTTCGCGGTCCACAGCATCGCCACGGACTCGAAGGGGAACATCTATACCACCGAGACGTACGAGGGGAAGCGGGTGCAGAAGTTCGTGTACCGCGGCCTGCGGCGGGTGACGGCGAAGAATCAGGGCGTCGTCTGGCCCGAGCATCGAGCGCCCTAGGAAACCGCATCCACAGATTTCACCGAGTACACAGAGCGACAAAAGGCCAGAAACATCCGTGGCATCTGTGAAATCTGTGGATCCATCGCTGCCGGACTACATCCCCGGGCCCTGACTCGACGGCGGTACCAGGCCCTTCAGGCGAAGGTACGTCACCATGTTGCCGTAGTGCTCGTTGTCGTGGGTGACGTTGAGGAAGGCAAAACCGAGCTGGCTCATCTTGATTCCGAACATCTCGGCCGGCGCGGTAAGCTGGGTGTCGGTCATCTTATAGACCGGATCGCAATAGGCCAGCGCGTCCTTGAGCGCCTGCACCAGCGCGGCCTTCTCGGTCACCTTCTCGAAATCCTGCGTCGCGGGATTCTTCTCGCCCTTGGCCGTCGCGCAGATCATGTAGTTCGCGTTGGCCACGTGACCGACCAGCTGCCCCCAGCTTCGGACCTCCGGCGTCGGTTTGAACGAGTAATTGGCCTCCGGCATCATCTCGGCCGATTTGACCAGCCAGCCCTTGGCCATGTCGAAGAGCGGCGCGATGGCCGGAATGCCTTGGGCGGCGGCGGTAGCGGGGGCGGCGACCAGGAGCAGGGCCGCCATAGGGATCTTCATCGGGGTCCTCCGGGGTGCGGGGAAACAGGATCGGCCTGTGGCCGGCCCGTAAGATGGCACTCGAAGAACCGGGTGTCCACGAGCTCGTCGGGACGGTAGCGGGGGATCTCCACGAACCCCAGCGCCCGGTAGAGGTCCTGGGCGGCGGTCATTTCGTCGAGGGTGCCGAGGCGGATGCGCTGGTAGCCGATCTCGCGCGCATCGGCCAGTAACCGCTCCATCAGGGCCCGGGCAACCCCCCGCCGTCGCGCCGTCGGGTGAACGAACATGCGCTTGACCTCGGCGGTGGTGGCGTCGAGCGGATGAAGACCCACGCAGCCGGCCGCGCGACCGTTCAGCCGAGCCAGGTACAGCCGGCCGGCCGGCCGGGCGTACGGTCCGGGAAGGTGTTCGGCGTCGGCCCGCACGGCTTCCGAGCCGGGGTGTTCGCGCAGCCCCGCGGCGTGGCCCAGAATGAGCAGACGTACTGCGGTGATTTCTGCGGGTGACTCGGCTACCAACACTTGGATCACGCCGGGCCTTCCGGGCTCAGGTCGATTCGGTCGTCGGGCCATCTATGATATCCGATATGGTGGGCTAGCGGCATGACTATGAGATCTCATAGTCCCGAATTGGGGGTACACTTGCCGGAGCGGGGACTTGGCGGCATCGTTGCGCGACGCCTCCGGCGGCACCGATCCATCCCCTCAATCTGCGAGCGCTCTCATGGCACTGCCCGAGCCGAAGGACCATCGCATCTCGCTGAACGACGCTGCGGCCCTGACCAGGAGATATCAGAATGATGCCGGCAAGGACGCACCGAAGTGCGCCCTCTTCCTGCGACCGCTCATCGACGAGGTCTTGGCCCAGCCGGGCTGTTCGGGCATGCGCATCTATTACGGACGAGGTGCGAGCGGTGAAGACACTCTTGTGCTCGTAGGCGTGGACCAGAAGGGCAATGACATGACCAGCGGAACGCTGCTCGAGGATCCGTTTTTCTGTCCGCCGTGGTGTGGTGGCGGCAACTCGCTGAACTCCTAGACTGCTTGGCCTATCCCTGGCTCTTCTGGGTAGGGGCGGGGTCGGAAGCGCTCCCGCCGCTCGCCGCATTGCGATACGGTCGCGCGCTCCCGCCCGCCCGGCGGTGGATTGTGGCGTGGTCGCTGACCCTGGTCTCGACCAGCACGCTCATGCTGATTCTTTCCCTGCAGCACCGGAACAACCACTGGGTGTCGTTCGTCTCGAACCCATTCCGGGTCGCCGCGATCCTCATGGCGCTCTCCTGCTGGCATGCCGAAGCGATCCCGCGTCTGGTGCTGCGATACGCGATCATTCCTTTTCTCATCATCTGGTGCGTGCTGGTGCTCAAGGTCGAGAGTTTCGATCAATTCAGCCTGGTCACGGGACCATTCCGTTCGCTCCTTCTGCTCACCGCGAGCCTCGGCACCCTCCTCATCCTGTTACGCCGCGAAGAGGGGAATCTGCTCCAAAACGACTGGTTCTGGATCTGTGGCGGTCTCTCCCTCAGCTATGGGACCGACGTCGCATTGGAGCCGATCTCCCGGCTGCTGGTGGGAACCCAGGTAGGGATGCTAACATCCGCGTGGCAGCTCAAGATGGTGATCGATATCGTGGTCTCACTCGTCATCGCCCGGGGCATGCTGTGCCCGATTCCCCCTCGCAGCTCTGGTGGATCTTCGTCGCCGGCGTCCTTGCCGTCGCGATCCTCCTGGCCGCGCTCGGCGCCGCCATCGTCATCTACCAGCGCCGCTATGTGAACCTGCACCGCGAGCACGCCCGGCACCTGCTGGAGGCTCAGGAGGAGGAACGGGCCTGGGTAGCGCGGGAGGTGCATGACGACGCGTTGCAGCGGATCGCGCTGATCCGGAGCGAGGTCGATGGCGTTCTGGCGTTTTCCCCTGCCGTGACCGGGGAGCAGGCCAGCCGGCTGGCCGCGGTGCAGCAGGAAATGCAGGACCTGAGCGCGCTGTTGCGCGGACTGGCCCACCGGCTGCATCCCGCGCTCATCGACCGCGGCGGCCTGCACGCGGCGCTCGCCGGGCTGACCGGCGAGGCGGAACGGGCCTACGGTCTGCGGATCGAAGCGCACCTGCCCGACGGGCCGATCCCCATCGATCCACACCGGGCGCTGGCGCTGTACCGGATCGCGCAGGAGGCGCTTCGGAACGTCGCTTCGCACGCCGGCGTCGCGGACGCGGCGCTCGAATGCCGTTCGACGCCCGACGGCGTCGAGCTCACCGTCACCGATCGGGGCCAGGGCTTCGATTCCCGTCTGGAGCGAGCCGGCCACGGACTCGGCCTCGTCGGGATGAAGGAGCGCGCCCACCTCGCCGGCGGGGCCGTGATCGTCACGTCCCGCCCCGGGCGGGGAACCACCGTCCGCGCGACATTTCCCCCATGACGCGCCGATCCGGGTCCCGCCCCAAGCCACGACTGTTTCTGGTCGACGACCACCAGCTCCTGCTGGAGGGTCTGCGGCTGGCCCTGAAAGGCGACTACGACATCGTGGGGGCAACGCTGACCGGCGCGGCGGTCGTCGAGGAATGCCGCGCCCTCGCGCCGGATGCGGTGCTGCTCGATCTCAGCTTGCCGGATCGCAGCGGCCTCGAGGTCATCGCGGACCTCCACGCCGAGCTGCCCGGCATCAAGGTGCTGGTGGTGACGATGCACGCCGACCGGATCATGGCCGACGCGTCGCTGCAGTCGGGCGCGCACGGGTTCGTGCCCAAGGACGCGGGAATTCCCGAGCTCAAGGTCGCCCTCACCCGAGTGCTTGCGGGGGAGCGATTCGTCTCGGACCTCGTGCCCAAGAAGTCCCGGCGCTTCGCCCCCGGCGACGCCGCGCTGGGGCTTTCCCGGCTGACCCCGCGGCAGCGGGAAATCGTTCGCCTGCTTGGAGAGGGAAAGAGCAGCGCCGACATCGCCGCGACGGTTCACCTCAAGCCCGAGACCATCACCTTCCATCGGGCCCGGATCCGGCAGATCCTGGGGATCGATTCGGAGTGGGGCCTGGTACGCTACGCGCTGCTGGTGCGGATGAGCGAGGAGGAAGCGAACGGGGCCCCCTCATGATGCTGCTTCCGCTGCTCGCCATCGCCGCCTTTCCAGTGCAAACCCAGACCACCCCCGTCACCCTCGGCCGAGGGCCGTTCGGCGGCCTCAAGGCGCGGGTGACGGCGATTCGATTCTTCGAGAGCGGTGGCCGCATCCCCGACGCGAAGAGCCGAGTGGTGACCCGGCGATTCGACGCGTTCGCGGCCCGTTTCATCAACGTCGAGCTGGAGCTGGAGTATCCCAAGGCATCCGCGCCGACCGAGTTCCAGGTGTCCTGCCGATTCGAGGCGCCGGGAACCGAGCCGCGGGAGGCGGTGGTGAAGGGAAAGGTGGAGCCCGGATGGACCGGCTCGTATCACACCGCCGGAGCCGGTTCGGGGAATCGGGGAACCTGGTCCGAGGGTGTGTATCGAGTCACCTGCGTCGAGGAAGGTCAGGTCGTGGCCACGACCTCGATCGAGGTGGTGAAGCGTCCGCCCGCGGTCGCCGCGCTGGGCGCCACGCTCACCCATTTCAAGTTCTATCAGAGCCTGGGTGAGCGGATGCCGATCGAGTCGCGCCGCTACGGGACCCGGTTCGACGCGCGGTTCGCCCGCTGGATCAAGCTCGAGTTCGGGCTTGCCTATCCGCCGCTCTCCGCACCGGTGGCGTTCACCATCGAGTGCGCCTTCCGCTATCCGGATGGCAGCGCTCATCCGGTCACCCTGACGCGCCGAGCGCAAGCCGGGTGGACCATCTCCGTCCTCTCCGCGGGACTCGGCGCGGACCGGCCGGGGAGCTGGCCCAACGGGACCTACCAGGTCTCCTGCCGAAATGAGGGACAGGAGTTCGCCTCCGGCGGATTCGAAGTATTCGGTGCGGGGGCGCCGCCGCCCGTCGCGACGGCGCTGGTGCCGGGGACTCGGCTGCGATTCTTTCCACGGCCCGGAGCAGCGGGGGATTCGTTCGAGTCGGGAGCCTTCGACACCCTGTTTGCGGAGGCTGCCGTACCGGTCCGACTGGCCGGGGACAGCACCGAATTCTCCTGCGAAGTCACCGATCCGGCGGGAATTCCGATGCCGTTCAAGCTCGCGGCACTGGTGGCCGATAAGTCGGTCACCGGAACCGGGGCCATCGCGCTGCCCGGCGAGCCCCGGATGCGGGGCAAGTATCGGGTCGAGTGCCGATCGGGGACCAAGACGTCGGTGGCCGAGCGCTTCGAGCTCGTCGGTAAACCGGATCTGCCCACGGCGGATGCCCGGGTCCTCGGCATGGCGCTCTACGAAGGTGGCGAGGAGACTCCCGACGACGAATCGGTGGCGGGCACCTCGTTTCGCGCGACGGAGGTGCGCTCGTTCTGGGTCGAAGCGCTGCTGGACCACCCGAGCGAGACCACACCCGGAGACTTACCGGTGAGCTGCCGGATCGTAGACGCGAAGAAGGCGGCCTTTGCCGATACCGGGATGCTGTCTTTGCCGGTGGATCCCGGGGCGCGCTGGATGCTGTTTCGGCGGCGCCTGACCGTGTTTGCCCGAAAGAAGTGGCTCCCGGGCCGTTACACGCTGAGCTGCGCCGCCGGCCCGGTGACTTTCGTGACGATCGGCTTCGACCTCACGCGCTGAGCCGGGTGCGTTTAGTCGCGGGATTCCCCGTCGGCCTTCGCCTTCCGGCGCCGATAATACCGCCGCGCCTTGGCCCGGCTCCCACAATCCTGCATGCTGCACCACCGCCGACTGTGGTTCCGGGTGGAATCCAGAAACATCCAGCCGCATTCCGGATTGGCGCAGAGCCCGAGTCGCCCGAGCTCCGGGGACGTGATGAACTGCGCCGCGGCCCACGCGATCCGGTGCACGATCGTCTCGGGCGCCACCTCCCCCTGATGCCCCCACGCCGGACGGCCCCCGTGCCAAGTCAACGCGAGTTGCCCGGCGGCCGACCGAAGCGCCTGGTTGAGGGTGCGAAGTGCAAGCGGCTCGGGCTCCCGCTTCCCGGCGAGTGCAGCCAGGATCTGATGGAGCACCGAGCGGAGCTCGCGGGCCTGCCCCAGCACCGTGGCGGCTAACCAGGGATCGCTCTCAGCGCGCTCCGCGAGAGCGACGACCTCGGCGGCGTCGAAGAAACCGTTCGCTTCGCACCAGCGCACCAGGTCCGGGAAGGTCTCCAACCGGTCGTTGGAGAGCCCGTCGCCAGTCCAGGACGTGGTGTTGTTGAACGTGATCGCTGTATGTTCCATACCTTCTAATAACGCTTGACAAGTGGCATGACTGGCATATTATAACCTTCTATCACTTTATGGAAGGTGATCATGCCAGGAGCACGCGCCAAGTCATCATTGCCTTCCAAATCGGTCCTCCGGAGTGCCCTCGAGGAGGTGTACCGCGGCCCTGCCTGGCACGGGTCCTCGGTGCTCACCGCGCTGCGGGGCATCCGGCCGGCTGAGGCCAGCCGCCGCGCGGCTCGGGGACGGAACACCGTCTGGGAGCTGGCGCTTCATCTCGCTTACACCCGGCACGTGATGCTGCACCGGCTCGGTATCGCCGCGGTGGCGCGATTTCCTAGGCCCCTGCGCGTGGCGTGGTGGCCGAGGATGCCCAAACCGGCCTCAGCAGACGCGTGGCAGGCCGATCTCGATCTCTTGAGTGACTACCAGGACCAGCTGCTGGCGGCGTTGGCGAAGGTTCCCCAGTCGCGGTTGCGCCGCCGCCGGTCGGGTCAGCCCAATCCGATCGGATTCGAGATACTCGGAGTCGCGATGCACGATGCCTATCATACCGGCCAGATCCGGTTGCTGCTGCGGCTCCGAAAGAAGTCCTGATCCATGGCGGTGGATCGCGGGGCGGTTCCGGTCCACTCGAAGGTGCTCCACCGCGGGGGGCTGGTCGCCATTACCGATGTGTCGTGCCGGGGGGAGGACACCCGCTGTGGAGCGGAAGAGCGGTCTGACGCGCACCAGCTGATCGTGACGCGGGCCGGCGTTTTCGTGAAGCACAGCGAGGGCGAGCGCCTCATCGCGGCCCCGCCACAGGTACTCTTCCTCAATGCCTTGCGGCCCTATCGGGTGAGCCATCCGGTATCCGGGGGAGATCGCTGCACCGCGCTGGCATTTCCGAGAGCGGTGCTCGCCGAAGCGCTAGCGCCCTACCAGCCCGATCTCGGTGAACGGGACCGGGCGCCATTCCGGCTCTCCCATGGCCCGCTGAGTGCCCGCGCGCTGCTCCGGCTGCAGCACCTGCGAGCGCGACTGCGAGACGGCGCGGCGAGCACTCTGGAGACCGAGGAGGCCGCGCTGGCGATTCTCGGCGAGGTCATTCGTGACGCGTATCGGGCGCGCGACATATCGCCCGGCCCGGCACAGGCCGGCTCCAGCCGAAGGCGGCGTGAGGTGTCCGAGACGATCAAGGAGCAATTGGTGCGGGATCCGGGCGGCCACCACTCACTGACCGGCCTCGCCCGGCAGGCTGCCTGTTCGCCGTTTCACCTGGCGCGGACCTTCAAGCGGGAAGTGGGAATTCCCATTCATCAATACCGGCTGCGCCTCCGCCTGTCGCTCGCGCTCGAGCGATTGAGCGACGGCGAGGCGAATTTGTCGGCGCTTGCCTACGGCCTCGGGTTCAGCAGCCACAGTCATTTCACCATCGCGTTCGGGAGAGTGTTCGGTATGTCTCCTTCGTCATTCCGCGCCCGGGCAGCCGGCTCCATCGTGTCGGAGACGCGACGGCGTCTCGAAGTGGCGTGATGCCGTCCGCGCTGCCGGCCGTCGTGGCGCTGGCGGTCCTTGCGGCGGGATGCGGAGCGCCTTCCCGCGTCGCGAGCCGTACCGACCGCGACGGCGCAGAGAGTCTTCCGCTCCCGACCGGCAAGCGTCTCGATCCGGTGGGGCGGACCATCGACCTCGGCAACATGCCGCTGGCGGTGACGCTGGCGCCGGACGGACGGCATGCCATCGTCGCCCTCTCCGGCTGGCGGCAACAGGGCATCCAGGTCGTCGATCTTCACGGGGCGGGGGTGACCCAGACGGTGCCCCAGGCGGGCGCATTTCTCGGATTGGCGTTCGCGCCGGACGGTCGGAATCTGTACGTCTCCGGTGCGGCCACTGATCAGGTCTATCGCTACTCGTGGGACGGCGTCCGCGTCACGCTCTCGGACAGCATCTCGATTCAGGGCAGTGTCGCGGGCGACGCCCGTCCCTCGCGCTTCGTCGCCGGGATCGCGGTGGCGCCGGACGGCCGCACACTCTACGTCGCCGAGAACCTGGTCGATTCTCTCGCGGTGGTGGATGTCGCGAGCCGCCGGGTCGTGCAACGCCTGCCGACCGACCGCTACCCCTACGCTGTCGTCGCGGGGCCGGGTGGCGAGGTGTACGTGTCGGGATGGGGCGGCACCACGGTGTCGGTGTACCGTCCGCAGCCGGATGGGCACTTGACCGCGGACGCCCGGATCGACGTCGGGCGGCATCCCTCCGCGCTGCTCCTCAGCCCCGCGGGGGATCGGCTCTTCGCCGCTTCGTCGAGCACCGATCGGGTCGCGGTGGTGGACGTGCGCGCCCGGAAGGTCATCGCTACGCTTGCAGACTCGGCGCCCACGGGGCCCGGTGAGGGAAGCACGCCCGACGCGCTGGCGCTCTCACCCGACGGCGCAGCGCTGTACATCGCGGAGGCGGACAACAACGCGGTGGCGGTGTACCACCTGTCCGACGCCAGCGCCGGTCATCCCACCGGCCGCGGCAAGGACTCTCTCGTCGCGCGAGTGCCCACCTGCTGGTATCCCAGCGCGCTCGCGATGGCGGGAGATTCCCTGCTCGTCGTCAGCGGGAAGGGAAGGGGAGCCGGCCCGAACCCGAAAGGGTATCAGCCGGGCGGATCCCTGGAAGCGTCCGACTACATCCTGGGCAAGATGAACGGCACCATGAGTGTCGTCGCGGCGAGGGGGAGCGCGGAGCAGCTCGCCGCCCTCACCCGCCGGGTTCGCTCCGCCAACGGGTGGGATGCCGACTCCTTGCCGCGCGCCTATCCGCCGTTCGAGCACGTCATCCTGATCATCAAGGAGAATCGTACCTACGACCAGGTGCTGAGCGATCTTCCCGGCGGTGATGGGGACTCCACCCTGCAGTTCTTTCCGCGCAGCAACACCCCCAACCATCACGCGCTCGCCGAGCGGTTCGGCCTGTTCGACCGCTTCTTCGTCAACGCGGAGGTCAGCGCCCAGGGCCATCCCTGGTCCACGGCGGCGTACGTCACCGAGTACATCGAGAAGACCGCGCCCCTGGTGTATGCCGACAAGCGGAACGAGGTGGATGAGGCCGGGGAGGTGGACACGCCCGCGGCGGGCTGGCTGTGGAGTTCGGCGCTTCGGAAGGGCCTGCTGGTCCGCAATTATGGTGAGTACGGAACTCCGGCACCCGGCTCCGGCCTGGGTGGGGCACCGATCCGCTATACCAGCACCATGCCGGAGCTGGGTGCGATCACCAGTCCCGACTATCCGCCGTTCAACATGAAGATCCCCGACCAGCAGCGGGTGGATGTCTGGATCAAGGAGCTGGAAGGCTTCGTGGCGGCGGGCCGCATGCCCGCGCTCGAGATCATGCATCTCCCGGGCGACCATCTGGCGGCCACCCGCCCTGGCTTCTGCACACCCCGGGCGTGCATGGCGGATAATGACCTGGCGCTCGGCCGCCTGATCGAAGCGCTCTCACGGTCTCCTTTCTGGAAGAACACGGTCGTCTTCGTGCTGGAGGACGATGCCCAGGCGGGGCCCGACCACGTCGACGCACACCGCTCCGTTCTCCTGGCGATCTCCCCGTACAGCCGCGCCGGCGGGATCCACCGCTTCGTCAATACCACCGACGTCCTGGCCACCATCGAGGACATTCTGGGACTCTCGGCGCTCTCCCAGTTCGATCGGTACGGCCGGCCGCTTCGGGGAATCTGGCGCGGCACCCCGGATCTCGGCCCGTACCGGGCGCAGGTTCCGGGTCAATCGATGACCGAGCTGAACACGGCCGACGCGATCGATGCCCGGGCGTCTCGCCGCTTCGATCTGGCGGAGGCGGATCGCATCGATGATGCCGCATACAACCGGATTCTCTGGCGGGCCATAAAGGGACCGGCGATGCCGTATCCTGGGGCGCGCCGGATGTCGGTGCTCGACGTGGCGCGGGGACGCTGACTCAAGCCGGAGTCAGCAGCGTCTCGTAGTGCGCCGAGGTGGCGTCGTAGCGGGAGAGCAACTTTCTCGCTTCGGGAACGATCACCGCGTTCTCATAATTGTCGCCCGCGAAGGCGCGGACCGCGGCCATCGAATCGAAGAGCGTCAGGGTGACGAACTCGATTTCCCGGCCGAGGTCGCGGCGCAGCAGGTGAGCCCCGCGATAGCCCTCCACCCGGTGGATGCCGGGAAGGATGTGGCTCCGCAGCATGGCTTCGTATGCGTCGGCGTTTTCCGGCAGCGTCCAGCCATGCCATAGTCGGGCGATCATGTCCATCCCCCAGCGTCGAGAGGTCGCGGTAAAGGTTACCGGTTCAGAAGCGCGCCTGGAAGGAGAGTCTCACCTCACTGGCGAAGCGAGAGAGCGTCCGGATGAGATCGAGCGTCACGCTGCCCTTCGGCAAGACGAGCTTGAGGGCCGGCCCCGCCGCCTGCTGGGCCGGTTCGTGTTCCGCGATGGACCAGAGGTAGGTCGCCCCGGCGGAGAGC
>Ga0070698_100007312_pt1 | contig 11953 bp, 11 predicted proteins | sample KBSK1502metaG_FD_65477 | JGI IMG/M metagenome (GOLD analysis project Ga0070698, IMG submission 65477) | Corn, switchgrass and miscanthus rhizosphere microbial communities from Kellogg Biological Station, Michigan, USA - KBS K1-50-2 metaG | ecosystem: Host-associated > Plants > Roots >...
ACAAATTGAGGATCTGCGCCTGGATGGAAACGTCGAGGGCCGAAGTCGGCTCATCGCAGATTACGAGGCCGGGCCGCAATGCGAGAGCCCGGGCGATGCCGATGCGCTGACGTTGGCCTCCAGAGAAACTGTGCGGGTACCGCTTGACGTGGCGAAGATCGAGACCGACCAGGGTGACGAGCTCGTGGACCATTTCTCGGCGGGTACGGGCATCGCCGATGCCGTGGATCAGCAGCGGCTCTTCGACGATGTCATAGACCGTCATCCGCGGGTTCAGGGACCCGAACGGATCCTGGAAAATGAACTGCACCTGCCGCCGAAACTGCTTTAAATCCTCGCTTTCGAGCGAGAGGACATCAACCAACCGCCCATGATCGTTGAACGTGATGGACCCTGAATCCGGGGTAACCGCTCGCAACAAGACCTTGCTGAGGGTCGTCTTGCCGCATCCGCTCTCGCCAACGAGCCCGAGACACTCTCCACGCTCGATTTTCAAGCTGATGGCGTCCACGGCGACCACGCGCGGTCCCGATTTCGCGCCGGCAAACAACTCGCCCTTGCGGATCGTGTAACTCTTTTTGACGTCCACGCATTCGAGTAACGGCCCGACAGCATCGGCCGGCCACCTTCTCCTCTCCGCCATCAAATGCGGCGCATCGCCAGATGGAATTTCGCGTATCGGTACCAGACGCTCGCCGCGTTCCATGTCGAACCGCGGTACGGCGCGCAACAGCGCTTTAAGATACGGATGTTCCGCACGCCGGAAGATATCCTCCAGCGTACCGGCCTCCATCACCTTGCCCCGGTACATAACGACGATCTCCTCGGCCACGTTAGCGACGACGCCGAGGTCATGAGTGATCAGCAGCACAGCCATACCGAGCTCATGCTGGAGCTCGATCATCAACTTCAGGATTTGGGCCTGGATCGTCACGTCGAGCGCGGTCGTCGGCTCATCTGCGATCAACAGCGCGGGGCGACACACCAACGCCATCGCGATCATCGCGCGCTGTCGCAGGCCGCCGGACAGCTCAAAAGGGTAACTCCGGAAGGCGCGCTTTGGGTCGGGGAAACCCACTAGGCGAAGCATCTCTTCGGTCAATTTTGCGGCTTGCACCGCGGTCACCGAGCGATGAAGGCGCAACGCCTCGCCCACTTGATCGCCAATCGTATGCAAGGGTGAAAGAGACGTCATCGGCTCCTGAAAGATAATTGAGATCCGGCCGCCACGGATGGCACGCATCTGCGCGCTGTCGCTGGGCAATTTGGCGATATCGATGACCTCGCCGTCGAGTTGGGGATCGGCGAACAAGATCTCTCCCTGTGAGATGACGCCGCTGCGAGGGAGTATGCGAAGGATGGTTTGGCTGACTACCGACTTTCCCGATCCGGATTCCCCAACTAACGCCACGATCGATTTCGCACGCACGCGAAACGAAACTCCGGTGACCGCGCGGAGAAAGCCGCCCGGGGCAGCGAAGCGCACGTGGAGATCTCGCACTTGGAGAAGATCGGTCACACCGCCTCCCCGGCCCTGTGTTGAAAGCTGGTTTCGGCAGCGCGCAGTCTGACTCCCAAGGCCTGCAAATTGATCGACGTGGCCGGGCTAAACGACAGGCCGCGCAACTCTGCAGCCCTCGCCGATGCCTGGACCAGGTCAGCAAAGCCCTCGATCCGACTGTCGAGGCGCAGTGTCGATGAACCCGAGCAAAGTTCGAGCTGCAGCCATCCGTCGCGGCGATCGCGACGCGTAGAGTAATATACAAGCTTCACGCGATCGAGTTCGCTCCAGAAGATCGATACCCGACGCAGACCGGAGGCGGATAAGGCTGCCTCTGTCGCTTCGATTCGGGTTCCATGTCGAAGCGCAGTGCGGATACCGAACACCGCAAAAAGGACGGTAAATCCGCCCAACACGGTCGCAGCAACCGTACCGACCGGCACGGCGGTGAGGATTGCGACCGTTGGGACAAGCCCGGCCGCAGCGCGGGCATAATCACCAAGCAACGCCGAGGTGGGGTAGACATGGTGGGTCATACGGGGACAAGCACCGGGGCAAAAATTTCGAATCCGTCGAGCCAACACGCAGCCGGATGCCCACCGGTTATTGCAACCAACTGCTGCAGGAACGCGTCTGCTGCTTCGTCCTGCACGAGGTGGTGAGTTAGAATTCCGGTGGGCTCATCGCGGGCGCAACCGAGGCGCCGTGCCCGCAGGTGTCCGACGATAGCGCTCAACGCTGCTCTCTCTCCAATAAAGCCGCGGTCTCCTCCCCATGCGACGAGGTCGACATGAACATTTACCTCCGTAACACCGGGAGTCGATGAAACGCCACTGCGCTCGTACATTCGCGAGATCGCCCGAATGCCGCAACCCGCAAGAAGTGGGAGGTGAGAGTCATCGAACCGGTTCCATGGCGGCACCAGGATCGGAAGCGCGCGGCTCCCAAAAAGTTGCGCCAATCGCACTCGGCCTCCAGCGAGGTCAAGTCGCACGTCCTGGCTGGAGCGACCGGCCGGAAACTCACTCTTCTTCCCACCGGCCGAACGGTTCGAATGGCGCCAGCCATGCTGAAGAACAGCAAGGCTTGGTCGCCGGGCCGACAGGCTCGACTGGGAAAGCCAAATGGCAAGCTCCGGCTCAGCCACGGCCGGAATGACCGCAAGCGCGATTGGAACGTGCTCCGCACTCGCCACCAGGCGATCGAGGCGTGCACTAGGCGCTATCGCATCGTCATCACGCCACCACAGCGTTGCCAATCCTTCCGCTCCTCCCCAGCGGTCGAGCTCATCGATTAGATCGGACCATGCCGTGGCCTTCGCCGGGATACCACGTGGCAGTTGGCTCATGAGCGGATCATATCGTTAGTCCGCTCTAACACAAATTCCTTGACCGGGCGTCAGCGGTATTCTTGGGGGGATCGGATCATCCGGGCGATCGCAGCAGCGGTGCGTTGAGCCCCTCCGGTGTCGATTGCGACTGATCCCGGCCCGCGGGCGATCACACGATCGATCGCCTCTGCGAGGCGCTCCGGGGTCAGTTCGCTGTCGCGGACCAGCTCGAGCACTCCTCGAGCCGCCAGCCGTTCCGCGCGCAAACTCTGTTCGGTTTCTCGCCTTGTGGCGAACGGCACAACGACAGCGGCGGCGCGAGCTTCGAGAATGTCGAGCACCGTATTATACCCGGCCTGGCTGACTGAGAGGCGGCAGCGCCGCAACATCTGAGGAAACTGAGGCCGGAAGCGTTCGAGGAGGACACCCTCGGGCAAGCTGCTGACCAAGGCTTCGAAGTCCGCCTCGGGCAGGTTGGGGCCGGCCAATAGCCGCCACTTAAGGTCAGCCAAGCACCCCCGTCTTCGGGCCTCGAGTGCGGTCGAGAGCAAGGCACTACCGACGGCACCGCCGCCAGCAGAGACCAACACCTCGTCGGTGCCAACCGCCTCATCCACCTCGTCCGTTTGGTCCGGTTCGATGGAGTTTCCCACATAGCCTGTATAGATCAAGCGATCGGCGATTTCCGATGCCAGGGGAAAGCTGGCCTCAAGCGGAATAAAGACGGGATCACCATGCACGAGCACGAAATCAAAGTCCGTACGAACACGACTGACGATCTCACGGCACCGCTTCGCGTCCTGCGGCGCGACCACGATATCCCTAAGGGAACAGAGTACGAGCGGTTGAGGAAGGCGAGATCGTGCCGCATCAATTAACGGATCCAGCTCGAAGCGAAACGCCCGACGACCGAACGGAAACGCCTCGATTAACACAGCATCAGGTCGTGCAGTTCCGAACGCTCCGAGGAGCGCCGCTCGCCGCGCACCCTGCAGCTTTTCGTCAATCGGCCGGCCATCTCCGTCAACAAGCATTTTGAATTCTGCATCCCGGGCCTTGATAGGTGGGAGCTGGACAATTTGCTCGGCAGACGGACAAGCCAGCATCGGAGGCGGCTCCCCTCCCGAGACAAGGGTCACTCGAAGACCCTCCCGTGTGAGTGCCTGCGCAATCTTGAAGGCTCGCCGGATGTGCCCGATACCGAGTAGGTGCTGAACATAAAACAGGACAGAGCCGGTCACGACGGTCGTCGGTTCACGATCGGGCGCAGCGCGCCAGTCGAACCGCGTCGATCACGTCGGCCAACCTGCGAGCGGCGATAGCTAGGTCGTGCTCCCCCCGAGCCCGGTTTTGGGCCGCTTCAGCGAAGGCGGCACGTCTGCCCTGGTCGATGATCAAGCTCCGTACGGCTGCGGCGAATGCCAGCACATCGCCTGGCGGAACGAGCAGACCGGTCATTTCCGACACGACAATCTCGCCGACGCCCCCGGCTCGACCGGCGACTACGGGTAATCCACTTGCTTGCGCCTCGAGAAGCGCCATGCCGAATGCCTCGTTGACGGCGGGCCACACAAACAGATCGGCCGAACCCAACCGGCCTCGGATTGCGGAGGGGTCGAGCACTCCCAACCAGATCACGCGCTCCCTCACGCTATCGAGGGCGTCCTCAACCGCACGCCTGGCCGGGCCATCGCCGACGACTTCCAACGACCAGGACAGGTCAAGCAAACGAGACAATGCATCGCCAAGGATTCGGTATGAGGCAAGTTTGTCACCGTATCGCATCATCGCTATTGCGATCAGGCGCGGCGGTCCGAGGGCCGCTCCTGTTAGGGGGCCGAAGGAAGCCGCATCGAGAAAAGGTTTGATCGCAACCCAACGCCGAGGATCTCTTAGCAGTGGCAGGACACACTCTCGATCGGTCGGGTTCAACCCGATCACCGTATCGGCCCGCCGGATCGCCCTCTGCGCAGCGTCGTGGCCCGCTGCCCATTTTCCGAGCGCCTGTTTTGGTGCGTCGGAAGCCTCGGCGAGTAGGTAGGGAATGTCCAGTCTATCTGTGATCGGCGGACCGAGCCAATCGGGAGCCTTATGATAAAGGTGATAGGTGAACCAAAGCTCTGGCGCGGCTTCAGGGACCTCAAGGCAGCGGGACAGAAAGCGCTCGGCGAGTATAGCCCCGAGCGACTCCAATCGCCCTTGGTGGATCTTATCGCCGCGCCCCTCATAGCTCCGAAACCGCGAAGCTACAAAGACGTCGTGCCCGGCAAGCCGCAGAGCTGCAAAGAACAGCTGTGCGACCCGGCGGTCTCCCGAGGGAGTAGGATGATCGGGCGGCTTTAACGGCGCGTAGAAGGCGACGCGCATCCCGTTCGGCCTCTCTCCCGGGCCACGCTAGGGCCGCGCTTCGAGCGCACAGGCAAGAATCGACGCATCGGTACCGTCTTCTCCGGCGAGAGAGGAGAGCACTCCAAAGCGCGCCGCCAACGCATCAATCCCCGGCGCCATGGAAAAGAGACGCCGCACGCGCTGTTCACCCGCGGCGCCGAGACGGGCCCGTCCCGCTGGATCGCGAATCAGGTTCTCCAAGGCTTGCGCGAGCACGGCCGGGTTGCCAGGGGGTGTCAGCACCCCAGTCACCCCATGTTGGATCAACTCCGGAATAGCAGATAGGTTGGTCGAGACACAGGCGAGCCGTTGACTTTGCGCCTCGATCAAGACGTTGGGAAGACCGTCCTGATCGCCATCGTTAGCGATCTTTGAAGCGAGAACGAAGAAATCAGCCGCGCGATATGCGTCAAGCACCTCGGGTTGGGCCAGGGCTCCACGCCATTCGATTCGGCGCGACAAGCCCAAGCTTTCAGCCTGGGACTTCAGGGCCCGGCCGAGGGTGCCACCGCCGATGTGGACAAAGCGCCATTCGAGGCCGGCGGGCAGCAACGCCAGCGCCGCGAGCAGATCGTCGTAACCCTTCTTCGCGACTGCTCGGCCGACCGAGAGTAAGAGTACCGGGTGCTTGCGGTCGCTGCCGTCATTCCACATCGATCGGGGCGGAGCTGGCTGAAAGCGCGCAAGATCCAGCCCGTGGTAGCACAGCGAAACCGAATTGGGGCAAGGGGCCAAATTTGCCAGGTGATCGTGCCCAACTTGCGTGCAGGTCACCACCCAAGCTGCTTCGGCAAGTTTTGCCCGCTTGTCCCACTCCGCGAGCGTCCAAATGTCCTTGGCGTGCGCCGAAGCGGTCCAGGCCAGGCCGGTGATCAGCGAAGCGTAGCGGGCCACGGAGGCCGGCGTGTGCAGAAAATGTGCGTGAAGGTGATCGACATCGGTAGGCAGTTCCGCTGCCAAGACCAATGCTTGGCCAAAGCGGCGGATGCGGTTGGGAGTTGGGTCTCGGCGCAGATCGGCGAGCCAAGCAGCTCTCGCCCGAGCATATCCCGGATACCGGCGCGAGCACAGCCACCCGTCCCAAACGCGGCGCGGCTCCTGATAAAGGTATTCCGGAAGGTAGAGGATCTCGCCACGGATCGCGCGATGGACGGGGTGGGTTATTCGATCCGTCGGATGCCGCAAGGAAACGATCAAGATTTCGAGCCCACGCCGCTCCAGCGCTAGGATTTCCTGCGCGATGAAGGTTTCGGAGAGCCGGGGATAACCCTTTAAAATGAAGGCGATGCGACTTGGCGCCCTGGTCACGCTGTCATCCTCAAGTCCCGAAGCGCGCCCGAGCAGCAAAGCAACCGGCCCGTCCCTGATCCAGCAAAGTTCGAGCCAATCGGTTGACAACGGGCATGCCGTCGAGCAGCCCGGGAATTAGAACAGCCGAGGGTAGCGGTTGCTGCGGCAATCTCCGAAGCGCTGCGGCCATTACTTGAGGGTCCCGGGCATCTTGCTCAGACAGCATCGCCAAGAGGCCGAGTTCGGCGGCGCGCTTTGTCCTGATGAACTGCTCCAAGCGGGGCGCAGTTCGCGGCACGATTAACGCCCGCCTGTCGAAAGACAGAATTTCGCAAAAAGTATTATAGCCCCCCATCGCCACGACGCCGCACGCACGCGCCATCAAGCTCTCCAGGTGGGCGTTGAAGGTGATCGCCCGGACGTTGTCGAGGCGCGCTGCTCGACTGGCGAACGTCGCGCGTTGTTCAGGCAGCATAAACGGACCGAAGACAAGCAAAGCGGGGTTCTGGATATCGCGATGGCTCTCATAAGCCGACAATACCAAATCGACCAGGGCCTCGCCGTCCCCGCCGCCGCCCGGGGTGACAAGCAGGAAATCCTTGTCAACTATGTCGAGGAGCTCCGGCGTGAGATGCAGCTCCCCGGCAGTACGTCGGAGATAGCCGGTATAGATCATCCGCTCCCGCACGCTCTTCGGCACCGAAAGACCGGCGAGCGGGTCACAGATCTGGGGCAAGCCGTACACCCAGATCTCATCGTAATACTCAGCCAGCGCGGGAACCGCCTGCTTGCGCTCCCATTCGCTCTCGAGCACCTCGGGGTCGTCCATGACATCACGCAGCCCAAGGACCAAGGCCGTCCCGCGTCTCTCTAACATATCGAGAGTGTCCCGCACTTCGCCGCGCAAACCCAACGGCTCCTTGTCGACGATCAGCAAATCGGGATCAAATATGTCGGCCGTGTGTCGAATTATCGACGAGCGCATTGCCAGCGTCTCGTCGATATTGATATGCAAATTAAGCGAGACGTATTCGCCGTTGCGCAACTTAATCACCCCAGGCACCCGCACAAAATCAACACGTGAACGAAAATCGAAGCTTCCAATGATCGGCGAGCCCGAGAGGATTAGGATCGACACCGCCGGATCTGCGTCGACCAGCGAGTGTGCGATCGCCCGGCAACGGCGCAAATGGCCGAGTCCGAAGCTATCGTGGCTGTAGATAAGCACCCGTTGATGGTGACGACGAACGGTCACGCAGGGTCTCTCACATAACCATGCCAACGAACTATTGCATAAGTGATTGCGCCGCGAAATGATCTTTTCATGAAGGCGATCACCATAAAGGGAACGGCCGCTCTTATCACCTCGGTCGAGGGCACTTTGCGGCAACCGGAGGATGCGCTTGGGGTCTTTTTGGGACCGCCGAAGCGGGGGACTTTACCGCCGTTACCGCGAACCGGAGCCGAGGATTCAAATGCACTTGAACTGACAATTTATCGGGTCATCCTTGAGCCCAGCTTGAGACAACAATTTCTTCTTCTCGTCCTCTCCTTGGTCCCCTTTTCTTTCCTTTATTTTTCATCTGACCCGCCGAAGACCACCGATAATCGGACAATCATTAGCGAAAAATTTTCTGAGATAAGCAAGGAGCCGGAGGAGGAATTTGCCGGCCGAGGGATCATGCGGGTGTTGTGTCAGCCGAGTTTCCTGCAAAATTTCAGCCATGTCATCGTCCTCAGGGATGGCAAACTGGAGGAGCAAGGAAATCTCTCTGAGCTCGAGGAAAACGCGAAGCTGCTGTCCGGGCCGGTAGCGGCGGAAAGACGGGGCCGTTGCGCAAGATGACAGGAGGGAGGAAATGAGCCTCAAGCAAGAGTTCGAGCTGCTTCGGCGTGTGCCGGTTTTTGCCGAGATCGAGCCGGCAAAGTTGAAGCTCTTGGCGTTTATGAGTGAGCGGGTCGGGTTCGATCCAGGGAAGCAGCTCTTCAGCCAGGGGGATCCGGGTGACGCTGCATATCTGATCATCGACGGCCACGCGGAGGTCATAGCGGAAACCCCCGCGGGGCCGGTGGTTTTGGCGACGCTCGGGCCGAATGAGATCGTCGGCGAGATGGCGATCCTATGCAATGTGCCTCGTACAGCGACGGTCTGTGCCAAGGACCGTCTCATTACGCTTCGGATTTCCAAGGAACCGTTCATGAGAATGGTCCGGGAATTCCCGAATATGGCAGTTTCGATCATGCAGGAGCTGGCGCACCGGCTCGAATCCACCAACAACCAGCTGCGCACCGCGCTTGCTGAAGTAAGGCAATTGCGCGAAACCTCCGGCATCGCTGCATAATCGGCGTGAGCAGGCTAGATAGCTTCATAAGGCGGCTCGAAGCCCAGCGCGCCTGCCTGAATTGTGCGGCTCATCTGGTCCGCGATCTACAGGGCGAGGTGCTCGAGCTCGGCCTCGGTAATGGTCGAACGTATGATCATCTCCGCGAGCTGTTTCCTGATCGCAAGATCTATGTTTGTGAACGCTGGGTAGCGGCTCATCCCGATTGCGTACCACCATCTGAGCTTCTTCTCCTTGGTGATATGCGCGAGACACTGCGCGATGCCCGCAACCGGCTTAACGATCGCGTAGCGTTTGCTCATCTCGACCCCGCGACCGGCGACTTGGTGGCAGGCAAGGCGCTCGCAGACGAACTCGTGCCGCTGATCTTACCGTTACTCCGCCTCGGCGGAGTGCTTGTCAGCGAGCCGACACTCGCAGTAGACGGGCTGAATTCCCTCTCCTTACCAGCAGGTGTTGAGCCGGGACGTTACAATCTCTACCGCCGCGTCAGCCATTGATCATCACCATGACCGGGACGTGGTCCGAGGCCTTGTCCCAACTTCTGCTATCGCGGTAAACGTATGCTTGGTTGAGGGCACTCACGAGTGAGGGCGTCACCCAGACGTGATCGAGACGGCGGCCGCGGTCCGAGGCCGACCAGTCGCGCGCCCGATAGCTCCACCAAGTGTATAGGCGCTCCCGCGGCGGCACAAAGTGCCGCACGGCATCGACAAAGCCACCCGCGCGCTGCAGCCGACCGAGGCGCTCGACCTCGACCGGAGTGTGGCTGACCACCGTCAAAAGCTGCTTATGCGACCAGACATCGTTCTCCAAGGGCGCGATGTTGAGATCACCCACCGCGACCATCGGTCGGCCGTCTTGGCGTTCCGCAGCGAACCATGCCGTGACCTCGTCCAGAAACTGTAGCTTGTGGGCGAATTTCGGGTTCCCCGCCGGATCCGGTACATCGCCCCCGGCGGGGACGTAGATATTGTGGAGTTCGATACCCCCGGGCAGCTCCACCACGGCATGGCGGCAATCGGCACGGTTGCACCAAGCGCGAGTCCCGGAGGACTGGAAAGGCGACCGCGACAGTATCGCCACCCCATTATAACCCTTCATGCCATGCACAAGCATATGGCGGTAGCCGAGCGCCTCGAACGCGTCACGCGGAAACAGTTCGTCCGGGGTCTTGGTCTCCTGCAGGCACAGAACGTCCGGAATCCATTCCGTGACGAGCCGGCGGACATTGTCGATTCGCAGGCGAATGGAATTAATGTTCCAGGTGACGACCCGCAACGTCATTGTCGACCCGCGCTAATCAGCCCCGCGGAGGAGCCGTCACAGTAGCCACGGTATCTTGGTGCCGCCAAAAACATCGGCGCCCGGTCGGGGGGGAAGACCGGGCGCCTGCATGTCAGAAGCGTTTGGGGGAAATCGGGCCCGCAGGGGAGACGGGACCGTTCTAAAGAGAGTTGTCGAACTCTCTCCGCTTCCGAGTGGTGCAAATGGGGTGCGGACGAGAAAAAACAAACATCGATTCGTGCATATCCGAAACGGGAAAAACGCATACTGGGTGAGGGAACGAACTCTAAATCGATCAGGCCGCGCGTACGGTTCGAACAGAACCCGTAAAGGCTGCGCCGCAGGCGTCGGCGAACGCTGAAAAAAGAGCTTTCGAGAACGGATTTTCTAGAACCTTGTACTCGGGATGCCATTGAACGCCGACGGTAAATCGAGCACCGGGCATGCTAACCGCTTCAATCTGCCCGTCGGGCGCCACCGCTTCGACGCGCAACCTCGGGGCCGGGCAATCGACACCCTGCGAATGCAGCGAATTGACCATAACCTCCGCCGTTCCAGCAAGCGATGCCAGAAGCCCTCTCGGAGTGAATGTAACGCTGTGCGCCGGGCCATACGGCCCGTCGGGCGAATCTTTCCGAGCGCGGTGATTGAGCCGGCCGGGAACCTCATGCACCCGCTGGTGCAAGGTGCCGCCGAGCGCGACATTCAACTCCTGAATACCGCGGCAAATGGCCAAGATCGGGAGGTCCCGCCGAACCGCCTCGCGAAGCAGCGGCAGCGTCGTCGCGTCGCGCTCGGGATCGTGCAGGGTTTCCGGGTGGCTCGGCTTGCTGCCATATTGGCTTGGGTGCACGTTCGAAGGACTCCCCGTCAGCAACAGCCCGTCGAGCCTATCGAGCAGCCCGCACATATCGACCTTCGACCCCACTGCCGGGATCAAGATCGGCAGGCACCCTGTCGCATCGATCACGGCCGCGGGATACTTGTCGTTCACCCCATGGATGACCCGCTCGTTGATCGTGCGCATACAGCTTGGGATACCGATGAGCGGCATATGACGGACGGGCATTGGTGTTGGCTCAGGGCTCGTATTGGCGGCGGGAAGCGGCGTAAGGGTCTTGATATACAAACAGTTTGGGGTCGAGCGCCACACCGAATTGTTCGTCGGAGAGCAAAACCGTCGTCGTTTTGCGCTGCTGATCGACAATCGACCACTGCCGCAGAACAAGAGGATGGTCGCTGAACACCATCGTCAAACTGCCGCTGTCCGGCTGAGCTTTCTCGACGACCGTAATCCGCAAGGCGTTGGCACCCCGCTCGAAACGCGTCACAACGAGGTCACTGAAAGTGACCGGGTCGCGAAGGAGCAGCCAAGCGGGTGTTGACTTCAACCCGACTTTGGACATTTCAGCGAGTTGTTTATCCACGTAATATACATAGAACATGTCAGCGAGCAGAAGAATTGGCGATGGCAGATCATATTCGAACCGCATCCGGCCTGGTCGGGCCATCCATAATTGACCGGTCGAGGTACCGCTACCGGCCGATACTTGCTGAAAACGCGCGTACATCGTACGAATGTTATTAAGATATGCGGCAACTTGCTGTAAATCAGCGAGATCTTGGGAGGTCAGCTCGACTGCGTGCGGCGGCTCGGCGGCACGAGAGGCGAGTGGGCACAGCGCTGCTGCCCATGCCAAAACGGTTGCCAGCAGGGTGCGCCGGCTGATTGCCCTGTTTCCCCGAGTTCGCAGCTCGCCGCCGATGCGCCCGATACCAGCCATTTCGCTTCCGGTTTCCATATGTCGTGGACCC
>Ga0070698_100007313_pt1 | contig 11952 bp, 9 predicted proteins | sample KBSK1502metaG_FD_65477 | JGI IMG/M metagenome (GOLD analysis project Ga0070698, IMG submission 65477) | Corn, switchgrass and miscanthus rhizosphere microbial communities from Kellogg Biological Station, Michigan, USA - KBS K1-50-2 metaG | ecosystem: Host-associated > Plants > Roots >...
CGCGTTCCTCGTGGAGCTCATCCTGACCGGCCTGCTGACCGTGGTCATCGGACGCGGCGTGCTCGGCAGCAAGGTGAGCATGGGCGAAGCATGGCGGATCGCGCTGCCGCGGCTCCCCGCGATCCTCGGTGCCGTGGTGCTGACCGCGCTCTGCATCATCGGCCCGTGGGCCGTGGTGGCCGTGCTGGCCATCATCCTGGCGCTCGCGCACCTTGCCCCCGCCGCGATCGCGGTCGGCGTGATCGGCGGCATCGCGTCGATCTGCCTGACGATCTGGTTCTGGGTCATGCTCAGGCTGGCCACCCCGGCGGTGGTCCTGGAGCGACAGGGCCCGGCCCGCGCGCTGGCCAGGTCCTGGCGGCTGGTCCGGCGGAGCTTCTGGCGTAATTTCGGGATTCTGCTCCTGGCCGCGATCGTCGTCGCCTTCGCCGGCTTCGTCCTGCAGCTCCCGTTCACCATCGTCGAGGCCCTCGCAGGAGGCTCCGCGGTTTTCGGCCTGCCGGCCACGCAGACCCTCGCCGCCGTGATCATCAGCGCGGTAGGCAGCATCGTCGCGGGGGCGGTGACCCGGCCGATCAGCGCCGGGGTCACCGTACTGCTGTACCTCGACATGCGGATGCGCAAGGAGGGCCTCGATCTGGCCCTGCAGGGGGCGGCGAACGGTCAGCCGCTGACGGGCGATGAGTTCGAGACCGTGTGGCGGCCGCCCGCAGCCGGGCGGCCGCCCACGGCCGTCCCGCCCACGTGGTGACCGCCGCGTGGTGATCGCTGTGGGCCTGGCCGGGCTGACCCGCGCGGCGCTGCTGGCCGCGGCTCACCCCGCCCGGCCCGGCCCGCCGGGCGGCGCCGCCGTCAGCCGCCGCACGGGCCAGCAGCTGGCCCGTGCCGAGCTGGCCAAACCGATCTACCACCCACCGGTCGCGTGGACCGTCCGGCTCGGGCGCTGGCTCGTCCGGACGCTGAACGCGACGGGGCAGGCCATACCGGGCGGCTGGTGGGCGCTGATCGCGCTGGCCGCTCTGCTGGTCATCGCCGTCGCGGCGGCGCTGGCCTGGATCGGGCCGGTCGCCCGCTCCCGGCCAGGAACCCGGCGCCCGATCCTGTCCGGGACGCAGCTCGGCGCGCGCGATCACCGTCAGAACGCGGAACGCCTGGCCGCGGCGGGCGACTTCGCCGCCGCGATCATCGAGTCGGTGCGGGCCATCGCCATGGAACTCGAGGAGCGGAGGATACTCCCGCCCCGGCCGGGCCGGACCGCGGACGAGCTTGCGGCCGAGGCGAGTGGTCCCCTGCCCGCACACGCCGGGCAGTTGAGGGACGCGGCCCGGCTGTTCGACGACGTCCGGTACGGAGACCGCGCCGGAACCGCCGACGGCTACCAGCGGCTGTGCGACCTCGACGCCGGGATACGCGCGGCCAAGCCCGTCGTCTCCGCCCCATGAGCGCACGAACGTCACCGCGTGCCCCCGCAGCCGGTACCCGAAGCCGTGGTGCCGCCGCGGCCGGCGGGTCCCGGCCCCACGGTGCCGCGGAGGGCGGGTCCGGTTCGCGGCCCGACTCAGCGACCGCGGCGGACCTGTGGCGGCGGTGGCGCGTTCCGCTCGCGCTGGTGGCGCTGATCCTGCTCGGCGGGACCGTGACCGCGCTGCTGAAGCCCACCGCCGTGATCACCGGCTACCTCGACCCGGCGGGCACGGACGCGCCGGGCGCCCGCGCCCTGGCCGACATCTTGGCCGACCGGGGTGACAAAGTGGTCAGGGTGGTCACGCCCGCCGCGGCCGCGGCGGCCGCGGCCGGACCGGGCGGCGTGATGCTGGTCGTCACCAGCCCGCGGCTGCTCAGCGCACAGCAGCTAGCCCGCCTGGCGCAGATCGCCGCGGACCGGGTGCTGGTGGAGCCGGACCGGGCGGCGCTCGCCGCGCTCGCGCCAGAGCTCAGGCTGGCCGGCACCGCCCCGGTCCAGGCCCTCTGGCCCGGCTGCGGCCTGGCCGCGGCCCAGCTCGCCGGCAACGCCGAGGTGGGCGGGCTGCGTCTGGCGCTGCGGTCCGCGGCCCGGGCGCTGGGCGCTCCGCAGCTGTGCTACCCGACGGGTGGGTCGCCTTCGCTGGTGCGGTACACGGTGTCCGGACGGGTGATCACGGTGCTCGGCAGCGGGAACCCGCTGACCAACGGCAGCCTGGCGCAGCTCGGCAACGCGTCGCTGGCGATCAACCTCCTCGGCGGCCGCTCCCGCATCGTCTGGCTGGTTCCGGAGCCCGCGCGGCCGGGCGGCGCGCTGCCGGGCCGCCCGAAATCGCTGCTCAGCCTGATCCCGCTGCCCGCCTACCTGGTGGCTATCCAGCTCGGCGTCGCCGCTGTGCTCACCGCGCTCTGGCGCGCGCGCCGGCTCGGGCCCCTGGTGGCCGAACAGCTGCCGGTCGTGGTCCGCGCCTCGGAAACCGCGGAGGGCCACGCCGGGCTCTACCGGTCGCGCCGGGCCCGGGGACGGGCCGCCGCCGCACTGCGGGCGGCCATGCTGGCCCGGACCCTGCCCGCGCTCGGGCTGGCGCCGGACGCGCGGCCCGGTGAGGTGATATCGGCGCTTTCGGCCCGGTCCGGTAGCGGCGGGAAGGCGATCGAGGCCATGCTGTTCGGGCCGGCGCCGCGCGACGACGCCGCGCTGGTCGCGCTCGCCGACGACCTCGACGCGCTGGAAAGGGAGGTACGCAGCCGTTGAACGCCGAATACCCGGCACCCGCCTCCCCGGCCGACGCGCGGGAGGCCGGGCCGAGGGCGGGCGCTCCGTTCTGGTCCGACCCGGGCGACCCGCGGGGCGCGCTCGCCGCGGTGCGCGCCGAGGTCGCCAAGGCCGTCGTCGGCCAGGACCCGGTCGTGACCGGGCTGCTGATCGCCCTGCTGTGCCAGGGGCACGTGCTGCTCGAGGGCGTTCCCGGGGTCGCCAAGACGCTGCTGGTCCGGGCGCTCGCCGCCTCGCTGCGGCTGCAGAGCAAGCGGGTCCAGTTCACGCCCGACCTCATGCCGGGCGACGTGACCGGCTCGCTGATCTATGACGCGAGGACGGCGAGGTTCGAGTTCCGCGAGGGCCCGGTCTTCACGAACCTGCTGCTGGCCGACGAGATCAACCGGACGCCGCCCAAGACGCAGGCCGCGCTGCTCGAGGCCATGGCCGAACGCCAGGTCTCGGTCGAGGGCACGGCCCGGCCGCTGCCCGAGCCGTTCCTGGTCGCCGCGACCCAGAACCCGGTCGAGTACGAGGGCACCTACCCGCTGCCCGAGGCCGAGCTCGACCGGTTCCTGCTGAAGCTGACCGTGGCCGTGCCCGACCGCGACGATGAGATCGGGATCGTGGCCAGGCATGCCGCGGGATTCGACCCGCGGGATCTGGCCGCGGCGGGGATCACGCAGGTGGCGGGCCCGGCCGAACTGGCCTCCGCGCGGGCCGCGGTCGGCCGGGTGCACGTCTCGCCGGAGATCACCGGCTACATCGTGGACCTGTGCCGGGCCACCAGGCAGTCGCCGTCGCTCCTGCTCGGTGTCTCCCCGCGCGGCGCGACCGCGCTGCTGGCCACCGCCCGGGCCTGGGCCTGGCTGTCCGGCCGGGATTACGTAACCCCGGATGACGTGAAGGCGCTGGCCCGGCCGACGTTCCGGCACCGCGTCCAGCTCCGGCCCGAGGCCGAGCTCGAGGGCACCACGCCCGACGGGATCCTCGAAGCCGTCCTGGCCTCCGTCCCGGTCCCCCGATGACGGCCGTGTTCAGGATCGGGGAGACTTTTGTGCACTGTGCGGCGAAAAGTCTCCCCGATCATGGACCATGCCCCGGACCGGCTCAGACGGGGCTCAGCGAGGGACCGGGATGGCCCTGACGGGGCGGGCGGCCGTTGCCGGGGCGATCGGAGCGCTGATCGTGCTGGCGTTCCGTGACGTCGCGGCGCTGATCGTGGTCGACGCGGTGATCCTGGCCGCGATCGCCGCGGACCTGCTGCTGGCCGCGCCGGTCCGCCCGCTGCGGCTGGCGCGCGCGGGCGATTCCAGGATCCGGCTGGGCCAGACCGGCGAGGTCAGCCTCACCATGGACAACCCCAGCGCCCGCTCGCTGCGGGGAACGGTCAGGGACGCCTGGCCGCCGAGCACCGCGGCACGGCCCGCGCGGGTGCAGGTCAGCGTTCCGCCCGGAGGCCGGGCGCGGCTGGCGACGACGCTGTCGCCGCACCGCCGCGGCGACTTCGGGGCTGCCAGGGTGACGGTCCGCTCGCTCGGCCCGCTGGGGCTCGCCGGGCGCCAGGGCAGCCACCAGGCCCCCTGGTCGGTCCGGGTGCTGCCCCCGTTCACCAGCCGCAGGCACCTGCCGGAGAAGCTCGCCCGGCTGCGGCAGCTGGACGGGCAGCACCGCTCGTTGCTCCGCGGCCAGGGCAGCGAGTTCGACTCGCTCCGCGAGTACGTGGTCGGCGACGATGTCCGCTCGATCGACTGGCGCTCCTCGGCGAGACGCGTCGACGTCATGGTCCGTACCTGGCGGCCAGAACGCGACCGTCGCATCCTGATCGTGCTCGACACCGGCCGGACGTCAGCCGGCCGGGTCGCTGGCGTCCCGCGGCTGGACACGTCCATGGACGCCGCGCTGCTCCTGGCCGCGCTGGCCGCGCGGGCCGGCGACCGGGTCGAGATGATCGCCGCCGACCGGAGAGTCAGGGCCCACGTGATCGGCGTGGGACGCAGCGACGTGCTCCCGGCGCTGACCAGCGCGATGGCCGTCCTCGACGCCGAGCTGATCGAGTCCGACGCTGGACTGATGGCCGCGACCGTGCTGGGGATCGCCCGGCAGCGGTGCCTCGTGGTGCTGCTCACGGACCTGAACGCGGCGGCCATCGAGGAAGGGCTGCTGCCCAGGGTCCCGGCGCTGGCGGCCAGGCACCGGCTGCTGGTCGCGGCGGTCGCCGACCCGCGCATCGACGAGATGGCGGCGGCCCGCGGGGACGCCGCGGCGGTCTACGGCGCCGCGGCCGGCGAGCGAGCCCGGGCCGAGCGGGCGCGCATCTCCGCCCGGCTGCGGCGGCGCGGCGTCGAGGTCGTGGACGCCCCGCCGGACCGGCTGCCCGCCGCGCTGGCCGATGCCTACCTGAACCTGAAAGCGGCCGGCCGCCTGTGACCCGGCGAACTCAGCGAGTTGAGCTAGCCCGCGACCGGCAGCACGTCAGGGGCGTCCTCGATGTCGGGAGACAGCCCCGCTGCCGCCGCGCGGCGCCCGAGCACGATCACATAGCCGAGGAAGGCCGCCTCCGCGCACGCCCCGATCAGGATCCGGGCCCACGTAGCCAGCGGCGAGGGGGTGACGAACGCCTCGATCACCCCGGACACCAGCAGCACCATGATCAGCCCGAGCACGATCGTGATCGTCTCGCGGCCCTCGGCGGCCAGGGCCTGGCCGCGCGGCCGCGGGCCCGGATCGATGATCTGCCAGCCCAGACGCAGGCCCGCCGCGGCGGCGAGGAACACCGCGGACAGCTCCAGCATGCCGTGAGGCAGGATCAGCGCGAAGAACTCCACGCCCCGGCCGTGCGCGAACATCAGCCCGCCGTCGATGCCGATGTTGGCCGCGTTCTCGAACAGGACCAGCAGCGTCGGCACGCCGAGCAGGATCCCGAACGTCAGCGACTCGGCCGCCACCCAGGCATTGTTGGTCCAGACCCGCGCCGCGAACGAGGTGGCCGCGTACTGGGAGTAGTAGTCACGGAACTCGTGATTGACCAGCTGCGCGGCGGCGGCCCGGGGCAGGAGGCTGGCCTGCACGGCCGGCGACCTCGCGATCCACAGACCCATGACCAGCGCGACGAGCAGTGAGCCCGCCGCGGTGCCCAGCCACCACCAGCGCGCCCGGTAGGCCATGGTGGGAAAGGACACGGCCGCGAACCGCCCGACCGAGCGCCAGGACGGGGTATGCGCGCCGGTCACCGCGGAGCGGGCGCGGGCCACCCGCGTCGACAGCCGGGCCACCAGGGCCGGGTCGTGCCCGGCGGTGCGCAGCGCGGACAGGTGCGTGGTGGCCCGCTGGTAGCTCGTGACCAGTTCGTCCACCTCGTCGCCGGACAGGCGACGGCGCCTCGCCACGAGATCATCGAGCCGGTCCCATTCCGCCTGATGTGCCGCGACAAAGGCATCCACGTCCATCCCCGCAGATTATTGCCCTGAACTAGCTAACCTTGCCTGAACGGGTCCGCAGCTGGGGTCCGGGGTCGTCCCCCCGGGCCGGCACGGCGAGCTGGAGGACGATGCATGAGCGAGGTGGTCTCCGGCGAGGCCGTGGTGCTCGACATCCCGTGCGCCCGGTTCCCCAGCCGCCTGATCGCCCTCCTGATCGACATCCTGGTCCAGGTCATCGCGGGGTTCGCGGTGGCACTGATCATCATCGCGACAGGCACCCACCTGGACGCGGCGTCGGGCGCGGCCGTCACGCTCACCGCGGCGATCCTGATCATCGTGGGCTACCCGGCCACCTTCGAGACGCTCACCAGGGGCCGGTCGCCGGGCAAGATGGCGCTCGGGCTGCGGGTCGTCAGCGATGACGGAGGCCCGGAACGGTTCCGGCAGGCGCTGGTCCGGGCGCTCGCATCGGTCGTGGAGATCTGGTCGCTCACCGGCGCTCCCGCGCTGATCTGCTCGCTCGTGTCGGCCCGGGGCAAGCGACTCGGTGACCTGTTCGCCGGGACGTTCGTGATCCAGGAGCGGCTGCCGCGCCGGCACAGCCTGCCCGCGGTGCTCGCGGTGGTTCCGCCGCCCCTGCTCGGCTGGGCCGGGGCGCTGGAGCTGTCGGCGCTGCAGGACAGCACCGCAGAGCAGGCCGGGAGCTATCTCCGCCGGTTCTACGAGCTCACCCCGGCGGCCAGGGACGAGTTCGGCTACCGGATCGCCGCGGCGGTCGCCGCGCAGGTCACGCCGCCTCCGCCGCCCGGCACCCCTCCGGCCGCGTTCCTGGCGACCGTGCTCGCCGTCCGCCGCGAGCGGGAAACGGCCCGGCTGGCGGCGCAGCAGGCTGCGGCCGGGTCAGCCAGCCAGGCACCGCGGCCGGTGATCCCAGCGCAGCCGCCCGACGCCAGCCGGCAACCATCCCCTCCAGGCGAATTCGCGCCTCCCGCCTAGTCGCGGACTGCCGATGGACCCCTCCCGGCCCCTGCGGGGCAGATTCACTGTACAAGGCGGCAGGTCACGGCCGACCCGTACGCGGCAGGAAGGGCTGGTCGCCCGGGGCCGGCTGCGCTGGCGCCAGATCGCGCCGCACTGGCGCCACGTCGCGCCGCACTGGCGCCAGGTCGCGGCCCTGGTCTTGTCCCTCAGTGCGGTGGTCGGGGCGATTATCCTCGGCCGCCACACCCTGGCCGAGTCGCTGACCGCGCTCGCCAGTCTGAACTGGACCTGGTTCCTGCTCGCGCTGTGCTGTGAGGCGGTGTCGCTGACGGCGTTCGGCCTCAGCAGGCGTCGGCTGCTGCGAGCCGAGGGCCACCCGACCGGCCTCGCCCTGGTCATGGCGGTGACCTACGCGAGCAGCGCGCTGTCCATGACGATCCCGCTCGCGGGCGCGGAGCTCGCCGTGGTCTTCTCGTTCCGCGAGTTCCGCCGGCGCGGCCTTGGCCTGGCGATCACTGGCTGGGCCCTGGCCGTCTCAGCCATCATGTCGACATCGTCCCTGGCCCTCGTCATGATCGCCGGGGCGCTCGCCGGCGGGGCGTCGGTCGCCGCCGCCGCGGGCCTGGCTGGCGCCGTGTTCTTCCTGCTGCCCGCGGCCGCCGCGCTGCTGAGCCTGAGGTACCGGCAGGCGCGAGCCGCCCTGAGCCGGCTCCTGGCCCGCGTCGTCGCGCTCTCCCAGCGCCTGTTCCGGTGGCCGGGTGACGGGGCCGCCAGTTCCCTCGACGACGTGCTCGACCGGGTGGCCGGAATCAGGATGAGGCCGGGGCGTTACGGTGAGGCGTTCGGGCTCGCGATCGTGAACTGGCTCGGCGACTGCGCCACCCTGGCCTGCGCGATCAGGGCCACCGGCCACCCGGTCCCCTGGCACGCTCTGCTCCTGGTCTATGCCGCCGGCGCGGCCGTGGCCAGCACGGGACTGACCCCGGGCGGGTTCGCTCTGGTGGAGGCCACGCTGACGGCGGCACTGGCGGCGACGGGCATGCCCACGGCCGCGGCGCTCACCGCGGTGCTGGCCTACCGGCTGCTCAGCTACTGGGCGATCTTGATCGGCGGCTGGAGCCTGATGATCTTGCTGACCAGGATACGGCCGGGGAGGTTAGGATCCCTGCCGCCAGGACTCCAGGTAGTCCCGCTGAACGGGAGTCAGCGCGTCGATCTCGGCGCCCTGCGAGGCGAGCGCGAGCGAGGCGACCTGAGCGTCGATCTCGGCGGGCACCTCGTGCACCCCGGGCGGCAGCCCGCCCGTGCCCGCCGCCTGATCGTCACCCGGCGTCGTGGCCAGCCAGGCGAGGGCGAGCGCCTGTATGCCGAACGACACGTCCATCACCGCGGCCGGGTTGCCCTCGGCGGCGACCAGGTTAACCACCCGTCCCTCGGCCAGCAGGATCAGCCGCCTGCCGTCGGCCAGCAGGTACTCGTCGGCGTGCGGGCGGACGGCCGGGTGGATCGCGACGGAGAGCTCGGCGAGCCCCCGCACGTCCACCTCGACGTCGAAGTGGCCCGCGTTGGCCAGGATCGCGCCGTCGCGCATCACGGCCATGTGCTCGGGGCCGATCACGTCGCGAGAGCCCGTCGCGGTGATGAACACCTGCCCGAGCGCCGCCGCCGTGGTCATCGGCATGACCCGGAACCCTCGCATGAGCGCCTCGAGCGCCCGGACGGGATCGACCTCGGTGACGATGACCTGGGCGCCGAGGCCCTTGGCCCGGTCGGCGATCCCGGCGCCGCATGGTCCGTAGCCGGCCACCACCACGACCTTGCCGGCCAGCAGCGTGTTGGTGGCCCGGAGGATCCCGTCGATAACCGACTGCCCGGTGCCGCAGAAGTTGTCGAACATGCGCCTGGTCCGCGAGTCGTCGGCCGCCACCATGGCGAACGCGAGCGTGCCCTCGGCCGCCATCCGGCGCAGCCGCGCCACCCCGGTCGTCGTCGACTCGCAGCCGCCGCGCACGCCAGCCAGCAACTCGGGCCGCTCGGTGTGCAGCGTGTTCACCAGGTCGCACCCGTCGTCGATGACCAGGCCGGGCGCGGCGTCCAGCACCCGGTGGATGTGCTCGTAGTAGGTGTCGCGGTCGACTCCGGCCCGGGCGTGGACGGTGACCCCGGGGCAGGCGGCCAGCGCCGCGGCGATGTCGTCCTGGGTGGACAGCGGGTTGGACGCGGCCAGGTGCAGCCGCCCGCCGCCCGCCGTGACCAGGTTCACGAGGACCGCGGTCTCCGCCGTGACATGCAGGCAGGCGGCGACCACGAGCCCGGCAAACGGCTGCTGCCGCTCGAACCTGTCCCTGATCATGCCGAGCACGGGCATCGCGCGCTCGGCCCAGCCGATCCGGGCCAGGCCCGCCGCGGCCAGGCCAGGATCGGCCACGTCCGACAGGACGAAGTCCGACGGCAGCTCGGGCGTTCCGGCGCCGCCCGCCACCTCGGCCGGGCCGTTCCGCGCGGGGGCAATCGCTCCCCCGCGGGGCGCGACCTCACGGTCGCGGGGCGGCGCCTCACTCATAGGCTCAGTAACGGTAGTGGTCGGGCTTGTAGGGGCCCTCAATGGGCACCCCGATGTAGGTGGCCTGCTCCTTGGTGAGCGTGGTGAGCCGGGCGCCGAGCGCGTCCAGGTGCAGCCGGGCTACCCTCTCGTCCAGGTGCTTGGGCAGCACGTGCACGCCCAGCGGGTACTCGCCGGCCCGGGTGAACAGCTCGACCTGCGCGATGACCTGGTTGGTGAAGCTGTTGGACATCACGAAGCTCGGGTGCCCGGTGGCATTGCCCAGGTTCAGCAGCCGCCCCTCGGACAAGATGATCACCGAGTGCCCGTCCGGGAAGACCCACTCGTCCACCTGCGGCTTGATGTTGTTCCTGCGGATGCCCGGCAGCCGGGCCAGGCCCGCCATGTCGATCTCGTTGTCGAAGTGGCCGATGTTACCGACGATCGCCTGGTGCTTCATCTGGGTCATGTGCTCGGCGGTGATGATGTGGTAGTTGCCGGTGGCGGAGATGAAGATGTCGGCGCTGGACACGACGTCCTCCAGGCGCGCGACCTGGAAGCCGTCCATCGCCGCCTGCAGCGCGCAGATCGGGTCGATCTCCGTAACGATCACGCGCGCGCCCTGGCCGCGCAGCGACTCGGTGCAGCCCTTGCCCACGTCGCCGTAGCCGCACACCACCGCCACCTTGCCGCCGATCAGGACGTCCGTGGCCCGGTTGATCCCGTCGATCAGCGAGTGCCGGCAGCCGTACTTGTTGTCGAACTTCGACTTGGTCACCGAGTCGTTCACGTTGATCGCGGGGAACTTGAGCGTGCCCGCCGAGGCCATCTCGTACAGCCGGTGCACCCCGGTCGTGGTCTCCTCGGTGACCCCCTTGATCTCGGCGGCGGCGGCGGTCCACTTGCCAGGGCTGGCGGCGAGCGACGCGCGCAGGGCGCTCAGCACGACCCGCCACTCCTCGGGATCGTCGTCGGCCGGCTCGGGCACCGCGCCGGAGGCCTCGAACTCCGCGCCCTTGTGCACCAGCAGCGTGGCGTCCCCGCCGTCGTCCAGCAGCATGTTCGGGCCGGGCTGGCCGGGCCAGGTGAGCGCCTGCTCGGTGCACCACCAGTACTGCGGAAGCGTCTCGCCCTTCCACGCGAACACCGGTATCCCCTTGGGGTCCTCCGGCGTGCCGTCCGGGCCCACGGCGACCGCGGCCGCCGCGTGATCCTGGGTGGAGAAGATGTTGCAGCTCGCCCACCGGACCTGGGCACCCAGCGCCACCAGCGTCTCGATCAGCACCGCCGTCTGGATGGTCATGTGCAGCGACCCGGTGATCCGCGCGCCCCGGAGCGGCTGCGAGCGTACGTACTCCTCACGCACGGACATCAGGCCAGGCATCTCGTGCTCCGCGAGCCGGATCTCCTTGCGGCCGAACTCGGCCAGAGACAGGTCAGCGACCTTGAACGGGACGACTTCCGTGGGCATTGAGCGCTCCTCCAGGCTGGATCTTCACGGATGACACACCGAACGTTACGGAGGTCTCCCGGGTATTGCACGCCAGATACGCAGTTTCTAACAAGAGATTGTAAGATAACATGCCATGCGTATCACGGAAGCTGCGCAGCGCCTCGGGACCTCGCCCCGGATGCTGCGGTACCGGGACTCTCTCGGCCTGCTTCCTGCGGTCCGCGAGCACCGGCAGTCCCGGCGGCCGCCGCGCAGGCGGGCCAGCCTGCCGCCTCTCGGCCAGGCGTCTTCCGTCCCCCCGCGTCCCGGCCAGCCCCCGCAGGCGCCGGCCGCCCTGCATCGCCGGTTTGACCAGCACGACCTCGACGCGGTCGCGCTCGCGCTGGCGATCGAGCGTCGATACGACATCACCCCGGCCGCCCTGGCGTTCGGCCTGCGCGTCCTCGCCGAGCCGGCCGTCCGCGCCGACGTCGCCGAGCTCGGCAGGCGGATCGGCCGCATCCAGGCACCGGCCGCCCGGGCCCTCGACTTCGAGCAGGAGCGCGCGCTCCGCCTGCTCCGCATGTCCGCCCGCCGCACCTGACCGCGCCCGAACGGTGTCGCGGTACGGCCGATGGGCCGCACCGCCGCCCGCGCTGGCGGTCGGGCTTCCACCGCCGCGACGGGCATAGCGGACCCGCGACACGCCGGACGACCATCGCTTGACCTCACCGTCGGGGGATGCCGTCAGTCGGATTTGCCGCGGCGCACGGCCCGCACGGCGGAGCGGCCGGCCGCGCGCAGCGAGGACCGCCGGGCGGCCCGGATGGCGGGATCGGTCAGGTCGGCGCGGGAG
>Ga0070698_100007314_pt1 | contig 11951 bp, 12 predicted proteins | sample KBSK1502metaG_FD_65477 | JGI IMG/M metagenome (GOLD analysis project Ga0070698, IMG submission 65477) | Corn, switchgrass and miscanthus rhizosphere microbial communities from Kellogg Biological Station, Michigan, USA - KBS K1-50-2 metaG | ecosystem: Host-associated > Plants > Roots >...
TGAATACACGTAATGGTGAGTCCCATTTAAGGGGTAAACAAAGAAAAGCAGCCAGAAGCCCACCATCGACAGGAAATGACTGGAGATCGGACGGCGCGTGGTAGCGGGGATGACGTAATAAGCGATCGCAACGGCAAACGGCGTTACGTAGAGACCCACAGCATCGTGAATCCAGAGGCCGCTGAAGGCTGCGCCCCGCGCCCCGGGAACGAGCCACGGCACAAGATTCCCAACCGGGTAGGCAAGCATCGTGAAGACAATGCCGCCGATGATATACCAACCACTGACATAGAGATCCGAGAGCCGAGCTTTAAGGAAAGGAAGGACAAACTCGAAGGCCATCAGAATGAAGGCAAGGACGACGAAAGCAGCTACGACGAGCGGAAACTCCGCCCACTCCAACGGCTGGCTGAAACCAGCGGCAACCAGCACCCAACCGGGAAGGACTACCGCAAAATTCCAGATCCAGAAAAGGAACCATCCCAGCTTACGGCTCAAGACCGGCCGATTTGCAAGGCGTGGTACCGCGTAATAAAAGAAGGCCAGGAATGCGTTGCCCAGCCATCCGAAGAATATGCCCTGCGTATGGTTGTACCGAAGCCTGCCCCAGGTAAGCCATCCGTGGCCTCCCAGAAATTCGGGAAAGGTGAACTTTGTGGCCACCAGAATGCCGAATAGAACCGAGATCACTAAGGTGACGAGTGAGGCAAAGACGTGCGCACGGATCAGGCCATATTCAACCGATGGAAGCTCGCCGGCAGATTGGACGCTCCGCTGTCCTGCTGGATAGACCGGTTGCTCTATCAGGGTTGCCACTTTGCTACACCTTTCCTCGCAGATTTCTCTGGCTCGAAATTGCTCAGAATCCAACTCGCAACGGCAACGCGGTCTTCCAGAGAGAGACCTGACTCAGCGGGGCCAGGCGCAAAATTGCCCCATCCTGGCTGGGGATGACCTACCGCTGACGACAGTTGATTGAGCAGATCTGATTTTTCATCGGGGGCCGCGGAGTGATGCAGGTAAAAGGTCACCACTTCCTGATAACTTGGCCCGGTGGAGCGCGTGGACATTTCGTGGCAACCCGCGCATTGTCGCTGTTCGATTTCAAATCCCCGGGCCACCGCTGCACCCTCGATTTGTATATTGGGAGGAATAGATAGAACGGCTGCAGCAACTGGTTTGCGCGGCAAGTCTCCAAACAGACGGCGATGGTCGCGTGTTCCCCACCAAGCGAGTAGCGTGCCCAAAAGCAGCACGGAACCCACCAGGCGTATCGGCGCGCGTGACGGCGACTGATGCTCACTTCCGACTCTATTCGCCATATGTGCCCTTAGGAGCTTGACCGGTGTCAAGCTGTCCGTTGATAGAAACGAGATACTCCGTAATTTTTTGTACCTGGTCTTCAGAAATATGTGCGCCGTAGACGTCTTTCATTTTTTTGACTTCGCTCAGCCACGTAGTCCGGGAAAATCGTGGCTGCATGGTGATGTATCGTGGCGAATGGCAAACGACGCACGCAGTCACAAATTCTTCACGGCCAGGACCTGGCGGAAACGCGGGCTCGTCATGCGGCATCACGATGGTATGAACCGGGCTGTCTGGCTTTACATCAAGCATCGATTCCATTTTTGCGTTTGCGATGCCGTGCTCTGGTTCCTTAGAGATGTTTGACGGACGCCCACAGCCGGCGACCAATGCCGCAAGCCCCAGTGAGAAAACCACACTCTTTGTTTTTGGGGTCATGCGCTGTTACTCCACCTTGACGTCAACTTGCTGGATTACATTCCACATAAAACCACTGCGGTTCCACTGTTGCTTGCTTTGTGTCTCTCCCATCGCATTTGTCGCCCGGGCCATCAGTCGATATTGCCCGCGGTTTCTTGGTGTCCAGGACGCCCGCCAGCGTCGCCACGAATACTTCCCAATTCCCCCGTCCAGTCGAGCATCCGCCCAAGTGCCTCCGCCGTCCGTCGACACCTCCACTCGTCTAATCCCGTAACCGGAGTCGAAAGCAATACCCTCGATTTCATTTGGTATTCCGGGATGCAACGATTCATCGGGATCAGGACGAACGAATATGGAACGCACGTTGAATCGATTGATGGGAACGGTGTCCTTGGCCAAATCCTTTGGAGATTCGGTGCCATTTGGACCGTTGGGAATGCGATACGCTTTGTCCGTCCAGAAGTTGCTGAAGGCCTGAGGCAGGACCGTGACGTCGCTGAGAGCTTTCACCCAATAAGTTCCATACCAACCGGGCACGACGAGGCGCAGGGGAAAGCCGTTGACCATGGGCAACGGTTGGTCATTCATGGCGTAGGCGATCATCACCTCTCCATCCCGCGCGTGGTCGATCGAAAGAGCCTTCACAAAGTCAGACACAGAAGGCAGCGGCGGCGCGTCCAGCCCATTGAATGAGACATCCACGGCGCCTGCCTTCACTTGGGCACGATCCAAAATCGACTTCACGGGAACTCCGGTCCATTTGGCGTTGCCGACTGCGCCATGCTTCCACTGGCCGCCGGGAACGCGAGGCTCGAAGAAACTACGAGAATTGCCGGAACATTGATTGACGGCGATGATGGAGATTGGCTCGAACTGCGATCGAAGTTCGTCCACACTTAACTGCAACGGCTGCCGGACGTGACCGTCGATATTGAGGCGAAATGTTCGAAGATCCACGGAAGTCGGGATCCCTTCGAGGTGCCACCGAACGAAGAAGGCTTCGTTCGGTGTGAGGTCCTGCCGAAAATAGTGGATCGGAGTTTCCAGCTGGGGAGGCCGGTCGGTGAGCAAAATCATCTCCGTTTTTTCCGGGAACCGAACGAGGTCGCGCGTACTTGATGAAGCCCCAAGCACCGAGGTCATTCGATCGGGCGAAGCCATCAGGGCCGTCCCAGCGGCCCCAGCGACTTGAAAAAATCTTCGGCGATTCATGAAAGATACCTTTTGAACGGTTTCAGTGGTCGAGTCTGCTCCTCGGCTATTGCGCACGTCCAAGCAGGAATTTTGATTGGGGATTAGCTTGCCTTATGGGCAAAGCGATCCCGCCGGAGGCGGCCCTGTCGAATCCTGGACAGCGTGCGAACGACGCACAAACGGAGCTCGACGCCCTGGAAGGAGCCCGCTTTCGTTCAAGCTCATCGCGTAGTTTCGCTGCCTGCTCGGCGTACCACTATTCAAGACCACCAGAAAAATCATGCCAGTGATAGCGAGGACGAAACGCGACAGATGATAGATGGACTCCGCCGGTGTCGAGTGTGGCTCGAAGATGGTGGGAACCGGGTTGTCACTGCGCGGACTCGCATTGCGCAATGCCGCTGCGAAGAGTACTCCGATCAGCAGAACAAATAATCCCACAGCTCGAGCGACGATCGCTCCCCAGTCCGCCTTGTGCGTCGTCTCCAGCATTCTGCTGAGTCCTTCCCTTGCCCGGGCTATTTAGAAATGCTCATTGATGTTGAATGCGCTTTGTCACGAATCCTCGGTGCATTTCGCGACACAACTGAAGGAAGCAACGCGACTGCCAAACATGGCAGTTGTAAGTGACGTAAAAGAGCCGACTACAAACGCCACCGCCAGTGCGGTATGCCAACCCGTTGAACACGATGTCCCAATGCTGACAGCTTGAGCGAGGCTAGCCGCTGTTTGCCGACGTGGTTCCTCACACAAGCCGGCTTACGCCGTATTCAGCAGTCTTTCGCCGTGAAAGGTTTGGCATCACCATTGCACTGCTAAAAGGTGGCATCTGGTTCTAGGAAGCTGGACGCAAGGAGCACCCCATGAAAGCCGCCGTTAGACAGCAATCGGATCTCGCCCTGCGGAATCATCTGGAAGAAGTTCTGGAGAAGGAACTCGATCTACTCCAGCAGCGAGTACTGGAAACCGCTAAAGGGCAATTTCTCTTTCACCTAACTGTTCCGGCCCGGGAATTCCTACTCCTGAACGCCACGGAACAGCATCATGACGCGCAGCGTCTCAAATTGGCGATTGAGCGCCATATTGTCTATCCTCTTGCCAATCTCTTCGCTACGGGCCAAATCGATGCCGGTAACATCGTCCGCATCGATCGGGATCACAATCAGGCCCGCCTGAATTTCACTCGTGAAGTCAAGGACTGGGCAACTCCGGCTCGCCACCTCGAACCGGAGGCGCTTGCGGGATTCCTTCCTGCGAACATTTGGGAATCTGTAGAAGTGCCTGCCGTGTGAGGGTCAACGGCCGAACGTTCGCCCCGAGTCCACTCGAGAGGCGCTCAATACAGCATTGTCTTTTCGGATGATTCGCGTGCTGTACTTCGTCAATCTAATAGAAGATCCGTTCGCGCGTTACGCCAGCTCTGCTATGTCGGAAAGGGATCCTTGTTGGTGCGTGAGATGCCGAGTTTTTGCATGCGGAAGTAGAGCGTGGACCGCTTGATTCCGAGGCGAGCAGCCGCACCATTAGGACCTGCGACAACCCAGCGAGTGCTCTCGAGAGTCTTGCGGATATGATCTCGCTCGGCTTCTTCTAACGTGATAGCTTCCATCGATTGAACTTCGGAGCAATGCTTTAGTTCCTCAAGAGGAGGACGCAGAACGGCCCCGGTACTCAGGATTACGCTGCGCTCGATCAAATTCTGCAGCTCTCGAATATTTCCCGGCCACTCGTATGAGGCAAGCGCAGACATCGTCTCCGGTGGAATGTGTTCGATTTGCTTACCCATTCGGCGGGCATGGATCTCGACAAAATGTGTGACCAGCGCAGGAATGTCTTCGCGGCGCTCCCGCAGCGGCGGCAGCAGGACGGGAAACACATTCAGACGGTAATAGAGATCGCTGCGAAATTCGTTCCGCTTCACCATGTCAGCCAAATTTCGGTTGGTCGCGGCTACGAGCCGAACGTCCACATGGTGAGTCCGAGTGCTACCCAAGCGCTCGAATTCCTGTTCTTGCAGGACGCGCAGCAGTTTGGGCTGCAGTCCCGGTGGAATATCTCCTACCTCGTCCAGGAACAGCGTCCCCTTGTCGGCCAGTTCGAAGCGACCGACCTTTTGCGCGATAGCGCCGGTAAAGGCGCCTCTCTCATGGCCAAAAAGCTCGCTTTCCAATAGATCAAATGGAATGGCAGCGCAATTCAACTTTACGAATGGGCGTCCGCAGCGCGTGCTCAGACTGTGAATCGCGCGCGCGACCAGCTCCTTGCCAGTGCCAGTTTCTCCCTGGATCAGAACCGTTGAATCCGTAGGCGCGACCCGCTCGGCTTGCTCGAGCACTGATTCAAGAGCAGGACTGGTGCCTATGATCTGCTCGAATCTGTGCGGAATACGATCCTGGTCGATGGGACCGAGTGTTGCGACAGTTCCCACGAAGTACCTCCTAGCGCACTCCAGATGCAGGTTTACGCTGCCGGCTCAATTCTCAAGAGCCGCTCGAACACTCTCGAGCAGTGCTTCGTCGTTGAACGGTTTTGCCATAAATTCCACTGCGCCTGCTCGCAACGCCTGCAGCCGCATTTTTTCGTCGCCATGTGCTGTGATGAAGATGATCGGAATCCTGCAACGTTCGGCGTTCAGCTTGGCCTGTAGCTCGAGACCGGACATTCCCGGCATACGGATGTCCGCGATCAAACATGCAGTCCGATGGTGTTGGCCGGATTTAAGGAATTCTTCTGCCGAGGCAAACGATTGTGCAGGCAGTTCGGCACTCTCCAGCAAGCCCTGCAGCGCGCGGCGCATCGAATCATCGTCATCGACAATGGTTATTAGTTTGGTCTTTTTTTGAGCGGCCATGGCTGAAATCTAGCACTGTCGCGAAAGTGGCGCAATTATACTTTGGTATAAAGCCCGAACATCGCCCTGATCAGAGAGGTAGCCACAATCTAGAGAGGCTCGAGGTAGTGGCAGTTAAAGCGCCAGGACTGCGAACTGGCGGGTTAATCTGGCGTAATCAATTGACAAGAGTACTGACAAGGAGGTTCCTGCGGCTTTCGATTCCGAGTTTTCTGAGGACGTTGGAGACATGGAATTTTGCCGTGCGTTCGCGAATGTTCAACTGGTGCGCAATCTCCTTGTTTGTGAGGTGCCTGAAAAGCAGCTGTAGCACTTGACCTTCCCTTGCTGTCAGTGATTGACCAGGCAGAAGCTGCCTATCGAGCATTGTTTTCATCTGCTTGACGAATGACAGCAGCACCTCCGAAGGCACCCAAAGCCCGCCCCGGAGTACAGCGAGGGCCGCTTTTGGAAGTTCCGTCTTCCACTTCTTGTGCAGAGTCACGAAACCGTCGATCCCCCAATGGAATAGGAGCATCATTTCGCTTTCGTCGCTTCTATCGGGGGGAAGAAGGGCCAGGAATTTGCTACCCGGCGAATTGGCACGCAATCGGCCACTCAAAGGCCCCAAAGGCAATTTCATAGAACAGCCGTCCAGCAGGAAAAGCCGTGGGCAGTCCGGCCGTTTGAGTGTCTCGGCTTCACTTGTGGCGTATGGCAGGAGATGCTTGACAAGTACTTCTTGGACAGAGAGAGCCCTTTCAATGTCGAGGGCACCCAGAACATGAGAACTAACGACTTGAAGGGCGAGAGCCATCACGGTCTCCGGCGCCCCGTTTGCGAAACACGCTTTCCAACAATTCCTAAACCGAACTCGCCGCTGTTTTACGCAAAGTACGAGGGATGACTCTGCAGTAAGGCCAGGGGGAACCAAACTGACGGCACCAGAATACTTTTTTCGCGGACATTTGCAACTAGAATCAGTCTGGATGAAAGCCTCCCTGCGCCTTTTTGCGAACCATCCGCTGCGTCAGGCATGTATTGTCCTTTCTGTTCCCCTTCTCTTTGCTGACCTCGGATCGACCAGTGAGGGACAGGAAGAACTGCACCAATCAATTGAATCTGGGACGTGGTAATTGCCAGAAAACGGGATGATCATGTGGCTTCGAAAAGAGGAAATTGCCAGACGAGGTCATCTGGCAATTTCAATGAATTTGCTTATGCGCCTGGATCATTTCAGTGCTCCAGTTTCGCCAGGAAAGACAGTAAGACACCGTTAGGCGGTTTTGATCGCTGCCCGCATTGGTCACGGACGAGTCCCATCCGCTGGACCAATCCAGTGAGACAGAGATCTGGGGTCGTCCGCTACTGTTCAAACAGGAAAACTGACTCCGTTTGTTGCCGCGCCGAATGCTTCATTCAAAAGGTGACGCCTCGAATGACATTTGTGTGTCCATCGGGCGCGCCACCCATCGTATCCATTCCAACATAAGTCACGAAAGGGGTTACTTCATGAGAGACAGACGACTGACAGCGCTAGTGATACTCTGCGCGACGGTCGCGGCCACCTTGCTGATCTCCACTCGGCTCATATCGGCACAAAATGGATCCGATAAAAAAGATGAGGGCAAGGAACCGCCAGCGCCGTTTTACAACCCGTACCCGCCTGGGATTCTCCCCGGCGATCTGAATTCCGAGATAGCGCGGGTTCTGCGCGAAATCGACCATATCGAAGGCCAGGCGCTGGCGGAGCTGGGCGCATTGCCACCTCCGACACTCACAGGTCTACCGCCAATATTGGCCCACACTGGACAAAGGTTAAACGTCTTACTGGGCAAGGCCATGAATTACGACAGGAATATCTCGCCTTTCAAGGATCGGGCTTGCGCTTTCTGCCACATGCCGTACGCCGGCTACAGCGGGCCGATTCCGTCCGTCAATCTGACGATGATCGGGTATCCAGGGTCCTTTCAGTTTCGGGCCGGCAAGCGGAACGCGCAGAGATACCCCTATTCACCCAGTTTCCCTGTTCTCAATTTCAACGATACCCAGGCAGCCTTTTTTGGCGGAAACTTCTGGGATTCACGGGCGACCGGCTACTTGCTAGGGAGTCCGGACGCCAATCAGGCGCAGGGCCCTCCGGTCGATACGCAGGAACACATGTTGCCGGATACGGCCTGCATCGCGTTCCGGCTTCAGAGCGCCGCGTATAAGCCTTTCTTTATCGAAGTATGGGGCGATGCCATAGATACAATCAAGTTCCCGCAGAACACCGAGGACATCTGTGAAACCCCGGGAGGGGCTTCGGTGTTCGGAACGGACACTATGCCGATTAAGCTGTCTCCTCCGGACCGTTCCATAGCAAACGATGTCTTCGATCACTGGGGACAATCGATTGATCAATATGAGACTTCACCGGATGTCAGCGCTTTCTCGTCCAAATTTGACGCCTTCCTGCATGACCCAACCACAAATCCGTTGTCCGCAGATGAAATGGCTGGTTACAACCTGTTCCGTGGCAAAGCAAACTGCAATTCCTGCCATCTGGATGGCAGGTCTACCGCGCCTACAGACACCGGTGCGGCGGCAGACACGCGACCCGTGTTCACCTGCTTCGGCTCGGCAAATCTCGGCGTGCCTCTCAATCCGAGGGATGCCATCTTTTATCAGAACAAGCCGGATTTCTTCGGCTTCACCCCGAATCCTTTTGGCTTCGGCTTCAGAGACTTGGGATTGGGAACTTTCCTGCGAAGCGGTCCCGGCTCTTGGGCAAGCCCGAATGACGATTGGACACAATTTGCTCCAGGTTCCGACGGTAAAATGCAGGTGTCCAGCGCCCGCAATGCGGCTATGACACCGCCACAGTGTCCTACCACCGAGGCTCCCGGGCCGTACTTCCAGAAGCAGTTCTTCCACAACGGCTACATCAAGAGCCTGAAGCAACTCGTGCACTTCTACAACACGCGCGATGTCTTTCCCTTCGACGTCACTTCCGGGCACTGCCCGCCAGGGACGATTGAAAAGGTGACATGCTGGCCCAAGCCCGAGGTCAAGAACAACATGGACATGACCGTCGGCAAACTTGGCTTGACGGATCACGAGGAAGACCAGATCGTTGCCTTCCTCCAGACTCTGACGGACGGTTTCACAAGACCGTATCCCGACATCGACACCTATACCGGTGTTTGCATGACCGGTGGTTCGGCGAAAACCCAAGGTAACGACTCCCTAATCAAGACGCCACCTCTGCCACCGTGCGCCTCGGCCATTTGCGACGTTGCGCCTTTCCCGACTATGCCAATTCCGTAAACGGAAAGGGCTAAACGGCGAAAGCGCTAAAACGTAAACTAAAGCTATCTCGTGTCTGGCTTGTCCGTCTCGGAAGATTTGGAGGGACGAGCCAGATCGAGTGATCGCAGATTGCCTCCGACCGCGGTTGCGTCCCCTTTCGGCCGCCTTCAGGGTAATCTTATCGAGGTGTGAATGTGACCAGATTGCTCGAAACATTGGCGCTTAGAGCTCTGAGCGTTAGTCTGCTCCTCTCCATTTCGACCCCCGCCCAGCTAGTCCCTTCTGCCAAGAAAGCCGCGCGCGTCCGGATCACCCAAGGCCCAGAGATCGAATTGGCTAAAGACCACTTGACGATTATTACGTGGACCACGAACAATCCTGGAGGCTCGCCCGAGCACTACGGGGTAGTGCACTACGGCGAGGATCCGAGAAACCTGAGCCAGATGGTGAAATCGCCCATCAGGTTAAACCCGGGCCACCGATACACTGTTTTCCGAGTGCGCTTGGACGACCTAAAGCCGCGGACGACTTATTACTACAAGGTGGACTCGATGGACGCTCGTGGCACGACCGATGGAGTCACCAGCCCGGTAAAAACCTTCACGACACACAATAGTGGAGCAAGCGAATAAAGCTTGGCAAGCCGGTCGAAATCAATGCGCTTTGGTACAACGCGCTACGGACGATGGCGCCGTTCGCGGACAAATCGGCAGAATCATTTCGCAAGTTGGCGGACAGAGTGCAAGTCAGTTTTTCAAAATTCTGGGATGAAACGCGAGGACATTAATACCACGTAATTGACGCGCTGGAAAATCGGCGAAAATACATCGATGAGATCTAGCCGGATTTTTGCAGTGTCTCAGCCCGAGTCTCCGCTTTCCGCGGGTTACAGCAGAAATCTGTTGTGGACATCTGCGCTCGTCGCCTTTTGACCTCTTTCCCGCCCAACCCTTCGTTTAACAGCCGTGGTATGCAAACTCTAAATGCCTTCTTCGGTGTCGCTTACGACCGGGAGCACCTTAAATCCCGAACCAACTTTGGGCAACCTAATGAGAGAAGAAAGGCGGTGGGATCGAGGAGACTCCGCAATTCCTAGGTCTCACCGTTCGATGGCATTTCAGCCGCTCCCAATTGTTGATTCTATTGTGGAGTCGAGGTGTGGCGCGGTGGTTTAGGTGGAACCTATCGGTGTCCGACCCTTTCGTCTGTCGGTGCCTCACTTTTCTAAGATTCGGTAGTGAGAAATGATCTGACCGAGGTGTGGTTGCGATTCGGTCATTTTCCGCAAATGTTAGGTTGTTCCCAGTGCCAAGTCAACACGGGGATGTCAGACGAATTTGTGATAACACCACGACTTGTGTGACGAAGGAACCCGCGGGTGAGAGTCGCGTTGCCCCACCAATTTTGTTCCCGTTGTTCCGAGACTGTGAGAGCCATGGCGTCGCCGACGACACTTGGATCGAGGTCATTTCTTATTCAGCATAATCAGGACGAACACCACGGGGAGATAAATGATGGAAGCGGCGAGCAGCTGTCGCGCCGCGGCATTCGATCTGCGAAATGCAAAGCATACGCCGTAGTAAAGAAAGATCGCACCAAGCACGAGGGCCGCTGTGGAGTAGGCGACCCCCGATATGCCGGTAGTCGTAGGGATCAGGACAACCGGGAGGAGAGCCAGCGACGGCAACAAGGTTTGCCAAGTCACAAGACGATTTCTCACCTGGCCTAAAGGCAAAACTAGATATCCAGCGCGAGCGTAGTCTTCCCGATACATCCAAGCGATGGCCATGAAGTGCGGGAACTGCCAAAGGAAAACAACCGCGAAGAGCACCCAAGCTCCAGGGTCCAGATGCCCCTTGGCCGCCGCCCAACCAATCAGCGGCGGCGCGGCACCAGGAACCGCACCAACGAGCGTGCAGAGGGGCGTCATTCGCTTGAGGGGCGTGTACAGGAGCAAGTAGCTCAGGAGACAGAGCACGGCCAGCAGAGATGCAAGGACATTTGTGGAAACAACTAAGTACACGGCACCCACGAGAGATAGTGAAACGCCGAACCACAAAGCGTGAGAAGGCTCGATTCTTCCCGAAGCCAGAGGGCGCCGCGTGGTTCGCCGCATTTGTGCGTCGAAGCGCAACTCGATCACCTGGTTCAAGGTGCCAGCTCCGCTCGCCACGAGGACGGTCCCTAGGACAGCATGGAGGAACGGTGTCCACGGGAAATGAGAGAACGCCGCAGGTGCTCCTATCCAGAACCCGGCCGCCGCTGTGACGGCAATCAAGAAATTTATTTCTGGCTTCGTCAGCGCCCAGTAGTCGGCCAAGACGGTGGAAACCGCGAAGCGACGGCGCTGCACGAGGGGCACGTCGAGTGCCGCAAGAATAGGTTCGGTAGCCATCCTCAGACAACCGCGGAGCTCTGCGGAGCACGTTGCTGTCGTGACTTAGCCTCAAGAAGACTTTGCGGCGAAAGGAGTCGCACGGTCAGAATCGCGGCGGGCACGAGATAGACAAGCGTAACGCAGGTCCACATCAACGCGGCAGCGCACTGCTGGTCTTCCAGAACGGAAAAAATAAGCTGCCGAGACGTTGAGAAGTAGACCGGGTAGGCAACACGATCGGAGAACACTAGAAACCCGGAAAGGATGTCGCACGGCAACGTGGCGAGAAAAAGATATAAGAGGATCGACCAGCGCGGAAAGCTTGTCACACTTGGCCAAGGCCGAATCACGGGCCACCAGAAAAGAAATCCCGCCACGAAGAACGATGCCTGTTCGAGACCGTGCCACGCCTCAGATTGCAGACCGAGCGTAAACAGTACCGATACGTGCCATCCGATTAGAGTAAGCGTGGAAACTGCCCAGCACAAAGCGGGCTGGGAAAGCACGCGTGCAAATTGTCGCATCAACGGCCGC
>Ga0070698_100007316_pt1 | contig 11950 bp, 13 predicted proteins | sample KBSK1502metaG_FD_65477 | JGI IMG/M metagenome (GOLD analysis project Ga0070698, IMG submission 65477) | Corn, switchgrass and miscanthus rhizosphere microbial communities from Kellogg Biological Station, Michigan, USA - KBS K1-50-2 metaG | ecosystem: Host-associated > Plants > Roots >...
ATCCATGCCATCGTTCTACCGAACGTCGCATTCTTCGCTGAGCTCACGAAGTTCATCGAGCTCGGCCTCGGCACGGTGCTGCTTCTGGGGGCGATCGAGGTGGGACGACGCCGGCTCTCCGGACGGATCGCAGCCCAGCACGGGTACGAAGCGCCGGTCGCATTGGTTGCCGCGGTGGCCGGGCTGGGAGCGGCAGGGCTCTCGCTTTCGATTGCCCTCCTGATGGGTCAGCAGCTGCCGACGATCACGCCCGGCCGAGCGCTGACCACCGCTATCCCGGTCGAGCAGGTGCTGGTCCCGTTAGGCATAGCAGTCGCCTGGATGGAGTTCGGCCGCTTCAGGGTGCTGGCTCGGCGCTAGCAGACTCGACCGCGCCCAGGTTGGTTTTGCCTCCTCAAGAGCTGAGAGATCGGCTACCAGTTTGCGGGAAAGCCGAATCCTTGTGCGCATTCCTAAACAAGCGCTTGGGGTCTCCCGAAATACGCGCCCGACTATGCCAATGACATCGCGGTCAGGCGCTTCCTCAAAGTGCCAATCGGAAACCCGGACGAATGACCTAAGGTCGTGAGTCTGGGCGTGATGCGACCGGCCTCCGGCCTACGGATGGTGCCCGCGTTCACAGGCCCGGGCGGCCCAGCCGAAGAGCCTGGCTGCTCGGCCGAGCTCCGCTGGATCGACGCCGACGTGGTCGAATAGCCGGCACACGCTGGCGGTAGCCAGCAGCCGAGACACGGATAGCTCAGGTGATAGGCCATCAAATTGATCAGGCTACCCCGATGACCTGGAACGCACGGCAGTGCTTCCGACGATAAAGCGCTTGCCTTTAGCGGCCCTCCGTGTCTCCACTGGACTTGCTCACCGCCGCTAGCTGGGCCGCCGACCGGGCATCATCTGCATCCTGAAGCCTCCTCGACTTCAGCGCGAGCTGCACTGCAGGCTGGTCTTTGACCTCCGCCAGGAAGTCATGGACCACCGACTCGAGGAGGGCCTGCATGGACTCCTTCCGTCGAACGAACTGGGCGGCCTGCAAAAGCTCAAGCCAGTCGTGCGGCACGCGAACCATCAAGTCGTCGGGCCTGTCTTTCGATTTCGAGCCGCGTGCCATTCCAGAAACCACCGGGAGCTGCAACATTGCTACATTGTTGCAAAGTTGCCGGATTTCGGCTAGATTGTAGCGGACGGCGATCAATCGTCCAATGGTCCCAGCCCTGTGTCCTCGCAAAAAAAGAAGCAAAGCGCCCTCCGGTTGAGTCCGCGCTGGACTCCCTTGTGGCTGCTACCTTTGACACGAGGGGTTTGCCATGGCCAGGTGGTCGTCTGGTTTTCGTATTCCGAGGCGCAAAGGCGTTGCCGTCCATCACTAGCCGCTGGGAGGTGCTGAAATGCCTGCAGTCGTACCCGAAACTCGAACCTATGAGGTCCGGCAAAACGATGATGGCGGTTGGGAAATCTGGCTTCAGGGCAAACTGATCGACCGATTCCCGACCCAGCAACAAGCAATTGACGCTGCCAAGACCAGAGCTGCTGAAGAGGGAGCTGCCGTTGAGTGGGAAGACCCGAAGGCCGGAAAGCAGGGTCCGGTACAGCCGTCCCGCTTTGGGTTGGCCTGAGGGTCATTAGCTCAGCTGCGATGCATTGGCGTTAACGCCATGCAACTTTGTGGCTTCCCCTGGCTGACCAGATGCAAAGCGCCCTCAGCGATTCACCGCGGTTCCTCAGCGTGAGATGCCGATAACCGTAGTCGTAGGCGGCCAATACGGTTCCGAAGGGAAAGGCAAAGTCTCCTATCTCGTGGCCCCCCGAGACCGGAGCGGGCGCTGCAGTCCGGGTTGGCGGACCAAACTCTGGACATACCGTCGTCGAGAACGGGCGCCGAATGATTTTGCGCCAATTACCTACTGCGGCGTTGTTGCCGGACGTGCTGTGCGTTTTGCCTGCAGGGTCATATATCGATGTCTCTCTCCTCCTGCACGAGATCCGGGCGTTGGAGCTGCCTCCTAGCAGGCTTGTTATAGACAGGCATGCGTGTCTGGTAACGCCCGAAGCTAAACGGATAGAAGCTGAGGGGGATCTCCGCAGCCGGATCGGATCGACGTTGAGCGGCACCGGTGCTGCTGTTTCCGCCCGTGTTGGTCGCATCGATCCGGTGATGTTTGCCGAAGATGACCCACGACTCGCGCCTTATCTGGATGATGCCATCGCTGTCTTACGAGGCATCCGAACCGAGCGCATCGTGATTGAGGGAACGCAGGGGATCGGCCTTTCTATCCTGCATTCGCCCGAATTCCCATTTGTCACAAGTCGTGAGACCAGCGCCGCAGGCGCTTTATCGGAAACGGGCCTCAGCCCGCTCGACGTTGACGAGATCGTTCTCGTTTTGCGGGCTTTCCCAATCCGCGTTGGGGGCCATTCGGGAGAGCTAAAAGCGGAAACGAACTGGGAGACCGTGAAGCGCATGGGGTCGCATGACCATGACCTTACGGAATACACGAGTGTTACGGGACGAGTCCGGCGAGTAGCCCAATTTGATCCAGAGATAGTAGGACGGGCCATAGCCATAAACGCGCCGACCACCGTGGTGATGAATCACCTCGATTACGTTGATCACGAGTCATGTGAGCTGGGCGCGATTACGGAACGAACGGTCGCTTTCCTCGAAGAGGTTGAGTCCGCGATCGGAAGGCGCGTCGATCTTTTGGGTCTGGGACCAAACAGTCTCGTGGAGCGCGTCAGCCTGATAACGAGAGCGAGTAGCGTCGCAGGCTAATGGCTGCCACGGGGGGACCCAAGTTTGCGACTTCCGATGCAGACGCCGCAAGCCGGTACGAGCGCTGGAAATCAGTCGATCCGTTTCCCGACGTTGATCCGGCGTTGCTGAACTCCGCAGACATTACCGATTACGTCGCGGCAACAGGAATGATCTATCCCTTCCACGATCAGCCAGCTGCTGACTACCTGAAGACTGCGTCCTACGGTGTCCCCATTGGAGGACCCTACGTCTATTGGGATGAGCAGCAGCTCCGCCATGCGGACGTCTTGGCCGGCGATCACGAGCTGCGGTTGCCGCGTCAAACCATAGTCTTCGTGACGCTTGAGCCGATGTTCCGAGTGCCGGACTACCTCGCCATCCGATTCAACCTACGAATCAGCCGGGTCTATCAAGGGCTTCTCCTTGGCACCGGGCCGCTCGTCGATCCCGGGTTCGTCGGCAGGTTATCGCTGCCCCTTCACAACCTCACACGCAATCCGTATCCGATCAAGGCTGGAGACGTGCTGATTTGGCTTGAGGTCACCAAGGTTAGTCGTCTCAAGGATCCTCCCGCACCCAAGGATCCGCCAGCGCGTCTTGGGACGTTCATTCCATTCGACGCCTCAAAGCGAGGCCTAAACCTCGACGATTACCTATGGAAGGCAAATCGAGGGTTACCGATCGCCAGTTCGATACCATCTGCAATCGAGGAAGCGGGGAAGCATGCCGAGAACGCCGAGAAGCAGGCCACCACGGCGGGCCTACAAGCTCAGAATGCACGTCGGGCTGCTGAGCGCCTTCGAAACTTTGGATTCATCACAGCAGCGCTTGGCGTGGCCGCCCTGCTGGTCGCTTTGGCTGGTATCGCGATCACGACGTTCACGTTGGTGCATGACGTAAACACACGCTTGGCTGGCGAGACCAACCAAGCGGCTCAAAACAGAGCGGAGCTGGTTCAGCAATCGGCTCAGGCGCAGGCTCAGCAGTCGCAACAGAACGCCCGCCTCTGCGCAATCGAGCAGCAGCTTAAATTGCCTAAGTCGGCTAGCTGCCCCTAAACGTCGTATCTCGCCAGGAAAGCTGCGAGATCAATCTGCCCTAAGCTTCTAGCCGTGTTCATATCGATTGAGGGATGCATCGGCAGTGGTAAGACAACCACCGCTAGGATCGTCGCCGAGCGGCTTTCATACCTCGCTCTGCCTGAAGAGACAGCCCATCATCCGTTCCTGGCGGATTTCTACTCCAATCCCTCCCTTTACGCCTTGGAAACCGAGCTCGGTTTTGTGCTTCTCCATTACCACCGCCTGAAGATGGTGCATGATCGCACGGCCGTGGTCAGTGATTTCTCACCCGGAAAGGACCTGGTGTTCGCGAAGATGAATCTGGATGGCGCGGACCTTGCCTTGTTCAAGTACGTCTACAAGGACCTCAGCGAACGGCTTGTTCGACCGCAAATAGCTGTCTTTTTAGACCTGCCCATAGATGTGCTCATGGAGCGCATCCACAGGCGCGGGCGGCCATACGAGCAGGGCGTCCCCACTTCGTATGTCGAGCGGTTGCGGGACATGTACCTTACCCACTTTAAGGAGCTGGCTGATGTCGTCGAACTCGTCAAGGTGACGGAATCCGACAGCCGTGAAGAGGTGGCCGAAAAGGCACTTCAGAGCATCAAGTCCCACCTATAAGGGAATGGTCCGCTGAAGAACCAATACTTCGGAGACAAACGAGACTACTTCAAGTACGGTGTCCTGGAGGCGCTCGGGACCGGCGTCCGTGGGATCGAGCAGCTGACCTGCATTTGGATGCTCACGCCTCCGCTGGCGAACAATGATGGGCGGAAAACCTTCGTGCCCCATCCAGAGCATGCTCGCCTCACCGCGTTCTTCCAAGCATGTCGAGCAAATGGGATCGCGGACGTGGAGGAGATGAAGAGGTATTTTGAAAACGGTCCGTTTAGCTTCTTTTCCTATGGCGGCACCGCCGACCGCTACTTCACCACCGAGAGTCGGCCGGACTACTTTCGCGATATACCGAATGTGGCTCTGCAGAAGTCGCTCGTATTTTTCGATCCAGACAACGGATTGGAGCCAGCCGGAAAGGCAACGACCGCTCACCTGCGCTACGAGGAACTAGACCATGTTTTCGACCGCATGGACGATCGCTCGGTCGCCGTCATATATCAGCATCTCCCGCGAATCGAGGGGTCTCGGTTCTGGCCTTCAATCGCCTCCGCACTTCGGCAACGACTGGATAGGCCCGCCGCTTACATCGCCGAGAGCGACCTCGCCTTTTTTGTCGTTCCGAGGCACAAAGGGCGGATGAAATCTGTTCTCTCCATCCTGGACAAGCAAGCAAGGGTCGTCGCGCCGGGGAAACCGCCCAGACGAGTCTCTCGCTCGGACTAAGAATGGATACGCCAAATCCTGTTATTGATACATCGCACATTGCCGAACACGATCGTCTCCGCTCCGACTACGTGCGACAACTTGTCCAAGAGGCTGGGCCAACGGGACCACCATCTGTCCCGGCGACAATTCCCAAAGTGATTGTCCAGTACTGGCACGATCCGGACGCCATACCCGGCGACGTCCGTGAGTGCCTCGACAGCTGGGAGCCACTCATGAAACAAGGCTTCAAGCGGCTCTTATTCGATGACTATAAAGCTAGGCGGCTCATCTCCCAACGATTTGGTCGCCCTTACGTCGCTGCTTTCGACCGCTGTCATCATCCAGCGATGCGTTGCGACTACTTTCGCCTCTGCTACATGTTCGACCGCGGTGGCTTCTACGTCGACGCCGATGAATTGTATCGGGGCGCCGACTGCCATACCCTACTTCGTGACAACAGTCTGAAGATACAACCGCTTTGCTACGACCAACGGACCGACACGATGGTCAAAACCGCAGTCTTCCTGCAGACTCGCGCATACTCGCCAGATTGGATTTTCTATATCAACAACAATCCGCTGGTCGCTCCTGCCGGTCACCCCGTTCTTCGTTTGGCGCTGGCTCGTTCAACTCGACTCCTCCTACGTTACGAGCGGAATCGACTCGATATTCAGTCGACGACCGGTCCAGGAAACTTCACGGTCAGCGTAGTGAGACACGCGATCGACTCAGAGCTTGGCGGCAAGACTCGAGACTTCTCACTCGTGACGAACTGGGAAACCATATCCGTCAGCCGATGGCCCTTGAGCTACCGGGAGGATGATCGGAATTGGAGACTCTGGCGACCAAATTGAATGCCAGGTGCCCAGAGACTTCCATGCTGCCCTACGCCATTTTTGTCCGAAGAAAGCTGCGGGGGACACTCAGCGGCCCCGAAAGGCCACGCCACTTTCCGTGAATGAAGCGAGGTACTCCGGGCTGCTTACTCGACTGAGCTTTCGGATGATGCTCGACGCCAGGTATTTAGGTACCAGCTCACGGTCTGAATCGTTCGGGGCTGATGACGAATACGTCGGTATTCAGCGCATTTACGTTATCAACCTGGACAGACAGCCTGACCGCTGGCGCCTGATGAGCCGCGAACTTGGCAGGGTAATGGATCGCTCTGGGAAACCTCTGAATGCGATTGCCAGACGCTTTTCGGCCATCGACGCGAGGTACCGTGAAGGGCCGCCCAGCAGGGACGTGATTCAGCCTTACTATTCGCTCGCCGACCAGCTTTTCGTGCAGCCAACCCCGCTACTCGCCATGGATCTTGACGCCAAAGCCCGGCGCATCGCAATGACGCCACAAGAGATTGCAGTTTCCCTCTCGCATATTGAGGTCTGGAAACTTATAGCCGCAGGCGATCAATCCTACACGCTGGTGCTGGAGGATGATGTCTATTTCCGTCGTGGCTTCACGAAGGCCCTTGACCGGATTTGGGCCGGACTCATCGCGCGCCCCGGGGGGGCACCCTTCGACATCCTGTATTTGTCATACGCCGAGGCCGGGGTGAACGTGAACCGGATGCTGGTATCCGCCAAGCTATTCAAGCCAACAAGCGGGCTATGGCAATTGTCGGGTTATGTGCTTTCTCGGAGAGGGGCCCAGAAACTACTTGATCTACTGCCCGTTCGTGGCCCAGTAGACCTCTGGCTCAATCATCAGTTCAAAAATCTCGATGTATTCGCGGTGCGGACGCCCATTATCAAGCAAAGACTGGATTGTAGTTCTACTAATTCCTACTCGATTCTGCCGGTACTCTCTGAGGTCGGGGTGCTGAGCCGTGAAAGGCCACATCTGTTCAAGGGCAGGGCGGTGCCACGACCGATCTTTGCGTTCGGCAAGCCCGGTTCGGGCCTGACCGCACTTGCCATGGCGCTCTCGATGCTGGGCTATAGATGTTGCAGCGACATGGCTCAGCTGCCGGTGGCTGAGCACGCTAATCTCCTCCGCAAAAAACGCGCCAGAATATTCGATGCTTATGTGAACATCGGCTCGCTTACGTCTTACGATTACATCGAATTAGCGAAGCGCTACCGGGACGCGCGATTCATCGTTGCCTCCGACGAAAACCGTGTGTCGGCAGGATTGGTAAGAGGATCATTGGGCGCTTTAACCGAGTACCACCATACGGTGAATCAAGACGACAACTGGCTCGCCCGCATATCGCGCCTTTGCGATAGTCCTAGTCGCCGGCGTGTCTTGGTACTGCCTGCCAACCACCGTGACAAATGGGAGTTGCTATGTGGCTTTCTCGGATGCGACTACCCTAGCCACCGCTACCCACAATGCGACGACCGGGATCAGCGTAGGCTCGTCTGCGCGGGCCACCAGAGCGAAAGCGGAGAGCCGCGGCCTCCGGTGGAACGGCTAATAAGGGACTCGTCTCCCTGGATTGTTGCCCAGAAAGACTGGCACGGCCTGTCACTCGCTGAAGCCGAGGATGTCAGTCCGGGGAATTGGGTTGGCGGCTCGGTAATTCAGCGGTTTGGGACTGTGGATCGCAGTGTGTGGATGTTGCGTGATGACACGTTTCCCAGCAATTTGGCCATCTTCAGGCCCAATAATTTCTCGATTGGAACCGACAACACCGCACTCCTAACCATGCGGGAGGAGCGTACGGCCGTTCGAGCGTTCACCTCTGCGTCAGTCGCCACTCGGGAGCGATATCTGTATGGTCGCTTTGTCGCAGAAGTGAGGCCGTCAAGCGTGTCGGGCTTGATCACGGGTATGTTCTTGCACCGCAATTCGCCACGGCAAGAGATCGATATTGAGTTTCTCGGCAGGGACACGACCAAGATGCTGGTGAACGTTTACTACAACCCCGGTGAGGATGGGGCGAAGCTGGAATATGGTTACCGGGGCGCGCCGGTCCTCATACCGTTGGGTTTCGATGCAGCCAAGGACTTCCATCGATATGAGATCGAATGGTGCACAACTTCATTCGGTGGCGTGTAGATGAGCGACTTGTACACGAGCGCGTTGAGTGGGATCCGACGCCTGTCCCGCATTTACCGATGCAGTTCAATATCAACCTCTGGCATTCCAGGTCAAGGGAGCTAGCGGCAAGGTTGGACCGCGCCAAACTGCCGGCGCAGAGCGCGATAAGGCGCATCGAACTTAGCCCCGGCATCGTGCCCCCCGGCGGTGTTGGGGAGGCGAGGGTGTACGAGGACTCGCACCCCAGAAATAGTTGTTCTGGGCGGTGATGCGAGAGGCGATCCACAACGTCGGCTGCGTCGCTCTGCAGGGACGGCACAACGGGAGCGTAGGCAACGGAGTGGCCCTTTAGACGCTAAGCGATCACGATGGCGATGATCTACTTCGATAACAGCGTGCTCGATGAGATTGCGAACCAATCGGCTGGAGGTCGCGTCAAGTCGCTATTGAAAAGAGCCGGGATAACCGCACTAGGGTCGGTTCAGAATCTGACCGAGACGCTCCGAATTGAGGACGACGAGCATCGAGCTCGGCTCGTAAGGGCCATTCTGCAGGTCGCACGTAGCCACGAACGTGACCCGCTCGAACATCGCGCGGCACTGGCCTTAGTTGGTCAGATTCGCGCCCACCATCCGGACTGGGTAAACCCGGAGCCCCGCCTAAATTCGATGCGTGAGAACCTAGCATGGTTTCCGCTCACATGGGAGAGATTGAAGAGGGACCCTACGTACCGGCCACGCGGGTTGCTGGGTAGTCGCCGGTTGAACGAAGGCAACATTGCTGAATCGCTGCGCCGGCAGCGCGCTTGGCGCCAAACGCGGCTCAAGGGCGAACCGATCGGGACCACTATCATCGACCCCGACGGGCACCTAACTCCGCTTTTGCAGGCACTCCCGCCACTTGAGGCACATTGGCGAGAGCGATGGGGGGCATCAACCTGGTCAGCGCTGGTGAAGAGAGACCGCATGCTGCTGGATGTACATGAGTGGCTTGCTCCATATCTACTGACCAAGCGACTTGATCCCGAATCGTGGTTGAGGTTCTGGCTGGTCGAAGCGGACGCCCGAGCTCTTGCCATTCGTCGCGTCCAAGGCTTGACGGCTTACTTCCAGGCCGAGTTCGGAAGGATTACGGCTGGAAATGCAGGCGACATCAACCACGCTGGATATGCAGTGGAGGTAAGCCGCTTCTTTACAGCGGACCGCTTGTTCTATCGAGTACTTTCTGCCGTCGAGCAGCAGCCCAATCTGAAAGTAGCGCGCCCTGTGCTTCTCGACCGAGCCGCACCCGATGTTGTCGAAGAGGTCATGGTAGCTCTGCAACGGGACCAACTTCTGTCGAGAGAGCGCCGATCGCACTTCGTGTAGGAAACGAAGTGGTCGTTGAAGTCCAGCAACAATCCGCGAACGTGCGTGGATCTAGCCTTAACCCTTGAAGGCTTTGTTGAGGGCGCGAGCGAGCGCCGAGTCGGTCAGTGAAATGCCGGCCCACGCCACGAGCACTGCTGGCCAGGTCAATTGCCCCCGGGTAGGCCGTTCACTAAGCGCTGCAATCGATAACGGATACGCGATTCAAGGCTCCTAACCGCCCCTCGGCAGATAGTGCGCGGGCCGGGCCCGCCATCCGCCGGCAGCGGTGCCCTGTGCGTGGTCGTTTTCGCGGCTTGCAGCGCGCCGCCTAATCCGTTTGAGATAGGCTCGGAGCGATGGGAGATTTTGGACCTAGCGGATTACCTCCGAGACCGGTCCATCTCTATTTGCTGGGTGCCGGCTTCTCGAAGGCCATTTCCGCAGAGATGCCGGTTCTACCCGAGCTCATTGATTACATCTTCAAAGCTCGGACCAGCACCGAACTGAGCTGGGGCTTCGAGAACTATTGGCCCCGGTTCGGCAATGACTTCGAGCTATGGCTTACGTACTTGGCGGAGGACAACCCGTGGCTGTCCGAAGCAGAGAACACTCGAAACCGTGCCGACTTCCTGCAGGCTTCTAGTCTTTTGGCGCGCGTAATTCTTGGCTGTCAGGCGAGGGCCATCTCGTCACCGTTCCCCCAATGGCTTGGAAAGCTCATTAACGTATGGAAGTCTGAGCAGGCAGTGGTTGCGTCCTTCAATTACGACACGCTAGTAGAGCGAGCTTTCAGTTACGTGGACGCCGGCCTGAAGGATATGCCCAACGTCCCGCAGTTTCGTGATTACCACCAGTCGATGTACGCAGTCCCCGTCCTGGGGCTGGAGTCGCGGTTTCGCAGTGAATACAACCGGCGTCAGGCGTATCCCCGTCTGCTGAAGCTCCACGGCTCAGTAAATTGGTGGTATTCCGGATCCCCGATCGCCGCCGGTGAATCCCTCTTCGACTCCGGAATAACTCCAGGCTGGAGTCCTGATGCCGCCGACGACCCGGGTGCACTATTCGCGGGGGCCCTCGAAAAGGTGCCCTTTATCGTGCCGCCGACGAGCGGCAAGTTATCTTTCTTTCGAAATGAGGCGATAAGAGCTCAATGGCGGGTGGCAGCGACAGCTTTGGAGTCGGCGACTACAGTTTATCTGCTAGGGTATTCCATCCCCGAGGGCGATTCTCTGGTAAGAACCTTTCTCGCAGCCTCATCTTCCGTCAAGACGTTGATCCCGGTCGATATTGACGGCACCGTCGCCGAGCGGCTTGGCAGGCTGAAGCGGCATGACCTGGACGAGCGCTTCATACGCCCAGCCAACCCCATTCCGGTGTTCGTGGAAAGCCTCGAGGCTGGGTGAGCAGACTGTTTTCAAACAGGACTTAGTTACGCCACGCGTGGCGCATATCGTTCGAGCCGGGGATCATCCCGTCAAATGAGTGCGCCGGTACGGTATGCTGCACCGACTTCTACCGATTGGAGGTGATAGACGAGCTGATTGTTGGTCAGTTGGCCTAAGCGACATTTCCTATTCAGAAATCGATCGTTTGTCTCTTAATTTGGGTTACGTGGCGGACTCCAGCGGACGCCCGCGAACAGACTCGCAGCCTGGACCAAACCTCAGGGGGTCACGCCCGTCGGTCGTGACTCGAGCATCAGCGCCGCGAGCACCGCGCCCGCTGCTGCGATAGCGGCGAGAAGCCAGAAGGCGACGTCGTAACCGTGGGTGATTGCTACCGGGCAGGTTTGATCATCACGTTCATCTGGATGAGGTCAGATGATCGAGACGCGTGGACGAAGTCTTGACTTCGCTTTACGCCTCGTTGACCTATTCGGAAGCTCGGACTCGACGTCGAGCGGTTCGACAAAGAGTTGGCCGAGCAGGTCCACGCCAAACGATCCACGAGGACTCCTTGACCGGCGCGCGGAGCGGCGTGAACGGGACGCCGACCTTTTACATCAATGGTGCGAGGCACGACGGGTCGTACGAGCTCGAGCCCCTGCTCCGCGCTCTGAAGGGAGCCGGGGCGTCAGAACGAGCGTCGAGGGCGGAGCACCACCAGGAGGTCAACGATCGGCAAGGCGCCATTCTCGGCTGGCGAGCGCGCCGGATTGGACGTCGCTACCTCATATGATCAACCCCGTGACAGCGGAAGAGGAGCGTTCGGCTCTTTCGCCCGAGGTGGGCACGACCCGGGTCGAGGCGTTCAGCGACTCGGTTATGGCGGTGATCATCACCATCATGGCGTTCGAGTTGCGGCCTCCCCATGGCGTCAGTCTGGACGCGGTACGCGACCAGCTGCCGGGCGTGCTTGTGTACGTGCTGAGCTTCGTGTTCGTGGGCATCTACTGGAACAATCACCATCACCTGCTCCGCGCTGCCGTTCGGATCAGCGGGGCGGCGATGTGGGCAAACCTGTTCCTCTTGTTCTGGTTG
>Ga0070698_100007317_pt1 | contig 11950 bp, 11 predicted proteins | sample KBSK1502metaG_FD_65477 | JGI IMG/M metagenome (GOLD analysis project Ga0070698, IMG submission 65477) | Corn, switchgrass and miscanthus rhizosphere microbial communities from Kellogg Biological Station, Michigan, USA - KBS K1-50-2 metaG | ecosystem: Host-associated > Plants > Roots >...
GGGGCTGGAAGCAGAGGCGACGGTCGTGTTCCCCGACCGCCTCGCGGAGATGGTGGAGCAGGCGCTCCTCAGCCGGGCAGCCGAGGTCCTGCACGAGCCGCAGAGGCTGATGACGGAGCTGGTGGACCGGCTGCGTGGTCGTCCTTGACCACGTAGCCGGTGGCTTCGGTGTTCTCCCTCAGTCGCGCCGCCGGGTGAAGGGCCGGCCGCGCTCCTCGGCCAGCAGCGCCTCGACGATCTGGTAGGCGCGGATCGCCGCCGCATCGGCGGCCGCGCTGACCTCGTATCCCGCCCCGCCCCCGGTGGTCGCCTGGATCGCTTCCAGCAGCGGCTGGTCCTCGGTCATCGTGCCCTCGTACACCTCGCGCAGGCGCTCGGTCACCGACTCGTCGTCGTGTGCGTAGTTACGCGCCGCGCGCCAGATGATGAGCGTGCGCCCGGCATCGATCGGGGTGAAGGCGCGGATGAAGACCCCCCGGAACACCTGGCGCTCCGGCTCGGGGCCGATGATGTCCATCTCATCCACGTGCAAGGCGGGCGAGACGAACGTGCCGGTCTCGCGCTGGGTGTACTCCCTGTCGGTCGGCAGCCCGGTCGCTTCATGCTGCCAGCCGGCCAGTGGCGCCGGGGTGAAGGTCCGGCGGTACGAGACGGTGGTCTCGGCGACCTCGATCTGAAGCGGAGGCGGATCCTCGACGTAACCGCGGTGGATCCGGTGCGGGTGCACGTACGGGAAGTGCGTCCGGTCCAGCGCGTTGTCGTGCAGCAGCATGTAGTTGGCCGCCATCTCCAGCGAGCCGCCCAGTATCGCCCAGCCTGGCTCGCGCAGCGCGGGCAGGTCGGGCGGCTCGACCCCGCGGCTCAGCGCCGGATTGCCGGGCCAGACCCAGACGAACGGCGGCCGCTCGTCGACCGGGTAGCTGCGCACCTGGGCGCCGTAGGGTACGTGGCGCTGGGAAGGCACGCGGACGCACTCGCCGTCGGCCGCGAACGTGAAGCCATGGTAGCGGCACACGACCTGATCCCCGTCGAGCATGCCCATCGACAGCGGCGCGGCGCGGTGCGGGCAGCGGTCGTCGAGCACCGCCACCTGGCCGTCCGCCTGCCGGAAGGCCAGCAGCCGGCCCCCGAGCGCGTGCCGCGCGAGCAGCGACCGGCCCACCTCGTCACTCGTCGCGACCACATACCAGCAGTTGAGCGGGTAATTGCCGGATCCGGCCGGATCGGCCGCGTCGTACCCGGCGTCAGTCACGGCAGCCTCCCTCGCTCGTCGGCCTTCACAGGTCGAGCACCAGCCGGTCGGACTTCGACCGCGACACGCACACCATCATGTACTCGTTGGCTTCGCGCTCGTCCTCGCTGAGCAGCGAGTCCCGGTGATCCGGGATTCCCTCCAGCACTCGGGTCTCGCAGGTACCGCAGACTCCCTCCAGGCAGGACGACAATACGCTCACGCCCTGCTCGTCGAGCGCGTCGATGATCGACGTGCCCGGCGGCACCGTGACCGTCAGCCCGGAACGCTGGCACACCACCTCGAACGCGGCCTGTTCGCCCGCGGCCGGCTCGGGCTGCGGCTTGGCCGTGAACCGCTCGAGGTGCAGGGCACGGGCCGGCCAGGCCGCGCAGCGCTGCTCGGTCGCGGCCAGCAGGCCTTCCGGCCCGCAGCAGTAGACCAGCGCGCCGTCGGCCGGGTCGCCGAGGATCTCGTCCAGCGGCAGCAGCCCCCGCTCGTCGTCGGGCCAGATGACCACCCGCTCGCCGTAGGGCTCCAGCTCGTCAAGGAACGCCATCGACGCCTGGCTGCGGCCCCCGTAGTACAACCGCCAATCAGATCCGGCCTCCGTCGCGACCGCGATCATCGGCAGGATCGGCGTGATCCCGATACCTCCGGCGATGAAGATGTGACGCGGCGCGGCGTGCAGCGGGAAGTGGTTGCGCGGGCCCCGGACCGCGATCTGGTCCCCCGCCTTCAGCGTCTGGTGCACCTTGACCGAGCCGCCCCGGCCGCCCGCATCGAGCAAGACCGCGATTCGCCACGTGTGCTGGTCGCCCGGGGGCCCGCACAGTGAGTACTGGCGGACGGTGTCGTCAAGCAGCAGGTCGATGTGGGCGCCCGGCGTCCAGGCCGGCAGCTGCGCTCCGCCCGGGTCGGCTAGCGTCAGCGAGATGACGCCCTCGGCGCGGACCTCGCGAGCCGTGATGACCAGATCGCTGCGGCGTTCGGAGAACACCGTCAACATCGCGGCGCTGGGCGCCTCACCCGACGACATGCTGCTCCTTGGAGGGTCTGGCTACGGCACCACGACGGCGCGGCCGGAGAGCTTGCCCTGTTCCATCAGCTCGTACGCGTGCATGGCCTCATTGAGGCCGAAGCGCTGGACGTGCGGCTTGATCAGTCCCTGCCGGGCCAGTGCGATCACCTCGTGCAGCTCCGGCAGGGTGCCCCAGAAGGAGGTGGTCAGGTTGACCTCGTACGGCAGGGCATAGAAGTTCCAGCTGAAGTCCCCCGCCGCGGCGCCGACCACGATCAGGTCCGCGCCGACCCGGACGACCGCCGCGCCCAGCGCGACCGTCGAGGCCGCCCCGACGAAATCCAGGACGACGTCCGCCTTGGCGCCGTTCGTCGCGTCGATGACCGCCGCGGAGGCGTCGTCTCCGGCGAGCACCGTGCTGGCCGCGCCCACCTCGGTGGCGAGCGTGAGCGCCGACTCCCGCGTGTCCACGGCGATCACCTTGGCCGGGGTCAGCGCGTCGAGGATCTGGATGGCGAGATGACCCAGACCCCCCGCACCGATCACGACCGCGTGTGAGCCGGGAGTCAACTTCGGCAATGCCCGCTTGACGGCGCGGTACGGCGTGAGCCCGGCGTCGGTCAAGGGAGCAGCGTCCACAGGGTCGAGGTCGCCAATGGGCACCAGGCGCCGGGGATCGGCGACGAGCAGGTACTCCGCCATTCCGCCGTCCACCCCGAACCCGATGCCCGGCGGCCCCTCCATGCCATGAATGCAGAAGTTCTCGGCACCGGCGGCGCACGGCTTGCACTGGCCGCAGCCGATCAGGCCGTAGACCGCCACGGGCTCACCGGGCTCGAGCCCGCGGACGCGCTCACCCACCTGGTGAACCCAGCCGGCGTTCTCGTGCCCGATGACGAAAGGCGGGCCCCATGGCGCCATCCCGTCCTGGAATTCCCGCATTACGTGCAGGTCCGAGTGGCAAGCGCCCGCGCCGCCGATCTTGACGACCACCTGTCCGGGGCCTGGCTCGGGCTCGGGCAGGTCCACCAGTTCCGGGTCGGATCGGAAGCTCTTCAGCTGCAATGCGCGCACGAGTCTCCTCCTGTGGTCGGACGCCGGTGTCGACGGCGCAGGTGCGGTCAGGCGAGCAAGGACAGCGGGTTCGCGAGGCGGGACACCACCGAGCGCAGGTAGTCGGCGGCGGGCGCGCCGTCGACGGCCCGGTGGTCGAAGGTGATACTCAGCGTCAGCACCTGAATACGTACTGGCGTCGCCCCTTCCCACCGGACTGAGTCGCGCAGGCGGCCGACGCCCAGAATCGCGACCTGCCCAGGGGTGATCACCGGCGTGAAGAAATCGATTCCGTAACTTCCGAGGGTGCTCACCGTGAAGGTGCCGCCCTCCAGATCGGTCAGCGCGAGCCGGCCCGTCCGGGCGCCCTGCGCGAGCCGACGGCTCTCGGCGGCGATCGCAGAGACCGGCAGCTGGTCGGCTCGCTTGACGACCGGGACCATCAGGCCGTCCTCGAGCGCGACCGCGAGGCCGACGTTGATCTCCTGATGGACGTGGATGGCGTTGTCGTGCACCGACGCGTTGAGGCGCGGGTGCTGACGCAGGGCCAGCGCGGCCGCCCGGACGATCAGGTCGGTGATCGTGGGCACCGAGATCCCGGCCTGCTGCCACTGCTCCTTGAGCTGGGCCCGCAACGCCACCGCGGCGTCCATGACCGCCTCGGTGCCCAGCGTGAGCTGCGCCATCTCCTGCAAGCTCGCGTGCATCCGCGAGGCGATGACGCCGCGCATCCCGGTAAGCGGGATGACCTGGGCGGCGGCTGCCGCGGGCGCGGCCGATGCCAGCTTGGCCGCTGCCGCGGCGGGCGGTGCTAGCTTGGCGGCTGCCGCGGCGGGCGGTGCCTGCTTGGCCGCCGCCAGGACATCCGAGCGGAGCACCTTGCCGCCCGGGCCGGTCGGCATCACCGTGCCGAGATCCACGCCGGCGGCGGCGGCGTCTCGCCGCACGAGCGGGGAGACGACCTTGGGCGCGGGGCCGGGCCCGCCGGGCGCGGCCGCCGCCGCGTCCAGCACGTCGGCGGTGACGATGCGCCCGCCCGGGCCGGTGCCGTTCAGCGCCGCGACGTCGACGCCCCGCTCGCGGGCCACCCGGCGGGCATTGGGCGAGGCGAACAACCGCCCGGTACGGGTGAGCGCACCGGGTTCGCCGACGACCGGCGTCTGGGTCTCGGCCGGGATGTGCGGTGGCGGCGGCGCCTCCAGGGCGGCGGCGCCGGAGGGCACCTCCTCCCCGGCCTCCAGCAACCAGCCGATCAGGGCGCCCGGCGGCAGCTCAACGCCGGACGCCACAGCCGGGTGGAACAGGCCGGCTGCCTCAGCCTCCACCTCGACGTCGACCTTGTCGGTGGCCAGCCGCAGCAGCAGGTCCCCGGGCTTGACGGGCGTGCCCGGCGGGACGAGCCACTCCTCGATCAGCCCGGTTTCCATGGTCAGCCCGAGCTTGGGCAGCAGTACCTCGACTGCCACGTCAGCCTCCGGAGCGCTCGAGCAGCCGGCGAACCCCGTCCGCGATCCGGTTGCTGTCCGGGATGTAGGCGCGCTCGAGCACCGGGCTGAACGGGACCGGCGAGAACGGCGCTCCGATGCGAAGGACCGGTGCGTCCAGGTAGTCGAACGCTTCCTCCTGGATCTGCGAGGCGATCTCGGCTCCAATGCCGCCGAAGGTGACCGCCTCATGCACGACGAGGGCCCGGTTCGTTCGGCGGACGGAATCCAGGATCGTCTGGCTGTCGAGCGGCTGAACGGTGCGGACGTCGATCACCTCGACCTCGACACCGGACTTTCCGAGTTCCTCGGCCGCGGTCATCGCCTCGGCCACCATGCGTCCGACCGCGATGACCGTCACGTCGCGCCCCGAGCGGACGGTGCCGGCCTGGCCGAGTGGTATCTCGTAGATCTCTTCGGGCACTGGACCCTTGGTGCCGAGCATCCGCTTGTTCAGCACGACTACCGTCGGGTTGTCATCGCGGACAGCCGCCACCATCAACCCCTTCACGTCGTACGGCGACGAGGGCAGCGCCACCTTCAGGCCCGGCACGTGCGCGAGCCAGGCCTCCAGGCTCTGGCTGTGCTGCGGGCCCGCGGACAGGCCGGCACCGCCGGCCGTGGTCAGCGTGAGCGGCACCGTGACGTCGCCGCCGAACATGTACTTCAGCTTCGCCGCCTGGTTGTACAGTTGGTCGAGCGCGACGCCGATGAAGTCGAAGAACATCAGGTCGCAGACGGGCCGCAGGCCCCGCGCCGCCGCTCCGACGCCCATCCCGATGAATCCCATCTCGGAGATCGGGGTGTCGATGACCCGCTTCTCGCCGTAGGCCTTCCACAGCCCGTCGAAGGCGTGGAACACGCCGCCGTAGTGGGCGACGTCCTCGCCGATGACGACGATGTTGTCGTCCTCGGCCATCAGCTGCATGAGCGACTCGGTGAAGGCCTTGACGTAGGTGATCTCGCGCACCGGAGTCCTCACACCGTGTAGACGTTGTCGAGTAGATGCGCCGGGTCGGGATCAGGGCTCTGTTCGGCGAATGAGATCGCGGCGGCGATCTCCTCGCGCGTGTCGGACCAGACCTTCTCCAGCTCGTCCTGAGCAGCCAGCTTCGCGTCGACCATTCGCTGCTCGAGTGAGGTGATCGCGTCCCGTTCTTTCCAGGTGTCGATCTCTTCCTGCGAACGGTACGGGATGCGCAGGCCCTTGACGCCCTGATGGTCGTAGAACCGGTAGGTCTTGGCCTCGAGCAGCGCCGGACCCTCGCCGGCGCGGGCGCGCTCGACGAGCCGCTGGGCAGCCAGGTAGACGGCGACGGCGTCCATGCCGTCGACGATCTCCCCCGGCATGCCGTACGACGCCGCCCGGTCGGCGACGTCCTTCAGGAGCATGTGCCGTTCCTGCGGCGTGAATTCCGAGTAACCGTTGTTCTCGCAGACGAACAGCACCGGCAGGTGCAGGACGGCAGCCAGGTTGGCGGATTCGTGGAAGGCCCCGATGTTGGTCGCGCCGTCGCCGAAGAACGGTACCGCCACCGAGTCCTGTCCCTTGTAGACGGCCGCGAACGCCGCGCCGACGGCGTGCGGGATGCCGCCGCCCACGATGCCGTTCGCGCCGAGCATCCCGATGCTCAGATCGTTGATGTGCATGCTGCCGCCGCGGCCCTTGCAGTAACCGGTCTGTTTGCCGAACAGCTCGGCGTACATGTAGCGCAGGTCCGCGCCCTTGGCGACGGCATGGCCGTGGCCGCGGTGGGTCGAGGTGATGACGTCGTCCGGGCGCAGGGTTGCCATCACGCCGGCGGCCACCGCCTCCTGCCCGACATACAGATGGAGGAAGCCGGGCATCCGGCCGCCTTCCATCAGCTTGCCGGCCTCCTCTTCGAAGAGCCGGATCCGCACCATTCGCCGGTGGAGGTCGCGGAGTACCTCCGGCTCCACCCCCGACGTCGCATCCTGCTCGGCTGGGTTGCTCATGTCACTTACCGTACTGTCCGAGCGAGAGAAACGCTACGCTGTCTCCATAAAGTAAACGCTACGCTGTCTCCATAAAGTGTTGGCAGCCCCCGAGGCCGCTGCTAGCGTCGGCCTCCTGACGCGGGAAGGGTTCGATGCGTCTTCTGGCCGTCACCGGGGGTCATCGCGTCGACCTGGACGCGTTTACCGGCATGCTCGGCGACATCTGCGCCGACCGTGGCTGGGTGTTCGCCCATGCCGTTCAGCCCGCCGCCCAGGAGTGGCTCGGCCCGGAGTATCGCGGGGTGTTCGACGCCTTCCTCTGCCACGACCTGCCTGGCCTGGCCCTGCGGCGCGGGACTCCCCCGCAGCCGATCCCGCCCGCGCCCGAGGTCGCCCGGCGGCTGGCGGAGCTGCTCACCGTGGGCCAGGGTTTCGTGTTCCTGCACCACGCGCTGGCCGGCTGGCCCGCGTGGCCCGGGTGGGCCGAGGTGCTCGGCGGCCGCTATCACTACGCGCCCGCCGAGCTCCGCGGCCGGCCCTGGCCCGACTCGGGGTTCCGGTATGCGCAGTACACGGCGCGGGTCGTCGGCCGGCACCATCCGGTGTGCGCCGGGATCGACGACTTCGTGCTGGAAGACGAACTGTACTGCTGCCCGGTTTTCGGGGACGACGTCATCCCCCTGCTCCGCGCCGACGCGCCTGCTGGCCCGTTCCGGGAGACCTACCGGGAGGTCCTCGGCACGCCGGGCTTCGGTCCGCCCTGGCGGCACCCGGCGCCCAGCGACCTCATCGCCTGGGCCAAGTCCGCCGGAGGCAGCCCCGTCGTCTACATCCAGCCCGGCGACGGGCCGGACACCTTCGGCCGCCCTGCCTTCCGTCGCCTGGTCGGCAACGCGGTGGCGTGGGTCTGTTCCGCGGACGCCCACGCCTGGGCGGCGGAGCACCGCACACAGATAATCCCGCCCGGAGTGAGCTGACAGGAGAGGAAGCCATGGACCTGCACTTGACCGGTCGCACGGCCCTGGTCACCGGCGCCAGCCGGGGAATCGGGCGCGCCATAGCGGAGGAGCTCGCGCGCGAAGGCTGCGACCTCGCCCTCTGCGCCCGCGGCGCCGAGGTGCTCGAAGCCTTCGCCAAGGAGCTGCGCGAGCAAGGCCGCACGGTCTACACCCAGGCGGTGGACGTGTCCGACGAGCAGGCGGTCACCGGCTTCGTCGAGACCGCGGCGCAAGAGCTGGCCGGGCTGGACATCGTGATATCCAACGTCTCGGCCGGCGGCCTGAAGGGGCCTGACCAGTGGCAGACGAGCTTCCAGGCGGACTTGCTCGCGTTCGTCCGGCTCGTCGAAGCGGCCGTCCCGCACCTCGAGCAGTCCGACGCGGCGGCGGTCGTGGTGCTCGGCACGACCTCCGCGTTCGACACCCTGCCGCCGACGTCGGCGAACTCTTACGCGGCGTTCAAGGCGGCCGTCCTGGAGCACGCGTCCGGGCTTGGGCATGCGCTGGCGCGCAAAGGCATCCGTGTCAACACGGTCTCCCCGGGACCGATTGACTTCCCGGGCGGGGCCTGGGACAAGCTGCACGAGGCCCGCCCGGAATTCTACGAGTCGATACGGGCCCGGATCCCGGTCGGGCGCCTGGGCCGGGCGGCCGAGGTCGCGCGCGCGGTCACGTTCCTGGCCAGCCCGGCCGCGAGCTTCTGCAATGCGGTGAACCTCGTCGTCGACGGCGGCTTCGTCAGCCGCGTCCAGTTCTAGATGGCCGGGTCCTCGATGGCGGCGGTCTAAATGGCCGGGCCGGCCGGGCGGCTGGACGCCGTCCTGGTGTGCGGCGGCCGGTGGCATGACTTCGACTTCGCACGGCACCAGCTTCTCGGCGCGCTTGGCGACTGGGAGCAGGTCCGCACCCGCGTCTTCGAGGACTACCGCTGTCTCGACGCCCTGGAGCGCGCGGACCTGCTGGTCAGCTACACCTGCGACGTGCGCCCCACGCCGGAGCAGCAGGACGCCCTGGCCGGGTTCGTGGAGCGGGGAGGCCGGTGGCTGGCCCTGCACGGCACTCACTCGGCGATCGACCCGCCGGACGGCGCTGGCGTCTACCGCACGCCCCGGGTCCTCGGGAAGGTCGCCGTGCTGCTCGGCGGTCAGTTCCTCAGCCACCCGCCCATCGCGCCTTACACCGTCCACATCACCGCGCCGGAGCACCCGCTGGTGGCCGGCATCCAGCCGTTCGAGGTGCGCGACGAGCTCTATGTTCTCGAGCTGCACCCGCCATTGGAGGTGCTGTTGCACGCGCGCTTCACGGGTGAGTGCCGCGGCTTCGAGGAGGGGCACGTGACCGACGACGAGCCGCGTCCCGTCCTCTACCTCAAGCGCTCCGGCCACGGCACCGTCTGCTACTTCACGCTGGGTCACTGCCGCGGCCGCTTCGACGTGCAGGACCTCGGCGTCGCCGACCTGGGCCGCCGGGACTTCGGCAGCTGGCAGGTACCCGAGTTCCGCACGGTGCTGGGGCGGTGCCTGGCGTGGGCGATCACCGGCGGGCTCAGGACCGAACAGTAACTTGCATCCGTGTCCACTTACTCCTTTCGGGTCGGGCGGGCGCGGTATAGGGTCCCAATTGACGGTTGCAGCAGGAGGTGCCCGTGGCGGTCGAACCCATCCCGGTGACAACGCGGATCGTCACCTTGGCCTCTCGCCCGGACCGGCGCCCGACGCCCGCGAACTTCGGTCTGGAAGAGCAGCCGGTCGGCGAGCTCGGTCCCGGCCAGCTGCTGGTCCGCAACGCCTACATGAGCGTCGATCCGGCCATGCGCGGGCGGATGGAGCCGACCGAGAAGCACTACACCACCAACTTCTCCGTCGGCGGCCCGCTGGATGGATCGGCCGTCGGGCGGGTCATCGAAAGCCGCGACGACCGGTTCGTGGTCGGTGACTTCGTCCGGCACCGCCTGGGCTGGCGCGATTACGCCGTGGTGGACGCCCAGGCCGCCACCATCGTCGACCCGGCGCTCGCCCCGCTGCCAGCCTGGCTCGGCGTCCTGGGCCAGACCGGTTTCACCGCCTACGTCGGGCTGCGCCGGGCCGGCGAGATGCGCGACGGCGACGTGGTGTTCGTGTCCGCGGCGGCCGGCGCGGTGGGCAGCGCCGCGGGCCAGTTCGCCCGGCTGCTCGGCGCGTCCCGGGTGATCGGCAGTGCCGGCGGTGCGGAGAAGGCCCGCATCCTCGTCGGCGAGCTGGGCTTCGACGAAGGAATCGACTACCGGGCCGGCCTCGCCGAGGGTCTGGCGGCGGCCGCGCCGGACGGCATCGACCTGTACTTGGACAACGTCGGCGGCGACCATCTCGTCGCGGCCCTGTACGCGCTGAAGGTGCGTGGCCGGGTCGCCCTCTGCGGGATGATCTCGACGATGGAGGACGCCTCGTCGGCTCCCGGTGTGCACCACCTGATCCAGGTCGTGCTCAAACGCCTGACCATCCGCGGCTTCATCGTGCGCGATCATGAGGATCTCCGCCCCGAGTTCGAAAAGCAGGTCGCGAACTGGCTGCGGACCGGGGAGCTTGTATCGAGGCAAACCGTGGTCGACGGTCTGGAGCACGCCGTCGACGCGTTCATCGGGCTGCTCTCCGGCGCCAACGTGGGCAAGATGCTCGTCCGCCTTTCCGACGATGACGCCGCCGCATCCTGAAGGCGAAGGGAACTCAGATGGACATCACTGTGCCACCGGAGGTCGAGGAACTGGCCGGGCGGACCCGGGAGTTCATCCGGGATGTCGTCATCCCCGTCGAGGACGAGGTCGGCGGGTCGGTGCACGCGGCGCCCGATGAGCTCCGCCGCTCGCTGCAGAAGCAGGCCAGCCAGGCCGGCCTGCTCGCACCGCACGTGCCCAAGGAATGGGGTGGCTGCGGGCTGGACGTGCGCGGCCAGTCGGTCGTGTTCGAGGAGGCGGGGTACTCGCTGCTCGGCCCGCTCGCGCTCAACTGCTCGGCGCCCGACGAGGGGAACATGCACCTGCTCGAGGTCGTGGCGAGCGAGGAGCAGAAGGGGAAGTACCTGCGCCCGCTGGCGCTCGGCGAGACGCGGTCCTGCTTCGCGATGACCGAGCCGACGCCCGGGGCCGGGTCCGACCCGTCGATGCTGTCGACCACCGCGACGAAGGCCGATGGCGGATGGCGTATCGACGGACGGAAGTGGTTCATCAGCGGTGCGCACGGCGCGGGCTTCGCGATCTGCATGGCCCGCACGAGCGGCGCGCCCGGCGAGCGCGGCGGCGCGACGATGTTCCTCGTTGACGCGGGCAATCCGGGCATGCGCGTCGTCCGGGACATCGAAACCCTCGACGAGGGGCTGTTCGCTGGTCACAGCGAGGTCGTCTTCGACGGCTGCCTCGTCGGGCCGGAGTCGGTTCTGGGCGAGGTCGATCGCGGCTTCGACTACGCCCAGGTGAGGCTGGCGCCGGCCCGGCTGACCCATTGCATGCGGTGGCTGGGTCTGGCGCGGCGGGCGCACGGCATCGCCGTCGACTGGGCCGCGACACGCAGATCCTTCGGCGGCCTGCTCGGGGACCTCGGCATGATCCAGCAACTGGTGGCCGACTCGGAGATCGACATGGCGGCGAGCCGGGCGCTGATCCGGCACACCGCCGCCGTCCTGGACAGCGGCGCCAGCGGCGGGACCGAATCCTCCATCGCCAAGACGTTCGTCGCCGAGGCGGTCAACCGGGTGGTCGACCGCGCGGTGCAGATCTGCGGCGCGCTCGGCGTCTCCGGCGACGTCCTGCTCTCCCGCTACCTCTGCGAGGTGCGCCCGTTCCGCATCTACGACGGGCCCTCCGAGGTACACCGCTGGGCGATCGGCCGACGGGCGATCAGCCAGCGACGGCGCGCCATCGAGAACGGCGAGCAACCGCTGTGGCAGCGCGGGAAGGAGACAGCGTCATGACCGTGGCTGCCGTGGACCCCATGCTGTTCACTTCCCTCGACCCGCCGCGGCTGGCCGGTTCCCGCTGCGCGAACTGCGGCACGGTGACCTTCCCGGTGCAGACGGGATGCGCGAACTGCACCTGTACGGACATGGCGCCCGTCGAACTGGCAGACCGAGGAACGTTGTGGACCTGGACCGTGCAGGCGTTCGAACCCAAGGCGCCCTACCGCGTGCCCGAAACCGGCTTCGCGCCGTACGGCGTCGGCTACGTCGACCTCGG
>Ga0070698_100007318_pt1 | contig 11948 bp, 19 predicted proteins | sample KBSK1502metaG_FD_65477 | JGI IMG/M metagenome (GOLD analysis project Ga0070698, IMG submission 65477) | Corn, switchgrass and miscanthus rhizosphere microbial communities from Kellogg Biological Station, Michigan, USA - KBS K1-50-2 metaG | ecosystem: Host-associated > Plants > Roots >...
CGCGTGGAGTCGGTGCGCATGTACGTGATCAGACCGGTCGAGCCCTCGTCGAGGTCGATGCCCTCGTACAGCTGTTGGGCGATGCGCATGGTGTTTCGAGGCCGGAAGCGGAGGCGGCTCGATGCATCCTGCTGCAGCGTCGATGTGATGTACGGCAGGTACGAGCTCTTGGTCCGGCGCTTCTTCTCGACACCCAGCACCCGATAAGCCGCGCCTTCCAGAGCGCGCACGATCGCATCGGCCTCGGCCTGGGTCTTGACCTCGAGCTTGGCTTCGGCTTCGGTGGCGCCGGCGGCGCCTCTCGGCCGGTTGAGGCGGGCCAGGAAGCGGCGCTCGTCCGCCAGCTTGGAGAGCTCGACGTCGACCGTCCAGGACTCGACCGGGACGAACTTCCTGATCTCCTCCTCGCGATCGACCACCAGGCGGAGCGCGACCGACGACACCCTGCCTGCCCCGATGCCCTTCTGGACCTTGCTCCACAGGAACGGGCTCAGGCGGTAGCCGACCAGCCGGTCGACCACCCGGCGCGCCTGCTGCGCGTTGACCAGCCGCATGTCGATCTCGCGCGGCGACTCCAGCGCCTTGCGGACGGCGTCGGCGGTGATCTCGTGGAACTCGATCCGCCTGGGGTTCGGCAGCTTCAGCACCTCGGCCAGGTGCCAGGCGATCGCCTCCCCCTCACGGTCCGGGTCGGAGGCCAGGATCACGTTCTGGCGGTCCTTCTTGGTCGCCGAGGTCAGCTCGTTGATCGTCTTGCGCCGGCTTTCGACCACCTCGTAGCGCGGCTTGAAGCCCGCCTCCACGTCGACCGCGATCTCCTTTTCGGGCAGGTCGCGGACGTGGCCCATCGAGGCGCGGACGTCGAAACGGTCACCCAGGAACCGCTTCAGAGTCCGAGCCTTGGCAGGCGACTCGACGATGATCAAACCCTCGGGCACAGCTACTCCTTTATTCCCCGTCAGCCGGTTTTCTTCCCTTACCGGGCGCCGGTGGACGTCCGGCCGGCGTCTGAGGCGGGCATCCTACGCTCGTTCTTTGCCGCTGCGCAATGCCCTTACGTAGCCCGGCCCGTGCCGGCGCACAGCGCCGTCCAGCTCCAGCGAGGTGAGCCGGCCGAGCACCTCGGCGACCGGCAGGTGTAGCTTCCGGGCCAGCTCGGCGGCGCTCACGGCGAGCACGTCGGAGAGGTGGACGAGGATCGCATCGCGCTCCGCCGGGAGCTCGAAACCGAGGCGGCCCGGGGCTTGCAGCGGGTCGTCGAGCACCTCCCGGCCGACCCCCAGAACCGCCAGCACGTCGCGGGCGTTCTGGACCAGGCCGGCGCCGTCCCGGATGAGGGCGTGGGTGCCCACCGAGAGCGGCGAGAAGATGCTCCCCGGCACGGCCATTACCTCTTTATGTAGGTCGAGCGCGGCTTCCGCCGTGATGAGCGCGCCCGAGCCCTGAACGGCCTCGACGACGACCACCACGTCCGACAGCGCCGCCATGGTCACGTTGCGGGCGGGGAAGTTCTGCCGCCTCGGCGCCGTGCCCTCCGCGAACTGGCTGACGAGCGCGCCACCGCCCGCGATGATCTCCTCCGCCAGGCGATAGTGCGCGGCGGGGTAGACGATGGCCACTCCTGGATAGAGCCCTACGCCCGCTCGAAGGTCGCCAACCTCTGTTAATGGCGTTTGGCAACCACTCGTAGCCCGAGTAAACTGTCCCGCACGGTCCCGGGGATCGAGCGAGCCCGCCACTCGTGACGACCCCTATACCCATGGGACTGGAGGTGCTCGGATGTCTCAGGTTTGGCGGAAGGCCAGTAAGCCTGTTGCGCACTTTGCGCGCTATCGCGAGTGGCAGTGGGTCAAGCACTTGGTGCTCAGCGACTACGTCGTCCCCTGGTCGCGAATGCTCGGCTCGATCAGCCGCGAGATCTTCGTCGTCGACGCCTGCGCGGGCGCAGGCACGTACACCGGACCCTCCGGCGAGATCGTGCTCGGCTCGCCGCTCATCGCCGCCCAGGCCGCCATCCGTTACGGTGCGGAGTTCTCCTCGCGACGGATGACCGTCATCGCCGTCGAGCGCGACAGGGAGAACTTCGAGCAGCTGGCGAAGGCGATGCACCGCTACCGGTCGGTGACGAACCTGTACCACGGCGACTTCGCCGACTTCCACGACCAAATCAGTCGGATCCTCGGCAGTGCTCCCGCGCTCGTCCTCCTCGACCCGTTCGGCCTGAAGGACATCACGGCGGAAAGGTGCCGGCCGCTGCTCCAGCGCCACCCCAAGACCGACGTCTTCGTCGTGGTGATCTTCACGTACCTGCATCGGGTTTCTGGACAGCTCCTGCCGGATGGCCGACCGAACCCAGCCATCGCTGGCGCGGCGAAGAACCTCGAGAACGTCACCGCCTTCTTCGGGACCGACAGGTGGATCGAGATCGCTCTGCGAGCGGACCTCGATCGCGAGCAGAAGGAAAACCTCTACATCGACCTCTACTTCGAGCACGTGCTCGGCAAGCGGTACGGCTACAAGAGCGCCTACGAGGTGCGGTCGCGCTACAAGGGTCCGGTCAAGTACTGGCTCGTCCACGCCAGCTCACACGAGAACGCGATGTGGCTGATGAACGACTCCATCGTGAAGGTCGACGAGATACTGATGTCGAACACCTACGAGAGACCTCAGATGCTGCTGCCTGGCTTCGGCGAGGACACGCTTGAGGCGTACCGCGCCCGCAATTTTGAAGACCTGGAGGCTGGAGTCCTGAAGATGATCCAGGCCAACGGCGGCCCGCTCAGCTTCGACAAGCTGCGGTGGGAGCTCGTCGGCGGCCACTTCGGAAAGGTGAAGTCGGGCGCTTACGCGCGCGCGGTCAAGACCCTCGTACGAGCGCAGAGACTGCGACGGGAGAACCGCCCCGCCGCCAGGCTTGAAGGGCGGGAGAAGCTCTGGCTTCCGTAGGCATCGCCGGCATGCCGGACCACTCACGGCCGTCCAGCTTGCGACCGCCTGACTTCGACGTACGCCCGCCCCACTGCTTGAAGAAGAAGGGCACGCCCTCGGCCCGACACCGGTCGCGCAACTCGCGCAGCCATTCGACCTTGACGGGTCGATGTCGATGCCCTGACTCGCCGCCTGCGATCAGCCAGCCGATGCCCGTTAGGTCCAGGCCTTCGAGCGGACCGAGGAGCGGCTCGGCGGAGATGAAGCGCACGGCGGCAGGCACCTTGCGCAGCAGCTCCGCGCGGTGCACGAAGCGCCGGTTCTCGATGGACACGCCCATCCATACGTTGTCCGGCCAGTCCAGCAGCGGCGCGAGCTCCGCGAGACGCTCGGCCCTCTTGGTGAGGATCTGAAACGTATGCCAGTCGGCCTGCTTCATCGTGCGGAAGATCTCGCATACGAACTCGAACGGGATGCGCTCGTGGAACAAGTCGCTCATGGAGTTGACGAAGATCAGCCGGGGGCTTCGCCATTTGAGCGGGATAGTCAGTCGCTCCGGCCACAGCTTCAGGTCGAAGCCCTGCTCGTATGCGTGTCCGGGCACGCCGCGGAATCGCTCGGCGAAGGTCTCCGCGTAGCAGTGAGCGCAGCCTGGACTGACCTTGTCGCAGCCGGTGACCGGGTTCCAGGTCGCTGTCGTCCACTCGATGCGACTGTGGTCGGCCACGGCGAGATCATAAGCAGGAGGACGGGGTGACGGAGTTTCTAGGCGGCCACGGACTCCGCGCTTTGGCGACCTTTCCCCTGGACGCCCTCCTAATGGGCAGTCTCGACGTGACCGATTGGCCCTCCTGGTTGTCCGCAGTCGGTACGGTCGGCGCGTTCGTCGTCGCACTGACCATCCTTTGGATTCAGCTGCGCGACCGGCGGAAGGACGCCGTAATGGCTCAGGCGCGATTGGTGGCTGCCTGGGTAGCCGACATCGCCGAGCGCGAGCATGAGAACCCGAGCATTTTCTATGCGATCACGGTCCGCGCGGCCAATGGAAGCACCGAGCCGGTCTACGACGTCGTGGTCACGGCGGACCTGGGTGCACGAGGCAGCCACGAGCGCAATCCCGATGTGCTCGGACCGAACGAGACGAGAGAGTTCGTGATCACCGCTCCTCGCGAGCCACGTGGACAACCGTTGGCGATGTTGCGGCGGGACGAGCTCCTGCTGGAGGACGGGAGCAGCATCCTCCTGGAGGACGGCAGCGGAGTGCTTCTGCTTGAGAACTACGTACCAGCCGTTTCGATTTCGTTCGTCGACTCGGCAGGACGTCGTTGGATCCGTCAGCCGAAGGGCGAGCTGCACCAGCCCAAGCCCGTGCTCGGCGAGCTGGCCTGATCGTGTTGATGGTGATATTCGGGGCCGGCGCGTCATTCGATTCCGATCCAAACGATCCTGCGACTCCGGCAAGTCACAGCGGAAGCAGAGGAGACCGTCCACCGCTCGCTGGCAACCTCTTTTGGGCTGGGTACGGTGGGTTCGCAAGGCGGTATCCGGCGTGTCAGGGATTGCTCAAGCGGCTACGTGCGGCCGCACCGAACATAGAGCCGGAGCTCGAGCAGATCCGCGCGGAGTCGCAGCGAAAGACGTTCATGCTTCGCGAGCTGGAGGCGATCCGGTACTACCTCCGCGCACTCATCGACGCGACCGAAGCGCAGTGGCTGGAAGGCCTGCGCGACCACGTGACAACGTATACGCACCTGCTCCAAGAGATTGAGGAGTGGCGCGAGGAGCTTGGCAGCGAGGTGGCGCTGGTGACATTCAATTACGACTGCCTGCTCGATAAAGCGTGTCGGAGCGTAGTCCCGGAGCTGAAACTCAAGGGTGTCTCTGACTTCGGCCATGGGAAGGCCCACTATGTCTACAAGCTCCACGGCTCGACTGACTGGTTCGAGGAGGTCAGCCTGTCAGTGACGGTTGCGATTACCGGAGTCGGCAGCGACTTCGAGAACGAGCTTATCGATCTCGCGGGATACATCCACCCGACCGGACGCTACGTCCGAACCAACGAACAGACAGAGGGGCAAGAACCCTTCGGCCGCCTGCGGCCAGCGATCGCGATACCTATGGTCACGAAGGGTGGTGACGATTTCGCGTGCCCGACGGACCACGTGCGCTACCTGAGACAGGCGATCCCAGTCGTCAGCGATCTTGTCGTAGTTGGTTGGCGAGCAGAGGAGCAGCACTTTCAGCAGCTATGGCGATCCTCCATTCAACAGGCTCGAAAGACGCAGCTTCGACGCTTGCTGGTCGTCGATGCGACCAGAGAATCCGCCGAAGGCATCGCCGCGCGGATGAAGGAGTCGATGGACCTCTCGTCGGGTGTGACGGTTGAGAGTGCGGGTGACGGCTTTAGCGCTGGCCTTCAGACTAGCGTCTTTCGGACATTCCTCGATGACGCGCACTAGCTTCTTGCCCGCGCTGGCCTAATCTTCGAAGGGCTCCTGCCGGAGTCCGCGGGCTGCGGCCTGCTGCACCTTGAGGACGTCACGATAGTTCCACCCGAAAGGAAACCGGTGACCCTCGGGTGCGACCCATAGGTCGTATGCGTTGCACGGATCGTGCAGCCGAGACTCGGCGGGGAAAAGCTCGACGGCCTCACGCTCGGGTCCCACGAGCTCGTTCTTGATGCGCTGAAGGTCTCGCCAGCGCCGGACTGGAAGCCCGTCCCTAGGAACGACCTCCAGCCAGATCCAGCCGCTCGGGAGTTGGACGAAGACGACCGAGTACCGGTCGTTGAGGAAGCACATGCTGCCGTCCTCGGTGAGCGGCGGCGGCGGGCGCCAGGTAAAGCTCCGCTCGAACGGCGTCCACGGTTTCACCTGGTTTGACCTCCCTCCAGGAGCCGGAGCTTCATCGCGATTCGCCTGGCGACCTCTGGATGGGAGCGAAGCTCCTCCATGATCACGGTCCGGATCTGGATCCACTCCTGCGTCTGCTGAATGTTGATCGTGACCTCCACGCGCTCGTCAAGCTCGCCCGTTATCTTCGCGACCATCTCGTAGTTCGCCCGCTGCTCGTGGATCGCCTTCAGGCCCATGGGCATGTTGCGACTCTTGCGGGCGGCGGCGAGGATCGCGGCCGTGTGAGGGACCAGGTCCTCCTCGATGCGGTCGGAGACCTTGCGCACGCCGTTCAGGATTCGCTCCTCTCGCAGGACGACGAGGGCAGGTGTAACGTGGTTGGTCTTGTGCGACCGCAGCGACTCGCGGTTGATGTGCCATCGCTTCGACAGGCGGTGGAGAGGAACCCCGAGCTTCAGGTCCGCGTTGAGCTCCTGCTGCTGGTCCGCCGGTAGCGCACACGCCAGGCACCGGCCTCTACCGCCATGACGCCCGGACCTCACGACCTGAGCGGGCACCCTCACACCGTCCTGGACGGGCCCCTGGAGGGCGAAAACCTGTTCGGGCCGGTTCCCGGCCTCGGGAGCCCGGACAACGGCTCCTGGCCGATCCTGGGCGGTCTCGGGCGCGTGAAGTTTGGGTCCGATTCTCCCCTGGCGAGTTTTTTCCAGGCTGTCCCCTTTTTCAGGAGCGCCCTGTTGAAGCTGAGCCGGTCGTTCGGGGGGGGTGGTGGGGTGGTGATGGTCGTCGTCATCGAGGTCACGCCGGTCGTCTTCATCCGGTCCGTCTCCGCTGGTCCTGCTCCTCGTGAACCGTGAGTACCTGAACTGGGTCGTCCTCGTCGAGCGCATCCCGCAGCGACACGACGCGGAGCCCCTGGTCCGCGAGTCGTGACCTGGTTTCCCGACGTTGGAGCGCGATCGCTCGGCTCACGGCCTGCCGTCTCCGCTGCTCGGCCTGGAGCCACGCTGCCGTCGCAGCACGAGCTCGCGCACCGACACGACGCTTGCTGCTCACGACTTCGCCGCCGCCTCGATGTGTCCGAGGAACCTGTCGAGTGATGCCCTGGCGTCGCGATTGGCGGCGACGATGGCAGCCGCCTCCGAGCATGCCTTCCATGCCAGCGGCTCATCACCGATGGCGAGGGCCTGGTCGCGCACCTCATAGCAGATGTCGAGCGCCTTCACGGCGTCGGCCACGAGCCGTTCCTTCAGCGCCTCTATCTCCGCGCGACGCTCCTCGAAGCTCCGGACCTTGATCGCCTCGCTCATGGCTGTCTCCCCGGCGGGAGTCGGTCGTCGCGCGTCAGGTGTGCGCGAGCTGCCTGCAGGTGCGCGGTCACGGCTCCCTCGAGGTTCGCCTTCTCGAGACCGGCGAGCGCTTTGCGACTAGCGAGCTGCTTCTCGGTGCCGTCGGTCCGTACCTTCCACCGGCCGACCGCCTCGGCGCGGAGAACCGGATGGTCGTTACCCACGATCGCCCTGCCGTAGTCGGAGAGCAACTCCGCGTCCCACGCTGCGTTCTGCCCGACCAAACGTCGTGCCCGCTCCAACGGCGTCCCGGATGACTGCACGGCCATCGCCGCCTGCACCTCCTGACGACGCAGGGACCGGATGCCTGCGTCGGTTCGCGCGGCGTTCGGAAGGAGACCGTCCTCCAGCATCGAGCGGATCCTCGGGATGGCCTGGTGAGCTGCCGCGGGCGTCTTCCGCAGCACCAGCTCTACGCCGTCGCGCGTCTCGTGCTCCAGGCGCCGGCGATGGTCCAAGGGCAGGCTATCGTCCGCGCGCAGCGCTGCGATCCGAGAGGCCGCGCTCTGCCCGACCCCTGGCAGCGCCGCCAGCGTCTTACTGAAGTCGTTGAACTCGGCGACGACCTCCGCGCCGACACCGCGCAGCAGACCTCCGAAGGCCGCGAGTCGCTGCGAGGATTCGCCGGTCATTCCTGCGATCAGCTCATCGAAAGTTGGCTCCGGCATCTCAGGACCTCCCGAGAATCGAGTTCAGCCGTCCTGAGCGCAGCGCCGCTGCGACCTCCTCCGGCTGCATCCCCGCCAGCTCCTCATGCGAGATCTGCAGCGTTGGGTTCTGCGAATGATTCATCGGCGCAGACGTCCTGACCGGTGCGGTGCCCGAGCCACGAACCTCCGGCATGTTCTCGGCGAGCTCCTCCAGGGTCGTGCTGACGATCTCGTCGAAGTCGGGCTTGTCAACGTCAGCTTGGAGGCGCTCCATGTGTCCTGCGTCGATGAGCGCGGCGCGTGTGATGCCCGGCTTCAGGCCGAGGTCGTGGAAGCTTTCGGACAACTTGGCTCGCAACTTCAACGAGCGGATCTCGCCGTCCTTCGCCTTGATCGCTGCTGCGTGCTTGGACGGGTCGAGCTTCGCGATCAGCGAGTCGATGTCCGGCGGCTCCTGGTCGTCCGCGACGGGCTCGCCGAGCAGCGCGGAGATCTTCCGGGACGCACCCGCCAGCTGTCCCTTGGCTCCGACGCGGTAGCCCGCAGCCTCTCTTCTGGCCTTATCCAGCTCCGAGTTGGAGTGGGCGAGCTGCTCGCGTGTGCGCGTGAGATAGCCCATCGCCTCCTCGAAGTTCGTCGGCTCGGGCGGGCCGCTGGACTGCCCGCCGCCGGGACTTCCCGGAGTCTCGCGCTGGATCAGGTCCGCAATGCTTCGACGGATCTTCATTCGTTGCTCCTCCTGGGAGTGGTCGGCTGCGTCATGCTGGCTTCAGTCCGGCGTGCACGATGTCCTCCGGCTGGACGCGGATCTCCAGGTGCATCGACTCACCCACCGTCGGCGAGACGACGATGCCCTCATCCGTGAAGCGGCGAACGATGAACGTGCCGATCACCGACGGACCGAGGCGCGCAGCCGCGTTCACGTTGAGGAGCTGACCGACGACGAGCGGCTTTCCGTCGGGTCCTCTCCAGGTCTTCTTCGTCATCTGCTCGTCTCCTTGCGATGGTCGGTGAAGGTCGGCGGCTTCGGCTTGCCTGGCGGCGCAGGCTGTCGCTTATCCGGCTGCGACGGAACGTGTTTGCCGGGCTCGGTCGCGTCCTGCTTAACGATTCGATCCATGGTCATTCCTCCTGCGGTTTGAGCGGCCTGATCACGAGGACCGGCCAGCGTGTGTTGGCGGTGCGGCGGGCGCGCTCCTGTGCGCGGCGAGACTTCAGACGTCGAGCTTCGCTAGGCCCGACGAAGTGGCGGTGGCGGCGAGACTCGCGCAGGACCTCGACGGAGTCCTGACGAAGTTTCGCGATGAGCACGTTCACGTCAACCACCTTTTCGCGCTCCAGGCGCAATCGAGATACCCGAGATTCCGGCCCGCCCTTCGGGCACCCTCGGAAGGTGGCGACGAATGGTCCTCGGGTTTCGAGGAACCGACGAGCAGCCTAGCAGACGTTCATACCGTCTCCCTGGCGCTCCGCTGTGTTCTTCCCTGTCGGGGTCCACCAGTTCTCCAGACGTTCCCTGAAGACCACAAGACCTTGCCTTGACTCCAGATGCCAGGTCTGGGAGTAGGTCTAGGTCTGGGACCCGGTTAGTAACCTGGTTCGTAACCCGGTTACAGAAGAAGGTCATTTTCGACCCTGCTGCGCGCGCCAGGCCGCGAGCTTCTCGCGGTTCCTCTTTCGGTCTCTCAAGACCCGCTTGCGACTGCGATTCTGGTCCAACCAGTCGACCATCGCGTAGCCGGTCATGGTCTGGGTCCAGAGCTGCCAGGTAAGCAGCTCGTCGATCGCCTTCGCCAGGCAGTCGGGGTCCGTGAGACCGAACATGGCCGCCACCCTCGCGACCTCGTCGCGGCTGATGCGACCATCGGTAAGCCTCTCCGCGCTGTAGGTCCAGCAATTGTCGTGGAGCCGATACGCGCGGTCGCTGAGCGCGCAAAGCCTCGGGTCGGTCCAGGCCCTGTCGTCCTTCTGCGCCCATGCCATTCACGCGACCGCCTTCGAGGATCTCTTGCGTTTGGTGAGCGCCGGCCTGATGACCTGAGCGATTCGAGCGAGAGAGTCAGGGCTCGGCTTCGCGGGGAGTCGGTGTGCTCGCACCGCGTCAGTGATCAGGCGCGCGGCATCGCTCTGAATGTCGGCGTTGTCGTAGACCATGTAGACCAAACCTCCGCCTGCAAAACAGGAAAGAGAATTTGGTCCGTTGCTTTCTTTTAGGCCATAGAAGGGACCGGTAAGACTTAGGCCTGGGCCGGATAGTATCCCGGCCGCCTGCTTCGTGTAAAGGTCAACGGGTCCCCCGCCCGAAAAGCGAAGAGCCCCAGCGGTGGTCTACTCCCGCGGGGCTCCTCGACGCCGAACGCGAGTCGAGTTTATCGCATGCGCTTCTTGGTCGGCTCGTTGCCGATCACGACGCGCGTCGAGTCGAACGTGGGGCCCTGCTCGCGACCACGCGGCATCACCGTGACCTTGCCCAGACTTTCGCGGATGATCAACCGACGCTGATCGACGGAGAGGTCGTCCCACACGCGACGGAGCGTTCCAGGCTGACCGACGTAGACGACGAGCGCGCCCCGCTTCGATTCGCGGGCCAGTCGCGTCCTGAGGTCCTCACGTTCGGCCTTGATCTGCGCCGACGATAGTTCGAGAAGCCGCTGCGTGACCCGGCCTCTCGTGAACGACGCACCTAGCTGCTCCTCTCGCCGATCCAGGGCGGCGATCTCCTTCTGGATCGCGGTCAGGTCCGGTGCGGCCTCCGCCATGAGCTGCGAGAGGTCCGCGTTGTCGACGTACTGAAAGGTCGCCTCGACCAACAGGGCTTCGAGCCGGTCGGCCATGATCGCGACGTTCCCGCATCCGGGCTTGCCCGGTCCCGAGTGGCAGCGCCAGACCGGACGCTGACCCTTTCCCTTCGAGGATCGGGTCATTGGCGCGCCGCATTTCCCGCAGGTCGCAAGCCCTGTGAGCAGGGAGCGACGACGCGGCGAGCCGTGACCGTTGCGCCTCGCGGCGATCACCGCGCAGACCTGCTCCCATTTCGCGCGGTCGACGATGCCTTCGAACTGCGCGGGTCCGAGGATCGCTCCGTTATGACCGACGAGACCCGCGTGGCGGGGAAGGGTCAGGATGTCGATCAGGTCCGCGCTGGTCCAGTTTCGGCGACCGCGAAAGCCGGTCCTGTTCCACTCGCGCGCCAGGTCGTTGAGCGAGCTGCCTGCAAGCAGCGCGTCCATCGCCGCGATCAGGACCTTCGATTCGGTCGGGTGGTGGTGGGTCACGTCCTTCCAGCCAACGGCGCGCGGTCCACCGTTGGGTAGACCTTCCTTGCGGCGCTGAGCCTTCTGGAGCTTCACGCGTTCAGAGGTGTTGTCGCTCTCTCCTGCGGCCATCCCGATTGCGATGCGTGCCATCGTCCGGCCCTGCGAGGTGTTCAGGTCGGCCTCGGCACCTTCAACGGCGACGATCCGCAGGCCCTTCTCAGCAAGGTCGATCAAGTCCTCGAGCTGGCGCGGCTGCCGGTACAGGCGATCGAGCTTGAAGCACACGATCCGATCGACACGTCCGTCCCTGACTTCCTCCATGAGGGTTTGGTACGCGGGCCGCTTCCTGCGCGTATAGCGAGAGGCTGAGATGTCGTTGTCCTCGAAGGTCTCCTGGAGGACTGCCCATCCCTGACGACGGCACAGGTCGCGGCAGGCTTGCTCCTGGCGTTCGACGCCCTTGCCGTTCTGCTGGTCCTTAGAGATCCGGGTGTAGATCGCGGTGGTCGGCGTCGAGGTCGGTTTCTTCATGGCCGGGAAGTATAGGGGGTTAATCGGGGAGTGGCCATGTCGACGCCCGTGCCCATGACGGCGACCGTCACGCCGCCTCCAACCAGGGCGCCGCGGTGGGCGGCGGCGTCGCACCCAAGGGCCAGGCCGCTGACGACGATCACGCCGGCACGCGCCAGGTCCGCGGCAAGCTGCTCCGCCACCGCCTCGCCGTACGGCGAAGGCCGCCGCGAGCCGACGATGGCGACGCGCGGCCCCGCCGGGGGCGGCCACCTGCCCCGCGTGTTGAGTGCGGACCCCTCAGGCGGCAACGTCATTCAGCCGGTAGCCGAGCGCCTCGAGCACATGGCGGTCGGCGATGGGCGCCACGCCCTCGAGGTCGGCCGCCGTCCGGGCCAC
>Ga0070698_100007319_pt1 | contig 11947 bp, 12 predicted proteins | sample KBSK1502metaG_FD_65477 | JGI IMG/M metagenome (GOLD analysis project Ga0070698, IMG submission 65477) | Corn, switchgrass and miscanthus rhizosphere microbial communities from Kellogg Biological Station, Michigan, USA - KBS K1-50-2 metaG | ecosystem: Host-associated > Plants > Roots >...
CGTCCTATTGGCCTGTTCCAGATCATGATCTTCGCCTTTCACTCATCTCCTTTGTAACTTTCCCCCTCCCGGCCTCCCCCGTATGACGGGGGAGGTGGAAGAGCGTAGGAGTCGAACTGTGAAGAACGAGCCGAAGATCGATGCCGACGAGGTCCTGGACGGCATCGTCGAATGGGTGACCATCGAAAGCCCCAGTCACGATGGTGAGGCGGTCAATGTCGTGGTCGACAAGGTCGAGGGCCAGTTCCGCGATCTTGGCCTGAAGCTCGAGCGCATCCCCGGCCGCGACGGGTTCGGCGACATCCTGGAATGCAAGACGCCGTGGGGCGAGGGCAAGGGTATCCTGGTGCTGGCGCACCTCGACACCGTCCATCCGATCGGCATGATCGAAAAGGATCTGAGAATCCGCCAGGAGGGCGACAGCGTCTTCGGGCCGGGCATCTATGACATGAAGGCGGGCGGCTATATCGCCTACTACGCGCTGCGCCACCTGATCCGGCAAGGCAAGAAGACCAAGCTGCCCGTCACCTTTCTGTTCATTCCCGAGGAAGAGGTCGGCAGCCCGACCTCGCGCTCGCGCATCGAAGCGGCGGCCCGGGGACACAAGTATTGTCTGGTGATGGAACCCGGTCGCGACGGCGACAAGGTCGTGACGTCGCGCAAGGGCGTCGGGCGCTTCGTGATGACGGTCAAGGGCCGCGCCTCGCACGCCGGCGTCCGCCATGAGGACGGCCGCAGCGCCATCCTGGAGATGGCCAAGCAGATCCTGCGCATCGAGGGCAGGACGGACTACGATCGCGGCATCACGGTCAATGTCGGGCTGATCGATGGCGGCACGGGCGTGAACGTGATCTCGGCCGAATGCACCGCCGAGATCGACCTGCGCGTGCCCGACCAGAAGATCGCCGAGGAGATGACGCACTGGTTTCTGAACCTCGAGCCGATCGGTCCGGACGTCGAGGTCCGTGTCGAAGGCGGCATGAACCGGCCGCCCTACCAAAAGGACGCCGGCATCGCCCAGCTGTTCGGCAAGGCGCAGGCGATCTACCGCGAGATCGGCAAGGACTTGAAAGACGTGCCGCTGACTGGTGGCGGCAGCGACGGCAACTTCACCGCCGCGCTGGGCATCCCGACGCTCGACGGGCTGGGCGCCGACGGCAAGGGCGCCCATGCCGCCTACGAGCAGATCTATTACTCTTCGCTGATGCCGCGCACCTACCTCTGCGCAAGATTGCTGGAGACGCTGGACTAGTCTGTCATCCTGAGCGTAAGCGAAGGATCTCATGCCGGTGGCAAGCGGCGATGAGGTCCTTCGCTTACGCTCAGGACGACAACCGCCTAATACCCCGCCGTAAACCGCTTGCGCACGTGCTTGGGTTTCTCGATCTCGTCGACGATGGCGATGGCGAAATCCTCGCGGCTGATGCGGCTCTCGCCTTTGGCATTCTGGATCAGGCGGTCGAGGCCCAGACGGAACTTGCCGGTGCGCTGGCCGGCCGGAATCGAGGCGGGCGGCGAGATCGCCGTCCAGTCGAGGTCGTCGATCTTGCGGATCTCGTCGTAGGCTTTTAGCGCCGGCAGCGACGTCGGCGGCTGCACACCCTTCTGGGCCATGAAGTCGAAATGGGTGCGCCCGTCGGCGCGCAGCAGGCTGCCGGCGCCGACCACGAACAGCGCGCGTTTGACACCCGATTTGCGGACCGTGTCGATCACGCGACGAATGTCGTTCTCGTTCCATTTCACCGAGACGACGACGATGTCGTGGCCCTTCAGGATCTTCACCAGGGCGGGCGCATCCGTCGTGCTGCCGGCGCGGATGGTCATGCCCTCGCGCGCCGACAGCTTGCGCGGATCGCGCGTGATGGCGGTCACGTTGTGCTTGCGCGACAGCGCCTCGTCGAGAATGCGGCTGCCGATGTTGCCGGTGGCGCCGATCAGGGCGATGTTGGTCACTTGCTGGTTCCTTTCATGAGATCGCGCAGTGCGGCGACCGTGGCGGCCGGCGCCTCCTGCGGCACGTTATGGCCGATCCCAGGCAGCAAACGCCGCTCGTAGGGTCCGCTGAAGAACTTGGCCTGGGCATCCTTCTCGGAGACCGGGCTGACGCCGTCATGGCCGCCATGCAGGTTGATGGTCGGCACCGTGATTCTGGGCTGGAGCGCGAGCCGGGCCTCGACGGCGGCGAGACCAGGATCGCCGGGCGCGTAGCGGTAGCGGTGACGATAGGACTGGATCACGACATCGACGAAGTCGGCGTTGTCGAACGAGACGGCGCTTTTGTCGAAGATCGCCTCGTCGAACCGCCATTCCGGCGACCATAGCTTCCACAACAACCGGCAGATGTCGCGACGGTTCTTGGTCAGCCCGGCGCGCCCGCGCTCGGTGTGGAAATAATACTGGTACCACAAGCGATGTTCCTGTGCGGCGGACGCGGGCTCCCCCGACGCGGCGATGTTTTGGATGTTGTAGCCGGTGCAACTCGCCAGGCAGCGCACCCGCTCGGCCCACAGTGCCGCCACGACGCAGGCGGCGCGGCCGCCCCAGTCGTAGCCGGCCAGGGCGGCGCGCGCGATGCCGAGCGCGTCCATGAATTGCAGCAGGTCGTGGCCAAGGGCGGCCTGCTCGCCCGAGCGCGGCGTCGCGGCCGACAGGAAGCGGGTCGGGCCGTAGCCGCGCAGGTAAGGCACCAACACGCGGCAGCCGTCGGCCGCCAGCGGCGCGGCGACCTCGTCGAAGGCGTGGACGTCGTAGGGAAAGCCATGCAGCAGGATTACCGGGGCGCCGTCTGAGGGCCCGTGCTCCTGGTAGGCGATCTCCAGCACGTCGGTGCGGACGCTTGGCGATTTCATGGTGCGAGTTTAGCGCGGCGCGTTGACAGAGTCGTGGGCCACGCTCAGGCTTGGCGGAACGGAGGAAGCATGGCTCGATACGATCGCGTGGTCCGCGGCGGCATGATCGTCGACGGCAGCCGGTTGCCCCGTTTTCGCGGCGATATCGGCATCAAGGACGGCCGGATCGCCGAGATAGGCCATATCGCCGGCAGCGAGGCCGACGAGACGATCGATGCCGGCGGCCTGATCGTGGCGCCGGGCTTCGTCGATCTGCATACGCACTACGACGCGCAGCTGTTCTGGGATCCCTACTGCTCGCTGTCGAGCTGGCACGGCATCACCTCGGTGGTGATCGGCAATTGCGGCTTCGGTTTCGCGCCGGTGCGCCCGGCGGAGCGCGAGCGCGCCATGATGTCGATGACCCGGGTTGAGGCGATCCCGATGGCCTCGATGCAGGCCGGCATGCCGTGGAGCTGGGTGACCTTCCCCGAGTTCCTCGACAGCGTCGAGGCGGCGCCCAAGGCGGTCAACATCCTGCCCTACATGCCGATCTCGCCGCTCTTGATCTGGGTCATGGGTTTCGAGGCGGCCAAGGCGGGCAAGCTGCCGACTGCCGAGCAGCACGCCGAGCTGAGGCGCTTGCTGCACGAAGCCATGGATGCCGGCGCCTGCGGCTGGTCGGCCCAGCGCATGTTGCCGACCGGGCCGGCGGCGGTGCAGCGCGACTACGACGGGTCGGCGATGCCGACCGACGTCATGCACGACGAGACCTGCCGCGAGTTGGCGCGGGTATTGGCCGAGCGCAACGACGGCTTCGTGCAGATGCTGCTGGTCTCGGGCGACAACGCTCGCGACCGCGCGTTTTATGAAGAGGTCGCCACGATCAGCGGCCGGCCGGTGATCATGAACGTGATCCAGGCTTTCGATCACCGGCCCGAGATTCATCGCCGCGCGCTCGCCTGGCTGAAGAGCTGTCGCGAGCGGGGCATCCGGGTGGTCGGCCAGGGGCTGACGACCGACGCGGGCTTCACCTTCACTTTCGAGGACTGGAACCTGTTCGACGATTCCCAGCCCTGGTGCGAGGCCACCACGGGAACGCGCGAGGAGCGCCTGGCCAAGCTCGCCGATCCGGCGCGCCGACCGGGCTTGCGTGAAAAGCTGCCAATCACCGCAGTCGGCCCGCTGCCGCAGATCGCCATTGTCGGACCCCGGCTCGAGAAGAACAAGAAGTGGCTCGACTACACGCTGGCCCACGCCGCCGAGAAGATGGGCAAGCACCCGGTCGACGTCATGCTCGATATGGCCGTCGAGGAGGACCTGAAGACCGAGTTCTTCGCCGCCCCGCCCAACGGCAGGATCGAATACCTGAAGGAGCTGGTCGACGACCCCTATGTGCTGTTCGGCGTGTCCGATGGCGGCGCCCACACCAAGTTCCTGACGGCCGGCCGCTATCCGACGGAGACCTTGTGCAAGGTGGTACGCGAACATCAGATGCTGAGCCTGGAAGACGTGCATTGGCGCCTGTCGGCGCTGCCGGCCGAGGTCGCGGGCTTTCGCGGCCGCGGCGTGCTGAAGAAGGGCGCGCCGGCCGACATCGTGGTCTATGATTTAGACGGCCTCAGCGTGCTGCCCGACGAGATCGCCCATGATCTGCCGGGCGGCGAGTGGCGGCGCGTCCAGCGCGCTGAGGGTTATAAATACGTGGTGGTGAACGGCGAGGTCACCATCCGCAACGACCGGCCGACCAACACCCATTCGGGCCGCCTGTTGCGGCACGGCGGCGAACGTGCCGCCTAAGGTCAGCGACTTCCTGACGGCCGAGCAGGTCGAGGAACTGCGCGGCAAATCCGATGTCGCGGGCGCGCTCCTGGTGCTGCATGCCTGGGCTCTGATCGCAGCCGGCATGGCGCTGTTCGCCTGGTGGCCCAACCCCTTCACCTTTCTTCTCGGGGTGATGGTGATCGGCGGCCGCCAGCTCGGCCTTGCCATCCTGATGCACGACGCCGCGCACGGGCTGCTGTTCGCCAACCGACGCCTGAACGACGGGCTCGGCACGTGGCTCTGTGCCTGGCCGGTCTTCACCAGCCTCGCGCTCTATCGGCCCTATCACCTGCAGCATCACCGCTTCACGCAGCAGGCCGAGGATCCCGACCTCGGCCTGTCGGCGCCGTTTCCGATCAGCCGCGCCAGTCTTCGGCGCAAGATCGTGCGCGATCTCACGGGGCAGACCGCCTTCCAGCGCCGCGGCGAGCAGATCCGCCGGGCGCTCGGACCGGCCGACGCCTCATTGGCTGCGCGGCTCGCCAGCCTCTGGCGCAAGGAGAAGGGCTCGCTGTCGGTGAACGTGTTGCTGTTTGCCGTCCTCGCGGCGGCGGGCTACTGGTGGCTCTATCCAGTGATGTGGCTGCTGCCGTTGGCGGCCTGGTACCAGCTCATCAGCCGCATCAGGAACATCGCCGAGCATGCCGTCGTGCCCGACAACGACGACCCGTTGCGCAACACCCGCACGACCCAAGCCAATCCCCTGGAGCGACTGCTGCTCGCGCCCTACTGGGTGAATTATCACCTCGAGCACCATCTGTTCATGTTCGTGCCGTGCTGGCGCCTGCCGGCCGTCCACCATGCCTTGCTCGCGGCCGGGCGAAAGCACGAAATGGAGCTGCAGCCGGGCTATCTCGCCGTGCTGCGGTTGGCGACCTCGCGGGTCGCGGATTCGACAGGCCGCCCGGGATCGCGCGGCACGGCACAGCACATCTGACAAAAAAGCGGCCCGTACGGGCCGCCTTCTGTCGCGTCGAGGCCGATATCAGGGCGCCGGGCAGGGATGGACATTCATCTCGGGACCGAGATCGTACATCGGCGGCGCCTGGGCGAGCGTGGTGACCTGCGCCGACAGCACCCAGTCGAACGCCCGCTTGGTGCGCGAGCAGAATTCCCTGTCGACCGGTGCGCGCTGAGCCGAGCGGTTGGCGAATTCGGTCACCACGACATCGACATTGAGGCGCTTGCGGCCGGCAAGTTGCTGCAGGCTGCGTGTGTTGCTGGCGAGTTCGGCCTGGAACTTGGCGATGAAGGCGGTGTATTCGCGCTCATAGGCGCGGCTGCCGTTCTTATTCTGGCACTGCAGGGTGCCGACCGAGAGTTCCTGCTGCAACATGCGGGCGCGATAGATCGCGAGATCGGCGGCGTTGTAGCAGATGGCGCGGATGTTGGTCGGCGGCGTCGATGCCGGGACGGCTTGCTGATAGTCGCCTGCCGGCGGCCGGTTGGCCGGCGCCGTGGTGCTGGCTTGCTCGAACGGACAGCCACCCAGCGCCAAACCGCCCGCCATCACCATCGCCGCCTGCAGAAGTTTCTTGATCATCCGTCACTCCCCCAACGCATTGGCCGGAAACCGCAAGCGGGTACAACATATGGAGACGCCTTTCAAATGTAATTACCACGGGTTCCGCAGGGCATCGGCCGAAAGGCGCCTATTTCAATGCACGGCCCGCGCAAGGGCCTGGTCGAAGATTTCCAGCCCGAGGTCGATCTCCGCGGCCTCGATGGTGATGGGCGGGGCGATGCGGAAGATGCCCAAGCCGCCGCGCACGACGCTGGTCATCATGCCGAGCGCCAGGCATTCACGGGCCACGCGCTGGGCGAGGTCGGTATCGGGCGCCTTGGTCCGGCGGTCCTTCACCAGGTCGAGGCCGAGCAGCAGGCCGCGGCCGCGCACGTCGCCGACACAGTCGTAGCGCTGTTTTAGCGCAAGCAGGCCGGCCTTGAGCCGTTCGCCCAGCCGAGCGGCGCGTTCGGCGAGGCCGTCGCGCAGGATGACCTCGATGACCTTTAGCCCGACCGCCGCCGGCAACGGGTCGGAGGCATGCGTGGTGTAGAAGAGGAACCCGCGCTCGGCCGCGACGTCCTCGATCGCCGCCGTCGTCAGCATGGCGGCCAGCGGCAGGCCGGCGCCCAGCGTCTTGGAGAGCGTGAGATACTGCGGCACGACGCCGTCGCGCTCGCAGGCGAACAGCTGGCCGGTGCGGCCGAGTCCGGTCTGCGCCTCGTCGAAGATGAGCTGCATGTCGCGCTCGCGGCATTTCTCCGCCAGCGCCGCCATGTAGCCTTCGGGCGGCTCGAGCACGCCGCCCGAGCTCAGGATCGGCTCGACGATGCAGGCGGCGAGCGCGCCGCTCGACTGGCGGTCCACCAGCTCGAAGCCCAACTCGAGTTCGGACTTCCAGTCGTAGATCCCGCTTTCGTCGATAAAGCGTGAGCGGTAGCTGTCGGGTGCCGGCAGCACCAGCGAGCCGGGCTGCGGTGGGCCGTAGCCCTTGCGGCTGGAGGAGTAGGTGGCCGAGGCGGCGCCGCCGGTGACGCCGTGCCAGGAGCGGCTCATCGCCACGATCTCGTGGCGGCCGGTCACCAGCTTGGCCATCCGAAGGGCGGCCTCGTTGGACTCACCGCCGGTCGAGACCAGCAGCACGCGATCGAGCTGGCCCGGCGAGATCTTCGCGATCAGCGCCGCAAGATCGACGACCGGACGCGACAGGATGGTGGAATAGAGATGGTCGAGCTCGCCGATCCACTTGCGGGCGACCTCGACGATCTCCGGATGGCTGTGGCCCAGGATGGCGCTCATCTGGCCGGAGGTGAAATCGAGGATCCGCCGGCCGTCGGCATCGGTGAAGAAATTGCCGGCCGCGCTTTCGGCGATTAGCGGCGAGAAGGCGCCGCCGTAGCGCACCAGATGCGCCCGCGCCTTGGCCCAGAATTCAGGATCGCTGTTGCCGCTCATGCCGCCACCCTCATGCCGCCTGCTCGCCGGATTCCCAGGCCGCGCGCACCAGCGGTAGCCGATCGTTGCCGAAGAACATCGAGTTGCCGACGAACAGGGTCGGGCTGCCGAAGCCGCCGCGGGCGATCAGCTCGTCGGTGCTGGCGCGCAGTCTCGCCTTGGAGGAGTCGCTCTCGATGGCGGCGAAGAAACGCTGGCGCTCGAGACCGGCCTTGGCGGCGATGTCGGCCAATACCTCCTCGCGCGCGATGTCGCGGTCGTCGCCCCAGTAGGCTTCGAAGGCGGCCGCGGCGTAGGGCACCAGCTTGCCCGCGTCGAGGGCGACGAAGGCGCCGCGCATGCATTTGACGCTGTTCACGGGAAAGACCTTGGGCGGAAAGACGATGCGCAGTCCATAGAGGCGCGCCCAATCGGCGAGGTCCTTCAGCATGTAGGCCTGCTTGCGTGGATTGGGCTTGGCGCGGCTGTCGTAGACGGTCTGGTTGACGGCATTGAACACGCCGCCGACCAGGATGGGCTTCCAGGCAATTTCCGCGCCGAGCTCGGCCGCCAGCGGCTGGACGGCGTGAAAGGCGAGATATGTCCAGGGGCTGGAGCAGTCGAAGTAGAAGTCGAGCTGGCGCGCCATTTCGTCTCTCCGCCGTTGCTTCGCCTTGTCGTTGCCACAACCGACGCGTATCTTGCAAATCCATGACGGTACTGGCTGAAAAGCCCAAAAAGATTACCCCCAAAAGGATAGCGGTCGTCGTGCACCAGGAGCATTCGCAGCCCGGTCGGGTCGGCGCCCTCCTTGAGAAGCGCGGTTACGAGCTCCACCGCCTCTGCCCCAACCTCGGCTGCGACCTGCCCGACGACATGTCCGACTATGCCGGCGTGGTGATTTTTGGCGGTCCGATGTCGGCCAACGATTGCGGCACGCTGGCCGGCATCAAGTGCGAGCTCGACTGGATTCCCAAGGTGGTCGAGGCGGGCGTGCCGTTCCTCGGCCTTTGCCTCGGCGCCCAGCTGCTGGCCCGCGCCGCCGGCGGCCGGGTAAGCCCTCATCCCGAGGGCAAGGTCGAGGTTGGCTACGTCGACATCGAGCCGACCGAAGCCGGCCGCGAATGGATCAAATCGCCGATGAAGGTCTACCAGTGGCACCGCGAGGGCATCCGGATCCCGGCGTGCTGCGAGCTTCTGGCGACCAACGAGACCTACCCGGTCCAGGCCTTTCGCCACGGCAACAACGCCTTCGGCTTCCAGTTTCATCCCGAGGTCACCCTGGAGATGAAACAGATCTGGACCATGAAAGCCGCCGAGCGTCTGAAACTACCCGGCGCCCAGCAGCGTGGCGTGCATCTGTCCATGCATCCTCTCTACGATCCGCCGCTCGACCGCTGGATCAACGGCTTCCTCGACCGCTGGCTGGCGGCCGACACGCGGGTCGCTTCCGTGCCAGCGCAGCCTGACGAGCCAAAATCTCCCGAATTCGCCGCCGCCGCCAGCTAGCGGCGCGATGGCTTGGCGCACTGCCATGGGCTAGGCTCTACGCGAAGCCGGGGGAGGCGTAACAATGTCGGGTGCTCTGATCTTCGTCGCGGCGCTGGTGGTCGTGGCGCTGGTGCTGGTGTTCGCGGGCGTGAAGACGGTGGCGCAGGGCACCAACTGGACGATCGAGCGGTTCGGCCGTTATACGCGCACCCTGCCGCCGGGCCTGCATCTCATTGTGCCGTTCATGGACACGGTTGGCCGCAAGATGAACATGCAGGAGAACGTCCTCGATATCCCGCCGCAAAAGGTCATAACCAAGGACAACGCTACCGTGCAGGTCGACGCCGTCGCCTTCTACCAGGTGATTGACGCGGCGCGCGCGGCCTACGAGGTGCAGAACCTCCACCTCGCCATCACCAATCTGGCGCTGACCAACATCAGGAGCGTCATGGGCAACATGGCGCTCGACGAGGCACTGTCCAAGCGCAACGAGATCAACAACATCCTGCTGTCGGTGATCGATCAGGCGACCAGCCCGTGGGGTGTCAAGGTGCTGCGCATCGAGGTCAAGGATATCGCCCCGCCCGACGATATCGTGGTGGCGATGGGCCGTCAGATGAAGGCCGAGCGCGAAAAGCGCGCCACCATCCTCGAGGCCGAGGGCGTGCGCGAATCGAGCATCCAGCGCGCCGAGGGCGAGAAGCAATCGGCCATCCTGACCGCCGAGGGCCGCCGCGAGGCCGCCTTCCGCGATGCCGAGGCGCGCGAACGCCTAGCGCAGGCCGAGGCCAAGGCGACCGCCATGGTCGCCGAGGCGATCGCCGGCAACGGCGTGCAGGCGACCAACTATTTCCTCGGCACCAAGTATGTCGAGGCGCTGTCCAAGATGGGATCCAGCACCAATTCCAAGGTCTTCTTCCTGCCCGTCGAGGCGGCGGGCGTCATGGCCTCGATCGCCGGCATCGGCGAACTCGCCAAGGAGGCGCAGGCGCGCGGCGTGGCGGCCGACGCGGCTTCCCGGCCGCGCGGCTCGGTTCCCAGCACAGGCTAAGCGCCATGAGCTTCAAGATCATCTTCTGGTACTGGTGGGCGCTCGCCGCGGTCCTGCTCGTCTTCGAGATGATGCTGCCCGGCGTGGTCTTCCTCTTCCTGGCGATCGGCGCGGCGGCGGCAGGTGTGGTCCTGCTGGCGGCCGCCGACTTGTCGCTCGAACTGCAGCTCGTGATCTTCGCCGTCGTCGCGGTGGCCTCGGCGGTCGGCCTGCGACCGACCCTGCGCCGCCTGCAGAGTCGCGATACTCTGCCCAACACGCTCAACGCCCGGGGCGACAGCCTGGTCGGCAAGACGATCGTGCTCGACGCACCGATCCTGGGCGGGCAAGGCCGCGTCAAGCTGGGTGACGGAAGCTGGACCGTGACCGGCCCCGACATGGCGGCCGGCAGCAGGGTGCGCGTCGCCGCCGTCAACGGCACCGAACTCAGGGTCGAACCGGCGCCTTAAGGCTTGGCGATCCACGCCTTGATCTTGTCGACGGTCTGCTGCTCGATGCCGTTGTAGCCGTGGTGCGCATAGGCTTCGCAGTCATCGCCGGTCGACGTGCCACCGCTCATCTCGATCAGCTCGGTGCCGTATTTTCGATGGGACGCGATGCCCGCGGAGGGGCGGGTCACGCGGCAGGCGTCCATGGTGTGCAGGACGATGAGGTGGCGGCTCTTCAGCCCGCGCGGATCGAAGCCCGCGATGCCGTTCATCGACGAGGTATGGACGAAGCCCGCGGCGATGCCGTCGAGCGGCTTGGCGAGCGCCATGGTGGTCTCGCTGCTGCGGCTGGTGCCGATCAGGTAGATCGGGATCTTGCCGTAGCGCGCCTCGAGGTCGCGCATGATCGTGAGCATGCGTTCGGGCGTCGAGCTGGCATCCGTCGAGACGGCGACGAACCGGCCGTCGGCGAACAGCTCGCGCGAGCGGATCAGGAAATTGCCGCCGCCCGCGAATACCAGCTTGCCGCCCTCCATGCGGGGATTCACACGGCCTTGCCCACCCGGCATCAGGATCACGGCATAGGCCGGCGTGCCCGGCTTGCTGGTCAGGATGTAGGCAACGGGCTCGCCGCTGGCGGACCGCGTCGACGTCACCAGTTCGTCGCGCGCCAGCGCCGGCCCCGCCTGGCACGCGAGCAGCAGCAGCAGGGCGCCAAGGAGGCCGTGTCGTCTCATTCGCCCAAAAGCTTCTTGTCGATCATGCAGTGGATGCCCTTGTTGCCGTCCACGGTCTGGGTCACATGCAGATCGGCCTGCAGGCTGCACAGCATGTAGGCGTCGGCGGCGGCCAGGCCGGTCTTGGCGCTGATCAGCCGGATCATGTCGCGCAACGCCTCCTTGGCGGCGTCGTCGAGGTCGGGGTCGAAGCCGTGGGTGATCCAGTGCGTCGCCGTCTCGGCGCGCGGATTGACGAGCTTCATGTCCTTGCGCACGGTGAAGCGGAAGGTGCCGGAGAGCGACGTCTCGAGCGCCGTCAGGTTGACCTCGCCGTCGCCCTGCACGCCGTGGCCGTCGCCGGTCGAGAACAGGCCGCCCTCGGCGAACACCGGCAGATAGACCGTCGTGCCGACGTTGAAGTGCTTGTTGTCGATGTTGCCGCCGAAGGCGCGCGGCTCGATCGAGCTGCACTGGCCCCATTCCGGCGGCGGCGCCACGCCCATGATGCCGAAGAACGGCTTTAGCGTGATCTCGGCGCCCCACGGCAGGGTGCAGACGCCGCGGTTGGAATCGATCGGGATGTGGGTCAGGCGATAGAACGGGAAGTCCTCGGGCAAGGTGCCCATCAGCGGCCGCTGCACGTTCCAGCCCCAGTTGGTGCGGAACTT
>Ga0070698_100007320_pt1 | contig 11946 bp, 8 predicted proteins | sample KBSK1502metaG_FD_65477 | JGI IMG/M metagenome (GOLD analysis project Ga0070698, IMG submission 65477) | Corn, switchgrass and miscanthus rhizosphere microbial communities from Kellogg Biological Station, Michigan, USA - KBS K1-50-2 metaG | ecosystem: Host-associated > Plants > Roots >...
CGCGGGCGGCGGCGGCGAGCATCTCGCGCTCGAGCACCTCCATCAAGGCGCCCCGGTCCAAGTCCATCACCGCGGCGGGGAGCAACTCGGCCAGTTCCGGCCCGGAGGAAGCGTCCGCCACCGAGGTCGCGCGCATGATCTCGTCCACCGACTTCATGATCGTGACCGGCGTGATGCCGTGTTCCTGGTTGTAGGCCAACTGGGTCGCCCGGCGCCGGTTCATCTCCTCGAGCGCGCGCTGCATGGACCCCGTCATCTGGTCGGCGTAGAAGATGACCTCGCCGCGAATGTGCCGCGCGGCGCGCCCCGCCGTCTGGATGAGCGACGTCTCCGATCGCAGGAAACCCTCCTTGTCGGCGTCCAGGATCGCGACGAGGGACACCTCGGGAAGGTCGAGGCCTTCGCGCAGCAGGTTGATCCCGACCAGCACGTCCACCTTCTGGAGCCGTAGCGAGCGGAGGATGTCCATTCGCTCGATCGTGTCGATGTCGGAGTGGATGTACCGCACCTTCACGCCGGCCGCGAAGAGGTACTCGGTCAAGTCCTCGGCCATGCGCTTGGTCAGCGTCGTCACCAGCGCGCGCTCGCCGACCTCGACCCGGCGGCGGATCTCCTCCAGAAGGTCGTCGATCTGCCCCTTCGTGGGTCGCACGGTGGCGTGGGGGTCGATGAGCCCAGTCGGCCGGATGATCTGCTCCACCACGACGCCCCCCGACTTCTTCAGTTCGAGCGCGCTGGGCGTCGCGGAGACGAAGATCGCCTGTCCGTACATCTTCTCGAATTCGTCGAATCGAAGCGGGCGGTTGTCGAGGGCGGACGGAAGCCGGAATCCGTAATCGACCAGCGTCTGCTTTCGGGAGCGGTCGCCCTCGTACATGCCGCCGACTTGCGGAAGCGTGACGTGCGACTCGTCGACGATCAGGAGGTAATCCTCCGGGAAGTAGTCGATGAGGCACCCCGGCCGTTCCCCTTGGGCCCGTCCCGAGAGAGGACGGGAATAGTTCTCGATCCCCGGGCAGTAGCCGACTTCCCGAAGCATCTCGAGGTCGTATTCGGTGCGCATCTTGAGTCGCTGCGCTTCGAGCAGCTTCCCCTCCCGCTGGAACAAGGCGAGCCGCTCCGCCAGCTCCTCCTTGATCGCGCGAACCCCCTCCTCCAACCGCGTAGGATGGGTCATGAAGTGCCTCGCGGGGTAGATAGCCGCGGTGGAGATCTGCTGCTGGGTCTTACCCGTCAGCGGATCGACCACCGAGATCCGCTCCACCTTCTCGCCGTCCAGTTCGATCCGAATCGCGGTCTCCTCGTACGCCGGATGCACCTCCACGACGTCGCCGCGCGCGCGGAACGTCCCGCGCTTCAATTCCAGGTCGCCGCGGATGTACTGGCTGTGCACCAACTGGCGGAGCATCTCCTCCCGCGACGTCTGGTCCCCGACCTGGATCAGGAGCATTTCTCGGCGAAAGTCCTCGGGCGACCCGAGGCCGTAGATGCAGGAGACGCTGGCCACGATCACGACGTCCCGGCGCTCCAGGAGCGCGCTCGTGGCCTGCAGCCGAAGGCGGTCGATGTCGTCGTTGATCGACGCGTCCTTCTCGATGTAGGTGTTCGTTTGGGGAACGTACGCCTCGGGCTGGAAGTAGTCGTAATAGGAGACGAAGTAGCCGACGGCGTTGGTCGGGAAGAAGGATTTGAACTCCCCGTAGAGCTGGGCCGCCAGCGTCTTGTTGTGTGAGATGACCAGCGTCGGACGGTTCACCGCGGCGATCACGTTCGCCATGGTGAAGGTCTTCCCCGATCCGGTCACGCCGAGAAGCGTCTGGTGGCGATCGCCGCGGCGGAGCCCCTCGGTCAGTTCGGCGATCGCGCGGGGCTGGTCCCCGGTGGGCGCGTACGGCGCTTCGAGCGTGAACGGAGCCGGCGGCGTGTCGCGAACCAGGAGCGCCCTGGGGCGCGCGGGCTCGGGACGGGTCGCCCCCTCGCTCACGCCGCCTTCGTTCACGACCGGATCCGGACCGTGTACGAGATGGTGAGCGGGGTCTCCGGCTTGGCGCTCACCGCGAACTCGAACGTCGTGGCGTCCTTCTTCTTCGCCGGAATGCTGGATTTCACGATCTCCCAGTCCCCGTACGCGTGCTCGACCACGGTCACGTCGACGGTTTGGCTTTTGTGGTTCTTGAGCGTGATCTCATAGGACAGCTCCTGCACGCGCGAACTGACCTGGCGCGTCTCGGTCTGCTTCCGCTCGGGCACGATGTCGAAGGCGGCGCCCACCGCGACCCGAACCGTCTCGTTCTTCGGCGTGTGCTTGACGCGATCTTCACCCGCCAGTTCCAGCGATCCGTCCGTGTCGCGTTGGAAGACGCGTACCACGCCCTCGGGAAGCGGCAATCCCAGCCCGGCCGCGGTGGCGTTCTCGAATTCCACGGTGACCATGACCTTCTCGGCGTTCTTCTCCGCGTCGTACGCGAATTTCTTCACCGATTTGATGCCTTCGGCATGGAGAAGTCCCAGTTGCTTCACTTCGTTGTTGGAAAGCGTGGCGCGGAGCGGCACCTCGTACAGGTGGTACTCGAAGAAGCCGCGCTCGGCCATGTCCGCTCCCGCCGCCTTCATGGCGATTCCCCGCTCCATGTAGTCGTAGGGTCTCGGGGGGGTCGGCGCCCGATGCACCGTACCCGCGACGAGCTTGATCTTCGCGTCGTCGAACGTGGCGCCCGAGCGGTTCTCGACCGACGCCCAGCCCTGAAGATCGAGGCTCGTGGCCGCCTCGCTCGCCAGCACGGCGACGTACTCGGCGTGCCACGCCATGCCGCTGGTCATGTACGAGACCTCGGCCGGCGTCGCGCCGCCCTGGGCGGCGCGCAGGCGCCAGACCAGCGTGGGGCGCGTGATCAGGCCCTTCGGCAGGGACGCCAGCGATACCTGCCGCACCTCCGCGCGACTGACGAGCGCCAGACCGCCCTTCGTGTCCCGAAGCACGAGCGACGCGCCGTCGTAGGAGAGGAGCGTCCCTTCCCGCACCTGGTCGTCCTTCGTGGACACCTGAACGCTCTGGTCCACGTAGCGCTCCAGCAATTTCTCGCTGCTGACCAGGTCGAATCGGTAGTCCTGCCACAGCACCTCGAGCGACGCGCCTCCGAGGGGCCGAAGGTGCACGGAGGTCGGATCGATGAGCGACGCCACGTCCGTGAAGGAGACATCCGAGACGCCCTTCGCGACCGAGAACGTGCGGCGGTCCTTCACGACGCCCAGATTCTCGTTGTAGACCGTGACGGCCACGTCGCGCTTCGCGTCGGCCCCTTGGTCGCGCTTCGCGTCGGCCGCGCTCGCCGATCCGGCGCCTGCCAGAAGAACGAACGCCGTCGCCGCCCCGACGACCGTACGCACCGCCCGAACCACCGTGCTCTCTCGTTTCGTCGTCCGCATCACCGCAACACCTCCAGATTCCGTTCCAGTTTTTCCTTGGTCTCGCCGAGCGCTTCGAACTTGCCGCGCTCCCGGTCGACGACCTCCTGTTTCGCTTTGCCCAGAAAATCCTCGTTCGAGAGCTTGCGCCGCGAGACGTCGAACTCCCGCACGACGCGCTCGTACTCCTTTTGAAGCCGCTGCCGCTCCAGGTCGACGTCGATCAGTCCGGTGAGCGGCAGGAAGATCTCGTGGCTTCGCACGACCGCGGAGGCCGCCACTTTGGGCTTCGCCACGTCCGGCCCCACCTCGAGCGAGTCGCCCTTGCCTAACATCAAGATCAGATCGCGCTGTCCACGGAGCGTCTCCGCGTCGGGACCTGCCGCGCGAATCAGGATGGCCGCCTTCCGTGCCGGGGAAATGTTCATTTCCGAGCGGAGGTTCCTGATCGAGCCCACCACTTCCTTCAGAAGGGCGATTCGCGCCTCCGCTTCCGGCTGCGAGGCCCCGCGGGCCGGCACCGGCCACTCCGCCACGGCCACGTCCCCCGTGGTACCCGGGAGCGCGTGCCATAATTCCTCGGTCAGGAACGGCATGAACGGATGCAGCAGCCGGAAGACGGTGCTGAAGACCGTGTACGTCACGTACCGGACCGCCGGCGCGTCCACCGAATCGGGACCCGCGTAGAGCCTCGGCTTCGCCATCTCGAGGTACCAGTCGCAGAACTCCCGCCACGTGAAATCGTAGATGTCCTTGGCCGCGTCCCCGATTCGATAGGACTTGAGATTCCGCGTCACGGAGCGAACCGTCGCCGCGAGCGCGCTCAGGAGCCAGAGGTCCTCGTCGGTCAGGTGCGGCCGCTCGCGTCCCTCCTCGGGCTCGTATCCCTGGAGGTGCGGCTGCACCAGGCGGAACGCGTTCCACAGTTTGTTCGCGAAGTGGCGTCCCAGGTCCACCTTCTCGTCGGAGAAGGCGTGGATGTCGCCTCCCTGCGGCGAGAGGAGCACCAGCGAATAGCGAAGCGAGTCGGCGCCGTTTCGGTCCATCAGTTCGATCGGATCGGACGAGTTGCCGAGCGATTTCGAGAGCTTCCGGCCCTGCGCGTCCCGCACGATGCCGTGCAGGTAGACCTGCTGGAACGGGCAACGCCCCATGAACTCGTACCCGGCCATGACCATGCGCGCGACCCAGAAGAAGATGATGTCGGGCCCGGTCACGAGCACGCTCGACGGATAGAAGCGCTTCAGGTCGTCGGTCTGCTCGGGCCATCCGAGCGTCGAGAACGGCCAGAGCCAGGACGAAAACCAGGTGTCGAGCACGTCTTCGTCCTGCTTCAGGTCGGCGCTGCCGCACTTCGGGCATGCCGTGGGCGTTTCGACCTCGACGATCTGGGTCTCGCACGCGCCGCAGGTCCAGACCGGGATCCGGTGGCCCCACCAGAGTTGCCGCGAGATGCACCAGTCGCGGATCCCCTCCAACCAGCGGAGGTAGACCTTCTCCCACCGCCGCGGGAGGATCGTCAGTTCGCCCTTCTCGATCGCCGCGTACGCGGGCTCGGCCAGGGGCTTCATCTTCACGAACCACTGGAGCGAGAGGTAGGGCTCCACCACCGTGTCGCAGCGGTCGCAGTGGCCGACCGAGAGCCGATGGGGCTCCACGCGCGCGAGAAGCCCGCGGTCCTCCAGCGCCGCCACGATCCGCTTCCGCGCTTCTTCCCGGGTGAGGCCCTGGAAGTCGCCCGCGTTCTCGTTCATGACCGCGCTCTCGTCCATCACCTTGAGCGGCGTCAGCCCGTGACGCTGGCCCACCTCGAAGTCGGTCGGGTCGTGCGCCGGCGTCACCTTCACCGCGCCCGTGCCGAACTTGGGATCGACGCTCTCGTCCAGGATGATCGGAATCTCCCGCCGCACGAAGGGCAGGATGGCGGTCTTGCCGTGGAGCGGCACGTAGCGCTTGTCTTTGGGATGCACGGCCACGGCCACGTCGCCCAGCATCGTCTCGGGGCGAGTCGTGGCCACGATCAGGTGCTTTTGCGTCCCCTTGATCGGGTACATCACGTGGTAGAGCTTGCCGTCGGTCTCGACGTGATTCACTTCCTCGTCGGAGAGCGCGGTGTGGCAGCGCGGGCACCAGTTGATGATCCGGTTCCCGCGATAGACGAGCCCCTTGCGGAATAGCCGGACGAAGACTTCACGCACGGCGCGAGACAAGCCTTCGTCCATGGTGAAGCGCTCGCGCGACCAGTCCACGGAGTCGCCCAGACGCTTCATCTGCTCGGTGATCCGCGCGTGGTACGTGGCTTTCCACTTCCACGTCTCCTCGACGAACGCATCGCGGCCCAGGTCGAACCGCGTCTTCCCCTGCTCGGCGAGGCGCTTCTCGACGACGTTCTGCGTGGCGATGCCCGCGTGGTCCGTGCCGGGGAGCCAAAGCGTCGGCTCGCCCATCATCCGGTGCCACCGGGTCATGAGGTCCTGGATCGTGTGGTCGAACGTGTGCCCGAAGTGGAGGCTTCCCGTCACGTTGGGCGGGGGAATCAAGATCACGAACGGCGGACCGTCGCCGTCACGGGGTCGGAAATAGCCACGCTCGAGCCAGTGCGCGTACCAGCGCTTCTCGACCTCGGTCGGGTCGTAGTTCTTGGGCAGCTCGATCGGGTTCATGGGAGTGCGGGATGTCCCCCGGAATGAGCGCGCCTCCAAGTGCCCCGCGGGAACGGGGCTAAATGACGCGCTGCCAAGCGAATGAAGAAATGTATCACAGGGGCGATCGCGGGGTCAAATGGGCCCGGCTCAAGCTCCCGCCGGGGACAGCCGATACATTCCAGGGCGCATCGAGCGCCCGGAGAACGCAGTACCGGCTGGGGGGATAATGCTCATGGTCCGAATGGGTTGGCTAGTCCTGGTCGCTGCCCTGGCGGGGCTCTTGCCCGGCGAGGCGGGGGCCCAGATGCTGAATGCGCGACGGCTCGGCATGGGCGGGGTGGCCACCAGCGACAACGGCGCCTCCCGATCCGCGAACATCGCCTTCCGGGCCGTGCCGAAGGGTGAGGGCTATGGTTCGATTCCCCTTCCGCTCGGGCTCATCCAATTCGCCGGCGACACGCCCGAATTCGATCCCGACGATCCCGACTTCAACATCTTCGAGATCCTCGATCTGGTCTCGAATCCTCCGCTGACTTTATCCCTCTCGAAGCCCGACGAGGTGTCGGGCGACATCTCGATTTTCGTGGCCCAGGACTCGCTCCTCGTGGACTTGGACGACGTGCGGCGCGTGATTCCCGAGGAAGCGATGAAGAATGGCGGGGTCTATCACCTGTTCGGGGTGGGTGTCGGCATCAAGAACTTCTTCGCGCAGGTGCAGCCGATCGTGCACGTCCGGAACGAATTCGACCTCGACTCGAGACTCCGCGCGGCGCTCCGGGACGCGGAGCCGTTCGTCTCGGACACGCGCTACGGCCTCACGGACGACGGCGTCGCGCAGGCGGCGGTGGCGTTCCAGGCGGGCATCGCGCTCCGAGCGTTCCACCGTCCCGCTCCGGGCGGCGAGGAGGAAGTGGCCGAGGGTGAGAAGAGCGGCGACGGAGACGGCGACCCGCCGGACCCGCGCGCCGAGGATCCCCGGCGAAACCGTTCGACCTCGCTCTACCTCGGCGCCGCGCCCAAGTACCTGTTCGGGTTGGCGTACGGACAGGTGGGGGGCGTCGGCGGCATCACGACCGGCGACACCCTGTTCGGGAGCGGCGATCCGGTCGCCTTCGACATGGTCGCCCGGACGCGGTACGCGGCGGTCGGCGAGGCGGGCGGCATGGGCCACGGCTACGGCTCGGACATCGGCGCGGTCTTCTTCTGGAACAACTTCGAACTCGGCATCGGCGTGAACGACTTCGGGAGCGTGATCGCCTGGGACACCACCGAGAAGCAGCACGTCTATAGCGACTCGCTGAACGAATTCGTGACGACGGTCCAAGCCGTCGACGAGGACTTCACGAGCCGCATCCCGCCGACGACCACGGTCAACGTGGCGAAGCGGATGGGGCCGACGACGGTCGCGGCCGACATCGTCGACAACGAACGCTACACCGGCATCCACATGGGGGCCGAGACGTGGCTGGGGATGTTCGCCCTCCGCGGCGGCGCCTACCGTGACTCGAACGGACGCTGGCAGGTGACCGGCGGGACCGGCGTCCGCTTCGGCGGCGTCGGACTCGACCTGGCCGTCGCCACGCATCGCCGAAACGTCGAAGAATCCGTCGCGACCGAACTCAGCGCGTCGCTCACGCTCTACTAGGAGGCTCCATGCGTCGCTGGTTCGCCGTGCTCTCGATGCTTCCGCTCTTCGTCGCGGGATGCGGAGATCGAAGTCTCATTCTGACCGTGGACGTCCTCTCGTTCCTGGACCCCGCGGACGTGTCGCAAGCCTACGGGCCGATACCCGGCGGCGTCTCCGGCGTGACCGTGGACGTCGCGAGCGAGGAAGTGAGCCTGCTCCAAGGGATCGAAGACGTGACGGAGGTCTCCTCCGCCAAGCTCGAGATCGGAGCGTCGTTCGACAACACGACCGGCACTGCCGACGCCAGTTTCGCGATCTACATCACGTCGGGCGATTCGGCGGATGCCTTCTCGGCTCCGCCCATCACGGTCATCCCGGTGACGCTCACGCCGGGCGCCATCACGATCGTGAGCACCGAGGTCTCGTCGGACGCGCTCGCTCAGGCGCTGGTGCAGGACAAGGCCAAGATCGGGCTTCGGATCACCTTCGACACGACGGCGAGCGGCGTCATACCCGTCCAGGGAACCGAAACGATCACGCTCCTCCGCGCCGTGGTGATCACCAAGAAAGACCTGTAAGGCCGCTTGCCGTTCCGAGAGGCGCCCTCTATTCTCTGGGGGCGCCTTTCGCGCTTCCATGACCACGCCTCCGCCGACATCCGCGGGCGCCACCGTGCGTCGCGACGATCTCCTCGCCCTTCTCCACGAACACACGGAGAGCGCCGGCCTTCGGAAGCATGCGCTCGCGGTCGAGTCTGCGATGCGCGCCTACGCGCGGCGTCTCGGCGGCGACGAGGCGCTCTGGGGCGCCACCGGCCTCATCCACGACTTCGACTACGAAAAGCACCCGTCTCGGGAAGAGCACCCGTTCGTCGGGTGCCGCATCCTGGCGGAGAAGGGATATCCCCCCGAGATGATCGAGGCGATCCTGGGACACGCGACCTACAGCGGCACCCCGCGCGTGACGCCGATGGCGAAGGCGCTCTTCGCGGTGGACGAGTTGTGCGGGCTCATCACCGCCACCGCGTTGGTGCAGCCGAACAAGATCCTGGCGGAGGTGACCGTGGAGTCCGTGCTGAAGAAAATGAAGTCGAAAGGCTTCGCGCGCGGCGTGAACCGCGAGGACATCGAAGTCGGCGCGGGCGAACTCGGCGTGCCCCTCGCCGAGCACGTCGGCGTCGTCCTCACGGCGCTACAGGCGGACGCCGGGGCGCTCGGACTATGAGCCCGCGCTCCCGAGCAAACGGCCACGCGAAGCCGCGCGGCAAGAAGGAAAGCGCACGCGCAAAGGCGGCGCACGGCCCGAAGCACCACGCGGGCCCCGACGTCGCCGCGCTCGAGCGATTCCTGCGCTCGATCGGGGTCGATCCGGATCGTGACCCGGAATATTCGGTCACGGCGGCGCTCCTGGCCGAACTCCTCGCCGAGCGGACATCGGGCCTTCGCGACGGCCCCCCGGTGCTCCGGCCGCTGCCCTTCGTGGGACGTCCCGGCGAGAGCGTGACGATCGAGGGAATCTCCTTCTACGGCCTCTGCCCGCACCACCTCGTGCCCTACATCGGCGAGGCGTCGGTCCGGTTCGCGCCGCTCGACCGGATCTGCGGCGCCGGCGCCCTGGTTCGCGCGGTGCGGGAACTGGCCCTCGTGCCCCGATTGCAAGAAAACCTGACGCAGGAGATCGCCGATCTGGTGGAGCGCGCGCTCGCGCCCCGCGCGATCGAGATCCGCGTCCACGCGCGCCATCTCTGCATGGAACTGAAGGGCGCCGGCGCGAGCGCGCGGCTCTCGACCGAAGCGAAACGCGGCGAGGCGCTCCCCGCCCCCGGAGCGACCCGGCGTTCCGGCCCGCGGCGTCGCTAGACGCGCGTGCCCTCCGTCTCCATCGTTCTCCCGACGCGCGACCGGCCCGAGCGACTCTTGTCGGCGCTCCAGGCCGCGGCGCGCCAGACGCACCCGGAACTGCAGCTAATCCTGGTAAGAGACGGCGGTTCCCCGCTGACCGACGAGGCACGCGCGGCGATCAAGGCGTTGGGGTTTCCGACCACGATCGTCGAACACGACGGGCCGCCGGAGGGAACGGCGCGCGCACGCAATCGCGGCGTCGAGGCGGCGCGCGGCGAGGCCATCGCCTTCCTGGACGACGACGATGACTGGAGCGCCGATCACGTGCGGCGACTCGCCGCCGCGCTCGATCGAGACGACAAGGCGGACGTGGTCTATTCCGACGCCAGGATCGAGCGCGAAGCGGATGGGGCGGTGCGGACGATCGCCCGCGATTTCGAACTCGCTCGGTTCACCCGAGACGGCTACATCCCCCCGAGTTGCATGGTGGCCCGGCGCGCCGCGTTTCACGGCTTCGGCGCCTTCGACGTCGAATTCGCCTATTCCGAGGACTGGGAGTGGCTGGTCCGAGTCGCCAAGAAGGGCGGCGTCATCGTGCGCGTCCCCGGCCTCACCGCCACGATCCGCATCCACGCCGGCGGCGCGAGCGCGCTCGCGCCCGAACGATTGGCGGAACGTCAGCGCTGTCTCGACCTCATGAGCGCGCGGCACAAGCTCGGCCGGATCGAGCCGAAGACCTTCTGGGAAGTAGCGGCCGCCGTATGCCCCGTCCCGAACGCCACGACGTCCTGATCGTCGGAGCCGGCGTCGCCGGCCTCTCCGCCGCGCTCTGGCTCCGCGATTTCGGTCTCGACGCGCTCCTCCTGGAAGAAGCGACGCAGCCCGGCGGACAACTCCACGAGATTCACGCCCCGATCCCGAACTATCTCCTCGGCTTTGGATGGGACGGCCGCCGGTTCGCGGGGCAGGCGCTCAACGACGCGCGCGACGCGACGCTCCGGATCCTGGTGGGCGAGCCGGTCACGCGCGTGCTGGCGCGGGGGCGGTCGGTGGAGCGGAAGGGCGGCGACCGATTCGCGGCACGCGCGATCCTGATCGCTTCCGGCCTCCGCCGCCGTCGGCTCGGCGTCCCCGGCGAGGAGGCGCTCCTTGGCCGCGGCGTCAGCCACTCGGCGAACCGGGACGGCGAGCGATTCGCGGGCAAGCCCGTGCTCGTCGTGGGAGGCGGGACGGCGGCGGTGGAGGACGCCCTCCTCTGCGCCGAGAGCGGGAGCGACGTGACGCTGCTCCATCGATCCACGCGCTTTCGCGCCCGGAGCGACTTTCTCGAGCGGGCGCGTGCGCATTCGAAGATCCGGATCGTGGGGAACGCGGTCGTGACGGAATTGGTGGGCGTAGAGCGCCTCGAGGCGGTGCGCTATCGGGTTCGGGGTGGGCGCGGCGCGGGCATCGGGGGCGCGGACGGCAAGGGCGGCGTCCGCGAAGCCGTCGTGGACGCGATCTTCATCCGAATCGGGTGGGAGCCCCGCACGGAGCGGCTCCGCGGCGTGGTGCGGCTCGACCGCGCGGGCTACGTCAAGGCGGGTCCGGGCGGGGTGACGAGCGCGCCCGGGTTTTTCGCGGCCGGCGACGTCTGCTCGCCGCGGTGGCCGTCGATCGCGAACGCGGCCGGCCAGGGCGCCGCCGCCGCGTGGGAGATCGCCCGCTCGCTGGGGCGATTGCGGGAGTAGGCACGCGGCTCAGTAGATCGCGTACGAGTCCGCCGCTGCGGCCAGAAGGGCTATGATGAATATGGGAATACCGGGGACGGCACCAACCTTGCCCCCGAATTGTAGTAGCGTCTCCTGACGGCGCTCGATTTCGTACCCGTACACATCGTACTCGAGTTGTGACCACTTCCAGGACTCCACACGTGCGGCAAGGTGAAAACGATCCTGAAAGTTGATCGCCGCCTCTCCGTAGAATGCGTTTGGCTGGAAGTCCCCTCGCTCGTCATCGCCCGCGAATATCCACCCGGTGGCCCCATCAACGCTCAGCGTGCTTCCTAGCCAGCGCCGCGCTCGGACCGCAAGACCGAGTCCGGTCCGGTCGTCCTCTACTTCGAGGTGGATCGAACCCCCCACGGAGATTGCCCGAGACACGTTTCGCATGACCCCGAAATCGACCCCAGTCATCCACCGAGGATGCCCATAGGTTGACGGCGGGTCATTCACGCGGCTATAGACGCCCACTTCGAAAATCGGGAAGTTGAGGCGGTCGCGATGTGCGGGACGGGGATACTCGGGGTCGGGTCGATACGTCAGCGGATCCACGCCAATTCCCCGCCGCCGTCCTATGACGTCGTGCGTCACGTCACGGCCGAGAGCATCGGAGATCGATCGCACGCGGTTCCCCGGCAGATAGCCCTTCACGGAATCCGTCCGCACGT
>Ga0070698_100007321_pt1 | contig 11945 bp, 8 predicted proteins | sample KBSK1502metaG_FD_65477 | JGI IMG/M metagenome (GOLD analysis project Ga0070698, IMG submission 65477) | Corn, switchgrass and miscanthus rhizosphere microbial communities from Kellogg Biological Station, Michigan, USA - KBS K1-50-2 metaG | ecosystem: Host-associated > Plants > Roots >...
CTGCCCGAGCAGGCAGCGGAGAACCTGCGCGCGGGGATCTAGACGTTACTGACCGTTGGAGGCTGCGGCCTTGGTAGCCCGGAAGGTGCGAGCGGCCTCGATCGCCGCGCCGAGGTTGAGACCCTTGTCCTTGGCCTGCTTGATCAGCATCACAGTCTCGAGCGCGTCCATGTCATAGATCCGCTGCTTCTTGCCCTTGGTCGGGATCTGGGCCTTGTTCGTCCAGTAGTCGAGCTGCATCTTCGAGATGCCTGCGATCTGGCACACCTGGCCGAGATAGAGCTCGATCTTGTCGAGGTGGGCCGAGATGTCGATTGGCTCCAGGAAATCCGCTGCCTTGTCGTACATGACGCCTCCGAGAACGAACGATTCGACCCGCCTTGAAAGTTATATACCCCTGAACCGTTCTTGAGAAGGTTTCTGAGCGAACCTGTTGCTAATTCTCGGTTTCTTGCTCTTCAGGAACGGCCGATTCCTCGGCCGCACCGTTCTCGGCCGATTCCGCGGCCAGAGCGAAGCTGGAGACCTGCTCGTCGCCGCGCAGGCGCATGACGATCACGCCCTGCGTGGAGCGGCCGAGACGCTTGATCTCGGCGACCGGCATCCGGATCATCGTGCCGCCGGTCGAGATGAGCATCAGCTGCGCGCCCTCGTGCACGGCTCCCGCCCCGGCGAGCTGGCCGCGTGCCTCGGTCAGCTGGACGGTCTTGACCCCGAGCCCGCCGCGGCCCTTGACCGGATAGTCGGCCACGCGGGTCCGCTTGCCGTAGCCCTGGTCGGTCACGACCAGGATGTCGTGGTCCTCCTGCGCGATCGACGCCGAGATCACCTCGTCGCCCTTGCGCAGGCCCATCCCCTTCACTCCGGAGGTCGCGCGCCCCATCGGCCGCGCCTCCGTCTCGTGGAAGCGGATCGCCTGGCCCTTGCGCGAGACAAGCATGATGTCGTCGGTCCCGCTCGAGCAGAGCACGTCGACGAGCGAGTCGTCGTCGCGGAGCTTGATCGCGATGATCCCGTCCGCCTTGAGCGGCGTGTTGTACTCGTCGAACTTCGTCTTCTTGACGATCCCGTTCTTCGTCGCGAGAACGAGGTACTCCGCCTCCTTGAAGTCGCGCGTCGCGATCACCGCACGCACCTGCTCGCCCTGCGCGAACGGCAGGAGGTTGACGATGGCGCGGCCCTTCGACTGGCGCGTCCCGAGCGGCAGCTCGTGCACCTTCAGCCGGTAGACCTTCCCGACCGAGGTGAAGAAGAGCAGGTAGTCGTGGGTCGAGGCGACGAAGAGGTGCTCGATGTAGTCGTCCTCCTTGAGGTCCATCCCCATGACGCCGATCCCGCCGCGGCGCTGCTCGCGGTAGGCGCTCACCGGTAGCCGCTTCACGTAGCCCGAGCGCGTGATCGCGATGACCATGTCCTCCTCGGCGATCAGGTCCTCGAGCTCGAGCTCGTCCTCGCCCGCAACGATCTCGGTGCGCCGGGTGTCATCGCGCGCGTAGGCGGTGACGAGCTCGGCGAGCTCCTCTTTGATCACGCCGTCGACACGCGCCGGGTCGCCCAGGATCGCCCGCAGCTCCTCGATCCGCTCCTTCAGGTCCTTGTACTCGTCCTCGATCTCCTTGCGTGCGAGCCCGGTGAGGCGGGCGAGCCGGAGGTCGAGGATCGCCTGCGCCTGGACCTCGGAGAGCTCGAACTGCTCGATGAGGCCGGCGCGGGCCTCCTCGGAGTCGGCGGCGGCGCGAATCAGGGTGATCACCGCGTCGAGGTTGTCGAGCGCCTTGAGGTAGCCCTCCAGGATGTGGGCGCGGCGCTCGGCCTGCCGCAGCTCGTACTTCGAGCGGCGGGTGACGATCTCGCGCTGGTAGTCGAGATAGTGGCGAACCATCTCGAGCAGCGAGAGCGTCTTCGGAACGCCGTCGACGAGCGCGACCGCGTTGTAGCCGAAGGTCGTCTGCAGCGGGGTCAGCTTGAAGAGCTTGTTCAGAGCCACCTGCGGCACCGCGTCGCGCTTCAGCTCGACGTAGATGCGCATGCCCTCCTTGTCGGAGTGGTCCTGGAGAGCGTCGTCCGACATCGGCACCTCGGTCAGCGTCCCGGCCTTGACGAGGTCGGCGATCTTCTCGATCACGCCGCCCTCGCCGGCCTTGCGGACGCCGTACGGCAGCTCCGTGATGATGATCGCGCTCTTGCCGCCGCGAAGCTGCTCGATGTGCGCGCGACCACGAACGGTGATGCGGCCGCGGCCGGTGCGGTAGGCGTCGCGGATCCCGGAGAAGCCGACGATCGAGCCGCCGGTCGGGAAGTCCGGGCCCTTGACGTTCTTCATCAGCTTCTCGACGTTGATGCTCGGCTCGTCGATCATGGCGACGATCCCCTTCACGACCTCGCCGAGGTTGTGCGGCGGGATGTTGGTGGCCATACCGACCGCAATCCCGGAGGAGCCGTTGACGAGCAGGTTCGGAAACCGGGACGGCAAGACCGTCGGCTGCCGCCGCGACTCGTCGTAGTTCGGCTCGAAGTCGACTGTGTCCGCGTCGATGTCGCGCAGCAGCTCGGTCGCGATCCGCGAGAGGCGGCACTCCGTGTTGTGGCTGACGAACCCGTTCGTCAGGAACGAGTGGTCGTCCGTGTCGACCCGCAGCGAGTAGACAGGCTGGACTCCCGCGTCGGTGACGGACTCGACCTCGGCGTAGTAGTAGTCGGCACTGACGAGAGGCTCGACGACGCGGCGTACCTCCTCGGATTCGATCCGCTCGAGGAGTGCCGTTCCGCCGCGCTCCCACCGCTCGGCGCGGCCGAGGTCGTGGCGACGGGCCCAGGACGCGTCGCCTTCAGCGCGGATGTAGTCCGCGACGAACGGGATGTGATCGCGGCTCAGCGCACGGCTCGACCAAGGCATCGAATCGAGCGCTTCATCGAGCTTTGTCTGCTTCGCGCCCAGGAAGCCAACACGAGATGCGAAGCGCCGAGCGTCACGCCGGCTCGTGATAACGACCTTGATCTCGCCCTTCTCGTAGTGGCAGAGCTTCGCGACGAGGCCGAACTCGAGCAACAGCAACTGGACATCCTTCGCCAGCTGCTCACTGTAGGTCGAGTACGAAACCTGAATCGAGTTGCGCGGCAGCACAGAGGACGAACCGTCTCCGGTGAACAGCGACTGGAGAAATGCGCGCTTGAAGGCGAGGGGGGCCCGCCAGACAAGCTCGGGGATCTGCTTCTCCGCACTCCCCTTTCCGATCAGCTCGCAGAGAGGGCTGCGGCGAACGGCGTCCAGCCTCTGGATGTCGAGCTCAAGGAGCGTGCTGCCCGAGCGAATCGTCCGCTCGTAGACATATCGCGAACCGCCCACGATCGCGTCGAAGGCGGCCAGCACGGCGTCGAAGTACTCGCGATCGACGTTGTTGAAGCCGCCGCGGGTCTCGCTGAGCCACCCCTCGGCGACAAACGCTCCGAGCAGCAGCGCCGTGTCCTGCTCTCCCTTGGAGAGGCCGCCCAGATCGACTCGTTGCGCTCGCGAGATGAGCACGCGATCGCCCGAGCCGATCTCCTCGAGCAGCTTCCAGAGCAGCAGCGGGACGCCGGCCATGTCGACGAGACAAAGAACTGGATGGTTGTGGGTTCCGGTCAGCTCGAACCCTTCGCGCGTCTTGAGCCGCAGCGTCGGATGCTCGCCTGAGTGGAAGATCTTCGAGGCACGGACCGGCCGGCTTAGCCGGTCGAGAATTTCGAGCGCCACGTCCCGCTCGGAACCGGACTCGAGACGAGGATGAAGCTCGTCGATCCGCAGTGTTCCGGTCGGAGTAGCGACTCGCGTGTCTCCAACCGTGCAGTAGCGCATCGCGCCTGCGGGATCGCCGTCGACCGAGCCGAAATAGCCCTGGCCGTCGACGAGCGGGTAGCGCAGCGAGAACGGCTGCGCCAGGCGGACGAGCGCGTCGTAGATCGCCTGGTCGCCGTGCGGGTGGTAGTTACCCATGACCTCGCCGACGACGCGGGCGCACTTACGCGTAGGCCGGTTCGGCTGCAGCCCGGACTCGTGCATCGCGTAGAGCACGCGCCGGTGCACCGGCTTCAGCCCGTCGCGCACGTCGGGCAGCGCGCGGCTCACGATCACACTCATCGCGTAGTCCAGGAAGCTCGTGCGAACCTCCTGGTCTAGCTCGCGGCTTTCGATTCGGCCGGCCCCGAGCGGGCCGCTCTCGACCTCAGACATCCAGGTTCTTCACCTCGAGAGCGTTTTGCTCGATGAACTCGCGCCGTGGCTCGACCTCGTCGCCCATCAGCCGCGAGAACCAGAGATCCGCGGCAGCGGCGTCCTCGACGTCGACCCGGACGATCATCCGGCGCGCGGGGTCCATCGTCGTCTTCCAGAGCTCGGGCGCATTCATCTCGCTCAGGCCCTTGAAGCGCGTGATCTGGATCCCGGACTTGGCGAGCGACAGGGCCGCGTCGCGCAGCGACTCGAAGGTCAGCGCGTACTCCGACTCCTTGCCGAGCCGCAGGTTGAACGGCGGCATGCCGCCGACGATCTCGGCGAGGCGGGCGTGCCCGCGGCGCACGTGCTCGTAGATCGGCGACTCGAACAGCTCGCCCGGGACGACGACGTTGACCGTGGCGTTGGTCTCTTGCTCGATCACCTGCACGAGCAGCGAGTCGCCGTCGATCTTCGCCTCGAGCCCGTAGCCGTTCTGCTCGCGCTCGGCGATCGCCTTCGCCGCGTCAGCGACCGACGAGGCTTCCGTCTCGACCAGCCGCTGCGCGAGCACGAAGTCGGAAGCCTGCGGCCCGAAGTCCGAGCGCAGCCGGCCGACCCAGCCGAGGTACTCGTTCAGCGCGCGCGTGAAGCGCCGGTAACGGTTCTCCGTCAGCTTCACCTGCGTCCCGCCGCGCGCCTCGATCTCGAGGTCACCGAACTTCTCGCGCACGAGCAGGTCCTCGAGCTGGGAGTCCTTCTCGAGGTAGTTCTGCTGGTTCCCGAAACGGGCCAGGTAGAGCGGCGGCACGGCGATGTAGACGTGCCCGCGCTCGAACAGCTCCTCCAGGTGCCGGTAGAGGAACGTGAGCACGAGCGTGCGGATGTGCGCGCCGTCCACGTCGGCGTCGGTCATGACGATGATCCGGTGGTAGCGGAGCTTCGAGATGTCGAACTCGTCGCCGATGCCCGTGCCGATCACCTGCACGAGCAGCTGGATCTCGGCGTTGGAGAGCACCTTGTCGATCCGGTTCTTCTCCGAGTTGATGATCTTCCCGCGGAGCGGCAGGATCGCCTGGTTCGACTTGTCGCGCGCCTCCTTGGCGGCACCGCCCGCCGAGTTTCCCTCGACGATGAACATCTCCGCGAGCTCGGGGTCGCGCACCTGGCAGTCGGCGAACTTCTTCGCGATCTCACCGCCGAAGGCCCCCTTGCGGCGTGTCAGCTCACGCGCCTTGCGCGCGGCCTGGCGCGCGCGCGCCGCCGCAATCGCCTTCTGGATGATCTGCTTCGCGTCCTGCGGATTCTCCTCGAGGAACTCCGCGAGCTTCGCGTTGACTGCCTGCTCGACGAACCCCTTGACCCACGGGTTGCCCAGCTTCGTCTTCGTCTGACCCTCGAACTGCGGCACCTGGAGCTTCACCGAGACAACCGCGGCAAGCCCCTCGCGCACGTCCTCGCCCTCGAGGTTCTCCTCTTTCTCCTTGAGCAGGTCGAGCTTGCGCGCGACGCGGTTCAGCGTCCGCGTCAGCGCGGCGTTGAAGCCCGAGAGGTGCGAGCCGCCCTCGTGCGTATTGATGTTGTTGGCGAAGGTGTAGACCGAGTCCTGGTACGACGAGTTCCACTGCATCGCGACCTCGACGGCGCCGTCCTCGCCTTCGCTCTCGAAGTAGGCGATCCGCTTGTGGATGGGATCCTTCGGCGCGTTCACGTGCGCGACGAAATCCCTGATGCCGCCCTCGTAGTGGAACTCGACGCTCTCGCCGCCGGCGCGCTCGTCGGTGAGCGTGATGCGCAGGCCGCGCGTCAGGAACGCCGTCTCGCGCAGGCGCTGGCTGAGCGTCTCGTACGACCAGTCGACCTCCTCGAAGATCTCCGCATCCGGAAGGAACGAGATCGTCGTGCCGGTGCCGGTCGCCTTGCCGGCGACCTCGAGCTCGGAGGTCGGCTCGCCGCGTGCGAAGGTCTGGCGGTAGAGCTTGCCGTCGCGCCGGACCTCGGCGGTGAGCCGCTCAGAGAGCGCGTTGACGACCGAGATGCCGACCCCGTGCAGTCCTCCCGAGACCTTGTACGCCGCGTCGTCGCCGCCGAACTTCCCGCCGGCGTGCAGCTTGGTCAGCACGACCGTCAGCGCGGACTGCCCGCCCTGGTCTGCCATGGGGTCGACCGGGATGCCGGAACCGTCGTCCCGAACCGTGACCGAGTTGTCCGGATGGATGGTCACGTCGATCGCGCTCGCACGCCCCGCGAGGGCCTCGTCGACGGCGTTGTCGACCGCCTCGTAGACGAGGTGATGGAGCCCGCGCGCGCCCGTCGAGCCGATGTACATGCCGGGGCGTAGACGGACGGGCTCGAGACCCTCCAGAACGGTGATGTCTTTAGCGGTATAGGAAGCTTCAGCCATTAAAAAAAGCCCTGCAAGTTCCACATTTCCGGGCCGATCTAAGTCTACCAGACGGAGCGGCCGGAAGGGGCCTTCGCGAGGCTTGCGCGCGCAGCTTTTTCCACTGTTTTGCGAAGTTCCTCTGACCCGACCGCGGAGGCCCAGCCCCGGGCCTGCTCGACCTGCCGGGCGGTGGGCTCCGGCAAGGGTTTCCGGGGTCGTTCGGAAGCCGCCGGGGCACGCTCGGGGAGTGGCCCGGGCGCGAACCTGAGCTTGCGCGGTGCGGCTTTGCCGAGGGCCTCGCCGAGACGCGTCACGATCTCGCGCTCGAGCTGGCCGAGCTCGAACGCCCACGCCGACGAGCTTGCGGCCACGTGCAAGGTCCCGTCACGGGCAAGCCTCGCGGGCCAGGCGTTCGCGGCGACGGCCTCACCGACGGCGGCAGGCCAGGCCTCGACCACATCCGCCATCGCGCCGGCCGTGCCGAAGCGACCCAGCTCGGACCGAACCGCGTCGCCGATTCGCTCCACTAGGCGGCCCTCGCCCGGCTCGTGCCATCGCGCTCCTGCTCGACCTCGATCGTCTGGGCCGGCTCGCCGGGCAGCGCATTACGGCTCGCGCTCGTGACCAGCGTCTGGCCGAAGGCACGCAGGCGGTCGACCAGGATCCGCCGGCGCTCCGGGTCGAGCTCCGAGAGGACGTCGTCCAGGAGCAGCAGCGGCCAGACGCCGCGGCGCTCCTCCAGGAGCTCGGCTTCGGCGAGCAACAGCGCGAGCACGGCGAGACGCTGCTCGCCTTGTGACCCGAACGCGCGCAGGTCGCGCTCTCCCGCGAGAACCGCCACGTCGTCCAGGTGCGGGCCGAGGCTCGTCGTGCCCCGCTCGACGTCCCGTTCGGTCCGGGCCTCCAGCTCTGCGACGGTCGGCGCCTCTGCGGCGTAGCCGAGGCCCGCAGCGGCCAGGCCGAGCTCGCCGGCCCGCTCCCGGAAGCGCGGCTCGAGGGCTGCGACGGTCTCCCGCCGCCCCTCGACGAGCTCGGCGCCGAGTCGCGAGACCTGCTCGTTCCAGGGCGACAGCGCCTCACCAGACGAGAACCCCTGCGCCACGCGCCGCAGCGCCGCGTTCCGCTGGCCGACAGCAGCGCCGTACTCGGCCGACAGACCGGCACGCGAGGGCGACAGGCGCCCGAGAACGCGGTCGAAGTAGGCGCGCCTCGCGGCCGGACCTCCCTTGACCACGACCAGCCGGTCGGGGGTGAACACCAGCGTCGTCACCTCGCCGCGCAGCTGCTCCGCCGCGCGCAGCCGGGCCCCGTTGAGGCTCGCCCGCTTGCCGCTTCCGAGCTCCAGCGTCACCTCAAGCTCTATAGGCACGCCGGCCCGGTCGCCGCGCAACGCGATTCGAGCCGCATCGCGCCCGAACCGCACGAGCTGGGCATCGGCCCGCGTCCGCGGCGAGAAGCCCTGCGTCCCCACGTGCAGCGACTCGAGCAGGTTCGTCTTGCCGGCGCCGTTGGGCCCGGTCACGAGCACGAGGCCCGGCTCGAGCGCCAGGTCCAGCTTCGCGTACGAGCGGAAGTCTCGGAGAGAAGCCGCCGCGACGATCAGCCCGCGACTGAGGCACCGCTTGCGGTGCCGCTTTCAGGGCGGTCGGGCTTTGCCCGGGCGCCCGTCTGAAATGACCGGTCGACCCGCTGGATCTCGACTACCCCGCCAGACGTATGGGCATGATCAGGTACAGGAAGTCGTCGCCCTCGCCCTGGAGCACGGCGGGTCGCAGCGGGCTGATCAGCTTCAAACGCACCGTCTCGCCCGTAACCGATTCCACCCCGTCGCGCAGGAACTCCGCGTTGAAGCCGATCTCCAGCGGCTCGGCGGTGAACGAGACCGGCAGCGACTCGCGAGCCTCGCCGACGTCCTGTGTCTGGGCCGAGACGGCGAGCTCGCCGTCGGCGAAGCGGAGCCGCAGCGGCGAGTTGCGCTGGGCCATCACCGACACCCGGCGGACGACGTCGAGCAGCTCGTCATGTGGAAGCGAGACCTCGTGCTCGAACGCCTCCGGAACGAGCTGTTTGTAGTTCGGGAATTGCCCGTCGATGCGCCGCGTCGTCAGCCACGCGTCGCTCGTGCCGAACACGACCTGGTTCTCGTGGACGCCCAGGGTGATCGTCTCGCCCTCGGCCGCAATCCGCGCGAGCTCACCCAGCGCGCGCGCCGGGACAATCGCCTCGAGCTCCGGCACCGACCCCCCGAGTGACGTCTCCTTCACCGAGAGCCGGTACGAGTCGGTCGCGGCCATCACGAGCTTGCCCGGCTCGAAGTGGACGAGGACTCCGGTCAGGACCGGGCGCGACTCGTCACGCGAAGCGGATCGGCTGACGCGCGAGACCGTCTCTAGCAGGGTCTCGCGATCGACCTCGTGCAGCTCGACCCCTTGCGTGTCCGGGAGACGCGGGAAGTCCTCCGCGTTATAGGTGTGTAGCCGGTAGCTGGCGGAACCGCAGCGAATCTCCACCACAGCCTCCTCGAGCTTGTGCTCCACCGAGACCTCTGTCTCGGGAAGCAGGCGCGCGATGTCCAGCAGCAGCCGCCCCGGAACGACCACCGAGCCCTCCGACTCGATCTTCGCCTCCACCGCTGTCCGCAGCGAGAGCTCCATATCGGTCGCGGCCAGCGACAGCTTCCCGTCACCCGCATCCAGAAGGATCCCGGCGAGGATCTGCACGGTGGTACGGGTCGAGACTCCGCGCGAGACGATCCCGAGACCGCGCAGAAGGTCGTCACGAGAGCTGGTCGTCTTGAGGGAACCGGCGGCCAACACAGCTTCTTCGATCATCTATGAATTTCCTTTGTCGTAGTCATAGAGAGTGTGGACGACGGGGATGATGCCCTGAAGCCGCATGCCCAAGCGGGATCTGCTGTTGGCGTGAATTGGGGATAGAGAGGCCTTGTCGACAGGGCTTGAAGGGGCAGGTCGCGTCATCCCCATCTCAGCGAGCTTGTTTGATCCTTGCGGTCAGCTCTTGCACCAGGTTGTACACAGAGCGGTCCTCGCGGATCTTGCGCGCGATCTTCGAGGTCGCGTGGATGACGGTCGTGTGGTCGCGGCCGCCGAACTGCTTGCCGATCTTCGGCAGCGACGAGTCGGTCAGCTCGCGTGAGAGGTACATCGCGACCTGCCGGGGATAGACGATGTTCTGCGACCGCTTGTCGCTGCAGAGCTCCTCGAGGGAGAGGCCGAAGCGCTCCGAGACGAGCTCCTGGATCCGCTCGATCGTGACCTGGGGCACCTCGCCTTGCGGGAACACGTCCCTGAGCACGTCCTGGGCGAGGTCCTCGCTCATCGGCCTGCCCGTGAGCGACGAGAACGCGACGACCCGCGTGAGCGCGCCCTCGAGCTCGCGGATGTTGGACGAGATCCGGCCGGCGATGAACTCCAGCACCTTCGGGTCGGAGATGTGGATCCCGTCCGTCTTGACCTTCTTGCGCAGGATCGCGATCCGGGTCTCGAGGTCCGGCGGCTGGATGTCGGTGATCAGGCCCCACTCGAAGCGCGAGCGCAGCCGTTCCTCGAGGGTCGAGATCTCGCGCGGCGGGCGGTCGGACGAGATCACCAGCTGACCGCCGGCCTCGTAGATCGAGTTGAAGGTGTGGAAGAACTCCTCCTGGATCCGCTCCTTGTGCTCGAAGAACTGGATGTCGTCGATCAGGAGCAGGTCGTAGGCGCGGTAGCGCTGCTTGAAGCCCTCGATCCGCTTGTCGCGCAGCGCGTTGATGAAGTCGTTCATGAACGTCTCGCTCGTCACGTAGCGGACGGAGAGCTCGCTCTGGTGCTCCCCGACGTACTGCGCGACGGCCTGCAGGAGGTGGGTCTTGCCGAGCCCCGTGCCGCCGTAGATGAAGAGCGGGTTGTAGGCCTGCGCCGGCGCCTCGGCGACGGCGAGCGCGGCCGCGTGCGCGAACCGGTTGGACGAGCCGATCACGAACGAGTCGAACGTGTACTTCGGGTTGAGGCCGCCGACGAGTGCCTCTCGCCGGTGTGTCTCGGTGGGGCCCGCAGGCTGCTCCTCCGCGGACTCGGCGATCTGGAGCTGGACGCGCCGTTCCTTGCCCGTCGCGTCGCCTACTGCGGCGCGAATCAGGCCGAGGAAGTGTCCCTCGATCCAGTCACGCGCGAAGTCGTTCGGAACCGAGAGGACGAACTCCTCATCGGTCAGGTGGACGCCGCCGACGTGGTCGAACCACGTGCGATAGGTCGTCTCGTTGAGGGCGCCCCTGAGCCGACTGGACACCTCGCTCCACAGGCTCTCCGCAGTCAGCTCGGTTTGGGGCTCCACGCCGCCGGCAAGCTCCTTTTTGTGGTCGGGCGAGGGGACGGGCGAGCGACCGAGCATAGCAGCGTGCGGACCGATCCTCAACGACCCGTTTCGGGGCGGTCCGAACTCCGCGCTTCCGACGAAAAGGTGGCGATGTGCAGGGGATTTTCCGGACTCCACATCTGTCTCCACAGGTGTGGACGATGCTGTCCAAGACGGCAACATTTGGGTTGCCGCGGACCACGCAGTCGCTGCAATTCGGCCCCTTCTCGTGCCCGGCCGGAGCTGTGGAGGACGACCCTTCGTCGCTCGCTATACTGGCCTGTCGCCGCCCTCGATCGGGCGGCTCTTCTTCCTCTCTTCGACCCTCGTGAAACGGACCTATCAGCCCAACGTGCGCAGGCGTAAGCGGAGGCACGGCTTCCGCGCCCGCATGGCCACGCGTGCCGGCCGGGCAATCCTCAAGCGCCGGCGCGCGAGAGGCCGCAAGCGCCTCAGCGCCTAGCTCGCTGGACGCGCGCGTGAACCGCCGCCACCGCCTGTCGCGCTCGCGCGACTTCGACGCCGTCTACCGGCAGGGCCGGTCGGTCTCGACCCGCTTCCTCGTCCTCTACTGGTTCGCGCGCGAGGACGACGGAGAGGGTGCTCGGCTTGGGCTTGCCGTGCCGAAGGCGGTCGGGACGGCGGTCGTCCGGAACCGCATCAAGCGGCGCCTGCGCGAGCTCTTCCGCGAGCGCTCGGCCGAGCTGCCGCAGGACCACGACTACGTGCTCGTCGTCCGCCCCGGGCTTGCCGAGGCCGCCGAGAGCCGCGGCTTCGACTGGCTGCGCGAGCGCGTGGACGAGATCCTCGGGAAGGCGGCGGCGTGAGATACGCCTTGCGTGCGCCGACCTACGCGGGCCTCGCGTTGATCTATGCGTACCGCTGGACCCTGGGCGTCCTCTGGGGCGGGCGCTGCAAGTACCACCCGAGCTGCTCGCAGTACGCGCTCGACGCGCTGCGCCACCACGGGCTCGTGCGCGGCTCGATCCTCGCCGGCTGGCGCCTGCTCCGCTGCAA
>Ga0070698_100007322_pt1 | contig 11945 bp, 11 predicted proteins | sample KBSK1502metaG_FD_65477 | JGI IMG/M metagenome (GOLD analysis project Ga0070698, IMG submission 65477) | Corn, switchgrass and miscanthus rhizosphere microbial communities from Kellogg Biological Station, Michigan, USA - KBS K1-50-2 metaG | ecosystem: Host-associated > Plants > Roots >...
AATTCGCACGGCCGCGAATCCGCACAACGAAAAATATCTCGAGACCAAAAAGGTAAAGCTCGGGCATCTCTTGTAAAAGCAGAGAGCTGGCGCGCAAGCACAAGCGCGGCGCGAGTTTCCGGAGCGAAGTTGGGCCAGCTTAAAGATATCCAAAGACGGACGCCGGCGTTGCCCTCGCATAATAAAGCGGCGACACACTACATCCGATTCCGCTATGGCGTTCGAATGGAGTGTGCAATGATCGGATTTGTCCGCAAAACGTCGGAAATATAGTTCATTCATCAACCCATCTCTTTTATGAAAAATAGGTCTTCCTTCGCGGTCGCAGGGCGCGCGAGCGCTATGACTGTTTTGATTTTAGCCAGCATCGCCTTGCTTTGTGCGATTCCACTGGCCGAAATAAATGCGGCCAAAAAGTCCAACCAACAACGCTCGGCTGAAAAAGCAGTGACTGCCTCGCTTCCGAGTACGGGCCCTATTCCTGCGACCGGCTCGGTCGGCCCCGCCCCGAGCGGTCCGAGCACGAGTTGGGTTCAAGGCATGCCGCCCAACAGTGGGCCAAACGTTAATACGGAGTCGAACTGCGTCGAAAATGTAACCTGCGAGACTTTCACGCTTACGATCTTGGGTACTCCAGCTAATTGGGCCGGCCAGCGCGTTCAGGTTCAATTGAAGTGGCAAGATGGTGCCAACGAATACGACATCTACATTCACCAGGGGGCAAATACAAACACGAGCGGCACCGGCGCCAACAGTGGCGCGCTCGTAACTTCAGCCATCAATGGACCTGGTCTGACCAACCAAACGGCCTTTATCGACGTGTCGCAATGGGGCACCGGAGTGTTTACCGTTCACGTTGCTGGGGACCTTACTCCAATAGCCATTGATACCTACACCGGAAGCGCGACAGCCGTCCCACTAACGCCCGCGCCTCCGCCTCCGGCTCCACAAGACACCTTTCCGAAGATTGGTTACGAAAACTTTGAGGCTCCGGGTATCCTCGTACCGGGCTCAGCAACAAGCTCGGGTGCGATTACGGTTGAATACCAGGGCCGCGGCGCCGGGGAACCGTCGGTTGGTGTCAACTGGCTCTCCACTTCCAACTCAGTTGGCGGAATGACTAACTTCCAGTCGGATCTCGAGACTCTTTTTATTTCCTGGGATGAGTCATGCTCCGCCACCATTCCGAAGGCGACGTGGTTTGATCGGCGCGCGCCGACCTCGATGTTTATCGATTCGGATCCGATTGGTTTTACCGATAGACAAACCGGCCGTGTTTTCGCCGGCGAGTTGACGCTGTTATCTCCAGATACCTGCAAAACTTCTTTTACGGACAATGACGGGCTAAACTGGACCCCAAGTCAGGGAAGCGGCCTGGCATCAGCGGTAGATCACGAAACCATCGGCGGTGGCGCTTACGCCCCGCCCCTGAATCTCAATCCGCCCTCGCCGGCCTATCCTCATGCGGTTTACTATTGCTCGCAAGATATTGCGGCGGCCTTCTGCTCCAGAAGCGATGACGGTGGATTAACGTTTGGTGCCTCAGTTCCCATCTACAGTCTGAACGCTTGCCAGGGCTTGCATGGCCACGTTAAAGTGACCCCGGACACATCCGCAACTGAAGCCAATGGCCAAGTTGGGACCGTCTATGTGCCTAACAGGTCGTGTGGTGGCGTTAAAGCGGCGGTGGTCGTCTCCACGGATAACGGAGCAACCTGGACCGTTCGCCAAGTCCAAAACAGTTCTTTTCCCAACACAGCTGCGACCGACGATCCTGCGGTCGGCATTGATAATAATGGAGTCGTTTACTACCTTGGTGCCGTCAATGGCACCGCGGCAATGGTCGCGACCTCATCTGATCAAGGTCAAACCTGGTCAAACATCTATGATGTAGGCGCGATTTATGGGGTAAACAATGTAGCGTTCCCCGCCGCAGTCGCAGGCGATGCCAGCCGGGCCGCAGTCGCATTCTATGGCGCAGCTGGTGGCACTGGCGATTCCAGCTCGGACGGCTTTACCGGCGTTTGGCACCTTTATGTTGCGCATACTTTCGATGGCGGCGCTCATTGGACCACGACCGACGCAACGCCGACTCTGCCAATGCAACGCATGGGTTTGTTACGCGGCGGAGGCGGACCGATGGATCGCAACCTTCTCGATTTCTTTGACATGACAATTGATCGCGATGGACGCGTCCAGGTTGGCTATGTGAATGGTTGTTCGGGCGGTCCGTGCTCTCAAGCGCCGGTGAACTCCGATGGATCAACCAGCGTCACCGGTAATGCCTATACTGCCACCGCTTCAATCGCGCGGCAATCAAGCGGCCGGCGGATGATTGCAGCGAAAGATCCTACCACCTCAACGACTGTTCCTGGCATGCCATTCGTTACGCAAACTCGCGTCGCTAACATCGTTCGGCTTGCATGGAACGAATCGGATAGTGGTAATTCGATGATTAACAACTATCAGATTCTTCGGAGCACGTCGCCCGGTGCAGAAGTACCCATTGCGACAACAGCAGGCACACAAACTGGCGGAACCTTTACCGACACGACCGCGACCGACCCGAGCCAAACCTATTATTATAAGGTGGTCGCAGCGAATAGCATCGGGTCCTCTTGCGCGAACAATGAAATTGCGGCCCCGTTCGTCGGCGACACCTGCTCCGGAGTAATCATTCATCGGAACCTGCCTACGCATCCTGAAAGTACCGGTGGAACCGCCAGTCAACCGCCGCTTCCGCAGTACTTGATCGATTACATTGCGGTGGGTGAACCCCCTTCGACCAATGAGTTGATGTTTAAGATGAAGGTAGGGAACCTGACGACCCTGCCACCGAATAGCAGATGGCGTATGGTCTGGAATTCGGTCGCCACTCCGAATGAACAGTTCTATGTCGGCATGACAACCGATCAAAATAGCAATCCTAGCTTTGAGTACGGAACAGTGGCGACGCAGGTCGTTGGTCTCGTCCTGGGCGTTCCGACGGAAAAGCCGATCGGCGCACCTCACGCTGGTAGCAACTTTAATACTGACGGCACGATCACGATCTTCATCGAAAAATCGAAGGTTGGAAACCCGCAACCCGGTGATCTGCTCGGTGCGGTAAACGGCCGCACGTTTAACACTGGCGATTCGCCACCGCAGACGCTGGAACGCTCAAACCTCCTGGTCGATCACACGTTCGTCAAAGGGAACACGGACAATAGCTTCCCGCCCGCGACCTACACCGTAGTCGGCAACACCATCTGCTCCTCGAGCAATATTGAGCCAGTCAGCGCCGTTTCTCGCAAAACTCATGGAAGCGCCGGCACTTTCGATGTCGATCTACCGCTCACCGGTCAACCGGGCATCGAGTGCCGAACCGGCGGATCGTCAGGTAATCATACTGTCATCGTGACATTTGACGTCCCAGTCAGCGTGACAAACGCAACGGTTACGCCCGGTAGTGGCGGAACTGGGTCAGTCGCGCCAACAAATGGCTTCTCCGTTAACAACAGTCAGGTAACCGTTAACCTGACTAACGTCAGTAATGCACAAACTCTCACAATTAATCTGATCGGTGTGGTCGGGGGCGGTAAGAGCGGCAATGTTTCCATTCCGATGAGCGCGCTGGCGGGAGACACGACCGCCAACGGCGCGGTCAATTCGAGCGACATTGCCCAAACTCAATCGCAATCAGGCCAGGTCGTTACCTTCAGCAATTTCCGGGAAGACGTAACGGTAAATGGCGAAATCAATAGCTCCGACACCGCATTTGTGCAGGCGCACTCGGGAACGGCCTTGCCTTAAAAGGGAAAATAACCGTGGACTCGCGTTGATCGGAGACCTGCGCTATATCTTTCGACCTTTTGCATGAGGCGATTCCTGCCGTTTATCATCGTAATTGTTGTCGCGCTGCTCGCGGTTGGCGGCGGCGCATACTTTTACCTGGCCAAACGTTCCGCCAACGCTCCTCCAAAATTCGCGAAGACGGAGGGTGAAGTAGCCGGTGAATCGGTCCACGTACTCGGACCAGCCAACGCAGCCGTCACGCTCGAAGAGTTCGGCGATTTTCAATGCCCGCCCTGCGGCAAGTTGTCCGAACCAATTAACCACCTGCAAAAGCAGTACAATCTCCGCGTCATTTATCGCGAGTTTCCGTTGCCAATGCACGCCCACGCCAAAGACGCAGCTTTTGCGGCCGAAGCCGCCGGACGTCAGGGTCGTTTCTGGCAAATGCATGATCTGCTTTACCGAGAGCAAGCGGTTTGGAGCAACTCGACTGATGCGCGAGCGCTGTTCAACGCCTACGCGGGAATGCTTCAATTGGACCTCGACCGCTTCAGAAAGGACATGGACAGCACTGACGTTCAACAGCAAGTCGAGCTTGATCAGCACCGCGGAGCGGCGATTGGAGTAAAAAACACTCCGACAATTTTTTTGAATAATGAAGCATTACCGCCGAATCAGTTGAATCCAGACGGATTGCCCGCTGTGGTCGAAGCTGCGATGAAAAAGGCCAAGCCTTCCTCATGAGATTTTCCGCAACGACCAGCTAACTGCAAGATCGACAATGAGCGGCTCACGCATCCAAACCATTTTCTACAGTGCGGCTGCTTTGATTTCGCTGGTGGGCCTGGCCGAAGCGACTTATCTCACGGTTATCTTTTTGTCGGGTGAAACCGCGGTTTGCGGCGGATCGCCCGATTGTTTTCGAGTGTTAGGCAGCAGTTATGCGAAGATTGGCAAGATTCCGGTGAGCAGTTTGGGCGCGCTCGCTTACTTCAGCGCATTCAGCTTCGCCACTTTCGCCGGCTTCGGTTACGCGCGTGCTCAAAAATTTTTTACCTGGACGGTAACCGCGATGTTTTGCATGACGCTTTGGCTGCTTTTCGTTCAGGCTTTCCGCCTTCATGCGTTCTGCCGATATTGTTTGTTTTCCGCCGCCCTTGTCTTTTTGCTGACGGGTTTGGTGGTGGCGCGTCCGGTAGCCGAAACCCAGAAGACCTAACTTCATGATAACTGCATTCCTCGCATCAAAAACTCACCGACTTGGGTTCGTCTTATCAATCGCCCTGCTCACGGCCTTACCGGGTTGCCAGAAATCCAAAACCACCGCGGCAGCGTCGTCAAAGCGGCCCAAGATTGACGCCTGCGGATTAATCACCAACGAAGAAGCCCAGGCTATCCAAGGGTCGCCAATCAAAGACGCCAAAGGCAGCGAACAATCGGACGGCAGTTTTCGAGTCGCGCAATGTTTCTACAGCGCCGAGACCTTCAACAAGTCGGTCAGCCTCGCTGTAACCCAAAGCGATCCGGCATCGCCCAAGGCGCGCAATCCGAAGGATTTTTGGAAGGAAACATTCGGCCGCTACGAAGGAGACGCGAAAGAGGAAAAGGGCGACGAGAAAAAGAAGGAAAGTCTGCGCGAGCAGGATGAAGAAAAAGGAAGACCGCCCAAAAAGATAGCGGGCATCGGCGATGCCGCTTATTGGACGGCAAACCGGATGGGTGGCGCGCTTTACGTTCTGAAAAACGATGTCTTTATCCGGATCAGCGTTGGTGGGCCTGAAAGCGAAGAGGCCAAAATCAACCGCTGTAAGGCGCTCGCCGAAAAAGCTCTCTCGCGTCTCTGATCAAGGTCGCGTCCTCTTGCCGAGACGGACTTGTTGGAGGATTAGATGGGAATGTCGAATTTGATTTCCCCTCGTCCGCGCATGGCGGCGGGCGCTAAACGACACTTCCCGATTGTGGCGAGCCAATTCAACGCCAGCTACGTGCAGGGTTTGATCGATCACGCTACGGCTGAATTGCGCGCCCTGATTCCGGGCGCAACCACCTCGCTCCTGCAAGTTCCGGGCGCGTTCGAGATTCCGCTCGTCGTCCGCGAGCTCGCTTTGCAAAAACGGGGCGACGCCATCATCGCTATCGGCGTCATCTTGAAAGGCAAAACGGATCACGCGGAAAATTTGAGCCGATCGGTCACTGACGCTCTCCAACGGATCGCAGTTAGTCACGGCGTTCCCGTCATCAATGCCGTCCTGAGCTTCGACGACGAAGATCAGGCGCGCGAGCGCTGTCTCGAGAATGAAATCAATCGCGGCACGGAAGCGGCCCGGGCCGCGGTCGAGATTTCGAATGTGATCTCGAAGTTGCGAAACAAATAAGCGATATGGGTAAACGGCGACGCGCGCGCGAAGCGGCCATTCAATATCACTTCTGGCGCGATCTCCAACACGGCGAAACTCCCGAGCGGATGGACGACTTTTGGGAATTTTGTCCGGTTAAACCGAACGTGCGCGAATTTGCCCAGCCGATCATCGAAGGGATGGTTGAGCACCTCCCGGAAATTGACGAGCAGATCACACGCTATTGCGAGAATTATAATCTCAACCGCATTTCCGCGGTGGATCGAAATGTCTTGCGACTTGCCATCTACGAAATGCTTTATCGTGACGACATCCCACCGATCGTTTCGATCAACGAAGCGATCGAGCTCGCAAAAACTTTTGGCGGCGCCGAATCGGGTGGTTTCGTGAACGGCATTCTGGACCGCGTCCGAAAAGATCTGACGCGTCCGGCGCGTGAGGCAGTGACTCCGCGCGATGTATCCAAAGGTAGGGGCGATTGACCCCAATCGACCGCGGGCGGTTCGGTGAACCGCCGCTATCTACGCAATTAGTTCAAGATGAAATTTCTTGAAGCGCTCGCCCAACAGTTCGCCGGCAAACCGATTAATTGGGACGAACTGGAGCACGCGCTGATTCGCGCGGACCTCGGTGTTCCGCTGACCACACGAATTATTGCCAAGCTTCAGGAGCGCGAAGCCTGGTCGCTGCTTGGAATTCAGGACGTCATCAAAGTTGCACGGGAAGAGATTGCTAAAATTTTAGCCGGCGAAACGAAATCGATTCGACCGCTTCCAGGAAAACCAAACGTGATTCTCATCGTCGGCGTCAATGGCACCGGCAAAACAACTTCCGTGGCCAAATTGGCGCACTATCTTCAGGTAGGGGCGGTTGACGATGCCAGTCCGGCTCGGACCCGACCGCATCGTGTCTTGCTCGCGGCCGCCGACACATTTCGCGCGGCCGCGATCGAGCAGCTTGGAGTTTGGGCGGAGCGCCTCGGGGTTGAAATGGTGCAAGGTCAATACGGCGCGGATCCAGCTGCGCTCTGTTACGATGCGTATCAAAAAGCAGCGAACGACAGGATTGATTTTCTAGTCTGCGACACGGCGGGACGGTTGCACACCAAAACGAATTTGATGGCTGAACTTAAAAAAGCGAAACGCGCGCTCTCCAAAAATGATCCGATCGCGCCTCACGAAATTCTTCTCGTCGTCGATGCCACCACCGGCGGCAACGCACTGAATCAGGCGCGCGAATTTCATCAAGCGCTTGGCCTTACCGGTTTGATCGTGACCAAACTCGACGGGAGCGGCAAAGGCGGAATCGTGGTCGCGATCCAGGATGAATTGAAAATTCCCACGCGCTTTATCGGCACCGGCGAAACGATCGAAGACTTCGCACCGTTCGACGCGCGCGCGTTTCTAGCTGAAATGTTGTAGCCAATGAGCGACGCAGCCAAAAATATCACCGCGCCGGAGGAGCACGTCGCTCCAGGAGCCACCAGCGGCTTCATCGGGAAGTTTACTGTGATTTTCGGTGCGCGCCGCGAGCTGTGGCTCACGTTTCTAATCAAGCTCCTGATCTACACCGCGTACTCGATCACCAATAAGACGATGATCCTGTGGCTGTCGAAGGATCTCGGTTTTAGCGATCAAGGTGCGAGCGCATTGGTCGGCTGGGTCTGGGCGCCGGCGATGACGATCTTCACTTTGCTCGCGGGCTCGCTCACGGATGCGATTGGACTGCGGCGAACTTTCTTTCTCGGCGTCGCGATTTGCACATTTGCGCGCAGCGTCATGGTCTTCACCACCATTCCGTGGTTCGCTCTTCTCTGTGGCCTGCTGCCGCTGGCGATTGGCGAAGCGCTGGGCACGCCGGTGTTATTGGCGGCAACGCGCGTCTATTCCACAACCGCACAGCGTTCGATGGCGTTCTCAATCATTTACGCGCTCATGAACGTCGGCTACATCGCCGCCGGTTATGTTTTCGATTTCATTCGCTCGATCGATCTCCATCTCAGCATCGGCGGGTTTCAGCCGACGCCGCATGAACAACTCTTCGGCGCGAGTCTCGCGCTCGAGATCTTGCTCTTCCCAACGATTTATCTGCTTCGTCGCGACGCGACCGAAGCAGCAAAGAGCAGAGAGCAAAGGGCCAAGTTCTTCAGCGAAATTGCGCAAACGGTTCGGCAAAGCGCAATCGATACAGCTACGTTGTTTCATCGATTGATGCAGCAGTCCGGTTTTTATCGGCTGCTGTTGTTCTTTGTTTTCATCGGATTTCTGAAAGCGATCTTCCTCCAAATGGATTACGTCTTTCCGAAGTTCGGCGATCGGGAGATGGGATTACATGCGCCCGTTGGAAAACTCGCGAACATCAACGGCTGGTTCATCATTTTTCTCGCTCCGATAGTCGGCGCCCTCACACAGCGCCTCGCGTCCTATCGCATGGTCATCATCGGCGGTATCATTTGCACGGTCGGAGTCTTCGTCATGGTGTTGCCGGCGGATTGGTTTGTCCCGGCGGCGAACAGCGCGCTTGGTCACGCGCTCGGGCACGGTTATTTGCAACTCACCGGCCCGGTTCATCCGTACTACATCATGTCGGCGATCTACCTAACGATCTTTTCCGTCGGCGAAGCTTTCTATTCGCCGCGAGTCTATGAATACGCGGCGGCGATCGCACCGCCTGGTCAGGAGGCCTCCTACGGAGCGCTCGCTTACATTCCGTTTCTGGTCGGCAAACTCCTGATCGGAACCAGCGGATGGTTGCTTGCCAGGTTCTGTCCGGAACATGGGGAATGTCGTGCGGGAAGCCTGTGGTTGATCTTCGCGCTCGCGGCATCGGTTGCGCCAATCGGATTGCTCCTCTTCCGGCGTTACATCCAGGTCCCCGAAGCTGGACGGCAGGATTAATCACTAATGAACACGAATGCGCACGAATGACGACAAGCTCTTATATAAAGACGAGGTTTTTTAGATCGTCGGGTGCGCGATTGAGGTTCTAAGCACACTCGGCCACGGCATCATTGAAAATCCGTATGAGATGCGCTGGTCGTGGAGTTCGGATTGCGAGCAATTCCATTCGGGCAGCAAACGATCCAACCCTCACCTCAATCTCTCCCTAGCCAGGGAGAGGAAGACGCGAAGCGGCAGGTGAGGGTTGCTGCTGAATTATTTACGCATCACAAAATTGCGTGTCGGAGTAATTTTGAACTTTAAACGCCGCAAACTCGAATGGGAACGCCTTGTCCTGTAAGTTCGTGTTCATTCGTGGTTGCTGGACTAGAGGATTAAATCGCGTAATTTTTAGCGTGATCCAATTACCGAAACGCCCGCCACCATCTTCGCGCGGAATGTTAATTTTCTGTGCGGTCGTATTTGTGTCGTTACTTGGCGTATTGATTTTCCTCAATCGCGCTCGCGCTCAAAAACCGAACGAATCTGTCCCCCCATCGACCTCTATGACAACTCCATCATCCACTAATCAAGCTGCGGCGAAGCCGTCCTCGGAAGAATTAAAGAAGAAACTCACGCCCGAGCAATATCACGTAACTCAGCAATGCGGAACCGAGCCACCGTTTCGAAATGAGTATTGGGACAATCATCGCACCGGTATCTATGTCGATATTGTCAGCGGGGAACCGCTTTTCTCGTCGCTCGACAAATTCGACAGCGGCAGCGGTTGGCCGAGTTTTACGAAACCGATCGACAAACAGAGCGTCGCCGAAAAATCAGATCACACTCTTGGCATGGAACGTACCGAAGTGCGCGGCGGCAAAAGCGATTCGCATCTCGGCCACGTTTTTGACGACGGTCCCGCCCCGACCGGTCAGCGCTTCTGTATCAACTCCGCCGCGTTGCGCTTTGTTCCGGTCGAAAAATTGAAGGAAGAAGGCTACGCTCAGTATCTGCCGCTTTTCGAAAAGAAAAAATAATCGCTGCGGCCGGAGATTTAGATCCAACCGTCCCCGGGTCTGGCTGCGTATTATATAAAAAACTTTGATGATTGACGGGTTGCGGCTCGTCAAATCAAAAGGCCCAAACGGATCAACCAGCAGGAAGCCTCCGCCATGCACCGAATCGACCATCCTTCGAAGCGCTCGTCGCATTTGAGCTTGTGGCTCGGTTTGGCCGCAGCAATCGCAGTGATGGCGGGATTTCTTCACTACAGCAGCATTCAGGCGGAGAAGAAGAAGGCCGGCAATTATAATTATCTCCAGCCGGTTCCGAGTGAGTCTGTTCTGAAATCGAAATTGACCGAGGACCAATATCGCGTGACACGGCAAAACGGCACCGAGACCGCTTTCCGAAACGAATATTGGGACAACAATCGCCCCGGCATCTACGTCGACGTTATCACCAACGACCCGCTCTTTAGCTCGCTCGACAAATTCGACGGCGGAACTGGACGACCAACATTTACCAAACCGATTTCGCCGGATTGCGTTTTTCAGCAAGCCGACGCTTCTCATGATATGCAACGGACGGAAGTCCGCGCCAAGTTAAGCAATTCGCACCTCGGCCATCTCTTCAAGGACCCGACGTCGCCTACCGGCGAACGTTACGCGGTCAACTCTGGTGCGATGCGTTTTGTCCCAACGGAGAAAATGGAAGCCGAAGGTTACGCCGAATATCTCCACCCATTCGAAAAAAAAGAGTGACTTGGGTCTAGTTTTTTTGTTTCACTGGAGCCAGAGGCCTCCAGATGAGCAGCACTCGAATTACCATCGACGACACGTCGCGAGTGAGCTTGGGCATCGGCCTCGGCGTTGCCGCGCTTCTGGTTGGTGTCGCCCTCTACTTTGCGCTCGCCGCGCATGCACTCACAAAACAGACCACCGGGTTTGATCCTAACCGGCCGGTGCCGAGCGACGCCATACTTCGCTCACGCCTCAAGCCGGACCAATATCACGTCACCCGCGAAAACGGCACCGAGACCGCATTTCAAAATGAATATTGGAACAATGTTCGACCTGGCATTTATGTCGACGTCATCACCGGTGAACCTCTCTTTACTTCGCTCGATAAATTCGACGGCGGCACCGGCCGTCCAACTTTCTCGAAACCGATTTCGAAAGATTCCGTCCTCGAAAAGGACGATAATTCTTACGACATGCATCGCATCGAATTGCGCGCGAAACGCAGCAATGCGCACCTCGGCCATTTGGTTGCCGATTCAACATCGCCAACCGGACAGCGTTACGCAGTTAATTCGGCCGCGTTGCGTTTCATCCTAACCGACGACATGCAGCATGAAGGTTACGCCGCATTTTTGTCGCTGGTGACCCAGGTCGCGCAAAAGTAGCGCGACTCGTGGATCGAGCAGTCCCTGCTCGATGTTAAAAGTATCGGCGAAGCCGAGTTGAATTAGCATCGCCCGCGGAGCGGCCGATCCACCTTGCCCGCATGTCTCTTCCATGAAATAGGAAGAGTGCATGTCGATCTTGTCCGCCAACGGACGGACTCGCTGTGGCGAGCGCACGGATTCCGCAAAGTCACACGAAACTTCCGGACTCATTGCTGGAATCGCCGCTTTCACGACCTGGGGTCTAATCCCGATTTATTGGAAACTTCTCGCCGCCGCTCCGGCCGCGGAAATTCTCGCGCATCGATTTGTTTGGACGACAATTTTTCTCTCAATCGTGCTGAGCTGGCGGCGGCGCTGGCCTGAATTAATCGCCAACGTGCGTTCGCGTCGCGCGCGAATTTATTGTCTGACCGGCGGTCTCGCCATCGCGTCGAATTGGTTTCTCTTCATTTATGCGGTCAACATCGGCCACGTCATCGAAACCAGCCTCGGTTATTTCATGACGCCGCTGATGAATGTTCT
>Ga0070698_100007323_pt1 | contig 11944 bp, 13 predicted proteins | sample KBSK1502metaG_FD_65477 | JGI IMG/M metagenome (GOLD analysis project Ga0070698, IMG submission 65477) | Corn, switchgrass and miscanthus rhizosphere microbial communities from Kellogg Biological Station, Michigan, USA - KBS K1-50-2 metaG | ecosystem: Host-associated > Plants > Roots >...
TCATCCGCGAAGAACAGAGTCGTGAGTTTGGGAGCGGTGCGAACGTTGACCGGCAGCCAGATCGTGCCGCCGTCGCCGGTAGTCAACACCACACCACCGTCGCCCGCGGCCCAGCCGTGCATTTCATCCGTGAAGACAACTGAAAGCAGATCGGTGGTCACCAACACGTTCAGATTTCGCCAGGTCGCGCCGCCGTCATCCGTTTGTAGTATCGTTCCCTGGTAGCCGACCACGACCGCGCGTTTGGCGGACACAAAAGAAACTCCGGTAAGGAAAAGGTTGCCGAGTCCGGCATAAGGCTTCCATTCGGCGCCGCCGTTGTTGGTCACCAGCAACGTCCCTCGCGATCCCACTGCGATGCCTGACTTCGCGTCAAAAAATGCCACCGAGAATAAATGTGACGACGTGTTTGTGGATTGCGGTTTCCAGGTGACGCCGCCGTCGGTGGTAGCGATCAGTGCGCCGAAGGTGCCGACGGACCACCCCAGCATTGGATCCCCGGGGGCGAACGTCACCGCGAACAAGTGATCTTTGGTGCCCGTTGTTCTGGTCACCCACCGGCGTCCACCGTCTGCCGTCGTCATGATCACTCCGCCGGCTCCGGAGATAACCGCGCGCGCCTTGTCCTTAACGTAGAGACCATAAAGTGTAGTGATAGCCGGCGATAGTTGCGGTTGCCACTCGAAGCCTCCGTTACGCGTGCGCAGGATCGCGCCATCGCTACCAACGGCCCAGCCGGTTTTCTTGTCGGCTGCGAACCTGACTGAATTAATCGTGTTGCCCTGCGGCAGTGGATTCTGCCACTCCCAACCCGAAGGCTGTGGCTGCTGCGCCGCGGGAGAGATTGGGAGCAACAGCAGGAGACAGGCGCAGCTCAGGAAAGTGGCGGCAATTCGCCCCTTAAGTGATGGCCTCAATCTCTTTATTAAGCTGGGCAGAGTCATAGGTCGGGCGGTTTCTTACAAAAGATTCTTCCAATAAGGGCGAAAACGTATTCTCGGGGAGATGTCAGGTTAACGGAAGGCAGAATTATAAAGATCAAGCCGGATGAAAGCGAATTAGCCCGAAACGAGGGGGGACTCAAGATCGAAAGTCCCAACCTGTGAGATTTTCAATGTTGTCTCGCAGATCCTACTTGATGGTAGGTGGGCGATAACCGCGTTCGACGCGCCAGCCCTGCGAACTGTGTTTTAGTTTGGCGATAGTGAGCGCGTGAGGTTGTCCGCAGGCAAGCCAACGCGCGCGCAAGTGGCGGTGGCCGCGGTTGGTGTTGTCCTTAGCTACAAAAAGCTCGCCGCTCTCCGTTATGGTCGATGCTTCCTTCATCTCCAGCTCAACGGCTTCGGTTAGAGCTGTTTCCGCTAATCCGGCGGCCGGAATTAGGTCCGTATATTCTTCGGCAAAACCAATCTGAACATATGCGGCAGGCCAGTCACAGGTCACCGGTGAAACAACTACCGCCTTACCGATCACCAGCTCATTACCCTGGCAGTCCAACGCCAGACCCGGTTCGACAATAATCTGTCCCGCCTCAACTATTACCTTGAGACCGGAAACAATCCCGAACCCATGCAGAGCGCGGTTATGTCTCTTCAGCTTTTCGCGAAAGTATTTTTGCTCGAGCTCAAAGCTTTCAGCGGTCAGGACCTGGCCGGTAAAGAAACGAAGTCGTTTGAGAGATTCTGATTCAGCCATGCGTTTCAAACTTCCTCGCCCTCGTCAATAGCCAATGCTCCGGTTGTTCCGACTCTGTCTATCGCCGCGCGAAGAATCTCTTCATCAACGCGACCACTGGCAGCGATGCGGCGAGCCGCCTTGTCAACAGCTTCCTGAACCAGGTCGCCATCGTGCCCGCGTATCCATTCCCATTTCACCTTATGTCGCGTCGCCGCCTTGTCCAGACGCGCCCACCACTGGTGATTCGTCTTGCGGCGAAAGCGTCCGCTCATTGTTTCTACGACGTAACGCGAATCAGTGAAGAGCTGGACGCTACACGGTTCCGTCAACGCTTCCAACCCCAGAGCTGCCGCTGTTACTTCCGCTTGTTGGTTGGTTGCGTGACCAAGATACTCACCGACCGCGTGCCAGACGCCCTTGAATCCAAGCAAAGCCACCGCTGCCGCACGCGTGGAAACTTGCCCGTTGCCGAGACTGGAGCCGTCGCAAAAAATGGTTACTGACTTCATAGGGGTGCGGAATTTGATAACCGCGGACGTTTCCTCCAGGAGAGTTGCCGAACCCGGAGTCTCATGAACTGGAATTCTCCTCGACCCAGGCGAGGGTTATAGTACCAGAGCACTCGTCTGGGTCATTAGCGTACGATGACATGCAATTAGTCGCGCAGATTCTTATTGGTCGATTGGCGCGGATGTCATGGGTTTACCGGTTAAACTAAGCGGAGTTCATTATTATCGCGTCGCAGGGCGATATATTTTTGCGGGCGACCTCTTTATTGCTCGTAGCACAATATATTTCTTTCCGGCGGTGGATTTACAGGAGCAAAGAGACAACGCCACAAAGCACCTTCCTCATGAAATAGGTCTGATAGTCTTGGTAGTAATGTATCTACTTCAGAATCTGAGCTCATCCTCATCCCGCGATTTGTGGGAAGAAGGCATGTCAGAGGGGCAGTTCCAAGAGAAAGCTGATGCTCACATTGCAAAATTGAAAGAGCAGCGCAAGAGTAAAGGCTTTGCCGAGTCGTTACCTCTACCATTGCGTGTTAGTGCAAATGAGTTGTCGAATATGAAGTTGAGTCTGTCGGGCAAGCTCTCGTTTTTCGCCCAATCTGATAATCACGACTTCAATATCGGATTGAGAAGAAGGAACCGGCTGCGTGACGCTCTGTGGGAAGCCGGTCTTCTGAAACTATGAAGGATCGCAGTGTTGAAACTCATTTTGACTTCTGTTCTCATCTGAAGTCGTCAATCACCCCAGGAGGATTCCATGAACATGCAACGGAGACGTTTTTTCAAGAGTTCAATAGCGCTGGGCGTGACGTGCCTGATTCTCTGCACCCCGCTAACTTCTCAGGCCTGGGGAGCCGGCGGACACATGATGGTCGCTCAGATCGCCTTCGCCCGGCTCAATCCCAGAGCGAAGGCGCAGGTCAAAGCGCTTCTGGCGCTGCCGATAAGTCCCGCTGCCATATCGTCCCAGAGCACAGACTTCGTTAACGCAGCCCACTGGGCCGACGACCTGCGGCCGTTTCCGGAGTTTGATAGTTTCAAAGAACTTCACTTCATCGACACCCCGTTTTCGACGGACGGAACGCCTTTACCAGAGTTGCCCACTCCTAACATCGTCACTGCTCTGGAGGACAATGTAAACATACTTAAGACCAGCACGGACAAGAACGCGCAAGCCCAGGCGCTCAGGTTAATCATTCACTTTGTCGGCGATATTCATCAACCACTTCATTGCGCCACCAGAGTCGACAAGACTAATCCCTACGGGGATCGCGGCGGTAACCTGGTGTCGATAATGATTCCCGTTAAGAACGGCGAGCCAAAAAAAACCAACCTTCATAGTTATTGGGACGGTGGCATTGGCGCCTTTCCGCCGACGGGACCAAACTTCGCGCCACCACCGCTCAAACAGATTCCTGCGGCCGCCGCCAGAGCGAAGGCAGGAAATCCCGCCACTGCACGCGGAGTCAATCTCAAAGACCCGGCGAACTTCAGCGGCTGGGCAGACGAGAGCTTTCAACTCGCGAAGACCGTGGCTTATAAAGGGATAACAAACGGCGCTACGCCGACAATCAGGTACAAGAGGAAAGCTTTGCAGGTTGCTAACCAGAGAGTTGCGTGGGGAGGCTATCGGCTGGCCGCGTTGTTGAATTCCATTTGGCCGTAAGAGCTTCAAGTTCAGTTCTTCGCTGCGCACCTATGCGCAATTAGACACTACCCACCTACTCATAAGATCGTACCGTCGCGTATTAGCGAGTGCAGCGGCGGTATGTTACGTAGTTTGGCGGCTTCCTCAGGAGACGACTAAGATGAAAACAAAACTTGAAAAAGAAGTACGCTTCTTGAAGGTCTACGCGGTTGCGGCCACACTTTTCTGCGCTGTGTTTCTACTATCAGCCTTTGCCACGCAAAGCGCGAAGCAGAAGTTTGAGGAGATCGATGTCGAACGCATCAACATCGTGGAAAAGGATGGCAAGCTAAGAATGGTGATTTCGAACCAGGCGCGTCAGCACCCCGGTATTGTTAACGGAAAAATCATTGAGCGAAAAGGACCGCGCCCACCGGGAATCATTTTCTTCAATCATTTGGGCGACGAAATGGGTGGTCTAGTTTTCGGCGACAACGGCGGCAATGGACATTTCGGCTCGTTCACTTGGGACAAAGTTAGGAACGACCAAACAATGGGCTTTAGGTACTTAGAGAGCGACAACGGAACTTATCAATCCGGGTTGGAGATGTGGCAGCAACCCAATATCCCGTCTGACGTCATGTTAGCCAAATACGAAGCCGCAAATAAGATCACAGATGAAGCTAAACGCAAAGCCGCCATCCAGGCGATGGTTGATAACAACGAACTCACCACGAACCGGCTTTTTCTCGGTAAACGGCGCGATAACTCGAACGAACTATTAATGTCCGATATTAAGGGAAGACCGCGCATCAGAATGCGGGTTGCGTCAGACGGAACGCCGAAGCTTGAGTTTTTGGACGAAGGAGGTAAGGTCATTTACAGCTTACCTAACTCTTCCAGCGCACCAAACCCGTAATTACGATGACGCTGTAGCTTTTATCCTTGACTGCTTCTGACTTTTCCAGAATTGAAGAAGGAAAAGGGCGCTGTAAGCAACGCTTTGATGTCCATGGACGCTAACGAAGAAGTGACGAAAACCTGGACTGAATTGGTGGCACAAGAGATCGTCGAGCCTCCGGGAGGACGGCAAGTTTGAGTGAGGAAGGGCGGTTTACTCGTTCACCTTCAACACTGCAAGAAACGCTTCCTGCGGAATCTCCACGCGGCCGACTTTCTTCATGCGCTTCTTACCTTCTTTCTGCTTCTCGAGCAGTTTGCGTTTGCGCGAGATGTCGCCGCCGTAGCATTTCGCAATAACATTCTTGCCCATGGCCTTCACCGTTTCGCGCGCGATCACCTTGGCGCCGATGGCCGCCTGAATTGGAACTTCGAAAAGCTGACGCGGGATTAACTCCTTCATCTTTGTGGCCAACGCGCGACCCTTCGCTGCCGCAGTATCGCGATGCAGGACAAGCGAGAGCGCATCGACGGGCTCGCCGGAAACAAGCACATCGAGCTTGACGAGATCGCTTTCCCAGTAACCTGCCAGGTGGTAATCGAGTGAGGCGTAGCCGCGCGAAGTTGATTTCAAACGATCGTAAAAGTCGAGCACGATCTCGTTGAGCGGCAGTTCGTACGTCAACATCACACGATTCGAGGTGATGTACTCAAAGCCCTTCTGCTGGCCGCGCTTTTCTTCGAGCAAGGCCAGGATTCCACCGAGGTGTTCTTCAGGAGTTAGGATAGTGGCGCGGATCGCGGGCTCTTCAATTTTCACAATGCGACCGGGGTCAGGCATTTTTGCGGGCGAGTCGATCTCCGTAACTTTGCCGTCGGAGGTGGTGACGATATAACGCACGCCGGGGGCGGTCGTAATCAGATCAAGATCGAACTCACGCTCCAAACGTTCCTGCACGATCTCCATGTGCAGCAGGCCGAGAAAGCCACAGCGAAATCCGAAGCCCAACGCCGTAGACGATTCCGGCTCATAAAAAAACGAAGCGTCATTCAGGCGCAGCTTATCCATTGCATCGCGCAGCTCTTCGTATTGGTTGGTATCGATGGGATAGAGTCCCGCGAAAACCATGGGCTTGATTTCCTGATAACCCGGAAACGGTTCTTTGGTCGGTCGAGCTGCTTCGGTAACGGTATCGCCGATTTGCACGTCAGCCACAGCCTTAATGGACGCGGTAAGGAAGCCGACTTCGCCGACGCTCAACTGATCAATCGGTGTTGGCCGCGGGCGATTCACTCCCAAAGTTTCCACCTGGTAATCGCGCCCGGCGTTAAAGAAGCGAATTTTCATTCCGGGCCGAATCGTGCCGTCAATAACTCGAAAGAGAACAATCACACCGCGGTATGAGTCGTACCACGAGTCGAAGATTAGGGCTTTCAACGGCGCATTCGGGTCACCCTTTGGCGGTGGCACCTCGCGCACAATTGCTTCCAAAACGTCCGCCACGCCTACGCCAGTCTTGGCGCTGGTAAGAATGGCGTTGTGAGTTTCGAGACCGATGAAGTGTTCGATCTGTTCGATGGCTTTTTCAGGTTCGGCCCCGGGCAAATCGATCTTATTGATGACCGGAATGAGTTCCAGATTATTTTCGATGGCGAGATACGTGTTTGCCAGCGTCTGCGCTTCGACACCCTGTGAGGCATCGACGATGAGCAGCGCTCCTTCGCAAGCTGAAAGTGAGCGCGAAACTTCGTAGGAGAAATCGACGTGGCCGGGCGTATCAATCAAATTCAAAACGTATGACTGCCCGTCCTGTGACTTGTAGTCGAGTCGCACGGCGTGCGCTTTGATCGTGATGCCACGCTCGCGCTCGAGGTCCATATCGTCGAGCACCTGAGCTTCCATATCGCGTCCGGTGACGGCGCCGGTCAATTCGAGCAGGCGATCGGCCAGCGTCGATTTGCCGTGATCGATATGGGCGATGATGGAAAAATTGCGAATGCGTTCAGGATTCATTAAGGAAGTCCGGTAACTTAACATAACAAAAGGCGCGCTAAACCGCACGCGCGCCTGTTTTGGTCAAGTCGAGAGAGACGATTGCCTTAGCTTCCTCAGTTAATCGTCAATGTGTGCTTCCAGGTAGGCCCGCGCGCTTTCCTCCGTATTGACCGAGTTAATAAAATCCTGGTTTCTGTGGGCCCATTCGGCATGCTCTTGAAGAAACTGTGCATAGTCCGGGGCTACACCGGTGTCGGTGATAAAGCCGAGCTTGCGCATCACCCTCTGCATCATCACAGTGTCGTTGGCAAAACTCGCAGCCATGAGCAGTTTGTGCTTGTCATCGTCGGACATCGATGATGAAGAACTTGATGAGTCAGAGTTGGTGTTCAGATTGTCATTGCTGTTAGATCTTGAGTTGGAGTTGTAATTCGAATTGTAGTTGTCGTTGGAATTGCGGTTTGGATTGTAAATGCCCGGCGCCTTGATGACGCCGAAAACAATCAGGAGGGCCACAGCAATCACAACCACAATCAAACCAAGACAGCCCGCGCCGCCACAACCCAGCGCAATTTTTGCGTTTCTATTCATAGTTTCCTCATGTAACGCAAACTGTTAGTTTGCGATCCTTTTTTTTGACCAGTAGCCCATCGTCCGCAAACTGACAGTTTGCGTTACTAACGAGTCTTCATCCAGGCGATACAGGACTGGAGATGATAGCGCATGTTTTGCTTTGTGTCGTGATGCAGCGAACCGTGTCCGGGCAAGACCCACTCAAAATCGTAATTCGCCAGGGTGGCCATAGACTCCGTCTGTCTGGCCCACGAATACCAGGCGACGCTCGGAAAAGCCGTCAAAGTCTTCCGAGTTGGCGACCAGGCCAGATGATCGCCGGTAAAGAGAAATTTGTTCCGGTACAGAAATACGACGTGGCCGCGGGTATGGCCGGGGGTGGGAATGATCAACACGTCCTCATCGAGGCGCACTGCTTCGTCGCCTTCAATGATCCGCTCGACGCCGAGGCGCGCCGCCCCGTCGTCAGCGTGCATGATTCGTTCGCAGCCAAACTTCTTTCTGAACAACTCATGATCCGCGATGTCATCGCGGTGCGTTAACAGCATTTGCCTGACACCGCCAAGTTCCTCAATCCGTTTGACCAACTGTGTGGCAAACCTGGGTGAATCGACCAGCAGGTTGCCGCCTGCGCTTTCCGGCCGAACAATTAGATAACTCCAGCCGCCAAAACTCGATTCCGAAGTGAACCCGCAGAAGTACACATTCTCGGCAATTGGCGAGGGAAAGGCGTCAATACCGATGCGCGCATCATGCTTTTCCCTGGTTCCGATGGAGCCGGTTGGACAGGCGACAAGCGCCATCATGGCCAGGCGCGTATCCGCGTCGCTTTCAGGTTGATGATAGACGCTGCACTGCTCACCGTGGTCCCTGAAAATTCCGGGCGCGAGTTGGCTGCACGTGTCACAGTCGATGCAGGTTGCGTCGACAAAAAAATCTCCGGGCACGTTTTCCGGCAAGCGCTGTTGGATGTTAGCCATATGAAGGGACCTTCTGGTTAGATCATCGCTCAAGCAACTGCGGGGTTCAAGTCGCCGAACAGTCCTACAAAGTTTCTGAGCAAATCCTCAGTCCCAGAGGGGCCGAATGTTTATAGACTCCTCCAGTCTTAAGTTTCTTCGCTCCAGCGGAGCGAAATGTGAGATTCGATATACGCATCTACCAGTACATTGCGCTCCGCTGGAGCGTCAAACATTACCTGGGCAGTAAGTCTATAGACATTTGGCTCCTCTGGAGCCAGCGCGTCATCTGCTTGCTTACTTATCTCTCCCTGACTAAGATCTCGATTCGCTATCCATGTCATCACATTCCTACAAGTCCTTTTCAGGAGAATCATGATGCGCACTTTCCGAAGTTTGCTTGCCGTCCTTTGCTTAGCCGTGTTGGTCGCGTGGACTACAGCAGTCTCCACCGCTCAGGAGTCGGCTTCGAAGACGACAGAACTCATTCCCGCAACCACAGACATCTCGGTGGGCCAAAAGGTGAAGTTCTCTGCCCTGGTCAAAGATGCGGAGGGAAACAAAACCGACGCCCGCGCAACGGCGTGGTTTGCGGCGCCGTTTGATTTGGCTGCAGTTGACGAGTCGGGCACGGTTTCGTTCTTTAGCCCGGGAGAGGTGCTGGTAGGCGCCGTGGTTGGCGGCAAGGCAGTGCTTACAAAAGTGATGGTCAAGGTTGGACCCGTCATGCGCATCGATATCGAACCAGTGAAAACGCCACTGGTAATCGGAGCAAATACTCGACTCTCGGCGACAGCCCGGGGCTCCGAAGGAAATCCGCGCAGCGACGCGGTCTTAAGCTGGACCTCCAACAAGCCTGACGTAGCAACGGTGGACGGAGCTGGCGTCGTGACTGCAATCTCTCCGGGGCGGGCGACAATCAGCGCGTCTTCCGGCAGCGGTAAGGGCAGCGCTGATTTAACGGTGGTCAATAGCACCCTGACCGGGCTATCCATCGAACCGAGATCGAAAACCACGCGAACGGGAGATGTGGTGCGTTTCAATGTTCATGCAACCAGCGGCCAGGCCGACAACAACGCGGTACGCTGGACGGTTAGTGGTCCGGCGGCGACGATCGATTCCGATGGCGGTTTCGTTGCAGAGCTGCCGGGCGCGTATGTAATCACCGCGGCGAGTGGGCGGCAGGAAGCAATTGCTTCCGTGGTCGTGACGCCGCGCAATGCCGAACGCACCCTTCAAGTAGTCGGTCGAGCACCTATTAAAGATTTTGAGGCGGCGGAAGAATGGCTAATGGGAAACTATGCCTACCTTTCGACCATCTCCGACAAGTTTCTCGTCTATGACATTTCAGACCCGACGCATCCGAAACTTACGGACACGATAAAAGTCGACGCGCGACTCGTTAATGACATCAGCACCACGGCCGACGGCAAGATTCTGGTCATTTCCCGGGAAGGCGCATCCAACCGCAAAAACGGCATTGCCTTTTTCGACACCTCCGATCCTGCACACCCAAAGCCAATTTCCGAATATACAGAAACTGTTACCGGTGGCGTGCACAGCGCGTTTGTAGACGGGCATTACGTTTACCTTACGGACGACGCCACAGGTTCAATGCGCGTGATTGACTTCGCCGATGTGAAGCATCCGAAAGAAGTAGCGCGCTGGGAGGTTCCCAGCGCGGTAGCAACGACAATAACCACTGCTGAGGGTGAACGGGAAATTGTTGGTCGCTACCTGCATGATGTGCAAGTCAAAGATGGTTTGGCTTATCTCGCTTATTGGCGCGATGGTTTGGTAATTCTCGACGTGGGCAATGGCCTGAAGGGTGGCAGCCCGGAGCACCCGCAGCTCGTCAGCCAGTTGCGCTTTAATCATCATGAACTTTACGGCAATGGCTGGCTCGCGGGAACGCACTCAGTTTTCCGTTACAAGAATTACGTTTTCGTTGGTGACGAAGTGTTTCCACCAATCTTTGATATTCACGATCGCAAGCGCATTCCGGTGCGCGGCGTCGTGCATGTCGTGGACGTGGCTGACATCAACAATCCGCGAAAGGTTGCGGAGTATCCCGTGCCTGAAGCCGGTGCGCATAACATGTGGGTCGACAATGATGTGATGTACATGGGCTATTACAACGGCGGCGGGCGCGTCGTTGATGTCTCAGGAGAACTGCGGGGCGATCTCTACCGGCAAGGTCGTGAAATCGGTCGCCTCTGGGCTGGTGATCCGCAGGGCTACCGTCCCAATTTGCCTTTCACTTGGGGCGCACAGCCGCATAAGGGTCTGATCTATTTCAACGACGTTCACAGTGGCATCTGGGTCGTGAAGGTTGGCGAACTTACTGAGAAAGGTTCAACGACAGCACCCGGTCAGTAAAGAGGAGCAGACGGCAGGAGCAGTCGGCAGGCGTCCCCTCGATAATGAGTAGCGGTATCAATCTCCTTCTATCCCCGCACAATGACGATGAGTGTCTCTTCGTCTCGTATACTCTGATACGTGAAAAACCTCTCGTCGTCATAATTACGGATAGCGATTTACAAATTGATTTCGGAGTTACTGCTGAACACCGAAGGGAAGAAAGCAGACGTGGTTGTGAACTTTTGGGAGTCCCGGTTGTTTTCCTTGGTCTCAAAGACGGGTCTTTGAATGAAGCAGACCTCACACGACGACTTAAGTCGTTTAATGACCTCCAGTGGAAACGCGTTTACGCCCCCGCTATACAAGGAGGCCATCCCGACCACGACCTAATTGGTAAAGTTGCCTTCTCAGTATTTCATCGAGTCAGTCTCTACGCAACTTATGCGCTTGGGGAAAAGTTCACTCCGGTTGGAGAGGAAGTAAGTCCGACGCAGAATGAGATCGACCTCAAAAACAAGGCGCTAGACTGTTATGCGTCACAAATCGGATTGATAGAAAACAAGAAACACTTCGATGCAGTTCGAGGAAAACCAGAATACCTGATTAGCCCGCAATGACTGTGGATAGTCAATTGGAGAATCGTTCCGGGCGAGCAATCATGCCGCCCAACATACGCCCTACCTCTTCATAACCCTTTCTCAGTTCCAGTTGTCGACGCTGTGAGAGATAGCCACACTCATACGCGAAGTCCAACCATACTTGCGTTTCGGTAGCCTCTCCGTCCGCATCGGCCATCTTACTTACAAACATTTTAGGATATCGCTTCTTTCGATACCCCTCCCCAATATTGCCCGGAACACTTCGAGACGCGCGCCGGATCTGATCTGTGAGTGAATACTTTTCTTCGGGCGGAAATTTCTTGGACTCGTCGAAGATCTCCATGGCTAAATTGAACGCGAGCTGATAAACCTTCAAGTCTCTGAAGCCTCCGGAGATAGACATGGTTAGGATCTCTTTGCTTGGCACCCGCGGATCAGATGCGCTTCCGCTCAAATTTTTAGAACGAGTAGAAGATCAGAGAAAGTATGTCGTGGACGACGATGGAACGGAAGCGAAGGTCAATCAAGGACGACGTTGCAGTAATACAAGAGGACTTGCAGACTTGGTTCAATATCAGTTCACCTGCCGACTCCTCCTGCGGTCTGCTCCTGAGTCACAGCCCGAATTCGCTGATTAATCTGTGCAAGTAAGAACGGCTGATCCCAAGACGTTTCGCCGCCGCCACCTTGTTTCCACCTTCTGCTTCGAGAGCGCCGGCTACCAATTGTCTCTTGAGAGC
>Ga0070698_100007325_pt1 | contig 11944 bp, 8 predicted proteins | sample KBSK1502metaG_FD_65477 | JGI IMG/M metagenome (GOLD analysis project Ga0070698, IMG submission 65477) | Corn, switchgrass and miscanthus rhizosphere microbial communities from Kellogg Biological Station, Michigan, USA - KBS K1-50-2 metaG | ecosystem: Host-associated > Plants > Roots >...
ATCGCTTCTATTTTATTATCGCGGCAACACTGGAAAGGAGGTGATTCTAAAATATGAGTTTTTATCACAGTGAGGTGGCTGCGGCCTGACCTCTGAACCTCTTTGTTAACTAGTTAGGATTTAGGTTCAGTCGTCTTACTGCGTAGTGCTCCTCCTTTCAGGAAGGCACGACAGTCAGCCTCAGGCCAATCCCAACAGTTCACCGGAAGCCGCCGCGCGCAAGCGTTGGCGGCTTCACTATTTTGGAGTGCGCTGACCTGTCAGCGCTCTGGTAGGTCGCGACTTGTCGCGACCATTGTCAAACGAGTCGACTCAACGATTGCGGCGTCAAGCCGCCGCAGACCAAAGCGGTGACAGGTCACCGCACTCCAAAACAATTACCAGCTTGCGTTAGAAATGAAGCAGTGAGAGATTAGAATTTCTGCAAACACCAATTTGGAGAATCTTTCATTGTCATCTGCTGATTCCCCCGTGTTTTACGATCCGGCGGGCCGCCGTTGGAAGCAAGTGCGCCGCATCTGGATGGCCTTCGCTATTGTGGTCACGAGCCTCACGGCGGTACTCATCGCCAGCGTCCTGATTAATCCCGCCCTTCCGAGTTTCAATATCCGTCCGGTCGCGAGTTTGCCGCATACGGCCGACATCAAGCCTAAACCGTTACCTGCCCCGGCCAATCCCAGCCAACAAAAGGCAAGAAAGGCCCAGGCGGAATTGCAACGCGCGTTGGCTGCCACTCCGCGAGTACTGCCGGCGCGAAGACGATCGCACACCGCAGTCTTGCCGCCGCCCACATTGCCTGCGCCCGTCGTTCCCAGCTCACGGCCTCTCTCGATTGGTTTCTACATCAACTGGGATGAATCAAGTTACGAGTCATTGAAGAGAAATCTCGCTCAAATGGATTGGGTGATCGCCGAGTGGTCTCACTTGCAAGATACTGCCAATGGCGCGACTCCTCTGGCCACTGACGTCGATGCCCCCGCACTCAACTGGATCCGCCAAACGCGGCCGCAGGTTCAGGTCATCCCGATGGTGCAAAATCTAATCGACGAAAAGTGGGACCCTGATCTCCTGGCGCGTGCAATAGGTGACGAAGTAAGCCGCCAAAAACTGATCGTTGCGCTCACCACCTTTGTCGAGTCGAATAAATTCGCCGGCCTTTGTGTTGATTTTGAGGAGCCGACACCGGCGACACAGCCGGCGCTGTTAACTTTCGTGCAGGAGTTACATGCGGTCTTCGCGCCCAAGGGGTTGCTTGTGGTGCAGGCAGTACCTTTCGACGATCCGGACTGGAATTACAAGGGTTACGCTGCCGCCAACGACTACACAATGCTGATGGCCTACGACCAGCACTACACTGGAAGCGATCCGGGAGCAGTCGCTGCGCAGGACTGGTATGAAAACAATCTCGTCAAACGAATGCAGGATCTCGAACCGAGCAGAACAATCATCGCGCTGGGAAACTACGGCTACGATTGGAGCGTCGGCAAGACGGAGGCGACGGAACTCACCTTTCAGGAGGCAGTCATCTCTGCCCGTGACTCGGAAGCAAAAATAGATTTTGACTCTACCTCGCTCACTCCAACTTTCGAGTATGACGATGAGAATGAAACGCACCACAGTGTTTGGTTTCTTGACGCAGTCACGGCCTATAACCAGATGCGCGCGGCGAGCGGTTTTAGCCCCGCTGGTTTTGCGATCTGGCGTTTGGGTTCGGAGGATCCTTCGGTTTGGTCAGTGCTGGGCAATTCGCCGCCCTCCTCGGCGGAGGCCCTAAAGAGAATCGTCTACGGTTACCAGGTTGACTTCGAAGGTAGCGGCGAAATACTGAAGGTCGTCTCGCGACCGCAGGACGGCTGGCGCAATCTGGAAGTCGTCGATGGTTACATCAAGGATGAAGACTTTGTCGCTATCCCTTCGTCATACGTGATTCAGCGCGAAGGCGATCATCCCGGACTCATCGCATTGACTTTTGATGACGGTCCCGATCCAAGGTGGACGCCGGCAATCCTCGACATTCTCAAACGGGAACAAGCTCCGGCTACATTTTTTATTATCGGAAAAAACGGACAGGCCTATCCTGACCTGTTGCGTCGCGTGGTTAACGAAGGTCACGAGATTGGTAATCACACTTATACACATCCCAACCTTGGCGAAATACCCCTGTCACTAACTGATCTCGAACTCAACGCCACTCAGCGTTTGATTGAGTCGGAGACCGGAAGGTCGACGGTCCTTTTTCGTCCGCCCTATTTTGGTGATGCCGAAGCAGACAAGCCGCAGGAAGTGGAGCCGGCTTATCAGGCCCAAAAACTGGGATACCTGGTGGTGGGTGTGCGCATCGACCCCGATGATTGGGAACTGCCGGTGACTGCTGATGAGATTGTGGATCGCACTCTTCAGCGCGTCGACGACAACAATCCGGATACGCGGGGACAAGTAGTGTTGCTGCACGATTCGGGCGGTGATCGCGCGGCGACAGTGGCGGCGTTGCCGGAGTTGATTCACAAACTGCGAGCGCGCGGATTTCGTTTCGTACCCGTTTCTGAGCTGGCCGGGCTATCAAGAGATCAGGTTATGCCGTTGATTCCGCAAAAGGAACGCGTGTTGACCAGATCGAATGCCGTGTCCTTCTTTTTCCTTTCAACCGTGGGCTGGGTCCTGCAGTGGATATTTGTGATTGGCATCGTGTTGGGGCTTGGTCGCCTGATCTTTATCGGCACGCTGGCATTGGCGCAATGGCTACGTTCGCGTCACCGGCAGCGCATACACGCGGGAGAAAGGTACGCGCCCTTCGTCTCGGTACTCGTACCTGCCTACAACGAAGAAATGGTAATTAAGAATACGATCAATAGTTTGCTGGCCTCGAACTATGAAGAGTACGAGATCATAGTTGTGGATGATGGGTCGGTGGATAGGACGGGCGAAATCGTCCGGGAAAACTTCGCCGGTAACGAGCGTGTCAGGCTGGTCGCTGCGTCTGCCGGAGGCAAAGCGGCAGCCCTCAATGTCGGGCTGCAATACGCTAAAGGTGAAATAGTAATCGCGCTCGACGCTGACACATTATTTGCGCCGCAAACCATTGGCGCGCTGGCTCATCGTTTTTCTGATCCGAAGATGGGCGCTGTAGCCGGTAACGCCAAGGTTGGTAATCGCATAAACATCGTCACTCGTTGGCAGGCGCTTGAATACATCACTTCGCAGAATATGGATCGCCGCGCTTTTGCAAGTCTGAATTGCATTACCGTGGTGCCGGGCGCCGTCGGTGCGTGGCGTCGCCATTTGATCGAGCAAGCTGGAGGCTTTCAATCGGACACGCTGGCTGAGGACCAGGACCTGACGCTGAGCATACGCCGGATGGGTCATAACATCGGTTACGAAGAAGACGCGATTGCCTGGACGGAAGCTCCAGATCGATTAAGTTCCCTCGCCAAACAAAGATTCCGCTGGGCCTTTGGCACGCTGCAGTGTATGCGCAAACACATCGACGCTTTGTTTCGCCCGCGTTATGGTGCGCTCGGGTTCATTGCCCTGCCTAATGTGTGGATTTTTCAGATCTTGTTTCCCCTCATTTCGCCGGTGATGGACTTGATGCTCGTCTATACGTTGCTGGTCGCCGGATTGGATCGACTACAACAGCCAGTCGGCTATTCATCGACGGCGCTGCGCCAGGTACTGTTCTATTACGCCTTGTTTCTGACTATTGATTGGGTGGCCGCCGGCTTCGCGTTCCTGCTGGAAAAGAAGGAGCACTGGCGCTTGCTCTGGTGGCTTTTTCTGCAGCGCTTCGGTTACCGCCAGGTGATGTACTACGTCATGATTAAATCGGTGGCCGTGGCCGCACGAGGATCAACGGTGGGCTGGGGTAAGCTGGATCGAAAGGCGACAGCCGAAGCGCAGCCGTGACAAAACACTCGAGCGTTTTTGTGGGATCGCGGGCGTCCCGCCCGCCGTTCCTGGAATGCGAATGAGGTTGACTTGAATGAGATCTGTGATCTTGATTTGTTTGGCTACCCGATGCGGGCGGGACGCCCGCGGTCCCAGCAAATCACTTGAGCGCGAAGCGCGAAAATCAAGTTGGGGAAAGCGCAATTGATGGTTAACAAGCGCAAGCGAACGCGGGATGACCGGCAAGACGGCAAGCGAAATAAATTGTTTGTCTATGCACTACTACTTTTCGTGGCGTTCACTTTTCGCGTGGCCGTTGCCCGCTTCCTGCCGAATGACGCGCCTGACGACGGCAGAGTCTATGATCAGATTGCACATAACGTGCTTGAACGACATGTTTTTTCTCACGATAGCGAGGCACCCTTTGCTCCGTCGCTCATACGGATGCCGGGTTACCCGCTCTTCCTTGCTGGTGTGTATTCAGTCTCTGATGGCCACGGCAAGACGGCGGCTCGCATTGTTCAGGCGCTGATGGATACAGCGACCTGCGCGCTGGTCGCGTTTGTGGCCTTCCTCTGGGAACCCGAAGAGAGGCGGAAGCGTCGCAGCTCGATCACTGCACTGGCGCTGGCTGCCGTTTGCCCATTCACAACGATCTACGTGGCAACGATCCTCACTGAAACACCCACGATGTTCTTTGCGGTGGCGATGACCTTGACGGCAACGCTGGCGCTCAAAGCAACGACTCGGAAAAAGGCATTGTGGCTATGGCTCGCAACCGGCTTGCTTGCCGGCGTGGCTGTCCTATTTCGCCCCGACAGCGGACTGTTCGCCCTGGCACTCGGCCTGACACTGGTAACGGCTACCCTCGGCCGCACCAGCGAGGTGAAGTTAAGCAAGCAGCGCGACGAGATCTTGTACCGGACGGCGCGTACGTCCTATCTCGGCGCGGTCTTCTCTCTGGCCTTCTGTCTGGCGCTGGTGCCCTGGGCCATTCGCAACTATCGCGTATTTCATCTTTTTCAACCCCTTTCTCCGGCGCATGCTGAGATGCCCGGCGAATTCGTTCCGCGCGGATATTTGACGTGGGTGCGCACGTGGATTGACGACGGGCGCTATATTGGTCCAACAATTTGGCTGCTCGATACTGGTCCGATCAAACTCACCACTATCCCTGACCGCGCTTTTGATTCTGCTGAAGAAAAGCAGCGCGTGGGCGCGTTGCTTGAAAAATATAATCATCCTGCTGAAGAGCCCGGGCTCTTCACCGATGAACAGGACTCAAGGAACCCGGCAAGCTCGGAAGATCAGTCCCAGCCGAATGAAAAAGATGAGTCAAGTCAGGATGAAGATAAGGCCGGCGCTCAAACTGACGAGCCCAGCCCTGACCAAGATGACGAGAAAGACGACGAGAAAGACGACGAAGAGGATCAGACTGACGAAAGCTCATCGGCGGATGAAGGATCTGATCAATCGGTTGAGATGACCCCGGAGATCGACGCCGGTTTCGCGCAGATCGCCCGTGAGCGCATTGCCCGTCATCCGTTTCGTTACTATGTTTGGTTGCCGCTGAAACGAGCCCACTCACTTTGGTTTGACACCCACTCGGATTACTACCCATTTCAGGGTGACCTGCTTCCGCTCGAGGACCTTGATTACGACATTCACCAACAATATTTTCTACCGGCCTTCGCTGCGTTGACATTGATCTACACGCTGCTGGGACTAGCGGGCGCCTTGTTCTTGTGGCAAACGCGAAACTTCAGCGCCCGTCTGTGGGTGCTGTTGGCAGCTCTGATGATTTTCTTGAGGGTTGGCTTTTTTGCGTCGCTCGAGAATCCTGAGCCGCGCTATGTGGTCGAGGTCTTTCCGTTTCTATTTATTCTGGGAGGGATTGCTGGGGGACGAATTGGGGCCTTACTGAAAAAAAGCAACCCAGTCTCAACGGCCAATCGAACGAAGCACACGTCTGGCGAGAAACTGTTTCAGGCCTCCGGGTACAATGGCGCGCAGCAGTGCATGAGCCACACGGCTTGGCACCAATACTCCACGCTGCACCAGTGCATACTCGCTTTCCCACCGAGTAGCTACAAACTTTGACTTGAATCTTCGCAACCCTTCAAAGTTATAGAAAGCACTGAGACGCTTCGACGTCAATCGCAAAGCGCGTTCGATCACCGGGTGATCGTGAGTTGAAATATCGTCCACGCCTTCCCTGGCCAGCGGCGCTGTTCCCAGAGTTGCCATAGTTACTCCCTCTGCTTTGAGCCGTTGCAATGCCTCGAAGACCAAAAGGTCCGCAGTGCCCCTGGGAGCGTCCGGGGCCCGCACAACATCTTCCAGATACCAGCCGTCTCGCGCCGGAATCGGACTTGCCGCAAGCAGGGCCACCAGTCGATGGTTTGCATCGCGCGCGGCGAACAACTTCTTGCGCTCAGATCTGAGAAAAGGATCAAGCGCTAACAGCCAGCCAAAGGTGGTCGCGGCCCGTCTTGTCCTTAGCCAGCTGATGCACAACTCCATGGTCTCTTCCTTTAGTTCATCACTGAAGCCAACAACGTTCTCAACCTGGATACCGCCTCGCAACGCTTGATTGACACCGGCGCGCAACTTCCTGGCTGAATTGCCTCGCGGTTGCCACGCTTGCAAGTCAAAGTAGGGAGCCGCGCCAATCTTGATTGCGCTCAAGCCCAGTTGAATACCCTCGCGGGCCAGGCGTTCAGTAGCCGGCACAAAAGCTGCGATTCGCCTGGCTTTGGTGGCAGCCGTCATAAAGCCCTGAACCAGCGGCTTAATGTCCTCCGGTTTTGCCAAAGGATCGCCTGCCGCCAGCCATACTCTCCCAAATTCACCATAAATAATCGCGCCATCGATTCCCGGCATAGTCCACGTCAAAGCACCCGGGGCAATACTGACCAACGAATGCGCGTTGTAGCCATAAGCAGATTGAAGTCGCAGCAGTTCCCTCGTTGGATCTGCCGCTCGGGAACGCCGAGCATAACTGCGCACCATGCGAACTTTATTACTTACATAGCGGGCGCCATAGCTCGCGCCACCGCCGGCAGCAAGCCACCAAAGCTCACGAATGGGAATATGCGGATGTATGAACACGGGGTAACCAGCGATGACAAGGATACACCCCGGCGTTTGGGTGGTCTAAATAAAGCGGGAGCAAGAGACAGGTCAAAACCGTGAGCGATGTGGGTGGCTGGAGAGTCACGATCGCTACACAAAATCAGAACTGGGAGCGAACCGGGGTCCCCGCGCGGGCAGCCCGCGTGGGGTGGTGGTAGCGACCAGCCAAGGGGTCAAGAAAGAATAACTGACGACTTGGCTCCAGTACTGTAGCAGTCGATCATGGAGTCGGCGAAGGAGTCGCAGCCGGTACTTGTTCCGATGGCAGTACGCGCGATGGATCGGGCCGGTCCGGTGAAGTGTGTAGGTGAATAGCCTTCCAATCTTTTCCTACACGTTTGAAGACCAACGTCATTCGACCCGTAGCTGTCTCAGGTGTGCCTTTGTAAGTTTGCGACTGGGTCCACAAACAACTCACCACGGCGCCGTCGCGTCCGAGCATTGTGATCGAGAGGTCGCGAACATCCAGCTTCACATCTTTTATGTCGGGATAGGAGCTCTCCCGATTGCGCCGCATCTGATCCCAGCCTTTTGTGACGGTCCCGTTGCCATTGAAGAGAATCAGGCGTGGCGAGTCCAGATAAACACTCGTCACCGCTTTGACGTCCGCGTGCCGGATGCCATTGATCAAGGTGTTGAATGCGGCGACGACGCTTTGCGATCCGGGCGTGTCCGTCGCGATTTTTGGTTTGGCCTCAGTGTGCCGCGGTGTCGGCTTGGTAGTCGTGGGTTGCTGGACGTCCGTACTCTTTTGAGAGTCACCAGTTTTACTGGCAGTTGACGGCGACACGGCCGTGCGCGGGCGAACGGTTGTGGAGGAATTCGTGTTTTGCGCTAAGGCTGCCGAGCCAGCCGTGAAAAGTATAATGGTAATTAGTAGGCTTTTAATCATCATCTTCAGCTCCTCCGGCAGAACTTTTTGGAGTGCGGTGACCTGTCACCGCTTTTCTCCGTCGCGACCTGTCGCGACGATTGGACGTTAGCACTTACCTGCGAGATGCGGCGTCAAGCCGCCGCAGACCAAAGCGGTGACAGGTCACCGCACTCCAAAGGGTTCTAGACATCTCCCAACGCATTCGCAGCGTCGAACCATGGTACTCCACTGCGCAGTCTTTCAACAGAACGCCTTTGCCCGAGAACCTCAAACACCTCAAACATCGACGGACCGACTGCCTGCCCGGTAAGCATTGTGCGCGAACCGTTGATTAGCAGGCCTGCCTTAACGTCATTATCTTCCGCGAACTTTCTGAGCGTAGCCTCAGCGGTTTCGGCCGTAAACGGTTCCGTCGCTTCCAGGCTGTCAGCGAGAACGGGCAAGAGTTCTCTTAGCCGCGGATCCTCGCGCAGATTCTTGTTGACGGCTGCTTCCTCAAAATCGAAGTCATCGGAAAAATAGGCGCGCCCCTGTCCGGAAAAATCTTTCAGAGTGAAAAAACGCTGGCGAATTAGATCCAGAGTTTTTAACAACCAGTCCTGGTCGTCATCGTCGTACTCTTCGCGCCAGAGTTTGCTGGCGCGTAACTCAGCCTTCACCATCGGCAGCAACTCTACAACCGGCAGGGTGCGAATATACTCGGCGTTCATCCAAAGAGCCTTTTCGTCGGTCCAGTGACGCGGGTCGTTCTCCTGAAAGTTGAAAACGGCGGGCGAGCGATGGATATGCTCCAAAGAAAACTGCCGCACCAGCTCCTCAACTGAAAGGATCTCTTTGCCGTCGGCCGGGGCCCAGCCAAGCAGCGCGAGAAAATTACGAAAGGCCGCGGGAATGAAACCACGATCGCGATAGGTGGTTAACGAAACTACCTCGCCGTGCTTGCGCTTGGAAAGTTTTCCTTTGTTCGGCGCCAGAATCAAAGGCAAATGGGCGAACAGGGGTACGGCGGCGCCGAGCGCTTCGTAGAGCAGCACCTGTTTGTGTGTGTTCGTAAGATGATCCTGGCCGCGAATCACATGGGTGATACCCATCTCGATGTCATCAATTACGACCGAGAGGTTGTAGAGCGGATGTCCGTCGGATCGAAGTAAAACGAGATCTTCAATTTCAGAATAGTCACGCTCCTGCGGCCCGAAAACGAGATCCTCAAAGTGTGTCTTTCCCGCAGGCGCAATCTTCAGGCGTACGGCAAAAGGCTCGCCCGCCGCCGCGCGTTTGTCAGAATCCTGCTTTGCCTGGTCACGGAAAGGATTGTTGCGATGATCCGTGCCCGCGGCAGACTGCGCCCGCGCGCGTTCGGCGATGTCTTGTTTGACATTGGCATCATCACGATCGGCCCTGGGCGTGAAATCACGATACGCCTTGCCCTCGTCCACGAGTTTGTAAGCAGCAGCGCGATGTTTGTCGGCATTGGCAGATTGAAAAACTATCTCCTCGTCGTAAGCGAGTCCCAACCACTGCATGCCATCAATGATCGACCGCGTTGATTCGTCGGTTGATCGCTGGAGATCGGTGTCTTCAATGCGGAGGAGGAACTTGCCGGCGGTCTTCTGTGCGTAGAGCCAGTTGAAAAGTGCCGAGCGAGCTGCGCCGATGTGCAGGTAACCGGTTGGAGATGGAGCGAAGCGGACGCGAACACTCATTGGAAATAGAGGTCAGCGGTCGGAGATCAGAGGTCGGAAAGAAAAGGACCCATTGGTTTTTCTGACCCCTGATCTCTGACCGCTGACCTCTGTTAAAAACTGGCGGAGATGACAGGATTCGAACCTGTGAAGGGCTTTTAAGACCCTTAACGGTTTAGCAAACCGCCGCCTTCAGCCACTCGGCCACATCTCCAGAGCCCACGCAAACGAAAAAACATTCTAATCCGCGGTCACGGATTGTCAAGGTAAGCTTGAGCCCGGGAATCACATGCGCCTTACTTTGTGCGACTGATTGCCATTAGCGTCAAATCGTCTCGGGGTACTCGTCCCTCCGCGAAGCTGTGCAACTCGCGCCGGCAAAGCGAGATTATCGAGTCGGGCGAAAGGCTGCAGTTGTCTTTCAAGAGTTGAGACAGTCGCTCAGCGCCATACTCGTTTCCCCCTCCGTCCAAACTCTCCGAAAGTCCGTCAGTGTAGAGAAACAGCGTATCTCCCTTCTTCATGTGAACTCGATTGACTGAAAAACTCTCGCTACAAAACACACCAATCGGTAGACCAGTCGCGGCAATCCTAGTCACCGTGCCTTCCTGAAGCAGAAACGGCGGCAGGTGCCCTGCATTACAAAGTTCTACGTCGCCGCTCGTATTAGCGCGTCCAAAAACTAAGGTGGCGTATTGGGTCGGCAAGGTGCTTTCGCAAAAGACTCGGCTGGCACGTTCAACCATTTGCTCAAGCGGCAGGTTGATCGAAATCAGCGTGCGAAACATCGCGTTCAGATGCGCCATCAGCATCGACGCAGCAACACCTTTGCCTGAAACGTCGCCGAGAGCAAAATGCAACGACTGATCTTCGCCCTTGATTAAGTCGCAATAGTCGCCGCTGACCGCTCCGGCCGGCTGGTAGTGATAGGAGACTTCCCACCCATCAATCTTCTGGGTAGGTGGGGGCAGCAGCCCCGTTTGAATCTGTGACGCCAACTCCAGATCCTCTTCAAGGGCACGCTGTTCGTTTTCAGTCAGATCACCCAGACAGACCCGAGCCAAAGGGTTTGCGATTAACCGCTCCGGCTCGACCGGATCATGGCAAACTTCGCACAGCCCGTAAGTGCCTATGTCCATACGATGCAGCGCGGCGTCAACTTCCTGCAGCAATCGCGTTAGTTCCGCCGGGCGGTGAAAAGCGCTGGCGGCATCTTGCAATCTATGACGACGGTCAATTAGTTGTTCGCGAAGTAGCGGTTCGATAGCGGTAACCATTGTTCTGTCCTTTTTTGTTTAAGCCACCTTGTTAAGCCACGAGGCTGGCGGGGATTGGCGCTCGCTGAAGTTGAACGGGAAGTTGCGGAGCGCAGCAAATCTTCTCGAGTCGGGCTCGATCGCTTTTCATTGCGGGGTCGTTAGGCAGAGCGGCCCGCACCTCACGAAAGATGTTGGCCGCATGAGGATCTGGCGGCTCAACCAGTCGATAGTGAATCCACTTGCCTTCGCGACGCGCCGAAACCACCCCGGCACGACGCAGGTAAGCAAGATGTCGCGAAATCTTCGGCTGATTTATCTTCAAAACTTCGACGAAAAAACACACGCACACTTCGTCGTTTCCGATGAGATTAATCAGCCGCAAACGAGTCTGATCCGCGAGTGCCTTAAACAGAAATTCGATGCGATATTCGTTGTTGCCCATGACGATCTACTTACCTGTTTTGGTGGTTTAACTATTACGATTTTGAGCGCGCTAGAGTTCCTTTTTAACCGACTAATTTATGTGTAAAAAGGCCCTATTTCTATCCGGATCTTGTGCTTCAAACTAGTCAACGCCCACCAGTTTGCTGCGTCGTTCAAAAAGGAGCGTGTCACGCCAGACGCCTTTCATTTTGGCGATGCGCTGCCGCCTGCCAACCTCCCGAAACCCGCAAGAGTTGTGTAGCGAAATACTGGCCACATTCTCCGGAAAGATGCTCGCTTGTAGCGTCCAGATTCTATTCTCCTCAGACTCTTTCACGAGGGCCTTGAGCAGGAACCCTCCTAAGCCCGCGCCGCGCATCTGTTCGGCGACGTAAACACTCACTTCCGCAACTCCCTTGTAGACGGGACGCGCCGAGACCGGGCTAAGTGCCGCCCAGCCGCCAATAGCTTCCCTTGAAATCGCGACCAGGCGCGGCGCGGGCAAATGGGAATTGTTCCAGGTCGCCCAGGTCGGCGCCTCAGTCTCGAAGGTCGCCTGGCCGGTGGCGATGCCGGCGAGGTAAATCACCCGCACCGGTTCCCAATCTTCGGCAGTCATCACTCTGATTTGAATGTCCATACCCGGTCAGAAAATATTTTCACATATGCCTTGACAGATATGTTGG
>Ga0070698_100007326_pt1 | contig 11944 bp, 9 predicted proteins | sample KBSK1502metaG_FD_65477 | JGI IMG/M metagenome (GOLD analysis project Ga0070698, IMG submission 65477) | Corn, switchgrass and miscanthus rhizosphere microbial communities from Kellogg Biological Station, Michigan, USA - KBS K1-50-2 metaG | ecosystem: Host-associated > Plants > Roots >...
GGGACTGCGGGTGGAGTTGCGGACGCGGCGGATCGGCTCCTACACGCCGATCGGAAACACCGGCCTGCTGGTGGACACGGCGGACGATGCGCGCACGGCCGCGTCGTTCGCGGCTGTCACCAGCGGCGAAGCCGACTGGCAGGCATGGCAGCGGTTCTACGCCGCGACACTGGCCCTCGCCCGGCGCCTGTTCCCGACCATGACCGAGCCGCTGCGCTCGCGGGCCGGGATGCGGGCGCTGGCCGGCGATGACGCGACCTGGGAAGCGCTGATCACCCGCCCGGTCGCCGCCGCACTTGAGCAGCGGTTCACGGATGACACGGTGCGCGGGGTCGTGGCCACCGACGCGCTCATCGGGACCTTCGCCAGGCTCCGTGATCCGGCCTTGGCGCAGAACCGCTGCTTCCTGTACCACGTCATCGGCGACCAGACCGGGGCCTGGAAGGTACCCGTGGGCGGCATGGGCGCGCTGAGCCGGGCCTTGGAACAGGCGGCCCGGGCCGCGGGGGCGGAGATCCGCACCAGCGCCGAGGTCACCGGGATCGACCCGGACGGCGAGGTGCGGGCGCGCGAGGGAGATGACGAGTACGCGGTCGGAGCGGGGCACATCCTGGCGAATCTGGCTCCGGCCACCCTGGCCCGGCTGCTCGGGGACGCCGCCCCCGACCCCCCTGAGGGCGCCCAGCTGAAGATCAACATGGTTCTGTCCCGGCTGCCGAGGCTGCGCGACAGCGGCGTCAGCCCACGCGACGCCTTCACCGGCACCTTTCACGTGAACGAGGGGTACGCGGCGCTTGACGCCGCCTACGCGCAGGCTACCGCGGGGCACATTCCCGTCGTGCCGCCGTGCGAGGCTTACTGCCATTCCCTCACCGATGATTCCATCCTGGGCCAGCAACTGGCGGCCTCGGGCGCCCACACGATGACCGTGTTCGGCCTGCACATGCCGGCCCGGCTGTTTCGCGCGGACCCTGAGGCCGCACGGGACGAGGCATTGCGGGCGACCCTGCGCTCCATCGACGCGGTCCTCGCCGAGCCGCTGGAGGAGTGCCTGCTCCGCGACGGCGACGGGCGTCCGTGCCTTGAGGTGAAGACCCCGGTGGACCTGGAGGCGGAGGCCGGGCTGCCGGGCGGGCACATCTTCCATGGCGACCTGTCCTGGCCGTGGGCTGATGACCTGGCCGATGTGGGTCGGTGGGGCGTTGAGACCGCGCACCCGCGGTTGCTGGTCTGCGGCGCGGGTGCCCGCCGTGGCGGCGGGGTGAGCGCGATCGGCGGTCACAACGCGGCCATGGCCATCCTCCGTGACCCGGGCCGGTGATCTCGCCGCGGTCTGGCGCGATCACCGGGATCAGGCAGCTATCGGACCGCGATCTGGCCGCGGTCAACGAGCTACCGCGATCTGGCCGCGATCAAACGGACCAAGCCGCGATCATGGGGATACTGATCCGCCCGGTCCGGCATGAGCGCTTGCGCTGACCGCGACGGCGGCGTGAAGTCTCGGCGAGCGTAATGGGTCAAGTACCCGGGCGCTCGCGGCAACGCAGAGTCCGAGCAGGACAGGAATGCCCAGCGCCAACGGCAGGCCGGTGAGGGCGGCGCACGCGCCGATGAGCACCGGGCCCCCGACCAGGCCGATGTAGCCGAGGCCGGCCACCCGGGCCAGGCCGGTCCCTGGCCGGTCTGGGTCGGCGTTGCCTGCCGCAGACAAGAGTTGCGGGATCAGGCACGACAGACCGGCGCCGAACAGCGCGAAACCCGCGACCGCGCCCACCGGTGCGTTGCTGGCCAATCCAGCAGCCAGGCTCGTCGCGGCCAGCAACCCGCAGCCGCGTACGAGGCGCACCGGCCCGAAACGGGCCGCCAGCCGGTCGCCGAGCAGGCGCCCGACTGTCATCGCCACCGAGAATGCGGCGAACCCCGACACCGCGAGCTCCGACGTCGTGCGGAGGTCGTCGCGCAGATAGATAGCGCTCCAATTGCCAGCGGTCCCTTCGCCGATCACGGAGCAGAGCGCCAGCAGCCCGAGCGCCAGGACCCGTGATGAGCCTCGGCCTGACCCCGCCTCCCGTATGGCGCCACGGCCCGGGATGGGTCTGCCCCGGCGGGGCCGACGTCCTTCACACTCCACTGCCGGGTAGCAATCCGGCACCAACCGCCGGTGGTGCGCCACCGCCGGCCCGGCCAGCAGCCAGCGGCCCGCGGCTGCCGCGGCAACCGCCGGAGGCAGCGCAACCACCAGGCAGGTAGCGACCGACCCGGCCCGGACCCAGGCCAGGATCCCGCCTGTCACCGCCCCGGACAGGCCGCCGAGGCTGTAGCTGGCATGAAACGAGGCCATCAGCGGCCGCTGGTACGCTCGCTCGACCAGCACACCCTGGGCGTTGATGGACACCGCCAGCAGCCCCCCGGCCACGCCGAACGCCAGCAGCCCGGCCAATAGTATGCCGATGGTGCGCGCCGAGCCCAGGATGACCGGCAGGAAGGCGACGACGACGCCGACCGGACGGGTGATGCCGGAACCGCGGAACCGGTCGGCCAGCCGGCCGGCCACGGGCATCACCAGGACCAGCGCGGCCGGGCCGACAAGCAAGGCGACGCCGAGCCGCCCATCGGAAAGGTGCAACCGCGCCTTGGCCGCCGGAATGCGGACAACCCAGACACCCTCGGCCATGCCGAGGAGGGCGAAATACGTGATCACCGCTGCCCGGGCGGTGCGCAACCGCCCGGTCAGGGCAACCTGCTCGGAGCCAGCCCGCGGATGTGGATCATCGCCCCCGTGCTGCGTACCTCTACTACCACGTTGCTGAGAGCCTCGATGCCGGTCGAGGCCGCATTGAGCACGTACTCCATCCCCCGTCGTTCCTTGCTCTGGCAGTTCATGAACGAATGCGCCGCGTTCCGGCCGGCTTGCTCACCCGACCGGTCTCGGCGCGGTCCATACGGTCATGCCATGGCGGACTGCTGGGAACCCGCCGAACAGATGCATGCTCATCAGCATGCGGACGGCGCCGACGGCCAACGACGTCCGCTGCGGGCAAAGCCCCACACCGCATTCGTCCGGATGTGACGAGTCGACACCGAGCCTCCGACCGCGCTCGGGCCCACTGCCCTGTCTGTCACGCGGCGGCCGTCTCGCCTCACGACACCACGCCTACCAGCGTGGACCGCGCACCACGCCGTTGAACGCGCCTCACGTATTTCGGCAATCGGCGATCACGAGCCCGTATGTCCGGAAAGGACAATCTCTACGGCCCGCTTCGTCAGCAAAGGTGATATGGACGCCCCGTATCATCGTCATCGCGGGAGGTGGTCTGGATGGTCGATTCCACGGATCAGACACACGGCGAGGTGGACCTCGTTCTCGAATCTGTTCGCCTCCACGCAGGCGATCATGTGGGCGTCTTCTACCGTGGCGATGATGAGCGCGACGCATTCGTGATTCCCCTGATAGCAGAGGCGCTTTGGCTGGCCTGCGGAGTGATCTACGTCTCCGATGGCGAGGCTCCTGACCAGGTCGGGAAGCAATTGCTGGCCGAGGGAGTCGATGTACAGGTGGCTCTAGGCAAGGGGCAGTTGCAGCTCATCGACTCCACGGATGCTTATCTGGCTGACGGCACCTTCGACCCAGCCCGAATGGTCGACTATTTTGCGCGGGCTTACGAGGAGAGCGGCCGCCGGGGCTACCCAGTGCTGTGCGTGATCGGTGAGATGAGCTGGAGCCTGCGGGACTGCCCTGGCACAGAGCGCTTGCTCGAGTATGAGGCTCGCTACGCGCGGCACTTCGGGAGCACCTCCGCCATCACGTTGTGCCTGTATGACCTGGCGCAGACCGGAGGCGAGCAGATCTTCGACCTTCTTCGCATCCATGGCCGCGTGATCCTTAATGGCATCGAGATGAAGAACCCGCACCGGATCGCTCCGGATTTCTTCCTAGATGAAAGCGCCGTCGAATGACCAGGGAAGCTCGGGCCGGCGCGAGCCCCAGCACCCGCGGGGCGGCCAGCGAAGACGGTCGGGTGCGCGAGACTATCGCCGGGCTGCACGCCGTCGTGCTGCTCGGCTCGTTCATGCACTCGTCACCACAACAGCAGAACACGGCGGAATTAGCGGCCGGTGGCCTGGCCGCGATCGCGCGAGTCCCGCTGGCCGCAGTGGCGTGGTATCCGGAGGGTTCAGGCGAGCAGATGCGTCTCATCGGCCGCTACGCCGGTAGGCAGCCAATTCCAGCCCGGCTCGCGAGCATTCTTATAAGGCTTTGCTCGCAGTTGAATGTCTACCGTCCCGCCCGGCTGGAGGAGGCCCAGTTGCCGGGCCGGCTCCGGCTGGCCGGCGTCAAGGCGTTGCTCGCCATCCCGCTGCGAGTCGGCACCGACTGCGTGGGATTCCTCCTGGCGGGCGGGGCCGTCGGCGCCTTGCCGGAGGACCTGATGCTGGTCCAGGCGCTCGGAGCGCAGACCTCGACCGCGCTGTACGCGGCCCGGGCTCAGGAGTCCAAGAACGCTCAGATGAGGGAGCAGGCCCGGCTGCTGGGTGTGCTCCGTGAACAAGGGGAGTTGCTTTCGCGTGCCCTGCGACTGCACGAGGATCTCATTGACCTCGTCCTGCACGGCAAGGGCGTCGGCGAGATCATCGAACATCTAGCAGGCCAGCTGAAAGCGCCCGTGTGGCTGGTTGACGCAGCAGGTCATGTCATTGCGCATGCGCGCAGCCCCTATGGGGTACCGGAGGCCGCGCTGCCGCGCCCGGCGGAGCTTCGCCGGACGCTCGACGGGCTCAGCCGGGACCCGAACTCGCGCCCCATCGAGGTCGCCACCGGAAGCGGGGGGTCGTTCCTCCTGCAGACAGTGGCCACCGATCACGACGTGTTCGGGCATCTGCTCATCGGGTCAGCCCCTCTCGATGCCCTGGACCGAACGGTGATCCACGGTGGATGTCTCGTTCTGGCCCTGCGTCTTCTCATCGAGCGCAGCATTGCCGACGCGCAGGAGCGGTCGGGGCGGGATCTCATCGAGGATGTGCTGCTGCGCGGAAACAGGCACGCCTCCAGTGCGCTAGCTGCCCGGCTCGGCTACAAGCAAGACGGCCCGGCGATGGTGCTGGCGGTGAGACTGCGACCGCCGCCAGCAGGTTACGACCACCGGTGGGACGGCGTCCGAAGGCAGGTCATATCCGCCGTGCAGGACGAGTTCCCCGGCGGGATCCGGGGACTGGCCGGACTCGTCGGCGAGGAGATAGTCGCCATCGTCCGGCCCGAGGCTGCGGAAGCATGCGAGCGGCGGATCCTGAGCCGCGCGACCGCAGGTGCACCGGACGTGCAGATGACCATCGGGGTCAGCGACGTCAGCGCCAGCGTGGAGCACCTGCAGGAAGCTCACCGGCAGGCTCGCCAGGCGGCGGCGCTCGCCGAGAGCATCCCTCAGCACATCCTGCGATTCGCGGATCTCGGGCTGTACCGGCTCCTTTTCGACGCTGACCATGCCGACCGGATCGACGAACACATCGAACGCTGGCTTGGCCCACTGCTCCGCTACGACAAGGCACAGCACACGCGGCTGGTTGAGACCCTGGCTCGCTACCTGACCGGAACCAGCCGCAACGAGGAAGTGGCCATGGATCTGTCCATCCACCAGTCGACGCTCAAGTACCGTCTCCGCCGTATCCGGGAGATCCTCACGTTCGACTTCATGCATCCCGAGGTCCGGTTCAACATTGAGCTTGCCTTGCGGCTGACACAGGTCCGCGAGGATCTGTTCGCCGGCCGTCCGGCGCCTTCGCCGCTGTTGTCACGCGGCGGGACCGGTGCGGTGACCTGATCCGCGCCGGGCGAAGCCCGAGAAGTGAGCTGAGGCTAGCTGGCCCGCGTCGAGGGCGCAGCCCAGCCTGTGGTGAGGCCCGAGATGCTCGCAGACCCGGGCCAGCACCCCGCGCTGGCCGGTGGCCTATCGCGGCTAGCCCCGCTCAGCTGGCTGGTAGCCAGCCCGCAGCAAGGCGTAGGTGACCGCTTCCTCGAGGGCCTGCCAGGAGGCGGCGATGATATTTTCATCCACTGCCACGGTGCTCCACGTCCCGGCCGCCGAACCGGTGCCATCGCCCGACTCGATGAGCACCCGGGTGACCGCGCTGGTGCCGTGCGAGCCTTCCAGGATGCGCACCTTGTAATCGGCGAGTTCCAGCATGGCGAGTTCCGGGTAGAGCCGTTCGAGCGCCTGCCGCAGGGCGTTGTCAAGCGCGTTGACCGGCCCATTCCCCTCGCCGGTCGCGACGATCCGCTCGCCCTTGGCGTTCAGCTTGACCGTGGCCTCGCTGACGACCTCACCGCCGGTGCGCCGCTCGACGATGACCCGCCACGACTCGACCTGGAAGTGCCGGAGCCGCTCACCGGCCATCTCGTCGCGGAGCAGGAGCTCGAACGATGCGTCCGCGGCCTCGAAGGTGTAGCCACGGGCCTCAAGGTCCTTGACCCGGTCGACTACCCGGCCCACCGTGGCCCGGTCACCGGACAGGTCGTAGCCGAGCTGTCTTCCCTTGATCTCAACCGATGCCCGGCCGGCCATGTCGGAGACGAGCATGCGCATGTCGTTGCCGACCAGCGCCGGGTTTATGTGCTGGTAGAGCATCGGGTCCACCTTGACCGCCGAGGCATGCAGCCCGGCCTTATGGGCGAACGCGGAGAACCCGACGTAAGGCTGGTGCGTGCTCGGTGCCACATTCGTGACCTCGCTGATCGCGTGCGCCACTCGGCTCATCTCGGGCAGGCAGCCATCCGGCAGGACGATGCGCCCCTTCTTCAGCTGCAGCCCCGCGACCACACTGAACAAGTTGGCGTTGCCTGCCCGCTCGCCATATCCGTTCGCGGTGCCCTGGACGTGCGTGACCCCGGCATCCACCGCCGTCAGGGTGTTGGCGACCGCGCAGGCGGTGTCGTCGTGGCAGTGGATGCCGAGCCGGGCGCCGCTGGCCGCCGCGACCGCGGCCACCACATCGCCGACCTCGCTGGGCAGCATGCCGCCGTTGGTGTCGCAGAGCACCACCACGTCCGCGCCCGCCTCGGCCGCCACGCGCACGACTTCGAGCGCGTATCCGGGATCCGAGCGGTATCCGTCGAAGAAATGCTCGGCGTCGAGAAACACCCGCCGCCCCTCGGCGCGCAGGTGACTGACCGTGTCTCGGATCATCGCCAGGTTCTCCTCCAGCGTGGTCCGCAGGGCCAGCCGGACGTGCCGGTCGTGACTCTTGGCGACAAGGGTCACGACCGGCGCACCCGACTCGCGCAGTGCGGCGACCTGAGGGTCGTCGGCCGCCTGCACGCCGGGCCGGCGGGTCGCGCCGAACGCGGCGAGCTGCGCGTGCTTGAGATCCAGCTCGGTACGGGCCCGCTGGAAGAACTCGGTGTCCTTGGGGATGGCGCCCGGCCATCCGCCCTCGATGAAGCCCGCACCGAACTCGTCGAGGCCGCGCGCGACGACGAGCTTGTCGGCCACCGTCAGGGTGAGCCCTTCCTGCTGCGCGCCGTCGCGCAGCGTCGTGTCGTACACGTGGAACGAGTCGTCTGGCATGGCCGTTGGCCGCCTCTCCGATATGGCGTGCTGTTGTCGGGGGTCAGTGGGCTCAGGCGCCTGCCGCCGCAAAGCAAAAGACCCCTCGCGAACATGCGAGAGGTCTGCGCGTCGGCGGTGCGGGCCCGAGGCCCTGCTAAGTGCCGACGCGCCTGCCGATAATAATCCGGCCGGACGTCATGGCTCCCAGTGTGCCACATCCCAAGACCCCCCGCCCCCCCATCTCACCATCCGAGACACCCTCCGCCCCGTTCCATGATCACGGATCTCGCCCGGCCCCGGGCCTGCCCAGTCCGAACCTCCACCTGGCACGGGCGGTCATCTGCAGGCGGGCGGGTGTGGCCTGAGGGTACCCGCGCTGGCCTCAGGGGGCTGGTAGCGGTTGCGTGCTGGGTCCCATGCCAGCGCCCGTGTTTCCCTATTGGGGGCCGGGGCTGCAGGCGCTGGCACGGGGTTCAGGGGGTCTGGCTGGATATGCCCCGGATGGCGGCGGTGGCTGTCTGCTGGTAGGCGGCGATCAGGTTCAGGTCACAGGCATGGTCGTCGCATCTGCGGCCGCTGGTGGTGCAGTCGGGGCACGGGGCGGCGGCGCGAGCTCGCCGGTAGGCGATCGCGTCTTCGAGCGCTTGCAGGTGCTGGAACCAGCCCCGGTGAACGGCGCCAGGTCTGCTGCGGTTCTGGCGTTGGTGTGTGGATGGCCGGGGATGGTGTCAGGCATCGTCAGTGCTCCGCTGGAGGGGTGGCTGGTGGCGCGGGGCGATTCTGCGGGCGGCGCCGGCTGGGTCGGTGGCGTCGTGGATGGCGTAGATGGGCCTGGTGGCGTGCAGTCGGCGGGCTGGCGCAGTGTCGTTGCCGGGGCTAGGCGTGGGCCAGTCCAGCCTCGCCCAGGTGACCCAGCCGGTGATGGGGTCGCCGTCGATGCCCGTTTCGGCGCTGAGGGCGCGGACGATGTCGAGGCCATGCGGACGGCCGTCGGAGTGGGCGTGCTGGTTCCACGCGCCGCCGTTGTCTTCTACTTCGATCCAGGCGTAGTCGCCGTGGTGGACTTCGGCGCGGATGGTGAACGTGCCGCCTGCCTTCCGGGAGTCGCTGTGCACGATGCTGTTCGTGGCTAGTTCGCTGATGCACATGATGGCGTCGTCGGCTACCGGGCACCCCGCGAGGACACTGGCGATGAACGCACGGGCTTTGCGGACCTGATCAGGGCGTGCCGGGAGCACCTGCTCATGCTTACAGGACGGCGCTGCCACGGCGGTCGAGCCTGTGGTTCCGGCAGCCATGGGCGGTCCTTCCGTGGCCGGGTTTGCGCTTCTCGTGCTGTAAAGCGTCCTGCTCTCGCCGTATGCTGCGCCACAAGTGACCGCCGATGCGGCGGGCGACGCCAGCAAGGCGAAGGGGCGGGAAAGATGGCGGCCAGGGCAGGAGAACGCGAGAAGGACGACGAGGGTCCAGCCAACGGGGTGCAGGCGTTCGCCCAGGAACTCAGGGCTCAGCGCGAGGCGGGCGGGCTGACACAGGAGCAATTAGCCAAGCTCATGGGCTACTCGCCGTCTGTTATCGCAAAGCTGGAGACCTGCCGGACAATCCCCTCACCGCAGCACGCCGGCCAGGCTGACGAGGCGTTAAGGACACCCGGCACCTTCCGCCGACTGCGCCAGGCCATGATCAACGGAGCTTACGAGCCATGGGTCCGTGCCTACCTAGAGATAGAGGAGCGGGCAACGGTCCTACGGTGGTGGGAATCGCTGGTCGTACCCGGGCTGTTGCAGACCGAGGCATACGCTCGCGCCATGATCAGGGCTGGGCGTCCGGGTGACAGTGATGCCGCAATCGAGCAGCTGGTCACTGCGCGGATGGACCGTCAGCGGATCTGGGAGCGGGAAGACCCAGAGCCGCCCATGCTGTTCGTTGTGCTTGGTGAGGCAGTGCTGCGACAGCGCGTCGGGGACGCCGATGTGATGCGAGACCAGCTTGGCCACCTGATTGAGGCAGCGGAGAATCCGCGAATCACGATCCAGGTTCTGCCGTTTGCCGCAGCGGCGCACCCGGGACTGCTCGGCCCGCTGTTGGTGGCCAGCTTCGACAACGACCGGGATGCCGCCTACCTTGACAACGCGCTAGACGGTCAAGTCACGGAGCGCCGAAAGCAGGTTGCGCGAGTGACGCTGCTCTATGACACCATACGTAGCGAGGCGCTATCACCCAGCGCCTCCGTCAAGATGATCGCAGAGGTAGCTGAGGCATGGACGTGAATAGCGCCGTGTGGCGCAAGTCGTCCTACAGCAGCGCCAACGGTGGTGCGTGCGTGGAAGTCGCCCGCCTGCCGGGCGCTGTTGCGGTGCGTGACTCGAAGGACCCGGACGGCGTGGCGCTGGCCTTCGCGCCGGATGAGTGGCTGGTGTTCACGGCCGGGATCAAGGTCGGCGAGTTCGACCTGTCCTGAAGTCGGCTGAGGCCGGTCCGCCAGGCTGGGGGGGATCGCTGTGTCTGCGGTGCCCCTTTGTTGTGCCTGTGTCGGCTCGGGCCGGAGGCCATTGGTTTTGGTTTAACCGTGGGTCGCGGCGTTCGCTGCGTGGGGGCCTGGCCCGCGTCGGCAGGGGGCGGGAGGAAGGGCCGACCTGCTGTGTGGGTGTGGTTCCTCGTGGTGGGCCGTGTGGGTGCGCCCGTGTGGGGTTTGCCCGCGCGGCCCGTTGCCTGGTCTGGTGGTCCGCTAGCCTGGCGCGAGCGGTGGGTTTGGCCAGGGGGTCAAAGCTGGGCTGTCCGCTCAATGGTCAGGCGTGCGACCCGGTACGTGGTGTCCGTTTTCGTTTCCCTTTGGCGCACCGCCCTCCGTCCGCGAATGTTCCGTGATCATGGAATAGGGGTGCAGGCCGGGCCGCGACGTGCCAGAGGGGCCCCGCCGTGGCACCGCAGGCGTAGCCGTAGCGAGCCGAACCCACCGATCAGGCGCCTCGGGCCAGACCAGAGCACCGTAAACCCACCCCCGCCAGCCAGCGGTGTCACGGCGGGGCCCCGCGGCGGGGCCCTTAACAGATCTTGTGGATCCACCCGTAGGGGTCTGGGCGGTTGCCGTACTGGATGCCGACGAGTTCCTCGCGCAGCCGCAGGGTCACCGGGCCAGGCGTGCCGTCGCCGATGACCCACTCGGCGCTGGCCCCCTTGACCTTGCCCACCGGGGTGATCACCGCGGCCGTCCCGCAGGCGAACACCTCGGTCAGTTCCCCTGACTCGCACCCGGCGCGCCACTCGTCGGTAGAGATCCGGCCTTCCACGGTGGCGAACCCCAGGTCGGGGCCGAGCGTGAGGAGTGAGTCCCGGGTGATCCCGGGCAGCAGCGTGCCGGTCAGGGCGGGAGTCATGATCCGGGCCTGCGGCGGCGTCCCGTAGACGAAGAACAGGTTCATGCCGCCCATCTCCTCGACCCAGCGGCGCTCCACGGCGTCCAGCCAGACCACCTGGTCGCAGCCACTGCGCACGGCCTGCATCTGCCCGGCGAACGCGGCCGCGTAGTTGCCACCGCACTTGGCCTCACCGGTGCCGCCGGGAGCGGCGCGGGTGTAGTCCTCGGACAGCCAGACCGAGACCGGCTGCACCCCACCCCGGAAGTACGCGGCGGCCGGCGAGGCGATGACCGTGAACAGGTACGACGACGACGGCCGGTTGACGCCGAGCCCGCGCTGGGTCGCGATCATGAACGGCCGCAGGTACAAGCTGTGCCCCTCGGTGGTCGGGACCCATTCGCGGTCCTGGGTCACCAGCAGTTCCAGCGAGCGCAGGAACTCTGCCTCCGGCAGTTCCGGCATGGCCAGCCGGGCCGCCGACCGGTTGAACCGGGCCGCGTTGGCCTGCGGCCGGAACGCCACGATCGGCCCGCCCGCCTGCCGGTAGGCCTTCATCCCCTCGAAGATCTCCTGGGCGTAGTGAAAGACCGCGGTGGCCGGGTCGAGGGTGAGTGGGCCGTAGGGCTCCAGCCGGCCGTCGTGCCAGCCGCGTTCGGCGGACCAGCGGATGGTGACCATGTGATCGGTGAATACCTCGCCGAACCCCGGGGCGGCCAGAACCCGCTCCCGCTCCGCGGTGGGAACGGGATCGGTGCGGGGGCGCACCTCGAACGCGATCTCGGTGTTCGGGCTGGTGGTCATCGCTGGTCCTTCCTCCTACCCGGCGGTGCCGGGCCACGATGGGCTGGGCGCCGCTGCCCGGCCCGGGGCGAGGCACGCCGGGGCTTGCCGCGCCGCACTTCTATCTTGCCGCGCGGGAACGCCGCGGCCAGCCGGGACCACTGGCCTGGGAGCTAAAGCCCAGACCACCCGGCTAGCCGGCTACTCGCCCGGCGATGTCGTCACCGATCTCCGGAGTGACCCGCGCCGCCCAGGCGCCCTGGC
>Ga0070698_100007327_pt1 | contig 11943 bp, 6 predicted proteins | sample KBSK1502metaG_FD_65477 | JGI IMG/M metagenome (GOLD analysis project Ga0070698, IMG submission 65477) | Corn, switchgrass and miscanthus rhizosphere microbial communities from Kellogg Biological Station, Michigan, USA - KBS K1-50-2 metaG | ecosystem: Host-associated > Plants > Roots >...
CTTCCCCCTTCCCCCTTCCCCCTCTCCTGAACGCCGCCTCCGCCGCCACGAACAGAATCACGAGCGCCTGCAGAATCAGGACGATGTCTTTCGACACCAGTTGCGTGAAGGCGTCGACGGGCACGCCTCCGCGCTGGAGCACCGCGAACAGCAGCGCCGCGACGATCACCCCGAACGGGTGGTTGCGTCCGAGCAGCGCGACCGCGATGCCGGTGAAGCCGTAGTTGTCCGAGAAGCCGTCGTAGTAGCGATACCGGTACCCGAGCACTTCGTTGATGCCGACCATCCCCGCGAGCGCCCCCGAGATCGCCATCGTCAGGACGACTTCCTTCCGGATCGAGACGCCGCCGTATTCCGCCGCGGCGGGGTTCTGGCCGGTCGCGCGAATCTCATAGCCCCACTTCGTCTTCCACAGCAGCACGTAGACGAGCCAGCACGAGAGGAGCGCGAGGAGAAAGGCGGCGTTGAGCGGGATGCGCGCCGGCAGTCCCGGGATGAACGCGCCCAGCCGCGGAATGTGCGCGCCGGCGCCGATGAGCACGGTCTCCATGATCGGATCGCCGGGCATGCGGTAGTGGTACTGCGTCAGGTAGCCGACGAGCGCGACCGCCACGAAGTTGAGCATGATGGTGTTGATCACTTCGTGCGACCCGAACCGCGCCTTCAGGATGCCGGGGATCGCGGCCCACATCGCGCCGCCGCCGACGCCGGCGATGCAGCACAACGGCACCAGCAGCACCGCAGGGAGATTCGCGAACGTGATGCCGGTCCAGGCCGTCGCGAACGCCGCGACGTACAGCTGTCCCTCGGCGCCGATGTTCAGCAGGCCGCCGCGCAGCGCGACCGCCACGGCGAGACCGGTGAAGATCAACGGCGTCGCGAAAAACAGCGTGTACCCGATGCCGTCGGGCCATGAAAACGCGCTTCCGAGCAGCAGCCGGTACGTCTCGACCGGGCTGTCGCCGACGAGCAGCACGATGAGCGCGCCGACGAGAAACGCGCACGCGACGGCAATCAGCGGGAAGAAGAGGTCGCGAAGCACCTTCACAGGTGGCCGCCCGTCATCAGGAGGCCGATCTGCTCGTGGGTCGCGCGCACAGGATCGACTTCGCCGGCGACGCGCCCGTTGTGCAGGACGAGCAGTCGGTCGGCGAGCGCCGTGACCTCCTCGAGCTCGGCCGAGACGAGCAGCACGGCGCAGCCGGCGTCGCGCAGCGCGACGATCTTCCGGTGAATGAACTCGATGGCGCCGATGTCGACGCCGCGTGTCGGCTGCGAGATGAGCAGGAGGGCCGGCGGCAGCTCGAACTCGCGTCCGATGATGAGCTTCTGCTGGTTGCCGCCCGAGAGCGCGCGGGCCGGCAGCGACGCGTTCGGCGGACGCACGTCGAACTCGCGGATGACGAGCTCCGCCCGCCGCTGGATCGCGGGCTCGTCGAGCAGCACCGACCCGAGGCCAGAGACCGCCGGCGCACGGTAATGCACGCCGAGAATCACGTTCTCCGACAGGCTGAACTCGAGCAGCAGGCCGCGCCGATGGCGATCTTCCGGCACGTGCGCGATGCCCGCCTCGCGCCGCCGCCGCGCGCTCAGCTGACGGATGTCACGCCCTCCGAAGGAGATGGCTCCGGAGACCTGCGACTCGGGCAGCAGCCCGGCAAGCGCTTCGATCAGCTCCGTCTGCCCGTTGCCTTCGACGCCCGCGACGCCGACGATTTCTCCGGCGCACACGCCGAACGACACGTTGTCCAGGCGCCGGCCGCCGTCGCGTCCCGCAATGGAGAGACCTCTCACGCTCAAGACGGTGGCCCCGGCCTTCGCGGGCCGCTTCTCCACGCGCAGCAGCACGTCGCGTCCGACCATCAGCCGCGCGAGCTCCGCCGCGTTCGTCTCGCTCGTCCTGAGGTTGCCGACGACGCGCCCGTCGCGCATGACGGTGACGTCGTCCGAGATCGCCAGCACCTCCGAGAGCTTGTGCGTGATGATGATGACGGTCTTCCCCTGGCCGCGCATCCGGCGCAGGATCGCGAAGAACTCCTCGACTTCCTGCGGCGTGAGCACCGCCGTCGGCTCGTCCAGAATCAGCAGCTCGGCGCGCCGGTAGAGCGCCTTCAGCAGCTCGACGCGCTGCTGCTGTCCGACCGAGAGGTCCTCGACGACCGCGTCCGGATCGACGGCCAGCTTGAACTCGTCCGACAAGGCGCGGATGCTGGCGGCCGCTTTCCGCAGGTCGAGCGACCACGCGGAGCCGGGCTCGGCGCCCAGCACGATGTTCTCCGTGACGGTCATGGGGCGCACCAGCATGAAGTGCTGGTGGACCATGCCGATGCCGAGCGCAATGGCGTCGCGCGGCGCGCGGATGTCTCGCGCCTGGCCGTTGACGAGGATCTCGCCGCTGTCGGCGGTGTAGAAGCCATACGCGATGCGCATGGCCGTCGATTTGCCGGCGCCGTTCTCGCCGACAATCGCGTGAATCGTGCCGGATGGAATGGTGATGTCGAGGTGATCGTTGGCGAGCACGGCGCCGAAGCGCTTCGTGATGCCGCGCAGCTCGAGTTTCATTGCGCCATCGCGTCCGTCACCTTGATTTCACCGGAAATGATCTTCTTCCTGGCTTCTTCGACCTCCCGAATCGCCTCGGGCGAGACGAGGTCGCGGTTGTACTGATCGATCACGTAGCCGATGCCGTTGCTCTCGAGGCCGAACACGTGGAAGCCGCCGGTGAATTTCCCCTCGACGACCTCCTTCACGATGTCGTACACGGCGTTGTCGACGCGCTTGACCATGCTGGTCAGGACGTATCCGGGCTTGACGGCGTTCTGGTTCGAATCGACGCCGATGACGTAGTGCGTCGCGCGGCCGTTCTGCGTCCCGGCCTGCTCCACCGCATCGAACGCGCCGAGCCCGGAGTTGCCGGCCGCCGCGAAGATCACGTCCGCCCCCTTGTCCATCTGCGCCAGCGAGAGCTCCTTGCCCTTGCCGGGATTGTTCCACGCGGCATCGGTGACCCCGACGTAGTTCTGGAGGACCTGGACGCGCGGGTTCACCGCCTTCGCGCCCTCTTCGTAGCCCTTCTCGAAGCGGCGGATCAGCGGGATGTCCATGCCGCCGACGAACCCGACGGTCCCGGTGCGCGACGTCTTCGCCGCAAGCATCCCGACCAGGTACGACCCCTCGTGCTCCTTGAAGAGCAGGCCGGCCACGTTCGGCATCGGCGTCTTCCCGTCGTCCTGGAAGACGACGCCGTCGATGATGGCGAAGTGGATGTTGGGGTAGTCGCGCGCGACCACCTGCATGATGGGCGCCTGCGTGAAGCCGACGCCGATGACGAGGTCGTAGCCGCGCTCGGCGAACGCCCGCATCGCGGGCTCGATCGCGTTCGGCGTTCCCGGCTCGACGTCGCGAAGCACGATGCCGAGCGGCGGCTTGCCGCAGCTGGCCTTGCCGTCGGGCAGCGTGCCCGTTTCCGCGCACTTGACGCCCGCCCACGCCGCCGCGTTGAACGAGCGATCGTCCTTGCCGCCGATGTCGAAGACGATGCCGACGTGCTTGCTCGACGTGTCGTCTGCCCCGTACCGCGCGCGGCGGCACGCGGGCGCCGCGGCAAGCGCGCACGCAATCAGCAGGCAGAGTCCGACGGTTCTTCCCGTCATCGCACGTCTCCCAGGATGACCGGCCGCTGCAGCGGCGCCTCGTCGCCGATGGCGACCGCATCGCTGCACAAGGCGAGCGCCGCGTTGACCCCGCGACCGCTGCGGTGGAGGATGTCGATGAGCGGCTGTCCGCGCTCGACGCGGTCGCCCGGCCGGACGAGCATGCGCACGCCGACGGCATGGTCGATCGGCTCGCCCACCTTCGTTCGACCGGCGCCGAGCAGGTTCGTCGCCAGCCCGATCGCCTCGGCCTTCATGCGCGTCACGTAGCCGGCGCGCGGCGCGGTGAACTGCTCGCGTCCCTTGACGGACGGCAGCAGCGACGGATCGTCCACGACCGCGCGCGTGCCGCCCTGCCGCTCGATCATGCGACCAAACGTCTCGAGCGCCTTGCCGGACGACAGCGCGGCTTCGACGCGGCACAGCGCATCACCCTCGTTCGACTCGCGTCCGGCCAGCATGAGCGCGCGCGCGGCGAACCGCTTGACCACGCCCGTGAGGTCGTCCGGCCCCTCGCCCTTGAGCGTGTCGATGCACTCGATCACTTCGATGGAGTTGCCGATCGCGCGCCCGAGGGGCGTGTCCATCCCGGTGATGAAGGCCTCGGTGCGCACGCCCGCGCGCGTGCCGATCGCGACCATCGAGGCCGCAAGCTCCCGCGCCTCCGCCTCGTGCTTCATGAACGCGCCGTCGCCGCACTTGACGTCGAGCACGACGACATCGCTGCCCTCCGCGAGCTTCTTGCTCATCACCGACGCCGAGATGAGCGGGATGCTGCCGATGGTCGCGGTGACGTCGCGGAGCGCGTAGAGCTTCTTGTCGGCGGGCGCCAGCGACGCCGTCTGCCCGATGATGCTGGTGCCGACGTCCCTCAGCACCGCCTTGAACTCCTCGATGCCGAGATCGACGCGGTAGCCGGGAATGGACTCCAGCTTGTCGAGCGTGCCGCCGGTGTGGCCGAGACCGCGGCCCGACATCTTGGGCATGATGACGCCGCAGGCCGCCGCGAGCGGCGCGAGCACGATCGAGACCTTGTCGCCGACGCCGCCCGTGCTGTGCTTGCCGACCTTGACCCCGGGGATGTCCGACAGGTCCACGCGGTTGCCCGAGTTGACCATCGAGTCGGTCAGCCATGACGTTTCGTCGATCGTCATGCCGCGGAGCACGATGGCCATCAGCAGGGCCGAGGCCTGGTAGTCGGGCAGCGTCCCGCGGCTCACGCCGTTGACGAAGAACTCGATCTCTTCTCGCGACAGCGTGCCGCCGTCACGCTTTTTCGCGATTACGTCGACGGCGCGCATGAAACCGGCATTCTATTCAATAATCGTACACGTCAGATGACCCAGGCGACCCTGTCTCCGGAGCTGACGCGCCAATCGATCGCGCTCGCCCGTGCGCTGGCCACCGCGGCACGAAACTGGGCCCTTTATCCCCCGGAGCACCCGGCCCTCGCGGCATCGATCGCACGCCTCAGCGAGACAATCAGCCAGACCGTCGCCGGCGCCGCCTTTACCTTCGGCGTGACGCCGAAGACGCTGCTCGTCGCCGGGTATCCGTTGCCGGAGGAGCAGTCCGTGACCGAGGCCGCGCGCCTGCTCCACGATCACGACCTCCTCCAGCTCACGTTCCTCGGCGATCCCGAGCCGGCTGCGCTGCAGTCGCTGCTCGCGCTGCTCGCGCGCAACCCCGAGGAGCTGCGCGCCGAGGGCGGGCCGGCGCAGGCGTGGGACGCCGCACCGCACACCTCGATTGCCATCGACCAGATCGACTACGAAAAGATCCTCGAGGACCGCAACGTCGACATCGAGGTCGAGAAGCGCGACGACATCTGGCGCTCGGTCGTCAACGCCATCGTCGAAGGGCGGACCACCTTCGATTCCGTGCAGCAGCAGCGGCTCCTCGAGATTGCGGGCAGCGCGTTCGAGATCAAGGAGCTGGCGACGGCGGTCTCGGCGCCGAAGTGCAACATCGACGGCTCGCCGATGATCACGACGCAGGCGGCCATCGTTCTCGCCACGTTCCGTCACCTCGCCGGCATCGTCACGGTGATGGACCCCGAACGCCTCCCGCAGGTGATGCGGAACTTCGCGGCGGCCACCACCTCGCTCGACCCGCACGTCGTCATGCAGATCATGCAGACCGACGAAGGGATGCAGGAGGCGCCCGTCGTCAGCACCATCGCGCAGGCCTTCGACGACGACAAGGTCGCGGAGCTGCTGGCGACCGCGTTGTCGAAGGACGGCAAGGCCTCGGCGCGGCTCGCGCGCATCTTCGACACCATCGCGCCGGACGCGGAGCGCAAGCAGCGCGTCCTGCGCACCACGAAGAACCTGCTCAGCGAGCACGACTTCGGCCGGAGCAGCCAGTTCAAGGCCGTGTGGAACTCGATGGAGGAGCTGCTCCTCACCTACAACGAGGCGCCGTTCGTCTCGCAGGCGTACCAGGCGTCGCTCGAAGGGGCCGTCGGCCGCAGCGAGATGTTCGCCTCGCGCGATTTGCCGCCGGAGCTGTCCGAGTGGGTGGAATCGCTGCAGCAGGACAACGTCCGATCGCTCTCGGTGCTGCTGATCACGGACCTGCTCCGCATCGAGACCAACGAGGACCGCGCCGTGGAGATTGCCGGCGACATGGCGATCCTCGTGGACGATCTGTTCCTGTCGGGAGATTTTTCCAATTCGGCGCTGGTGCTCCGCGAGCTGCGGAAGGCGAGCGAAGGGAAGGTGGCGCCGGCCGCGGCGCGCGCGGCGCTGAGCACCGCCGGCGAGTCGATCGCGCTCCGCGAGGCGGCCTCGATGCTCAGCGACTTCGACGAGGCGACGCTTGCGACCTTCATCGAGTGCTGCGAGTCGATCGGCCCGATCTCCATCCGCGCGCTGCACCCGGTGCTGCAGAGCGACACCGAGACGCCCGCGTTCGTGCGCGCCCGCGACCTGACCCAGCGCTTCGGCGCGGCGGGCGTCAACTACATCGCGCCGCTCGTGGACGACAGCCGGTGGTTCGTGCAGCGGACCGCCGCGGCGCTGCTCGGCGCCACCCGCAGTCCCGATGCGGTGGCCCCCCTGCAGGGGCTGCTGCGGCGCAGCGACCCCCGCGTGCTGCGCCAGGCGGTGGCGGCGCTGGCGGGCATCGACGACCCCGCGGCCGCCCGGGCCGTCCAGACGGCGCTTCGCGCCGCCACCGGCGAGGGCCGGGCGGCTGTCGTCGAGGCGCTGGTGGCCGAAAAGGATCCACGAGTGGTTCCGATGCTCAACCGCATCCTCACCGAGAGCGACCCGTTCGGACAGGACCACCAGACCGTGCTCGACACGCTCGATGCGGTGCGTCAGTTGAAGGACGAGCGTGCGGTCCCGGCCGTCGGGACCATCATGCGCCGCAAGAGATTCTTCGGGCGCAAGAAGGCACGCGCCTTCAAGGGGGCCGCGGTGGATGCGCTGACCGCCATCGGCACGCCGCGTGCGACCGCCGCGCTCGCCGACGCCGCCCGCACCGGCGATCGGCTGCTCCGGCGGATCGTCCGCGAGAAGGGCGTGCCCGCATGAGCCGGAACCCGGACGAGCTCGTCCGACGACTCGCCGCGGGCCTTCGAGCCGCCGAGCTCTACGCGCCGCAGCATCCTCTCGTCCAGCGGTCGATCGCGTCGCTCACCTCCTCGTGCACCGCGCACCTCTCCGACGCCTCCTTCCTGGTCGTCGGGTTCATCGGCGACGACGTGGTCGTCAACGACACGCGGCTCGGCAAGGGTTCGGCCTCGCTCACCGGTTTCGTTCGCGGCCTTCGCGATCGGGAGATCGAGAAGATCACGTTCCATCGCGGCGTCACGGCGGCCGAGATCCAGGCGTTCCTCTCCGAGCTGGCGGACCGCCGCTCGCGAACGGCGCTGCCCGACCGGCTGGCCGCGCGCGGCGTCAAGCGCGTCGTCATCGGCAAGCTGTCGGTCGAAGACACGCCGCAGGACGCGATGGGCATCGAGGCGGCGCGCCGCGTGTACAGCACGGCGGTCGAGTCGGCCGAATCGCTCTGGCAGCAGGCGAAGTCGGGCGACAAGCCCGACCCGGAGAGCGCGCGCAAGATCATCGACAGCCTCGCGAACATCGTCACGCAGGACCGCACGTCGCTGATGGCGCTGACGGCGCTGAAGAAGTACGACAACTACACGTTCACGCACATGGTGAACGTGGCGGCGCTGGCGATGGCGCAGGGGCGCGCGCTGAACCTGGAGGGGCCGCTGCTGCGCGAGTTCGGCTTCGCGGCGCTGATGCACGACATCGGCAAGGTGAACACGCCGCTCGAGGTCCTGAACAAGCCGGGCAAGCTGACCGCGGAAGAATTCGGGATCATGAAGATGCACGTCGTGGACGGCGCGCACATCCTGCGCCGGACGCCCGAGATGCCGGCGCTCGCCCCCGTCGTCGCCTTCGAGCATCACCTGCGGCAGGATCTCAGCGGCTACCCGGAGAACATCGGTCACCGCAAGCTGAACCTGTGCACGCAGATCGTGAGCATCGCGGACGTCTTCGATGCGCTGCGCAGCAACCGGCCCTATCGTGAAGGGCTTGCGACCGCGCGCATCCGGTCGATCATGGGGGAACAGGGGAACCCCGCGTTCAACCAGGTGCTGCTGCGCCGCTTCGTCAACCTGATGGGGCTCTTTCCGATCGGGACGATCGTGCGCCTCAGCACGGACGAGGTGGGCGTGGTCACCGCGGAACACCCGGAGGATCCGTTCCGCCCGCAGGTGAAGATCATCTACGACGCCAAGGGCGAGCGGACGGAGAGCGAGATTCTCGTCAATACTTGGGAGCGCGACTCGCGTGGCGCGTTCCCGAAGGCCGTCGTCGAAGCCGTGGATCCGGACTCGATCGACCTCGATCCGCTGACGGTGCTGTAGAGCATGGCCACACCGGCGTCAACCGAGCACATGTCCGCGCAGCAGAGCGCGGCGCTCGCCGATTTCGCGCGCACCTGCAAGGCCGCTGCGCGCTCGGTGTCGCTCTACCCCGCCACGCACCCCGCCATCCAGGGTGCGCTGGGGCGCGTCGTCAACGCATCCGGGCGCCTGACCGCCGAGGGCGACGTCACCATCACCGTGCTGCCCGACACGCTGGTGATCGAGGGCCGCACGCCGAGCAAGCCGGACGCCTCCATCGGCGAGTTCGCGGAGCTGCTGCACGACCGCCTGGTTGGCGAGCTGCGCATCGAGCGCGACGCGGACGCGACCGACTGGCGGACGCTGCTGCTGCTGCTCGCGCGCCCGACCGACGAGCTGATGGCGGAAGGCGGCATCGCGAAGGCGTGGGCCGAATCGGGGCGATCGCACTTCGACATTCGCGAGATCGACTACGCCGAGGTGCTCCGCGAGCGCGGCGGCGGCGAGGCCGCCGCGTGGAAGAGCATCATCGAGTTCTGCCTCCTGGGCGACACCAGCGCCAGCATCGACGAGCGGACGCTCGAGGCCGTCATCGGCGCGCTCGACAACCCCGAGCGCTTCAACGAGCTGCTGCAGGCCGTCCAGTCGGCGCCACCTGGCGCGGCGTCGGTGGGCGCGCGAGCCGCGGCGCTGCTCGGGCTCATTCAGAAGGCGATTGAACGGCTGAAGGCGCGCGGCGAGCTCGACGAGTCGGCGGTGACGCAGACGATTGCCGATTCGGCGGCGCACATGACGCCCGACATGATGCTGTCGCTCATCCAGCAGGCGCGCGAACCGACCGAGGGCGGAGAGCCGCAGCTGGCCGCGGCGATCCTCTCGCAGATGGGCGACAACACCATCGCGAGCTTCGTGGCCAATGCCGTGGTCGCCGAGCACGGCGCGAGCGATCGGCTGGCGCTCGCCTTCGAGGCGCTCGTTCCGGAGCACGACCGGAAGGAGCGGCTCCTCGACCTCGCGAAGGAGGCGGCCGCGGAGTCACCGCTCGGGGGCGAGGCCGGTTTCGAGAATCTGTGGAAGGGCGCCGCCGAGATGCTCATGTCGTACTCGGACAAGCCGTTCGTCTCCGCCGAGTACGGACGCGAGCTGTCGGGAACACGGCTGCAGGCAACCGAACTCGAGCGTCTCAACGACGACCCCGAAGAGCGGCAGCAGGCGTGGAAGAACTCCGTCAGCGACGAGGCCATCCGCAGCCTCGACCTCGCGCTCATCCAGGACCTGCTCCGCCTCGAAGCCGACCCCGACGCGTGGAAGGCGATTGCCGCCGTCGCGGCCGACGAAATCGAGCGCAGGACGCTGCTTGGCGACATCGAGATCTCGCAGGCGCTGCTCGACCGGCTGGTCGCCGAACGCGGCGAGCAGGGGCGCGCCGCGCTGCGTCCCGCCGCGGAGACGGTTCTCGGCAAGCTCACCGCGGGACAGATGGTCCGTCACATCGTCTTCCACCTGCGGAAGCTGGACGATGTCGAGGCGCTGAGCCGCCTGGCGCACACGCTCGGACCACCGGTGGTGCGGCCGCTCGCGATCGCGCTGGCCGCGGAGGAAAACAGCCGCGCCATCCGCCACCTGCGCGAGCTGCTCCTCGGCTTCGGCGCCGCGGGACGGCAGTCCGTCGAGCAGCTGAAGAACTCGCCGAACCCCGCCGTCCGGCGCATGGCGATTGACCTGATGCGCGTCTTCGGCGGACGCGAGGCGCTTCCCGAGCTCGCGTCGATGCTCGACGACGCGGATCCGCAGGTCCAGCGCGAATCGATCCGGGCCATCGTGCAGATCGGCACGGACGAGGCGTTCGCCATTCTCGAGAAGGCGCTCGTCGGAGGCACCGCATCGCGCGACACGATCCTGGCGCAGCTCATCGGCCTGCGCGAGGACAAGGCGGTTCCGATGCTCTGCTACGTGCTGAATCACACGTCGCCCCGCGGCAAGATGGTATCGGTGCACGCGCAGATCATCGAAGCGCTCGGCAGCCTTGCGCCGCACAAGGAATCGACGCGCACGCTGCGCAACATCCTCTATCGCGGCGAATGGTGGGCGCCGTTCCGCACGGCCGCGCTTCGCCAGGCCGCGGCCGCGGCGCTGCGTCACATCGGCGCGCCGGAGACGATGGCGGTGCTGCAGGAGGCCGTCGCGCAGGGAAGCCGCGGCGTCCGCTCGGCGGCGAAGCGCTACCTGCCCTCCTCGACGCGCGAGCTCGCATGAGCGCGATCCAGCGCGCGCGGTTCGCCGACGACCTCGTGCGCAAGCTGGCGTCGGCCATCCGCAGCGCGCAGCTGTACGCCAGTGGTCATCCCATCGTCGTGCGCAGCATCGCGGCGCTGAGCGAATCGCTGGCGGTCCTTCACGCCTCGTCAACGGCGCTCACGATCGGCATCGTCGGCGAGGACCTGGTCGTCGGCGAGATTCCGGTGCCGCGCGCGGCCGAGAACATGGGCGAGCTCATGAGGCGCCTGCAGCAGGCCGGCGTCGAGCGCATTGCCATCGACCGTGGCGTGGAGACCGCCGAAATCACGCAACTGATTCAGACGCTCGCGGCCGCCGATCCGAACCGCGTGTCGGCGCTGGCAGCGCTCAAACACATTCGTGTCGGCCGCCTCCAGGTCGAAAAGAAGGTCGACACGCCCGCGGGCGACATGGCGACCTTCAAGCGCCTCTATGAAGACGCGGTGACGGTGGCGGGCCGTTTGTGGGACACGGCGCAGGCCGAGGGCAAGCCCGACCCGAACGCCGGACGCGGCATCGTCGATTCTCTGGCGCAGGCGGTCGCGCAGAACCGCACTGCGCTGCTCGCGTTGACCGCGCTCAAGAACTACGACAACTACACGTTCACGCACATGGTGAACGTCTCGATCCTGACGATGGGTCAGGCGCGCGGCCTCAAGATCGACGGGGCGCTGCTGCGCGAGTTCGGCCTCTCGGCGCTGATGCACGACATCGGCAAAGTGAAGACGCCGACGGAAATCCTCAACAAGCCGGACAAGCTCGACGACCGCGAGTTCGAGATCATGAAGCGTCACACGGTCGAGGGCGCGGAGATCCTCAGGCGGACCCCGGAGATGCCGACGCTGGCGCCGATCGTCGCGTTCGAGCATCACCTCCGCCTCGACGGCACGGGATACCCGAACGGCGTGAAGCGCGGCCAGCTCAACCTCGCGACGATGATGTGCGGCATCGCGGACGTCTACGACGCGATGCGGTCGCAGCGGGCGTATCAGCAGGCGTTCCCGACCGATCGCATCCTCGCCGTCCTTCAGCGCAACGACGGAAAGCAGTTCGACCAGCACCTCGTGCGGCGGTTCGCGCAGCTGGTGGGAATCTACCCGGCTGGCAACCTCGTCCGTTTACAGACCGGCGAGATGGCCGTGGTGG
>Ga0070698_100007328_pt1 | contig 11943 bp, 11 predicted proteins | sample KBSK1502metaG_FD_65477 | JGI IMG/M metagenome (GOLD analysis project Ga0070698, IMG submission 65477) | Corn, switchgrass and miscanthus rhizosphere microbial communities from Kellogg Biological Station, Michigan, USA - KBS K1-50-2 metaG | ecosystem: Host-associated > Plants > Roots >...
AGATGGTGCCTGGGATCAGCAGTTGCGGCCGATACGCAATGTGCTTTCGCGCACACGGCTGAAGCTGCGCCCCTTTGGGATCGATATCTCTTCGATTTTGGAGACGGGGTATATTCTGATAGTGACGCCAAGAGAAAAGTAAGAATCTGCTTGCGATTTCCACTGTAACTGTAGAAAAACCGCGCTTTCCATCGTAACCGTAGAAAAAGTCCGAAGCGCAGGGCTTCAGAGAGGACTTTTTCTTCAAATCTCCTCATCGTAACCGTGGAAAATTCCTGCGTAACTGCGGAAAAAATCTGAGAGAAGACGTGTTAGGGAACACGATGGCAGGTTTTTCTGAAGAACTTTTGGGATTTTTACGGTAACTTCGGAATAAACGAACTTCAACCTTTACTCTGAAACGGTATGTAGCGAAAAAGCTATTCCTGTAGTCCTACCGAGAAAAAGTCCGGGCTTTCGCCGAGTTCGTAGCGGCGAATCAATCATCTTGACCACCTCGTCTAAATAAACCGATTATCAGGCCTTATTTGCTGGTTTGAGCAGGGCGTGGTTAAAGTCACTCGGCTTGAAGCAAACTTTCGAGTCGGTCACGAGGGATGCTCATCTCTACCACTACGTCTGGCTTCTCTCAGCTCTTTGAAGAAGGCATTGATGCGTGGATACTTCCGCAAACTATTCGCGCTCAAGCCAATCATCCTGGCGATGCTTTGCAGTGTAAGAGGTTCTCCCAGCTGTTGTAGCTTTTGGATAGCTTCATGTGTGCGTTCGAGTAATATCTCTTCTCTCTGTCGCGCTTGTTGTTCCATAACCCGTCTCCTCTCTTCAATCACCTGGCGATAAAGGACTTTGAACCCAGGGTAGTATGTCAATGACGTATCTGAAAGCCCGACGAGTCGGCCGATTGCTCGCTGCGTTACTCGCTGACCGCTCTCCTGCAGGTGAGCTATGGCTTGTCGTACCTGTTCCAATAGCTCTCTCTCGCGTTGCTGAGCCCGCTGCGGTCCATGCCTGCGATACTCTTCAACGACAGACGAGAGCAATCGCCTGACCGGTTCAAAACGACTCAGTATAACCGGGCTAAGTCCCACGAGTTGGGCAAATTCCTTTAGGGAAACGATTTGACCTGAAACACGCAATTCTTCCATGACCTTCTGGATCAGCTCGACGATCTCCTGGCAGCGCAACTGGAACTCATGCCTCTGGCGAAGACGTCCACCTTCTGCTGCTTGCCTTAACATTTCTTTGAGACGCGGGAATTGTTCGAGTCTGTGAATGGAGAGGCCGACCGACTCGCTTATACCCCTCAGGGTGACGATTTGGCCGCCAGCCCTCAGATCTGCAATCGCATTGTTCACGCGATCAACGAGAAGACTTTCATCTAGCTCTCTGGAGAACGATTTTGTTTTTCCTAAGAGTTGTTTTAACAGGATATTCACTCTCGGCAGGCGCCTCAACTGACTTATGGGGCGTTGAAGGTATGCAGCAAGATTCTTCCCGGATAGCGCCTGTCCGCCACGTTCCAGGTCGAAGGCTGCCCGCTTTACTTGTTCAATCAACTCATCCTCAAGATGCTGGTGTTGTCGTGCCTGTTCTTCGCGCTGTTCTTTTGCAAGCTCTTCGAAGAGGGATTTGATGGAGGGGTAATTTCTGAGGTTTTGTGGAGCCATATGCAGTTCCCTGCAGAGGGAACGAATGGTAAAGGACATCCCTCTGTCTCTAAAGTCTTGTACCGTTTTTTGCGCCAGCACCAGTAAATCGCGCTCACGCTGCCGACGTTTTGCCTGCACGTTATCTCTGGAAACAAATCGCTCCTGTTCCGGTTTTACTTTCTGCCCGCGCTTAGCTGGTGGGTTGAAGTCCTGCGCGCAGAGTTCCCGAAGAGTGAGATCCAGGTAATCGATGTATCTCAGATACAGTTGAAATGGCGCTCTTTTCTCTTTCGTTCCGCGTTCAAGTTCCCTCAGGGTTCGTACCGACTCCGTTAAGACATCGGCGATGTGCTCTACAGTATAGCGCCTCGCTTCTCGAAATTGCTTGAGCCTCCATCCTATTGCCCTGGCAATTTCGTCTCTCTCCTCCCAACCCTGCGGGGACAAGAGATATTCAAGATCGATCGTCCTCTGATGCACGTCTTCTCGTTCTTGTTGCGACAACATCTCGGCCTGGCAATCGCACAGGGCGTTCTCGCATTGAGGACATATCCCTGGCCTCGCTGGGATGGCGAACAGCGGAATATGCTCTCCGCAGTGCCCGCAGCGGTCGAGGAGGCGGCAGTGGTGAGCATCGCATCCGGCCAACGCTAGGAATCGCCAGGTTAGCGGATAATACGCCGAACTTGATAAGCAGGAAGGGCAATAGCGCAGGTGTTCGCCCAGACTTCCGTGAAAAAAACGGGAAAGAGCGTTGGCCTTTGTGGAGCGACCAAACTTTTTACCTGCATGGTACAGAGTGGTTGCCAGTAAGTGCAACTCAGAGCACGCGGTTCGCAAAGACACCGCACCGAAAAATCGGTGCGGATAATCACCGAGCTTCTCAGTGTTATTGAGAACGATCCCCATAAGCTTATACAGGGTACGAATCTCGACGATACCATTGTCCTCCGCTTGCCGCATGATATAGCTTGAGAGGGATTCTAAGCGCTCCGGCGGCGGATGAAGGGGTAAGGAGTCAAGATAGGAGAGCTGGGTGATCCGTCTTTCATCCATTGGCACAACCATTTACTCCTCCTCTTTGGGAGGCTGGATATTGTCCCAGGTCTGACGTAAAAGCGTTTCTTCCAGGCAGGGTAGGTTGCCCTCGATGGCGGCCCTGGTAGCCTCTCTGATCAGTAGCATGATATTCCCCAGTTTCCCTCGTGTTACCCGCTGCACGAAAGCGATGGACGCGTTCTTTCCCTCTCTTTCTGCCGACGCTTTTTTCTTAGGGTTTGAACTCAGAAACGAGTCTTGGGGTAGGGGCAGCAACAGGTTGATATAAATGAGCAACTGCTGGAGCCTCGCTCCAGTGTACCGTTCGATGCGGAAGTAGTCATTCCACCTTCCTTCGATTTCAGGGTCGTCTTCTATCCACTCTTGCGGGTTGCAGGACGAGCAGATGATCGGGACGTGGTGGGTCAAATTGGATAATTCGAGCAAGCGGCGGCGAACGGAATGATATTTGATATGCTCCACCTCGTCGATGATCAGGACCTCGACGCCGCACTTCTGGAAGTAGTGAGCTGTCTTATTGATGAGCATTTCCTCTGTATCGCGCTCGAGGTAACTCGCGCCGCACGCCCGGATGATGCGCTGAAAGAGGGGTTTCGGGCTGTTTCCCTCTGGCGCGTCGATCATGATGATCGGGACGTGGTTCCGCTCCCTTTCCTTCTGTGGGAGATAGTTGGATGCAAACCAGTTCAGGAAGGTGGTCTTGCCCATCCCGGAAACAGCCCCGAGGAGAAAATTGCGCTTCTGACCAAACGAGCGGTACCCACGGACTCGCGCGATCTTCTCATTCAGCCTGCGCAAGTCGTGGGTCATGATGAACAAGAAATTGTTCAACCACTTGAGCTGCTCTTCTTGAGAAAGCTGGACAAACTGTGAGACCATCTGCTGACGCAGCTTCACGTAGCCGATTGCCTTGATCGCGTCGGGCGAGATTTCGAGCGGGATTCTCACCTGCTGCAGCTCGAGCCGATTGCGCAGGACGCCGATCTCGGCCGATTTTTGAATATCGACCTCCCTGGTCGAGTCGCCAATAGCAGCAAGCAACTGATCGAGATAGGCCTCCTCTGCTCTCCATTCCTCCTGCCATAGCACCAGGTCTTCGAGCCGCTTGCGTACGTCGATTACACCCTGAAAAGGCGATTTGTCAGGTGCGTTCATATTGTGAACTCCTTTTTCTCTTAATACTGGCCGTATTGCCTTAGCTCTGAAAATCTGCCAATTGTGCGGTCAGGAAATCGTCATCGTCGGCGGGGATGTCCCCGACACTCTCCTCGATTTTCGCCAGTTCATTTTCCCCACCCTCCTGATGGGCCAGCCGTTTGTGCTGGCGCCGTATACGATCACGCTCGGCCCTCCGCTTCTTCTCGAGTTCTTCGGCATCATTGAGATAGGTAAGCCAGTCCTCCCTGCTCCCGTCATGTTGCTTGGCGAGCGCTTTGGCCATTTTCAATTCCCATTCGCTGGTTCGTTTGAGCGATCCGTCCGGAAGTCGCAGTTCCTTGGCCTTGAGTTCGCCTTTGAAGACGGCACCATCGTAGATCGAAATGGTGTTGATATCGGCCCGGTCATAGCGGATGCTATATTCGACATCTGAGCCATTTATCTCGATCTTTTCCGCCTCACTGAGATCCTCCGCGGTGTAATGCATGCCCAAAAAACAGACACCCTTATCGCTGATTGGCCTGGTCTCGGTGGCCTCGCGCAAAAACAATCGCCTTACCTTGGGACCGAGCCCCGGAATCTCTGGCAGGCCGATGCGCTCTACCGACTCCACCCACTTATCATGCGGTGACATCCCACCAAGCGCCTTATGCGGATCGTGTTGATACTTGAGAATAAATTGCTGGATGTAGCGATCGATGTCCTCGTACAACAGGCAGGCTTCTTTTGCAGCTTTTCTCAGATCTTTGGGCTGGCTGGATGGGATGGCTCCAGGGAGGTCCTGCTTAATTCTGCCGGAGAGATGTCCAAAAAAGCTCTCGATCAGGGCACCGTAGCGTGCCATGTATGGCGGCCGGAAGACCAGGTCGATCGTCTGGAACTGGCCCTGAAAACTGATCTGGCGCGCCAGATTCTCCAGGCTGTGAGAGTGGTGTGCCAGAGCGTTGTCGAGGAACAACTGCTGGGGGATGCCGAAGCAGGCCCATTCTTTGTCAATGCCGTAGTGGGTATGTGAGGATTTCGGCCAGATAGCATGCAGGAGCGCGCTTTGGATAGATTCGATGCAAGGCTCTTCGTAAAGAAGGACCGCCCCGAGAATGCAGCGAGCGTAGGCGTCGATGAGGACCGTCAGCCAGAGCCGGTCGAGCTTGCTCCTGGTGGCTTTATCAAGCTTCATCTCACGAAAGGTGCTGCGCCTGAAGGAAGCGGCAATTGCGCTCCGGTCCCCGTGGTATCGGCTAATACAGCCACGGTACTTGTAGAGCGTAGAGAGTTTGATGGGTTTCGGCTTCAACAGGGCACATGCGGCTCTCAGGACATCGGTATTCGTCGCATCACGCGTCGGTTCGCCCCTCCGTTCCTTTTCCTTGCGTTCCTCCTCCAACTGGGCCTGCGCTGTTGGCAACAGTTGCTCGACCTGCTCAACAACGGAGAGTATGTAGTCGGCCCTGGTTAAGTTTTTAGCAGGTATCCCCGTTGTGGGGGCGATGTCCGGGGTCGGGTGGCGCTTATCGATCTCACGACGGAGTTGTTCAAGGGTAGGCGCAAAAATTGGGCCGTCATCTTCGCTATTCGAGCACCACAATTCCGTGAACGAGAAAGACCGCACTTCGGAGGTCGTTGTGTTCTCGGCAGAGAGAGTGAGGGGATCGTTCTTCACAGGGAGAACGATGCGGTACGTTTGACGCTTCCAGAACATGTACCATCCGGGCTTGAGGCGCTTTTCAACGTAGGGATGATCATTCCTCCGAGCCATGGTTTGCGCTCCTTCCTGACGCTAAATCGGTCAAATAGCTGAGCCAGTTCCTCATCTCGGCTGTGAGTTCCTCGATGCGCGCCAAAGCGGAGTCAATCTTACTCATACGTCCCGGAGACGGGGACCTTTTACTGCGGGTCCCTGGTTGTATCATCGCTTTGTTCCTTTTCTTCTTTTCCTGGAAGCCAGATCGTTACTGCCGGGTTGAACGAGCAGTCGATAATGAGAAGCAGAGACCGAAGGTCTGCGCAAATCTCCTCTTTCCAGCGCAGGTGGCAGAGCGCTCGGAAGACCGTCGATTCTGGCAAGCCGAGTCGATGAGCGATGCTTGTCGAGCATCCAGAAAGTGAATCGCTGGTGGTTTGTGAAAGATGCTCTCGAATAGCTTCAGCAATGCCTTCGTGCGCATACCTCTTCAAGCGGTAGGGCAGTAAGGCGAGCAAGTTGGCGACTTCTGTCTCTTGTGGCAGGCTCTGTTCAGTATGCACAGCATACTTCCAACCCTTCTTGTCACAAATCTTTTTCGCTTCCTGTTCGCGCTCGCGACTCCTGTCGCGTCCCTGCCGTTCAGTGATTGTCACTTCGTGAATCTCGATGTCGTTGTTGTGTTTTCGCACGAGGAAATCCGGCGTGTACCTTCTTTCCCGCTTGTCCTGGTCCGTGAAGGTGATGGTAAACGGCTGGCTTCGATAGTCTTTAACACTGCGGTCGCGCTCGAACAGGATCTCTAAAATCCGCTCCTGGAAAGACTCAAACTGTACTGTGCAACCGGTTTTGTTCGTAATCGTGCCGCGCAGGTTCCGGCCGATCGATGTGACGCGGCGTACATTGCCCTTTGGAGGCTTGCGTCGTGGTCTCAAACTTATTCTATCCTTTCCAGATATACTTGCTATTGTGCTGGTTGCAGCTGTTGCTCTAAAACGATCTTGGTCTGGGATGGCTCTTAACGGATGGGGACGTTGTAAGGGGATTGATGAGGCTGTCCCCTCGATGTCTTGATCACCGCCTTTCTTGAGATGTTATACTCTCATCGGAGATAAAAAAATTAGAATGTGCTCCCGTGAATCGCTGCCGACGCGCTAACGGAACTTTATAGCTAATAGGCAGAAAAAAGGGCCCGGTAACAAAGGCATGCATCGAGCAGGGATTACCTCTCCCCATGCCGGGTCCTGATGGTGTATACTTTTGTATGCGCGCTAACGGAACTTATATTGTGAAAAAGTGAGCAAGAGTTATCTTACATCGCAATGTAACTAAACGTTACATTTTGTAATAAAAAGTCACACATGTATATGTAACATGAAAAGATAGGTCTGTCAAGGGTTGTTACAGCGTGTCTGCAGTATTTGGAGCACTCAAATGGAAATCTCTGAAGATGAAATGCTTGAACGGAATCGAGAAATTGGGCGCGTATTGCAAGAAGCACGCAGAAAAAAGGACGTACCCATTACAGCATGCGCTAAATTGATCCATACATCACGCCGCCGTTATATGGATATAGAAGCCGGACAGGCTTTCATCAATGTCGTTGAACTAGAGGTACTCATGAAGTTTCTAGAGATCCCGGTGCAAAGTTTTGGATATGGGGAGAATGCTCTGCTGGTGACAAAGCCTGTCATATTGGAGGCAGTTCCAGGAGAAAAAATGCACATCATCGTTGATGTACAAAAGTAACTCTTGTTTAGAACACATGTATAAAAGCGGAGCAGTCTATTTTCACTTGTCTTTACCGCTACGACTCAACATCCTCTTCCTCGTCTTCCAGTACGGCTCCTATTGGTAGGACCCTACTCTGCTCACTCCGCTTCACGACTGGAGGGCGCTGTGGGTTGGCTGATCTCAGCTGCCACCTCTGCGCAGTTCGTGCCATAATCTCCTGAAGACGAGGCAAATGTCCTGTCGGCTGGTTTGCCTGTATGGGAGGCTGTTGGGGAACGGTTGGCTGTGGAAGCGTTGGCCAATCGCAGAAACGGTGAACGCTCGGCAGAAAGCATACGTCGAGATTGGCACGGGGTCCGTTACGGTTTTTTGCAATGCTGATGGTCACCAGCCGGGGCGCGTTGGTCGTCTCTGGAACATCTCCTTCGGCCAGCGAAAGGAAGATGACCAGGTCGGCATCATTTTCGAGCGAGCCGTCCCGCAGATCGGAAAGCTGCAGTCGCCTGGTGGGGCGGCTCTCAAAGGCGCGCGACACCTGAACCAGGAAAGCCATGGGTAAAAGAGGGACGTGCCCATTGCGGTGGCCCATAGATGATGGCAGGCGGAGGGGCTTCCACAGGTGGAGGCTCGTCAGCCGAAGGCATTTCGGCCCCCCGCCCGGGAGCAAACTCGGTGGTACGCAGTTCGGCTGGAGCGAGCTGTTGCCCTAACTCTAATCGAACGTTCCAAATCCACTGAGCGAGGATCTGAGCAAACTCCTGGCCGCAGAGGGTGTGAGAGTACCACCGATCCATCTGTTGCTCCTTGTCTTCGTCAGCCAGCACGGTTTCAAACGAGCCGCGATGCAAATACAGGTCGAGCACATCCGAGGCGGTAAATGCGCGGCGTGGCAGCGTGCTGACAAACAACTCGTAGACCACCCCGTCGCGCTCGATGCCCACGGCAGGGTCGGAGGCAGTTCCTGCATGAGTCGCGATGACCAGACGCACCTCGGGTCCAGTTGGCGTCAAGGGCACAGACGCGCAATCATAGAGCGAGCGCTGCATACCGCTTTCTGGATGCGTGCTGACCTGATCTGGAGCGCGCCGCAGTCGAGACTGAACCTGCTCCAGATTGAGCAGGTGATAGGCCCGACTTCTCACGATCACGCCCAATTCAGCCGAGAGCACGTCGAGGAGGGGAGCCGCATCACCATACAAGCCATCCAATCGCACGAGGATGGAGGCGGGAGAAAGCCTCAGGTGCGTTGCATAGCTGGTAATGACCCCGATCGCTCGTCGCAATTCCCCACGGTAATCGCCGTTGCCGGGGCCGCCAAACGTGCCGAGGAGCTGATGTGTATGCGTCTGAAGCACAACCGTACGCCTACGAATTACTTCTCCTCGCTTCCTCCCGTGATAGCCCGGCGCGCAGACCTGCTCAAACCGGCGATGGGGAGCAGACAAGGCGTCCGTTTGCGGCAACGCGCGTTGGCGGGCAGTAGCCCTGGTTCCGTCCACATCGATGACCAGCCATTGCCCTCCCGCCCTGTCAAAGAGGCCCGCCTTTAGAGGGAAACGGTTTGCGAGCCAGCAGATCCTTTTGAAAGAGCATGCGCAAAGCTTCCACGGTTGGCTGATCAAGGGCAGCGAGAAAGCGGGACAAGGTTGAACGATGGGGCAACTGGTTGCGCCCAAAGAGCGCCATGAACGGCGAAGCCCAGGGAGCGAGCCGTTCGTAAAACCCCTTCAAGGTCGCTTCGCCGGACACGGCATAGCCGATCACCACCGCGACGAAATCGATCAGATCATAGGTGCCAAAGCGTGCACGAGCGAAACGCACCTGTTCTTGAATGGTTTGAAGCCGACCGGTATGGATCAGCACTTGAGCAAAGACTGCTACCTCCCCAAACCATGAGGGGATCGATGGCAATGCTTCAGGAGAGATCTGGATCTGTACGCACGAATGCTCCATACGTGTGCGGTGCCCTCCTCTGTTGCTCAGTCATCACGCACGGCAGGCTTTTTCTCTTCTTCCCTCCCGATGACTGGAGTGTGGCTTTACCGAACGAAGAGGGACTCATCTTTCCTCAGCATTCACAGCACCTGCTACCTGTGTTGCTGTGGTCGCTTGTTCACTCACTCTTTCTCCGCTTCTGCTGGCTTGACCAGGCTTGAGCGAGAACACGGCCAACAAAGTGGCAACGAGGAGAGCTATAGTTGCAATTGTCATTTTACCCATGGTCTTGCAGATTCGTGAGACCATGGTTTTGCAGAGCGGTGAGCTTGATGGAAAAGCCAGATCGTCGCCATTTGAAGTTTTTGGGCTGGTAGAAGCCTTGATGGGGAAGCGTGGTTTCGCAGAAAAACTTCACTTAAAGTTGAAATGGTTCCTGATGGGGCACAAGCACACTCAGAAACAGGCTCTAGGAAAGAGGTGTGGTGACAGTTCTTGCTTAAGAGTCTGTCCAGGCTACTTGACAGATCCATTCCAAATACGAAGCGGGAAACAGTCAAATAGGAAACTTCTCGTCACTTGTCAATCGTGTAACAGGAAGAGGGCATTCTCACTCGCGACAGCCTGCTTGGAAGGCAGGTGATTGCAATAATACCACTTGCTTGGCACAACCAACCTTCACAGGCTGATCGAGCAGTACACTCTCATTCTGACGCACGCATGAGAAAAGTTGTCGCACGCCATTTTCGCTCCTACCGGCAAAAGTTTTCACTTGCGAGAGAAGGCAGGTACTCACGAGGTTGCGTACACATGGTGTGTATATCCCCTTCTTTGATGAAAGGCAAGACTTCGCTTACCTGGGTGCCTGTTCGAAATTTGGTAGGCCGATGAGGTGTCTCCTCACGACTCACGCCATTGAATGGGACCCGGACGCAGGATGGAAAGCATGTGCATCTCTGCACTGGCCGACGCGCCATGCCAATGCCAGGTCTGCGCAGGAAAGGTGATGACCTCACCGGGCCATACCTCCTGCTCGTTGTCGTCGCTACCCACTAGGCCCACTCCAGAAAGCACGAGTAGAATCTGTGGAGAGGGATGACGGTGCCATCGACTGCGGGCTCCTCTGGCAAAAAATACGGCCCGCACCTCCAGGTCAGGGCTGCTCTCGGGTGACGTTAACACCTGTTGTAATGCTGGCCCGGTGAAGTACGGCGCTAACACGGGATCGTTCACCGCAGCAGTGGGATCAATCGTTGTACGATACATTGATCGCCCTCCTTTCGGCCCACAGACGGTCAGGTCGTGGGCCTGCCTGTGTTTTATAAGACCGCCAAGGTCGAGTAGACATCGACCCTGGCAGCCGTTCTGGTTATGCCTGGGTCTGGTAGGGGAGGTCAGCAGCGGTGAGTCCTTCCAGGGCCATCCCGAAAGGAACACCCTCGGCAATGCGACGGCGCAGACGCTGGTTGAGCGTCTGGCGCTGGAGCCTGCGGTACAGGTCGGGTTTTGCGGCTAACTGGTGGGCGATGGCCAGGCCACGTGCGAGCACCTGGTCGTGCGGCAGCACCTCGGTCACGACCCCCCATCGTTCCGCCGTCTGCGCGTCGATGGTCTCACCGCTCCACAGCAGCCACCTGGCCCGCATCGGGCCGACGACCTCTTCCCAGACCACCTGGAGACCATCACCGGCCGTGATCCCAAACGCAGGATGTGGAAAATCACCATACGTGGCGCGCTCCGAAGCAATATGCACGTCCGCCAGGAGCAGATACTCCGAGTGGACGGTAGCCGGACCGTTGGCGACCCCAATGACCGGCATGGGCAGATCGAGCAGGCGCTGGAGGACGTTGATTCCCTCGCGACGAATTTTCTCCCAGTGCGCAGGCTTGAAGATCTCGCCGAGACTGGCTCCATCGATAGAAGCCATAAAGGTATCTCCTGTGCCAGTGAGAAGCAGCGCACGGTTGTTCTGATCGAGCGCGATCTCCTCAAGTGCGCGGGGCAGGTCCTCGTGGGTCTGGCCGGTGAAGGTAATGGGTCCGCCGTTGGTATGGAAACGCAGCGTCGGGACGCCATCGTCCGTGCGCTCGAAAGCAAGGTTTGCGTAACGTGTGAAGTACCCTGGAGTGGCTGAATGCGTTGTCATTTTTGTTCCCTTTTTCAAATGTTTCTATCGTACTGCTATCTACAGAGTGTTCTGAGCCTTCTGATACTTCTCGTCTTTCTTCCCCTCACGTGTTGGAGCGCCTGTTTGGTCATCGCAATGCTGGATTGCTTTGTGCCATCTTTCTTGGCAATGATGTGTCGCCAAACGCACGTTCCTTTTGTCACTCCCGCGGGATGCGCAACGAGCTGTACTTTGAGCTCAAATGACTCCATTGACGGTTTTTTCCGTCTCTCCCCCCCCCGTCATCGCCTTCACCTTTGCCAGGTGAAGAGCAGGTCAGTTGGCGGGTCAGCCAGCGCCTCCTGCAGGTTGCAGCCCAGCAAGCCCTGCAACTGCTCTCCCAGCCAGTGAGCAAAGGGAGACTGGGAACGCGCCAGCGCCTGGAGGGTCTGCTGCGGCTCCTGCATCTGCACGGTGAGAAGCAGGAGTTCGCCTCCGAGCAGTTGCAGCAGTCGGACCTGCACCTGGGTGATCCCCGCTTGCTGGCAGGTTGCGGCAAACTGGTCTGGACGTAATTCCGCGATGTCCTGACACAGGCGTCGCCAGCGCTCCTGGGTTCC
>Ga0070698_100007329_pt1 | contig 11942 bp, 10 predicted proteins | sample KBSK1502metaG_FD_65477 | JGI IMG/M metagenome (GOLD analysis project Ga0070698, IMG submission 65477) | Corn, switchgrass and miscanthus rhizosphere microbial communities from Kellogg Biological Station, Michigan, USA - KBS K1-50-2 metaG | ecosystem: Host-associated > Plants > Roots >...
CCCAAGAAACAGGCCGACCAACCGGCGGCGAACATCTGCTCCGGGTTGGTGCCGTTGCCCGGTGCGCCGGGCGACGAAAGCGTGACGTCCAATCGGCCATCTGAGCTTCGGGACGCGCCGTCCCGGCCACCTGTAGTGTGGGCTTTGGCGGTGTACAGCACTTTCTCCACGGTCATGGTCATGGTGGACTCCTGGTAAGAAAGGTGTCGTTGCGCATCGCGCAACCCTTCGTTTTCCGTCAGGCAACACCAAGACCATGTGAGTCGAGTCGGCCTTCTGCGGTCGCTATCTCTCAGGCCGCGACCGGGTTTAGCGCCACGGTGCTGCCCATCGATGAGAGGTAGGTCAACTGTTTCGTTTGGGTGTCAGCGGACGATGTTGCGTATTCGAGGCAGGCGTCGCTCAAGACCTTTATCCGTGGTCTTGAACAATGGTTACCTGTTTGTGCCTCGGTAGCGAGCGCGTGCCTTCTTGCAGCACTCCAAAGTGGTCACTAACATCGTTCAAGTCACGTTTGTATACCGCCTGCGTGCCCCGTCAATTGGTGCGTCAGGCACGAAGCGAGGAAGCGAAGCTATGACCGTCATTTCAGTAATCGTCGGAAGCACCCGGCGGGGTCGGTTTTCTGAAAAACCGGCTGAATGGATTCTGCAACACCTGAAGAAGCGCGATGGTGTCGATGCGCGGCTGCTCGATCTTCGCGACTATCCGATGCCGTTCTTTGATGAGCCCGTGACGCCGGCCATGCCAGGTCGACAGCCATATGAGAATGAGGTGGTCAAGACGTGGACCGCCGCGATCGCGCAGTCCGACGGCTTCGTCTTTGTCACCCCTGAATACAACTACGGACCCGCCGCGGTTCTGAAGAACGCAATCGACTGGGTGTATCCAGAATGGAATCGCAAGGCAGTTGCCTTCGTGAGCTATGGTTCCGCATTGGGCGCACGCAGCGTCCAGCAGCTCCGCGAAACGGCGATCGAGCTTCAGCTCGCCCCGGTTCGCTCAGCAGTCCACATCCCTGTCGCTACGCTGTGGGCTCACTACCAGGGCGGTGATGTCGAGGCTGGACTGGCTGACCTCGAGGCGCGTGCAAGTGCGCTGATCGACGATCTGTTGTGGTGGACCGTAGCCTTGAAGATGGCGCGCGCCAGGGCATCCTGACCGGCCACATTCGCTCTGATTCCCACACGTAGCCGCAGTACCTTCTGAGAAGACATCGCTCGTTTTCGCGCGCGATGCGCGGAACTCCCGAATCGTGGTGGGCGTGAGTGTGCGCGAACGTTTCTTATGCGTGATTCCGCGCATCCGTGCACGGGCTCTGCCCGGTCCAGGCGCACCCATCAACTGACTCAATACATTGGTTTTCCTCCTCCGTGAGCCGTGCGCACGAAAACGGTCTTCGCCTTGCGCTGCAACACACGCAGAGGGTTGTCATGCGTCAGACAGAGGAGGCTTCACTCCGCCATCGTCGGCCGCGCATCTTCGCGGCCCTACTCGCCGGCATCGGTCTCGTCCTAGTCACCGGAGGCAGTCGGCTTCTCATGCTCGGCGGCTCACTCTACTACTTGGTTGCTGGCCTCGCGTTCATGCTGAGTGGGGCACTCCTTTGGCGCGGGCGCAGGTTGGGGTCGCTTGTGTACGCCGGCATTCTCCTCGGCACCATTGTCTGGGCGCTGTGGGAGGTGGGGTTCGCTGCGTGGGCGCTACTACCTAGACTCGTGGCGCCCCTCGTGATCGGCCTGTGGTTCTTGACACCGTGGCTGAACCGTGGCTTGGACGCGCGACGACCGTCGCCGGGTAAGTTCTTCGCCCGTCACCCTGCGTCCAGCGGAGCGTTGGCGGTCACAATCGCCGTTGGCATCGGGGCATTGCTTCACGCCGCCACGACACCACCCGTGGATCCGATCCTTCAGGCAGGGACGACGAACACGATTGCGTCCGGCGCGCCATATGCCGTCGACGAAGCGTCTGCGCGCGGCGACTGGCCCCATTACGGTAATGACCAGGGCGGTTCAAGATTCAGCCCTCTGGAACAGATCAACCGGAGCAACGTCGAAAAGTTGCAGGTCGCCTGGACATACCGCACAGGACTTCCTGAAGATCTGCTCGGCGGTTTCGAAGACACCCCACTCAAAGTCGGCCGATTGCTGTATCTGGCGGCCGTCAATAACGACGTGATCGCGCTTGATGCGGACAGCGGCGAAGAAGTCTGGCGCTTCGAAGTCAATCTTGGGAAAGGTGCGCCATTTCTCGCGATGCGAGGCGTCGCGTACTACAAGCAACCGGAGACGAGCGGGCCGTGCGCCGAGCGCATTCTTATCAATACGCAGGACGCACGCCTGATCGCAGTGGACGCGCGGACAGGCACGCTCTGTCAAGGCTTCGGTTCGAATGGGCAGGTCTCGCTCCTCACCGGGATGGGCGACGTGACGCCCGGCTACTACTACGTGACCTCGGCTCCGACGATCGTGCGTGGCAGAGTTGTGCTCGGCGGGTGGGTCGTCGACAACCAATATTGGGGTGAGCCGTCCGGCGTTGTCCGCGCCTTTGACGCCGTCACCGGGAGACTCTCGTGGGCGTGGGACATGGGGCGGCCGGAGCGTCATGGCGAACCACCTCCGGGGGACAGTTACACGCACTCGACACCTAATGCGTGGGCACCATTCAGCGCGGACGAGAATCTCGGCCTGGTGTATGTGCCCACCGGCAATGCGACGCCCGACTTTTATGGCGGGCAACGCCGCCCGTTCGACGAGGCCTACGCCAGCGCGGTGGTCGCGATCGACGCGCTGACAGGCGAGGTACGCTGGAAGTTTCAGGCCGTCCATCACGATCTGTGGGACTACGACACCGCCTCGCAACCAACACTCGTCGATATCCCGACGGCGAGCGGCGTGCAGCACGCGCTTATCCAGCCCACGAAGCAGGGGGAAATATTTCTGCTCAACCGCGAGACCGGTGCCCCCCTGGCGGACGTTCGGGAACTCAGTACGCCTCAAGGATCCCTGGTGCCCGGCGAACGGCTCTCGCCCACCCAGCCGTTTTCAATAGGGATGCCGTCGTTCCGGGGACCCGATCTCAGGGAACAAGATATGTGGGGCGTGACCCCGCTTGACCAGCTCTGGTGCCGCATCACGTTCAAAGAGACCCGTTATGACGGACCCTACACGCCGCCAGGCTTGACGCGGAGCATTCAGTACCCGGGTCCAGCGGGCGGCTTCGATTGGGGCAGCATATCCGTCGATCTCGATCACCACCTCCTCATCGCCAACCATAGTCGGTTTGCCTTCCACATCCGTCTTCTCGCGCGTGACGAAGCGGACCGTCTCGGAGTCAAGCCGTGGAGGGGGTATGGAGACCCGGACTATTTCGGTGAGGGTGCCCAGGCAATCATCGGCGCCCAGGCACACACGCCGGTTGCCAACATGGTGGGGGCATTCGTGTCGCCGCTGGGCACTCCGTGTCAGAGGCCGCCCTGGGGTTACCTGTCCGCAGTGGATCTGACTACGCATCGGCTCGTCTGGTCGCGGCCCTTGGGGACAGCCCGTGACGTTGGTCCGTTCGGAATTCCAACCATGCTGCCAATCGAGATTGGAACGCCGAGCATGGGCGGTCCGCTCACGACGCGTGGCGGACTCACATTCATTGCCGCCGCCCAGGACCGATACTTCCGCGCCTACGACTCGACGACCGGCAAGCGGCTTTGGCAGGTTCGACTCCCGGCCGGTGGCAATGCCACGCCGATGACCTACACCTCGCCCGCAGGCCGTCAATTCGTCGTAATCGCCGTCGGCGGAAGTTCAATTTTCGGGACGAAACGCGGGGACTACGTCATCGCCTACGCGCTGCCGGAGTAACGAGCTCTAACAACCGGTCAACGGCGCCAGCCACTTCGACCAATTTGAAAAGGGAGCCCACTCATGACAAACAATCCGAATGAACTAACACTCGAGAACTCGATGCTCATGCTCATCGACCACCAACCGGCGGTCGCCTTGAACGTGCACTCCATCGATCTCGGTCTCCTGGTCAACAACGTCGCTGCTCTCGCACGGGTGGCAAAGGCACTCGGCGTGCCGACGGTGCTGACCACAGTCGGCGCGGAGGGGAGCGTTCTCGTCGACCCCATCTTCAAGGAGATCACCGAGGCCTTCCCCGACATCACGCCAATCGACCGCCCCTCGTCGCACGCCTGGTCACATCCGGACGTGCGGGCTGCCGTCGAGGCGACGGGCCGCAAGAAGCTGGTCATGGCCGGCCTCGTCACCGAAGTGTGCTTGGCTCAGTCGGTCCTCGCAGCTCGCAAGGACGGGTACGACGTCTACTTCGTCAGCGACTGTTCGGGCGGCGTGACGAAGGAGGCACACGACGACGCCAAGGTCCGCATGACGATGGCCGGCGCCAAGCCGATCAACTGGATGGCCCTCACCGGTGAGTGGGCCCCGTACTGGGCGTCGCCGGAACGAGCCTTGGTCAGCAAGATCGATTCACAGCGCGGCGCCACCAGCTCCGCGGTGGTGGTCGATTGGATCATGGCCCAGGTCACAGCCGGTGTCGTGTCGCTGCCGGACTCCCTGGCTGATTCTGTTCCGGTCGGGTCTCGGTGATTTCAGCGCCCACGAGCGAACCCGATGTCTATTGACATCAGTTCGAGAGTGCAGAGGTCGCCGCAGGAGACTCCTGGTGGCCTTGTCGAAGCCTGACGTCACGTGAGCAAAGGCAAGACTTCCTTCGTGGGAACGCGCCACGGCGTGGCGCGGGGGAGAGCCGATCATCACGCGCGGATCGCTGGAGAAGAACCGAGGCGGGCGACAGTTCTGGTCGCCTGCTTCCGGGCATCGAATCTGTCGCGCGCGCTCTTGATCACCGTCCAGTTGGACTGCAGCCACGACACAAGGCCGAGCACAGGCTCCGTCAACCCTCTGCCGAGCGGCGTGAGCTCGTACTCGACGCGTGGCGGCACCTCTGCGTAGACGTGACGTGTGAGCATGCCATCACGCTCGAGGTTGCGCACGGTGGCGGTGAGCATCCGCTGAGATATCCCGGGGATGCTGCGCTTCAGATCAGAGAACCGCCCTCGAAAAGCAGGCCTGCTCTTGAGGATGAAGATCACCAAGAGGCTCCACTTATCTCCGACGCGGCTCAGCATGTCTCTGAAGTCGCAGTCATGGTGGCTGTTTGCTTCCGCGATCCTCCTCGCTCGCTGCGCCATCGTCTGGTCCTTCCGCCATCACTGAGTCAGCCCTGCTGACTCGCACCAATCGGTGCCGGTTACCGCCGGCACCTCCAGTATACATTGGTAACAGTCGGTGGCTCTGAAGGCTCGGGGCGACGCTCTGCCACCTTCCTCTGGATCGCAGATGCTACCTCTGGTTACGGGCGTGTAACCAAGGCAGAAAAAAGTGCCGTCTTGCGGACCCGGTGGCGGTATCGGATCATACCTGAGTATCTGATGGTAACCATAGAGGAGGGATCCGAATCATGACTACGCTTTTATCGACAACCGTAACCGCTTATCAGACGCCCACAGTCCCCCGCGGGCGCGTCGCTCTCGTGGCTCTTTGGGTCACGCAAGTTGTCGTCGCAGGCATGTTCCTGTTCGTCGGCGGATTGAAGCTCACGGGCGCGCCCGAATTGGTCGCGTTGTTCGACGCGATCGGCGTCGGGCAGTGGTTCCGCTACGTGACCGGCGCGATCGAGGTGGTCTCGGCCGTGGCGCTCCTCGTGCCTTCGCTGGCGCCGTTCGGCGCGCTCCTGCTCATTCCCACGATGGTTGGCGCGATCAGTACCCATCTGTTCATCGTCGGCGGTTCTCCGGTGCCCGCGATTGTTCTACTCATCGGATCGCTTGCGATCGCGTGGGCACGTCGAGACCAGCTCGCGCGCGCTTTCTCGAGACTGCGCTGAATGTGGCAAACAGGCACGCAATGTCCGTCAACACCCAAACGACACAATTGACCTACCGCGCGTCGATCGGAAGCGCCGAGGCGATAAGTCGGTTGACGCTCGAGAGATATCGATGTCACAAGGCCGACACGACTCACGCGGCGCTTGCCTTGCCTGACAGAAGGACGGGACATCCTTGATGAACGTCACGTTGTGGCTACTTCAGGTTTTGCTGGCTGTGACGTTTTTCGCCCATGGCTGGCTCTTCCTCTTCCCGCCAGCGCAACTGGTCCCGGTAATGAATTCGGCGATCGTACCGGCGTTCCGCATTTTTATTGGTGCGGCGGAAGTGATGGCGGCGGTCGGACTAACCGTGCCAGGCGTCACCCGTATTCTGCCCTGGCTAATTCCCAGTGCCGCCGTTGGGTTAATGATTGTGATGATAGGCGCGACCATCCTCCACACCACGCGCGGTGAACTCACTTCCGCACTTACGACCGCTGTCCTGCTCGCGCTGGTCACGTTTGTCGCCTACATGCGCTGGAAGGTGACGCCGATCTTGCCCCGAACCAGAGCCGAAGTCAGGAGGGCTCGTGCCCGCGTCAAGTAAGCGATGCGCGAACGCCGTTGCCATTGCGGTGAGCTACTCGCCACTTCTGCTGAATCGCTGCTCTGTGCCCGAGAAAGGAATTCAAAGTGACTGAAACTCACGAATTAAGTTCGCCTGCACCTGTCCAAACTCGGCCGCGGAAGATCGTCCGCCGGACTCGAGGTAGGCGCAACGGTCCGGTCGCGCGTCTGATGAGCCCAGGTGACCTTGGTCAATTGCTGAAACCGTTCGTCTTCCTCGATCTCTTCGACATGGACACGGCCTCATTTCCCGGGATCGGCCTGCATCCACACTCAGGCATCGCGACAGTGTCGTACCTGTTCGAGGGAAGCGTCCGTTACGAGGATACGAGTGGAGCGAGAGGCGTGCTTATGGCCGGCGGCGTCGAATGGTTCAAGGCTGGTCGGGGAGCCTGGCATGGTGGCGGCCCAGGCGACACAGGACGCACCCGTGGTTTCCAGCTCTGGCTCGCTTTGCCCCCGGAGCAGGAACTTGGACCAGAGGAAACAGTCTACCTGGCACCTGACGCCGTCGCGCGCGACGGTCCGGCGCGTGTGCTGGTGGGAACCCACGGCGGGGCGACGAGCTCGATCAATGCCCCGGTTTCGCTGAACTATCTCGCGGTGCGGTTACGAGCGGGCGAGTCCTGGCGCTACCATCCGGCCATCGACCACACGGTCGGCTGGGTCTCACTGGGCACCGGACGCCTTGGTGTCCCTGAGAGTGTGGAAGCCGGCGAGCTTGCGATCTTCGAACCATCAACTGAGGCGATCGATTTCCACGCGGACGCCGATACGGAGTTCGTTCTGGGTTCGGCCGCTCCGCACGCCCATGACCTCGTGCTGGGACAGTACTCCGTGCATACCAGCCCCGCGACGCTGCAGGCTGGTGAACGGCGACTCAACGAGATCCAGCGAAGGTTGAAGAGCGAAGGCCGACTCTGAGTCGTAGGAGCATTCCAGCCGGAGCAACCGGGATGGGCGCTTCGCGCGCGTTTCCCGGTGGCCTTACGTACGCTCCGGCGGGATGGTCGAATCTCGCGTGCGTGAGCACGCACGACGTGTCAGACGCGTGACTTCGTGAAGACTGCCGCTCTGGACGGCGCGACCGAACATCTCTTCAAGATGGAGTCTGAATCCTTCGAACAGCTTCGCAACTTCATCCTGAACCTTCGCCACGTCGGCGGTTCTGCCGTGACTATCTTGGCCATCCTCAGTGGTAAATCGAAGGCTGTCCATAGGTTCCGTCCTGTGAGCGCTTCGTCGCGCCGGTGACTTGGGTCCGAGGGCTGAAGGCGCCGACTGTTTCCCGTGTCAACGGACGCCATGCATCCATGACTGTCTCAGTCAACCGCGCTCGCGTCTTGACAAGGCAAGGTCAACGCCAAGGTGGTTTTCTTGCGCTCGCCTCGTCGTTAACCTTGACGCCATCACTCACTTGACCGCCGCACGGCGGCAGATCGACACCTGCAGTGCAGTTGGTGCGTACGCGTCGACGCGCACATTGTGCGTTCACCTGCGCAGCCACCCGTGGTGAGTCGCAGGATGTCAGTCTCGCGTCATGGAGTCAGCGTGGCCCGCCCTTTGAAACGCCATGTCGCCAGGATGGCGCACATGAGACCAAGGCACACGTCACTCCCGATCGGGCTGACATTGTTGCTGGCTTCCGTGGTGTATCCGCAGGCGCTGAAGGCGCACCAGGATCGTGGCACTTCAGACTCCAGCGTGCAGGTATGGGACGACGCGGCGGCTGACTTCAGCAAGCGGGTGCAGTCTTATTGCGACCTTCGCAGCGAGCTTGAGAAAGATCTGCCAGCTCTGACGATCACGGACGATCCGGCGGAAATCAGGAGGGCGGTACGCGCCTTGGCAAAAAGGATCCGCGTGGCGCGAGCGGAAGCCGCGCAAGGGGACATCTTCACGCCGATCATCAGCGTTGGGTTCAGAAAGGCCCTCCTCCTCCAAATGAACGTCAATACCTGGGCAGCCATCATGGACGACAATCCCGGAGAAGTCTCGGCTCCCGTTAACAGCACCTACCCAGAAGGGCAACCACTGTCCACAGTGCCTGCCAACATTCTGGCGGTACTACCACGACTTCCAGAGGACATCCAGTATCGATTTTTGGGACGCCATCTCATCTTGTTCGATACGAGAGCGAGTTTGATCATCGACCGAATCCCTTATGCAATCCGGTACCCGGAGAGCGACACACCAGGCAGATTCTGACGGACCTGCACGCGGACACGCACACTGAGTGTGCCCGCGCAGCCCACTTTGCGCGTGGTTGGCAGGATGTCCGTCTGATTTCACAAAAGTCAGCGTGGCCCGTGCTTTGACAGGCATTGGCATCCGGGTGACGCCCGCGTATTGCGTCATTCGAGTTCTTGGTGCTGGAGGTGAGCGCGTGGCAACCCTGACTGTCGAGCGTAGAACGAACACCGCTCACGTTTTCCTGTTCTTGGCTGTCATCGGGCCGGTCGCCTGCGGCTCGACGCCGCCGGCTGACCCTCCGCCTCCGCCGGAAGTCGCCGTCGTCGCACTGGCGACCGAGCCCGTGACAATGACCGCCGAGTTGCCCGGCCGTACGGTGGCGGTCATGGTCTCCGAGGTGCGCCCGCAGATCCGAGGCATCATCGAGAAGCGTCTGTTCATGGAGGGCCAGCAGGTCAAGGCCGGTCAAGTCTTGTACCAGATTGATCGGGCGCTCTACCAAGCCGACTACGACAGCGCCGCTGCGACCCTCGCGAGGGCCGCCGCGGCTCTCGTCTCGGCCAGGCTGCTGGCCGAGCGCTACGCTGAGCTCGTCAAGGTCGAGGCGGTGTCGAAGCAGCAAAACGACGACGCGGAGGCCGCATTCAGGCGGGCCGAGGCCGAGGTCGCCGCGGCGCGTGCGGTGCTCGACACCGCGCGCATCACACTCGAGTACACGCGCATCACAGCGCCGATTGGCGGTCAGGTCTCCGCGTCGGTCTTCACGCCTGGTGCATTGGTAACCGCCAACCAGGCGGACCCGTTAACGACGGTACGTCAGCTCGATCCGATGTACGTCGATATCACACAGTCGAGCGACCAGCTCCTGGGGCTGCAGCGCCAGCTCGCGACCGGGCACCTGCGCCGCGCCGGCAAGGGCACGATCACGGTCCGACTGCGGCTCGAGAACGGCAGTGAATACGAGCACACGGGCATGCTGGCCTTCACCGACGTCGCGGTCGATGAAACCACAGGCATGGTCAGGCTGCGGACGACGTTCCCGAACCCGAACGGCCTCTTGCTGCCCGGCATGTACGTGCGCGCGTTCGTCCCTCAGGCCGTCGACGACAAAGGGCTGCTCGTCCCGCAGCAGGGTGTCACACATAACGCGCGCGGCGAGCCCGTGGCGCTCGTCGTCAATGGCGAGAACAAGGTCGAGCAGCGGACGCTGAAAACGGCAGGCACGGTTGGGGATCGGTGGCTGGTCAGCGAGGGTGTCAAGCCTGGCGAGCGCGTGATCGTCGAGGGCGGACAGAAGGTCCGCCCCGGTGCTCCAGTGCGTCCCGTTGAATGGCGCGTGAGGCGGGTCGACGACGCGCAGGCAACTGGTGGGCGCTGATGGTGTACTTTTTCATCGATCGTCCGATCTTCTCCTGGGTGATCGCGATCGTCATTATGCTGGCGGGCGGGCTGGCGATCCTCTCGCTGCCAATCGCGCAATATCCGGCGATCGCGCCGCCACTGATCTCGATCAGCGTGGCGTATCCCGGCGCCTCGGCCGAGACCGTACAGAGCACCGTCGTCCAGGTCATCGAGCAGCAACTCAGCGGCCTCGACCATCTGAGGTACTTCTCCTCGGCAAGCACTAAAGACGGCAGCATGGAAATCGCGCTGACGTTCGAGCAGGGTACGGACCCGGACACTGCCCAGGTTCAGGTGCAGAACAAACTCTCGCTTGCACAGCCGCAGCTGCCGATCGAGGTTCAACAGCAGGGGATCCGCGTCACGAAGGGGACTCGCAACTTCCTGCTGGTCGTCGGCTTCGTTTCAACCGACGGCAGCATGGACGGCGGCGCCATCGGCGATTTCATCGTCTCCAACGTGCAGGATCCCATCAGCCGCACGCCGGGTGTCGGCGATTATCAGGTGTTCGGTTCACAGTTCGCCATGCGCGTCTGGCTCGATCCGGCCAGGCTCGATAGCTACGCACTCACGCCAGTCGACGTGAACAACGCCATCAGCAGCCAGAACGTGCAGGTTTCGTCCGGCGAGATCGGCGGCCTGCCGGCGGTTCCGGGCCACCAGCTCAATGCGACCGTGATCGGCCCTTCGCGGCTGCACACCGTCGAGGAGTTCAAGAACATCCTGCTGCGCGTCAACCAGGACGGCTCCCAGGTGCGCCTGCGCGACGTGGCGCGCATCGAGCTCGGCAGCGAATCCGACTCGATCAACACGCTGTACAACGGCAAGCCAGCGAGGGGCATCGCGATCAGGCTGGCCTCCGGCGCCAACGCGCTCGACACGGCGGACGCCGTGCGGGCGACGATCGAGCGCCTGCGCCCGCAGTTCCCGCCGGGCCTCGACATCGTCTATCCGTACGACACGACGCCGTTCGTGCGCCTGTCCATCGAGGAAGTCGTTCGTACTCTGTTCGAAGCGATAGCGCTTGTCTTCCTCGTCATGTATCTCTTCCTGCAGAACCTGAGAGCGACCTTCATCCCCACGATCGCCGTGCCGGTCGTGCTGCTCGGTACCTTCGGCGTGCTCGCCGCCTCCGGCTTCACGATCAACACGCTGACCATGTTCGGCATCGTACTGGCGATCGGCCTGCTGGTGGACGATGCCATCGTCGTCGTGGAGAACGTGGAGCGCGTGATGGCCGAGGAAGGCCTCACTCCGAAGGAGGCCACGCGCAAGTCGATGAGCCAGATCACCGGCGCGCTCGTCGGAATCGCGATGGTGCTGTCCGCCGTGTTCCTGCCGATGGCCTTCTTCGGCGGGTCGACCGGCGTCATCTTCCGGCAGTTCTCGATCACTATCGCCACGGCGATGGCGCTGTCGGTGCTCGTCGCGCTGGTCTTCACGCCCGCGCTGTGCGCAACGCTGCTGAAACCCGTCTCGAAAGGCCGGCACGAGCTAAGACGCGGCTTCTTCGGGTGGTTCAACCGCGTCTTCGACGCCAGCACCCGCGGCTACGCGGCGGGTGTGCAGAGGATGCTCGGACGCAACGGCCGCTACATGCTGGTCTACGGCGTCATGGTCGCGGCGCTGGCGCTGCTGTTCACTCGTATCCCGACGGGGTTCCTGCCTAACGAGGACCAGGGCGTCATGTTCGTCGAAGTCAAAACGCCGCCGGGCGCTACCCGAGTCAGAACACAACAGGCGCTCACCACCGTTCGCGATTATGTGCTCAATGAGGAGAAGGCCGGCATCAGCTCTATTTTCGAGGTGCACGGATTCAGCTTCGGCGGACG
>Ga0070698_100007330_pt1 | contig 11941 bp, 8 predicted proteins | sample KBSK1502metaG_FD_65477 | JGI IMG/M metagenome (GOLD analysis project Ga0070698, IMG submission 65477) | Corn, switchgrass and miscanthus rhizosphere microbial communities from Kellogg Biological Station, Michigan, USA - KBS K1-50-2 metaG | ecosystem: Host-associated > Plants > Roots >...
ACGCCATGACCGTTGGCCACGATCGCCTCCGCCGGCAGCGTGCCCTTTTTGAAGATCCCCCAATCGATCGGCTCGGCCAGTCCCTCGCGGCTGGCGCGCAGCCACTGCATGGAGTTGACAGAGGTCATGTCGAATTCGTAGCGGCCGGCTTGCACCTGCGCCTTGATCCTCGCATAGGACACCGGCGTGACGGTGCGGATGTGGATGCCGGTCAAGGCGGTGAACGGCTTGAAATAGGCGGCCTCCTGCGCGGCGGTAAAGCTTCCGCCCCAGGAGTTTACGTACAAGGTGCGCGTCTGCGCGATCGTGCGGTCCGTGATGATGAGCGGACCAAGCGCCGCCGCGGCTGCGGCGGCGCCCGCTTTCTGCAGAAAGCGCCGACGCCTGCGGTCGAAACGCCAAGTCATCCGCATCCTCTGCCTCTTCATCCGCTCCGGCCGCAATGATCGCATTTTAGTGTGGTGGATTTGAAGTTCCTACGAGTACGCAGCAAGCTCGCATAGGAACTTCAAATCCAAAAACCACACTAGAGTCTAAGTTTGCTAGTGTCCCTTTGATTCTGAAGTTCGCACGGGATGCGCTGCACCATGCAGGGACAGCAAACGGGGCTGATCGTCCTATTGCTTGAACAGGTGCCATTCCCACAGCAGCGTGCATGAACGTTCCCGGATTCTGCGGCGGGGTTTGCGAATTTGTGGTCTGGAGTTGTTGCTCCTCAGTTGTCGTGTCTGTAAGCGACTTCGTGGCAATGCGAGGCACGACGCGGGCGCAGATTTGCGAAGATATATACCCCTTGATTAATCTCCTCATGTGTTTGATCCTTGACGTCGATAGGCCAAGGAGGGCTAGCGATGTGTCAATTTGTCCTAAACGTTTGCGACGTGGGGGAATTGGATCCCAAGAAAAGGAAAGAACTGACGGACTATCTGGAGCAACGCAAGAAAGAACTTGAAACGAAGCTCAGCAGCGTTAACAGAGCACTCGATGCCGTCAAGGGAGGAGGCAACCCAGCGCCCGCATGATTCTTGAGTAGCTCCGCGGAGATTTTCCCGGCAACCGTTGGGCTTAGTCGTTTTCGTCGGCGCGGTACAGCGGTCTGTCGGCGCACCGTGTGATACGAGGAACATCTGAGCGCTGGAACCCTGGCGCCGTTGGACGCAAGCGCTCGGCGATGATCTAATTTCAGCGCCTTGCCAGCGTCTCATACGCCGCCATTGCACGCTTGAGGTCGTCGATTTCCGTGCAAGGGATCAAGCAAATCTCTTCCAGAGTCGCAAGTTGCTGCCCGGCTTTGGCAGGATTGCCAAGAACCAGATAAAGTTCACCGAGGTGCTCGTGGGCGCTGCGGTGACGCCGATTGAGCAGTATGGCTTCCTGATAATGCTGCATCGCCGGGCCCAATTGGCGCAGTCGGCGATAGGCATAGCCGATGTAATTCTGAATATCGGCGTTGTGCGGGTCGCGCAGCGCCGCGAGCTTGAGCGCCGCGATCGCCCCATTCCAATCCTCGGCGACCAGCGCCTTTTTGCCTGCCGCGAAATCGGGGTCGAGCTGTGCCCAGTCGGCTTCCGATCCCATTGATCCCATGGTGGTACAGATCGGCCAGTCTTCGGTCGCGAGCTTCGCCGCAGGCGCCGGCTCGGATGTTCCGAGCCAGATCGCAATCGCCTGGCGCCAGTCTGGCTCGCTGGCTGAGTAAAGCACACCCGCTGCGACCAGCGCACCCAGGATTGCTACCAAGGCGATCGACCGGATCATTTGGGGAAAATCGTCGGCTGCGAAGCTTTCAGGCTTTGCAGCTGATCCTCATTCGGAGCGCCTCGACGTTATTGCTTGCCGGCGAGGAATGCCTTGGCTTCCTGCGTTTCAGGTCGCTCGGTATCGGCATTCTTCGCCAGATTCACTAGCTTGCCGTAGTACTCAGATGCCTTATGGCGATCGCCCGCCCCATTCGCGGCACGGGCAACGCCCAAGAACGTGCGGTAGCGGTTTGGCGTCTGCTCAAGTGATGTCTCGAACTCGTGTAAGGCGGCTGCCGGTTGGCCCATTTCCAACAGTAGTTCGGCATAGAGTTCGCGCAGCGGATAGAGCCTGTTCTCCATCGCCACGTGCTTGACGCTGCCATCCTCCCCATCGGCGGCCGCGCGCATAAATTTCACGGCCTGGTCGCGCGCGTCTTCCTTGAGAGCGATCCAGGCCGAAATCGCAAGAATTTGCTCTTCCGACCGGTCAGCCCAATAGGACTGGTTGGACTTTTCGAGCGCGGCGCGAAGCGCCTTGATCGCCTCAACCTCCGCTCTCGCGCCGGCGAGATCGCCGCTGCGCGCCATCCCGAGACCGCGCGTGAAACGAATTAAGGAGTCAGGCTGTGGATGCTGAGTCGGAGTGAATGGGAGCGCGGCAGCGCCGACCCAATCAGCGCGTTCTAGCACATATCGTGCCGACATGGCGTTTTTCGCCGTGAAGTTGACGAAGTTGATGGGTCGATCGCCACGGTCCGCCGTTGCGATCGACTTCTCAGTCAGCGCCTTGGCCTTAGCATCCTGCGCGAGCTGCAGGTGCGCGTAGACCGAGAAATCCGCCGCGTGATAGTAGTCGGGCTGGATCTCGATCGCCGACGCGTTCGACGCAATCGATTCTTCCCAGAGCCCGACCATCGAGTAGATGTGCGATGGCATGTGCCGGGCGTGCGGCACGGCCGGCGCGATACCGGCATAGCGCCGGGCGGCAGGTATGCCCTGTTGCGCGAGCGGGTGATAGTCGTATGCGTGAATGAGGAAATGCGTCACACCCGGATGCTGCGGGTTTTGATCGTAGAGCTTCTCCAGAATTGCCGCCGACTTGCGCTGGTTGGCATAGGTGGTATCGGCCGGGGCCGCCGACGCCTGCAGGGTTAGCGCGTAGAATACCTGCGCTTCGTAATCATTGGGATAGCGTTGCGCCAACTCCTCCATCGCTCTGTTGTAGGCGGCGAGCCGGGCGTTGACTGGAGTTTTGTCGTGATCGCGGTAATAGGCACTCAGCGCCTCGATCCAGTCGCGCTCGCGCTGGGTTTTGGCGCCGACCGCATGCGCCTTTTCAAGCGCTGCCCAACCGGCTTCGGCCTCGGCCCGTGTCGGTGTGGTGGCGAGCGTGTTGCCGAGAAAGTCGAGCGCGATTCCCCAATACGCGATCGCACAGCTCGGGTCCTGTTGCAGGACTCCCTCGAACGTCCTGCGTGCGTAGATGAACCAATACGAGTGGATCATCGCGACGCCGCGCTCGAACTCGGCCTGTACCTTGGGATCGCAGGAGGTGGGGAAACTCAGCTTGCCTAGCTTCTCCTCTTGCTGGCCGAACGCACTGCAACTGAGCGCTACAGTGATGCCGGCGACCAGTATCAGATACTTCCGCTTCATGGGTACCTCTGGGCGCGCGGCCTCGGACGATCGACGCGCCGGGTTGCTGCTAGACATGAATTCGCGAATGGATGTCTGCCGACGGCATCGAGTGCTGCCGTTTCAAGGTCGGGATTTCGGCACCGTCTAACGGCAGCTCTCGGCGGATGTTACACCGGCCCTGCACAGATGTGGAGGGGTTCTGGTCGCATCTCTCGGCAATCGCGTCCGGTACTGCAGTCCAGCACAAAGCGGACATACCGAGACTGACCGCTATTTGTCCGCTTTCGGTGCCGCCGCAGGATACACGCCGACGATGGATGCCGACGTGCTGGCTGCCCACGAACTCGCCCGCGAGCGATTCCTCGCGGCGAAGCACTGAAGCTGGCTTCCGCTAAGTCTCCTGGAGCGCCGCCTCCTTGAAAGCGCTCTTCGGCCAGGGCAAGCCGTAATGCCCACGCAGCGTCTTGCCCTCGTAGGCCGTGCGGAACAGCCCGCGCCGCTGCAGCAGCGGGATCACCTCCGCGCTGAAGACGTCCAGCATTGCCGGCAGCAGCGGAGGCATGATGTTGAAGCCATCCGCCGCGGCGTCGGTGAACCAGTCCTCGATCAGGTCGGCGACCTGCTCCGGCGTGCCTGCAAAGGTGAAATGGCCGCGGGCACCGGCAAGGCTCGCCAGCAATTGCCGCAGCGTTGGCTTCTCCCGTCGCACCAGGCTCAGAATCACCTCGGTCCGGCTGCGCGCCGCCTCGACCGAGGCAGGCGGAGGGAAATCCTCCGGCACCAGCGGGCGATCTAGCGGCAAGTGCGAGAAGTCATACCCGCCGAACCGGCCGGACAGCCGCTTGCGCCCCACTTCGGGGTCCGAAAGCTCATTCGTCTCGCGCGCCAGACGTTGCGCCTCGGCCTCGGTGGACGCGATCATGGGGCTCAAGCCCGGCAGGATCAGCACCTCGTCAGGCGCCCGGCCCTCGGCCGCCACCAGCGCCTTCAGGTCGGCGTAGAACGCCTGCGCGGTCGTCTTCTCCATGTGCGCGGTGAACACGGCCTCGGCATGCCGCGCGGCGAAGCGGCGACCGGTGTCGGACGATCCGGCCTGCACAAATACAGGCCGCCCCTGCGGGCAGCGTGGAAGGTTCAGCGGGCCGGCCACCTGGTAGTATTGGCCCGTGTGGTTGATCGGTCGGATGCGGTCCGCCCTCGCATAGCGACCGCTGTTGCGGTCGTCGATCACCGCGTCATCGGCCCAGCTGTCCCACAGCGCCTTGACCACGGTCATGAACTCCTCGCCGCGGGCATAGCGGTCTGCGTGGCTCACCTGACCAGTACCGCCGAAGTTGCGCGCTGCCGTGGCAAGCCACGACGTGACGATGTTCCAGCCCACGCGACCGTTGCTAATGTGGTCCAGTGATCCGAACTGGCGTGCGAGATTAAACGGCTCGGTATAGGTGGTCGACGCCGTGGCAATCATTCCGATCCGGCTGGTCGCCACCGCCACCGCCGCGAGCACGGTGACGGGCTCGAGCCAGGTACGCGCCGCCTGGTCCACGTCATCGCCCAGCGCGAGCTGGTCGGCCAGGAAGATCGAGTCGAACAAGCCTCCTTCTGCCCGCTGCGCCAGATCCTGGTAGTAGCGGATGTCGGTCAGCGCCAGCGGCGAGGAAGCTGGATGCCGCCATGATGCTTCATGGTGCCCGCGGCTATGTATGAACAGGTTCAGATGCAACTGCCGCATCGTGCATCCACCCCGGGTCAGTGCTTGCTTCCACTCGTGCCGGCTACCCACACGATGAAACTAGCCACCGACTGGTGGCCTGGGCAAGACGCTTGCAAAGGGGCACGGCCCATCGCACGCTACCTCAACTGCCGACACCGCGTGAATGAGGTCAAACGCTCCTTTGAGTGGAATTCGCGCTAAATGCTCAACAGCCTAATGGTACAGCGCTGACCCGCTAGCCATTCGGCGTGCCTTGCATTCCGCCCCCATTCCATTTTCCAAAAAATCATGGTGCAATCGCTCCGAGGGTTCTGAGGTTTATTGCGCGTGGGTTCCCGAGTCTTGGGGGACGCAATGCGACGGCGCGATTTCATCAAAGTGATGGCAGGCATGACGGCAGCGTGGCCGATAGCGGCGCATGCACAAACCTATCCATCACGACCGATCACCATGGTGATACCGTTTGCCGCAGGAGGCGCATTCGACGTCATGGGCCGAATCCTTGCGGCCCGTATGAGCGAAATCCTTGGCCAACAGGTGATTATTGAAAACGCGACCGGTGCCGCAGGCATCATCGGAGTGAACCGCGTCGTGAATGCCGCGCCAGACGGCTATACGTTTCTGTTCGGCAGCATCGGCACGCATGCCTATAACCAGACAATCTACAAAAAGCGGCGATACGACGCGATCGCTGATTTCACACCGGTCGCCCTATTCGCCGAACAGCCCATGGTGCTAAGTCCACGCAAGGACTTCCCGGCCAATAACCTCCCGGAGTTCATCGACTACGTAAAGAAAAATAGCGCGAAGCTGCAATTCGGTTCAGCCGGAGCCGGCACGACGACGCATCTCGGCTGCGCGTTGCTCAACGCGGTTATCGGCGTACACGTCACGCATGTTCCTTATCGAGGAGGCGGGCCGGCCGCGAATGATTTGATTGGAGGACAGATCGATTACATGTGCCTCAACACGGTTGGTGCGGTCCCTCTTATCACGGGAAGACAGGTAAAGGCCATTGCCACGCTTTCGCGCGGTCGCTCGCCGCTTATGCCGGATTTACCAACCGCGCACGAGCAAGGACTAACCGACTTCGACGTCGTGACCTGGAACGCTTTTTTTCTTCCGAAAGGCGCATCCGCAGAGATTGTCAAGAAGCTTAACGACGCAACGAGCCAGGCAATGGACACGCCAGCGATTAAGAACCGAATGCACGAGCTCGGTATTACGGACATCGCGCTTGAGCGCAGATCGCCGGACTACCTCGCCAAGTTTGTCGTCGATGAAATCGCAAGATGGGCAGGCCCAATTAAGGCGAACGGACTCCAGGTGGACTAAACGTGCGCCTCTTGGAGGAACTCCAGGAATTGAGAGGGCACATGGAGGCTCCTTCTATTGATCATCCGGAAGCGATTGCTGCAGCTATGGGCGTGCTCGATCGACACCTTGCGGCGCTTATCAGGCAATGCAGTCGCTCTGGCCCCAGACGCTCCACTTTCCACATCATCGCTTGGCTGGAGGGGGCATGAAAATATGGGACCTGCTGGATATGCGTGACGTTGAGGCAGCGGCCGGGACGCCCGGCCTCACGGTGGTCACGGTGGAAATTCGGCGTATAGAGGATAACGCGCTTAAGCCTCGCGCCACCAAGGGCAACCTCGTTACCGGCTGAAGGAAAGCGTGTGGGGCTGAATGCCATGAGAGGCATCGCCGAGTGGCTCGCATCGATCGGCCTGGGAGAGTACGCCCAACGCTTCGCCGACAACGCCATCGACCTTTCGGTCGTCCGCGATCTGACAGAGCAAGACCTCAAAGACCTCGGCGTTCTGCTGGGGCATCGCCGCAAGATTCTGCGCGCAATCGCGGAGCTCGATGGGGTCGCTCCTGCACCGACTGAAACAGCGACCGAACCGGTGTTGCGTGTCGACGCCGAACGCCGTCACCTCACTGTGATGATCTGCGATCTAGTGGGCTCGACCGCCCTGTCGGCCCGACTCGATCCGGAGGACATGCGCGCGGTGATCGATGCCTATCACGCCGCCTGCGCCCGTATCACGCGAACCTATGACGGCTTCCTCGCCGAGTTCCGGGGCGACGGGATATTGGCTTATTTCGGTTATCCAATCGCGCACGAAGACGATGCTGAGCGAACCGTGCGGGCGGGGCTCGATATCATTGCCGCGGTTGCGCGACTCGAGACGCGCGCCAGGGAACCGCTCGCGGTTCGCATCGGCATCGCGAGCGGCTTGGTAGTGGTTGGCGATCTCAGCCGCGAGGGTGCGTTGCGCGAGCGCGCCGTGGTCGGGGACACGCCGAACCTTGCAGCGCGCCTTCAGGCTTTGGCCGAGCCTGGGACGGTGGTCGTCGCTGCCTCCACGCGCCGGCTGCTCGGCGATCTGTTCCGTCTGCGTGACCTCGGCCGGCACGAGGTCAAGGGTATTGCCGCGCCGGTCGCGGCGTGGGCGGTCGAGGGCGTGTCCGATTCCGAGAGCCGCTTCGAGGCGGTCCGCGCGGCGGGTCTGACCGATCTCATCGGCCGCGAAGGCGAGCTCGATTTCCTGCTGGAGCGCCAACGACTCGCCTGGAAGGGCGAAGGGCAGATTGTGCTGATCTCAGGCGAGCCGGGGATCGGCAAATCCCGTCTTGCGGCGGCTCTCGCCGAGCGCAGCGCCGGCGAGGCGCACACGCGCTTGCGTTATCAATGCTCGCCCTACCACACCAACAGCGCGCTTCGTCCGTTCATCGCTCAGTTGGAGCGAGCGGCGGGCTTCAAGGCAGACGATACGTCCGAGCAACGCCTCGACAAGTTGGAAGCGCTCCTCGCCATGAGCGCATCGCGGATTGAAAACGTAGGGCCGCTTTTCGCTGCACTGCTGTCGATCCCGTTCGGCGAGCGGTATCAGCCGCTGACACTCAGCCCCACGCAGCAACGCCGCCGGACGCTCGCGGCACTGCTCGATCAATTCGAGGGTCTTGCCCGCGGGCAGCCGATCCTGCTCTTGTTCGAGGACGCGCACTGGGCGGATGCCACCTCGCTTGAGCTACTCGATCTGACGATCGAACGGGTGCGCCAACTGCCAGTGCTTGCCCTGTTCACCTTCCGACCGGAGTTCGAGCCGCCTTGGGTTGATCTGCCCAACGTTGGTACCTTGACGCTCGGTCGTCTCGACCACAACGACGTTGAAAGCATGGTCGCGCAGGTGACTGGCGGGCGCGTCCTGCCTACCGAAGTGATGAAACAGATCGTCGCCAAGACCGACGGGAACCCGTTGTTCGTCGAAGAACTCACCAAGGCGGTGCTGGAGGCGGGCATCCTGGTCGAGGACGCCGAAGGTTATCGGCTCGACGGGCCCCTGCCACCGCTCGCCATTCCGGCGACCCTTCAAGACTCTTTGATGGCGCGGCTCGACCGCCTGGCGCCGGTGAAGGAGATCGCCCAAGTCGGCGCCACGATCGGACGTGAGTTCTCTTATACGTTGGTGCGCGTGTTGGTCGGACGCGACGAAAGCGCATTGAAGCATGGACTCGCTCAACTTGAGCAGGCCGGGCTCGTGTTCCGTCGTGGCGAGCCGCCAAAAGAAGCCGTTTACAGTTTCAAGCACTCGCTGGTGCGGGATGCGGCCTATGAAAGCCTGCTCAAGAGCCGCCGGCAGCAATTGCACGGCCAGATTGCGAGCGCGCTCGAGCAGAGGTTTGCCGACATCGTAGCGAGCCAGCCGGAAATCGTGGCGCACCACTTCACGGCAGCCGGTTTGGTCAACCCCGCCATCGATTACTGGCTCAAGGCTGGCCATCTCGCACTCAGCCGCTCAGCGAACGCTGAGGCCGTCAAGCATCTGAGACAGGGGATCGAGCTGACGCAATCCCAAGCCCCATCGGCCAACCGCGTCCGCAAACAACTCGATTTTTACCTCGCCCTCGGGCCCGCGGTGGCGGCAACCGAGGGCTATGCCGCGCCCGAAACCCTGAGAGTTTTCTCACACGCGCGCGACCTGCTGGGCGAGGGTGGCACTTCGACGGAACAGATGACCGTCCTCTGGAGTACCTATCTGGCTCACAGCATCCGGGCCGAGCATACTGCGGCGCTCGAGGTCGCACGGCAATGTCTGGCGCTCGCCGCGGAGCATGAGCACCCGGGGATGGCAGCGCTAGCCAACCGATTCATAGGCCAAACCCTCTGGATGATGGGTGCTTTCCTCGATGCGCGCTTCCACCTGGAGCGGACCCTCGACCTCTGCGCTGCCCACCAGGAGACGATCACATCCTATCGAAAGTTCGGTGTGGACGACGAAGTTAGCGCATTGTCGGCGCTTTCCAGGACGCTCTGGATCCTTGGCTATCTGGAGCAAGCCGCTGCGGCAGCGGGACAAGCCCTGGCTCGTGCACGAACGATGGGGCTCGCGTTTACGACCGCTCTTGCGTTGGATGGTGAGGCGCTTCTCGGAGCATTGGGAGCTGATCTAAAACGGGCCGCAGTTCACGCTGATGAAGCGATCGCCCACACCATCGAGCATGGCATTGCAAACTATGAGCAGAGGGCACGTTTTATTCGGGGTGCGTTATTGGCCCAAAGCGGTGACCCGCAACGTGGGATCGAGCTTATGCGCAAGGCTATTGCGGCGGCCGACAGCAGCGCTGCTCGGCACCGCCGCACGCTTTATCTGGGCCATGTCGCCGCCGCCCACGCGAGCCTCGGCCAGCCTGAGGCTGGCCTCGCTTTGCTGGACGAGGCAATTCAAACAGCAGAAAAAACAGACCAGCGGTTTTTTGAAGCTGAACTGTGTCGGCTGCGGGGCGAGATGCTCTTAATGCTGGGCAGAAGAGATGAGGCGGAGGCTGGACTGCGGTGGGCGTTGACGATTGCACAGCACCAGCAGGCCCGTTGGTGGGAGCTGCGCGCGGCGACCACCCTCGCCAAACACTGGCGCCATGAGGGCAAATATTTAGAGGCCTTTTCTCTCCTGCAACCAGTTTATGGGTGGTTCGTCGAGGGTTTCGACACACCATCCTTGAAAGATGCTCAAGCACTTCTGGGCGAGCTAAGGGACCTGGCCGGCACGCAAACTCAAGCACGCCAGGGGTGAAAAACTATGGAAGGGCCGCTTAGCGGTACACTCGGTCTTCGACGCTGCTTGTAGCCGCGACGAGGTTGAGACGCACTCACAGAACCGGATTTGTGAGGCCACGCTCTAGTTATTAGAAGTCAGGCTGCAGTTATTAGAAGCCAGGCCGCCGGAGCATCGCGCGCTGCAGGACAGGTTGCTTGCGCGGGAAGCGGGCCTTAGATTTGGCTTTGTTCGTATTCTCGCTCGACCTCTCCAAAGGGACTAGCTGCGGACTTGGCCTCGATGACGCGCGAGGTCTGCTTGAGTACTGGCATCGTGCAGCGCAGCGGATGGCAAGGCCTTGCGAACTTCGGAATCGGGACACTAGCGCCGAGGGAGCACGTGCGCATCGACCGGCGCCCAGGCCAGCGCCAGGGTGGCTCCCGGGCGCAAGCGCTCGCCATCGTCGCCGACGATGCGCGCGCGCAGCGGCAACCCGCGCGCCTTGCCGATCACCAGGATGGAATCGCCGTAGTTGATGATGTCGTCGACCACGAGGTCGATGGGATTGTCGGCGCCGCCGGTCTCGCCGGGCGGGCGCAGCCGCAGGCGTTCCGGCCGGATCATGACATCGACGTCGCCGGGCGGGAGCATCGCTTGCTGGGCGACCCGCACCGGGCCGATCGCGGCGAGCTCGACCCATCCTGGACGCGACGGGTCGACGCGACCGGGCAAGAAATTGCTGTCGCCGATGAATTCCCCGACGAAGCGATTGGCCGGCCGGTTGTAGACGTCGAGCGGGGATCCGACTTGTTCGATCTTGCCGTTGCAGAATACGGCGATGCGATCGGACATCGTCATCGCCTCGGTCTGGTCATGCGTGACGTAGATCATGGTGATGCCGATTTCGCGGTGGATGCGCTTGATCTCGACTTGCATCTGCTCGCGCAAATTCTTGTCGAGCGCGCCCAGCGGCTCGTCGAGCAGAAGCACGTCCGGATTGAATACGAGGCCGCGCGCGAGCGCGACGCGCTGCTGCTGGCCGCCCGATAATTCGCGCGGATATCTGTCGGCGAACCGGCGCAAGCCCACGAGCTCGAGCATGCGCCGCGCGCGCGCTTCGATATCGCGCTTTGGAAACCGCCGCATCTTGAGCGGAAACACCACGTTCTTCGCCGCCGTCATGTGCGGGAACAGGGCATAGTTCTGGAACACCATGCCGATATTGCGCTCGTAGGGCTTGCTGCGAACGAGATCGTGTCCATCGAGTTCGATGACGCCGCTGGTCGGAGTCTCGAACCCGGCGATCATCAGCAGCGTGGTGGTCTTGCCGGAGCCGCTCGGGCCCAGCAGCGTGACGAATTCCCCGCGCCCGACGTCGAGCGAGACATCGTCGACGGCGTTGCTCCTGCCGTCGTACGATTTAACGACTTGGCGCAGGCGAAGATAGGCCACGCATCATCCCCGCGCCGGGGCTCTCGCGACGATCAGCGCATCGACGACGATGCAGCCGCGCCCCTGCGGCAGCGCCTTGATGGGGTTGAGATCGACTTCGTCGAGAACATCGGCGTTCTGTTGGGCGAAGTCCGCGAGCGCCTCGAGACAGGCGGCCACACTCTTGACATCGGCTGCCGGCCGGCCGCGCACCGACGCCAGCAGCGCCGCGCCGCGCACCTCGGCAATCATCGCTTCGGCGTCGCCCACGCGCAGCGGCAGCATGCGCAGCGCAAAGTCGCGGGTGACTTCGATGGCGGTGCCGCCCATGCCGACGGCGAGCGACAGGCCGAAATCGGGATCGCGCGAGA